>JAEEGG010000357.1_pt1 | contig 169324 bp, 124 predicted proteins | sample 9134161 | NCBI WGS metagenome assembly JAEEGG01 (sample SAMN16246543, study PRJNA631951) | gut metagenome | biome: gut microbiome; feature: rumen; material: CR-attached | host: Bos | place: Iran: Karaj | collected 2018-10 | reverse complement strand
GATATCAGAACTGCAAAGTTTTGTTAAATACGTCGTCAAATACCATAAACCTCGTCACTAAAAAAAGATGGTATTCGCCGTTTTCCATATACCCTTCTTATAGAATTATATATTATATTAAATATATGATATATGATTTGAATCAAAGTTAAACCTCTGAAATTCAAAGAGATAACTTTTTCAATTGCGGGAAAAATGGGTGTTTATAAAAATACTACCCACTTTAGTGGTAATGTTGGTAATATTTTGCCAATAAGATCTGTAAGAATATTACCAAATACTATCAACATTACCACTAAAAAAAGATAACATTGCGCAGACAAAAAATTTAATCGCGCAGAAAAGGTCAGTTTCGGCGCGATTAGATTTCGTTTCAAGGCTTTTAGATTTCGTTTCAAGGCTTTTAGATTTCCTTTTGTCGGACCGCGCTTGCAGCGCGACCACCGACGAAATCTTCGCGAAGGCTTCGCCTTTCACCTCGGCGCGATTAGATGTTGCCGCAGTTGATAGTTGATAGAAATCGTAAATTCTAGCCACTCAGACTCGATACGAAATAAAGCAAGGACGGAAAAGTCCGTCCCTGCCAAATAAACTGATGATATTACTCCACTTATCAGAGGAGTATGTTTTCTGTGGCTCTGGTATAAATTACACGATTACATTTTTCGCTATTGCCCAAGCAAGAAATATCAAAATCCTACAGTCGGGATAAATGCCTAGTAAGTAAATCGGCGACCGTTCCACTTGAGAGTTTTCTTCTGGGTGCTGCCGTCCTTAAGCCATGTGGTAACAGTGATATCTTTGCCTGAGCGGGGAAGGGAATAGGATATCCATGCACCATCTTCGGTGGCATATTGATCTTCAAACCCAGGGGTATCGCAATAGGTCATCTTCCTTGTCGCATTGTCATAGCGATAGAACAGGAGGCCGTCGAACTGCCCGGGGTCATGTCTGCCGTTTCTGAAACATGCCACATTGTACGCAAAAAGCTTATGCTTACCGTCGCTTTCATTCCAATAGCACATCTCGATTCTTACCATGTCATCATCGTACTTGGACTCATAGACAACATAACCGTTCTTCTCATCAATGGTCAAATTGTCACCTTCGTCTTGCGGCAAACCTTTGCGATAATTAATCCAAGCCTGCTTGACGGCATTGCGTGCTTCATCAAGACAGTCGTCGCCGTCCTCATCGTAATTGTAAACGGAAAGATAAGCCCATGCAAAATCACTGATTGAAGGCTTAGAACCCTGGTAGTTAACCCGGATGGCATCATCCTGTGCCGGAAGAATCAATGCAAAGAGGGCAAACAAGATTGCCAATGTTATTCTTTTCATAATGGTAGGTATTGGTTTTTGTTTGCAAATGTACAATAAATTTAAAATATGCATGACATTTCGCAGATAGATCATATTTTATTTTAATGCTGTCCGGTAAAAGTAGTTACCAACGTCTTTAAGAAGCTTGCTGTCTAATTTTTCAGTTCATATAAAGGAGTAGGGCTTACTTCTTGTATACGTTGCTTGTGTTATGATTATTTTATTTGCCTCGCTGCCAACTGAAGTTACTCTCATACGCCCCCGTCGGTCATAGTTACTTTCATACGCCCCCGTCTGCGTCGCAAGCTCCGCAGCCACCCCCTCTATCTTAGAGGGGGAGCCGTCTCCTTGACATTTTACGCCTGCTAACAGAAGAATGGCGTGTCAGCTCTCCCTCTAAGATAGAGGGAGTACCCCGAAGGGGGGAGGGCGTATGAAAGTAACTTTTACCGGACAGCAATAATTTTATTTCAAATCTATCTGTAAAAAAATGCAGAGAAACAACCGCCGTAATTGGATGTTGTTTCTCTTGAATGTCGGGGTGAAAGGATTCGAACCTTCGACCCCCTGCTCCCAAAGCAGGTGCGCTAACCGGACTGCGCTACACCCCGAGGTCTGAATGCGGCTGCAAAGGTAGTAAAATTATTGAACATTGAACATTGAACTTCGAACAATTTTTAAGAATAAGGCAAAAAACATGCCTGTTTTCTACCTTCACCCGCCAGCTGCTCTATACTCCGAGCCAATGACGCGACTTGGGCAGCAGGCCAAGCAAGCGAGCTGCCATGTAGGCTATAATTGCGGTGATGACGGCATGGGTCGGCACTGCTATCAGCACTGCGGGGATATTGCTCATCACACGATGGAGCGTATAGCCGTCGCCTGCAGAAAACAGGAAGATATCCGGCCAAGACTGTACCAGACAGTCGCGAACAAGCAGGAGGACCATAATGTGGAAAAGGTAGATGCCGTAGCTGCGCTGGGCAAAATCACTTAGCAGACGGCCGAGCCAGCCAAGCAGGCCTTTCTTCTCCAGGTTGCCTTGCCAGCGTATCTTGGTGAACAGGCAGAACGCTCCGTATGTCATCATGGCAACATTAAGTGTGCAGAAGTTCCAGCTCATCTCGAGATCCTGAAACTCCGTGAAATGGTACATGCTGTCAATGTAGAAATATGCCGTGGGGATATACCCTACCCCTATCAGCAGTAATGCCTGCCATACACTTGCAGCTCCAAAGCGCCGCACATAATAGCCAAGCAGGAAATAGCCCGCAAAGCCCGTGAAATAGTAAAACGTTGGTGACGGATTCCAAAAGCAAGCCCCCCATATCTCTGGACTTACAAAACGATTAAGATATGGCATCAGGGTGGTTATCAACCATATTGCGAGATAAAACTGCATCTGTCGCTTGCCGACCTTCTCCAGCCACGGACTGATGATGGGGGCAAGCAGATAGAGTCCTACAAGCATATAGATATACCACATGTGGCCAAGCCTGTCGTCAAAGTTAATTAGCATGCCAAAGAAATTGGCGGTTGCCTGTCCCACGGTATCACCGCTATAGAAAATGAAGAAGATACAGTATGCCAGGTACCATACCACGAAGGGAATGAGTATGCGGCTTAGCCGTCGCTTCAGGAAATCACACAACCCCATCTTTACCGGCAACAGGAAATAACCCGAAATCATCACAAACAGCGGTACGCAGATACGCCCCAGCGAGGTGTTGATACCGATAAAGAAGGTGTCGTCACCCACTTCTACATGTCCGGTGATGGCATAGAATTGCTCTGCACAATGCTGATGGATCACCAAGAAGCAGGCAACCACCCTTAGGAGGTCCATGGCGAAGTTGCGATTATGGTTCATGTTGTGTGAATGGTGTTTAGACCCTCTCAACTCCCCCTATATGGGGAGGAACAAGGATATTGCATTTTTTAAGGACCCTCACGACTCTCGACTCACGACTCTTGGCTTTTGGCTCTCTTGACTCACGACTGAACAATATTAAATTGCGAAATAGTAAATTGTCCAATTGTGAAATTAAAATGGCTCTTGACTTTAGAATTTGTATAGCAGTCGCTGTACTGCACGGTTTAATACAATGCGGAGGGCTTCGGGGTCAGCTATAGCCTCAAGAGGGAAGCCCATTACCACACTGGAGGGTGTAGCTACTGCCGCGCATTCACCGTTATGATACTCTATCAGAGATTCTGCTCCTTCGGCAGGCTTCAGCACGTCCACGGCGGTGACGGCATAGTGGCGCGGATTCCATTGGTGGATAAGGGAGAAGTGTGTGTCGCCGAGCCGCAGTTTGTGCTCTGCCCTTGACCTGCCGGGGGTATAGCCAAGATATTTCGTCACAAAATCCAGTTCTTCCGCACTCTTGACATCACTGCCGACATAGCTGCCCGACATCAGCACGCTGCCGCCATCACTGAAATAGCTTGCAAGCAGTGCGCGCAACTCAGGGGTAAATGTCTTATAGCTGACAATGCTGCTGCGCCCGCAGTCTTTTTGAAGTCCGAAGATGATATCGGTCAGTGTGTATGGGGCAAGGAGGCCGGGAGCAATCAGAAGGGCATCCATTGAGCATGAAGAGATACTGCGCACACGGGCATCACTGCGCAAGGCTTTAGCATGTACGTAGGGATAGTCAAAGCTATTACCGCCAATAATCTTTCCCTCCAGCTCAGAGCCGCTGAATCCCAGACCGTCCTTAGCCGTACTGCCTATGTTGGCGCGGTTAAACCCCGTCTGGGCACCGCAATATTCGGCAGTGTTGATATATGGCACTCCGATATCAGACTTGAGGTCGAATCCCTGTTTCTCGCTTGTCTCTATTATGGCGGGTGAGCTAAGGCGTGTAAATCCGTTGACTATCATCACGCGCTCTTCCTCTTCACTGGCGCACACGGCAGACAGGGTCTCGCTAGGCCAGCTTTCGCCACCTTCGTTGCAGGCCGTAACCCTGAACCGGTAGACCTTGTCCTTATCAACGGGTACATTATATGAGCAAGCACCTTCCACTGCAGTGCCATTGTCGAAGTCTTCGCCCTCACGCGCACAATATATTATATAGTGGGTAGGCTTGGCCGTTGGCTCCAGGCTGTCCGGCTGCGCCTTCCATCTCAGTTGAACCACGCTGTCGCGGGCTTCTGCCACGAAATGGCTGACTGGCAGCGGCTGGATGACATAGTCACGTCCATGCTGGGTGGCCGTAAAACACACTATGGCCTTGTAGATCGCTCGCGAAAGGATAAACTTGAAATTAGGGTCATGACCGTAGAGCATGTCTTGAAAATTCTGATGCGACAAAGTCTCCAGTATCATCGATGGCACCTCAGGTTTGCGGCTCTCGCTGTAATTGCGGTTGTATATCTCCCTATGAGGCCAGTCGATGCCCAGGGCGGCGGTGAGGTCGCGGCAAATATTGTCCTGCATTATGCAGGCCAGATCGGAGTTTGCCATACGGCTTACTCCCGAGAGCAGGGTGTCGGTATCGGCGTCCCCTTTGATGGTATAGATTGCCAGTGTGCCAAAGGGGCGGTCATCCTTAAACCATCCCGCGTCGCTATGCACAGCTATACTCAGCTCCATGGGCACGCCTACTCCACTTGTGTCGGGCAGATAGCATGACCCGCCGGCAAGGTAGTTAAGCGCATTTGACCGCACATTGATATCGTCGGCATAGTCATTCTGGCCGTCTTTGGTGTCATATACATACTGTGGAAACCCGGCATATTCCGCATAATATCTGGAGCCCTCCAAGAATCGAGGCATGCCGCTTACCTTGCTTCCCCTCTCAATGCTGCCCATGCCGCCGCCTATACGCACTTCGCTTGGCAGCACTGCTTTAACTCCGTGATTTATACAGCTAAGTGTCACCGAGTTATCAACGCTCTCTCCTTCACTGAAATGGAAAGTGCCAAGATAGGTCCACGTACCTCCCCCCATCTGCTGATTGACTCTCACTTTGGTATAGGTGGCGCCGTGTTTAATAGTATATACTGCATCGTCAGCGGCATTTTCGGCCACTGGATAACGCACATATACAGCATAGTCGTCAGCATATGGAATCACAGGATAATAGCTGCCGGAGTCCGGGCTGACAAACCCAAACATCTCCTCGGCATGCCAGTCGCGCTCTCTTGGGCAGTAGGCAACGGCACCGGCATTTTCAAGCATCGGCAGCAGGAAGGGGACCACGAATGAGCGGGTAAACATATCCTCTGTGGTGCACCATAGGTTGGGGCGCTGCCAGCGCCATTTCTTCTTTGAGTGGTCGTAATAGCGCCCATGACTGGGCCATATTGTCATGTGAGTGCCCTGCAGACCTTTGCTGAAGCTGATAGGTCGCGATATATTGCGCGTCCACTCATTGGCAGTGCTTTGGCGATTTATCCAGAGGCGGCTGCTATCTTTATCTGTCCGGTAAATGTTCGGTATAAGGGTGGTAATCTCTCGGTCAAAGCCAAAGAGACGCAGGCTGTAGTCGCAGTATGGCGCAGGCAGCCTGCGCCTCAGGTCGCTGTAGGCCTCCTCAACCTTTAATGGCGTAAATGTCTGACTGGCAAAGCCTTCCTTGGCATAGATATCTAGGGTGCGCTGCTCATGGTCGATGGCATAGTGATCGAAGTTCACTGGCATATTGGTGCGGAAATCGCGCTTGTAGCTATCGAAAAAGACGCAGATGCACGAATCAAGATTTGTTACCTGCTGCGCGATGCTGTCCTGTGCGACTGCATCATAGGCAGTCAGACAGCATACCATCATATACCAAGTCAGTACTCGCCTCATACCCTTCTTTATTCCGTCGGCTTTCTATTCAGATTGACGAAGCAGAACGGCTTGGCATGCCTTTCATCAGCGGAGTGCTCCTCACGGAAGGTCTCTTCCCATTCCTCGAAATTCACTACGGGGAAGAAGGCATCGGCATCCTCCGGCTCGTCGTCTATGATGGTAAGGTAGAGCCTATCGGCTATGGGCAGGGTCTGACCATAGACATAAGCTCCGCCTATGATGAACACTTCCTCTTCGTCCCTGCATAGATCAAAGGCTTGCTGCAGTGAGTTTACCCATTCAGCGCCCTCTCTGTCTTCTGGCACCTCGTGGGGCAGAGCCAGCACTATGTTTCGGCGATTGGGCAGAGGCCGCTTGGGAAACGAGGCAAACGTGTTTTTGCCCATGATAACCGTGTGCCCGGTGGTAATCTGCTTGAAGCGCTTCATATCGTTGGGCATGTGGTAGAGCAGGTCGTTTTTTCTGCCAATGGCAAAGTTCTTGGCAATGGCTACAATGATTGATAGTGTCATATCTTTCCTTCTTTTATACAGATACTGTTGCTTTTATGTGGTCGTAGGGATTATAGTCAGTCAGTGTGAAGTCCTCGTACTGAAAGTCGAAGATACTCTTCACATCGGGGTTAAGGTGCATCTTGGGCAGCAGCCGCGGTGTGCGGGTCAGCTGCAGCTTGGCTTGCTCCAGGTGGTTAAGGTATAGGTGAGTGTCGCCCGTGGTGTGTATCAGCTCCCCTGCCTCAAGGCCGCACACCTGTGCCATCATTTGCAGCAGCAGTGCGTAGGAGGCAATGTTAAACGGCACTCCGAGGAATGTGTCGGCACTGCGCTGGTACATCTGCAAGCTCAGTTTGCCCTTGGCCACATAGAACTGGAAGAACATGTGACACGGGGGCAGGTTCATATTGCTCAGGTCCCCCACGTTCCATGCGTTTACAATTATTCGTCGCGAATCGGGGTTGTTCTTGATCTGATCCACAGCCTGCGCAATCTGATCGATGTGGCCGCCGTTGTAGTCAGGCCAAGAGCGCCATTGGTAGCCGTAGATGTGGCCGAGGTTACCGTCAGGGTCAGCCCACTCATTCCATATGCGCACCCCGCGCTCCTGCAGCCATTTGGCATTGGTGTCGCCGCGCAGAAACCATAGCAGCTCATATATGATAGACTTCAGGTGCAGTTTTTTAGTGGTTAACAAGGGAAATCCCTCGCTGAGGTCAAATCGCATTTGATGACCAAACACGCTGATAGTGCCCGTACCTGTACGGTCGTGCTTCTCCACGCCCTCAGTCATTATGCGATTCAGCAAGTCTAGGTATTGTTTCATAGCAAAAGTTATATCTTTCGGCAAAATTAGCTATTTTTTTCGAACTGCATACTGCCTTTGCAACATTTAATCATAAGCAGCAACATTTAGTCGCCTTTTTTTCTTAACTTCGCGTCACGATGCAACTGCCATTAGCCTTTACCCAACAAATGATTACCCTGCTCGGCGATGCCGGGTGGCAACTCTTTAGCGCGGCACTCGACATGCCGCCTCATGTCTCGCTTCGTCTCAATGACAGTAAGCAGGCAACCCCTTCTTTACCCGCCATAGATAGCAGCTCCTCCATCGCCCCAGTGCCCTGGAGCTCATCGGGCTATTATCTCAGTCGGCGGCCGGACTTCACCCTTGATCCCGCCTTTCATGCCGGAGCATATTATGTACAGGAAGCCTCGTCAATGTTTGTTGAGCAGGCCTTGCGCCGTTGTGGTGCCCCCAAAGTGGTGCTCGACCTCTGCGCCGCCCCGGGAGGCAAGTCCACCCTACTCCGCTCACTGCTGCCCGACGATGCTCTCCTGGTGTGCAACGAGCCTGTCAAGGCCCGTGCCAACATACTGGCCGAGAATATCATCAAGTGGGGCCACGAGGGCTGCCTAGTCAGCTGCAATTATCCCAAGGATTTTGCCCGCATGGGTGCTGTCTTCGACCTCATCCTCGTCGATGCCCCATGCTCCGGTGAAGGTATGTTTCGCAAGGACAATCCTGCCGTGGATATGTGGAGCCTCGCCAATGTGGAAGAGTGCGCCAGCAGGCAGCGCGACATACTGCAGGCCATCTGGCCAACGCTGAGAGACGGAGGCCACCTTATATATAGTACCTGCACGTACAACACTGCAGAAAACGAGGAAAACGTACGCTTCATATGCGAATCGCTGGGAGCCGAAGCCATAGAGATACCCGTCCGACCGGAATGGAATATCACAGGCAGCCTTCTCCGCGGCTTCAGCCGGCCGGTCTATCGCTTCATGCCCCACAAGACCAAAGGCGAAGGATTCTTCCTCTCGCTTCTTAGGAAGAATGGCGACAGGCAGGCGTCCCCTTCCCGCAAAGCCCCCAAGACCACTCCCCTACCCAAGGAATATGCCGACAGACTACTCGACGGCAATATGGTGACAAGGGCTGTCTCCGAGATGCTCTACGGCATCAGGGCAGAGCATGCAGCAATCGTCGACCATATGCTCAAGAGCCTCTATCCGTTGCACATGGGAGTGGCCCTATGTGAACAACGAGGCAGGAAGTCAGTTCCCCATCACTCTATGGCCATGAGCCGCCTGCTTAGGAGCGATGCTTATCCCAAGGCAGAGCTTAGCCTGGAGGATGCCCTCGCCTATCTTAGGCACGAGGCCATAAAGATTGACGCTCCAAGGGGATACGCTATCGTAACATACGCCGACCTTCCACTCGGATTTGTCAACAACCTGGGCAATCGCGCCAACAATCTTTATCCCGCCGAATGGAGAATCAGGAAACATTAACCAATGGTTTTATTTCTCGATTCCACAATCTCACAATCTAATTGTCAAATAGCAGAATTGTATAATTGTCAAACAAGTTGGTAACCGTTACCCACTGTGTTGCGAGGTTCGGCCTCGCGTCCCCACCCGGATCTGGCTAAAATTAAAATCACAAATTTCAAATTTCAAAATGAAACGAATCCTCTACTTTCTCCTCCTGCTGCCCATGTATGCCCTTGCGCAGAGCGCTCAGGAAGAAATCTATGCCAATGTCAATCTGGCAGGCAGCAACTATTTGGCCTATCGCACCCCCACTGCCAAACTTACCCCCGCCCCAAAGGGCTATGAACCCTTCTATCTGAGCCACTATGCCCGCCACGGTTCGCGCTGGATGTGCGGCAGCGGCGAGTATGCCCGCCCCGTGGAAAAGCTGCAGAAGGCACAGCAATACGGCAAGCTCACCCCAGAGGGTCAGGAGGTTCTCCGTCGTCTTGAGTTCATCCAGTCTACCAGTATTATGCGCTGCGGAGACCTCACCACTGTCGGCGAGCGTCAGCACCACGGCATCGGCAAACGCATGGCGCAGAATTTCCCCGAGATATTCAAGGCCCGCAACACCCAGATCGATGCTCGCAGCACCGTGGTGCGCCGATGTATCCTCAGCATGATTGCCGAGTGCGAGGAACTCGCCGCTGCCAACCCCAAGGCCCGTTTCCACAACGATACAAGCGACTCGCTGCAATTCTATCTCAATCAGCCGGCCAAGCCGAAGATGCAGAAGATTCAGCAGGCTCTCAGCCAGGTGGAGAACGAGTGGTACCAGCGCCTCTACAAACCCGAGCGTCTGATGGAATACCTCTTCAACGACCAGCAGTTTGTGAATGACAGTCTTGGCAGCAGCAGGTCGCTGATGCATCAGCTGTTCAAAATCGCCCGCGGCATGCAGAGCCACGACTACAGCGGCACCGACCTATGGTACATCTTCACCAAGGAGGAGATCTTCGACCTTTGGAAATGGGACAATATCTCTTGGTATTGCAGCTACGGTGCAGCCAAGGAAAATCCCTACGCCCCCTTCTCGCAGTATAACTTGCTGGAGAATTTCCTCAATACCGCTGACACCATCGTCAGCCAGCCTTCCTACCATGGGGCAACAATGCGCTTCGGCCACGAGGTATGCGTGCTACCCCTGGCCTGCCTCATGGAACTCGGCGAGGCCGGTGCCAAGGTCAGCTCAGCCGATTTTGCCACCCTCCACGAGCATATACGCAACTACAACATCTTCCCCATGGCGGGCAATGTTCAAATCGTGTTCTACAGGCCAAAGAAAGGCATCGGCTCAGTCCTCGTCAAGGCCCTCCTCAATGAGAAGGAGGTAACCATTGCCGACCTCACCCCCGTCCGTTTCCCCTACTACAAGTGGAGTGACGTCCGCGACCACTATCGTCAGAAGCTCGCCGGTTACAACCAGGAAAACTAATCGACATAGCTCTGAAAACGTGCAAAAGCGACATTTGAAAACTCTTTGCAGAAAAAAATGTCGCTTTTACTTTGCCGTTTGGAAAGAAGTTACTACTTTTGCACTCGCAATCGCGAAAAAGACGCGATAAGGACGGCTCCTTAGCTCAACTGAATAGAGCATCTGACTACGGATCAGAAGGTTGTGGGTTTGAATCCCGCAGGAGTCACTAAGAGGACTGAGGAAGTCCTCTTTTTTGTGCTCAATTATGAGTGGCAATAGCACTGCGCTTTTGGCCAATCCGCCATTTGCATATAGTTCTTTCCTTTCATTGTCATTAAAGCCAGACGTATAAAAAACAATTGTGTGTTCTGCCGTGAAGGAAAGTATTTCCACACATTCATTAAAAGGCGAAATACTCAAAAAGGCATAGCAAATATTGGCATATGGGATTATTTTCCTAAATTTGCTCAGAAAACATAAAAATCTATTTGACATGAAAAACAGCAAAGACTATCTTCTGATTATTCTTGCAATAATTTGGGCCATTCTTGTTTCATTCTTGTTTTAAAACAAATAGATTTCAAGATTTCTTTATTTCTTGTTCTTCTCCAGATACTCGGCATACTCTTTGCCGGAGTATTTGTATGTTTTCATTGCCTCGTTAATCTCCTCTTCGGGAATATCAGATATTCCAATTATGACAGGGTCGGATGCCCAATCATATTCTGTAGATGTCAGGCTAAAGTAAACTGAATTGGTATCAGGCTTAATATTAGAAATGTTTAAATAGGTGCGTTCTTTGGTGTTTATTGGATAGTCTAAGCCTGCACGCTCTTCCAGATGAACTGAATACCTAATAGTTAATTTTGCCTTTGAGAAGGTGTACTTTGTCTTGTTTATTAAATCTGCCTTATTGGACACCGACAAATAATAATACGCAGCTCCATCATATTTGTTATGTTCCTTCGAACCTGCGTATTTAAACTTTCCAAACTCAAACAGGCTGTCTTTAAAATTTGCAACCATATCTTTTATCGTTGCCGTGTTTGTAGGGTCTTGCATGAACCTAAACACTTCTGCATCGCCTTTTGTCGCATCAACAGCTCCAGACCCTACCGCCGCTGCCGACAGTGGATATTTGGCAGAAAAGAGGTATAGTCCTTCGGAGTCAAAAATCTTCCATTTCCCCTCTTCGTTTTCTTTTGCCATAAGCTTGACGTAAGCAGTGTCAGCCACGCTGTCATGTTTCTGGACAATGAACGCCGGCAGTGTAAGTACGCCCTCCTCCTCTTTAATGTTTACAGAGTCGAAGGAAACCGTACACCCGTCGAATTTAATCTCCATAGAGTCGATGCCAGGATGAGCCATCGCCAGTCGCTCGTAGTTGCAGCTGTCAATACCGGCTTGAATGTCAGCCATCAAGACACCCTGTTTGTTGTCAGAGCATCCGCCAACCATCATCATTACAATAGCGGAAAGTGAAAGAACAATAATCTTTTTCATTTTTCAAAGAATTTAAAATACTTGCTGCGAAGTTACACACAATCTGAAAAACATAACAATAGAATACCTATTAATTTTTTTAACGGGAGATAAAATCAAAACAAACATGGAGCTAAGGGGAATCATCGCGAACAAAGAAGTTTTTGTAGCGAGAAGAAAAATTATTTTTGCGAGAAGAAAAAATCTAATTGCGCAGAAACTGACAACCTCGGCGCGATTAGATTTCGGCTCGGCGCGATTAGATTTCGTTTCGGCGCGATTAGATTTCGTTTCGGCGCGATTAGATTTCGTTTCGGCGTGATTAGATTCAGGCTCTGCGCGATTATTTACACCCTCTTAAGATTTTTGTAGAAACAGGGAAAAAATAACTTTTGTGGGGATGAGATTATAAATATTTGAAACAATTATCGTAACTTTGTAGCAATAAACAACTATCAATTGTATATCGCTAAATTGTGAGATCAATCGTAAATTGTTAATCGTCCAATAATATATAAAAGATTGTCCAATTATAAATGATTTAACATTATGACTACAGGTAACGTTCGTCCGGCTGACATGGAGCGCATAACTACTCCAGCGCTGGCACAGAGATTTATTGAGGAACAGGTGAAAGAGCTGCGTGCGCAGATCGGTGACAAAAAGGTGCTGCTGGCCCTGTCGGGAGGCGTTGACTCCTCAGTGGTGGCTGCCCTGCTGATAAAGGCCGTGGGCAAGCAGCTGGTATCGGTGCACGTCAATCACGGCCTGCTGCGCAAGGGCGAGGCTGAGCAGGTGGTGCGCGTGTTCCGCGACGAGCTCAATGCCAACCTGGTGTATGTTGACGCCGTTGACCGCTTCCTCGACAAGCTGGCCGGTGTGGCTGATCCCGAGCAGAAGCGTAAGATTATCGGCGCCGAGTTTATCCGCGTCTTCGAGGAGGAGGCCCGCAAGCTGGAGGGCATCAGCTTCCTGGCTCAGGGTACTATCTACCCCGACATCGTGGAGTCTGGCCCCGTGAAGTCACACCATAACGTCGGCGGACTGCCTGAAGACCTGCAATTTGAGCTGGTAGAGCCCATCAAGCTGCTCTTCAAGGACGAAGTGAGAGTGGTCGGCAAGGAGCTGGGGCTGCCCGATAACATGGTGTTCCGCCAGCCGTTCCCCGGCCCCGGCCTTGGCGTACGCTGCACTGGTGCCATCACCCGTGACCGCCTGGAGGCCCTGCGCGAGAGCGACGCCATACTGCGCGAGGAGTTTGCCAAGAACGGCCTGGAGGGCAAGGTATGGCAGTACTTCACTATCGTGCCTGACTATAAGTCGACTGGCGTGAAGGACAACAAGCGCAGCTGGGACTGGCCGGTGATTATCCGTGCCGTGAACACCCGCGATGCCATGACGGCCACTATCGAGGAGATTCCCTACAGCCTGCTGCATCACATCACCAAGCGCATCATTACCGAGGTGCCTGGAGTAAATCGCGTACTCTACGACCTCACACCGAAGCCAACAGGCACTATCGAGTGGGAGTGAGAACCATTGAACATTGAACATTGACCATTGAACATTGACCATTAACCAATAACCGATAACAGCCCCTCCCTAACACTCCCCTCAAGGGAAGGGGTCCTCCCCTTTCGGGGATAAGAGGGGTTCTCCTAAACCATGATTACAGAAAAAGACAAACAATTTCTTGCAAGCAAGGGCATCAGCGAAGCCAGGCTCAACGAGCAGCTTAAGGCATTCCAGACGGGTTTTCCCTATCTGCAGCTGGATGGCGCAGCGACGGTTGGCAACGGCATTCTACGCCCCACCCCACAGGAAACAGAGACCTCGCTCGAAGCTTGGAACAATTATCTGGCCGATAACCATAAGGTGGTGAAGTTCGTGCCCGCCAGCGGCGCGGCAAGCCGCATGTTTAAGGACCTGTTCGCCTATCTGGACCAACAGGAGGGTGAAGCTGAGAGCGCCTTCGTGCAGACTTTCTTCGAGAAACTGCCCAACGCGGCTTTCTATGCCGACCTTGACGCTGCATGCATCAGACTGTATGGGGCAAACATCCCTACCTTGCTCAAAGACAACCGCCGCCGTGACATTGTGAGTGCACTGCTGAGCACCGACGGACTGGGTTACGGCAAGTTGCCGAAAGGTCTCTTGAAGTTTCACAGCTACGGCGATGAGGCCCGCACCCCTGCCGAGGAACATCTGGTAGAAGGAGCTCTATATGCCAAGGATGCACAGGGCAATGTGCGTGTACACTTCACCGTGTCGCCTGAGCACCGCGCCCTGTTCCAGCAGCTGGTGGACGAGAAGCGCGAAGCCATTGCTTCACGCTATGATGCAAAGATTGACGTGAGCTTCTCTGAGCAGAAATCTTCTACCGACACGGTGGCTGCCAATCCAGACAACACGCCCTTCCGCCAGGCTGACGGCTCGATGCTGTTCCGCCCCGGAGGTCACGGCGCTCTAATTGAGAATCTCAACGACATTGACGCCGACGTGGTGTTCATCAAGAATATCGACAATGTGGTGCCTGACCGGCTGAAAGATACCACCGTGAAAAACAAGAAATTGCTGGCCGGCATCCTGGTTAGGGCCCAGCAGCAGATTTTCACATACCTGGAGGACCTCAATGACGGCATGCCCTCACCCGAGAAGCTGAACGAGATGCTCAGCTATCTGGAGAACACCTTGTGCTGCCGCACAGAAAGCACCTTCAGCGACCAGGCCGAGTTGGCAGACTACCTCTACACCAAGTTCAACCGCCCGCTGCGCGTATGCGGCATGGTAAAGAACGTGGGCGAGCCTGGCGGCGGACCGTTCCGCGCATATAACGCCGACGGTACAGTGTCGCTGCAGATACTGGAGAGTTCACAGATTGACATGGCGGATGCTGCCAAGAAAGCCATGTTTGAAGGCGGCACCCACTTCAACCCTGTTGACCTGGTATGCGGCCTGCGCGACTTCCGCGGCAAGGCATTTAACCTGCCCGAATATGTCGACCCCAAGACGGGCTTCATCTCTCACAAGAGCAAGGACGGCCGCGAGCTGAAAGCCCTGGAGTTGCCCGGGCTATGGAACGGTGCCATGAGCGACTGGAACACAATCTTTGTGGAAGTGCCGCTGGAGACTTTCAATCCCGTCAAGACGGTGAACGACCTCTATCGCGAGAAGCACCAGTAAGAATAGAACAAAATTATCAGAAAAGTCCGTGGAATCACGGACTTTTTTTATACTTCAAGTATTAGAGAATTAAAGAATTCTTGTTTAAAAGAACTACGAATTTCACGAATTTTACGAAAATTTCTGCGTCATCTGCTTTATCTGCGTAAATCTGCGTGCCGCGAAGCGGCAAATGTCTAGTTCGATTCCAAGAGATAGACTACGAATTTTACGAAGAAAATCTGTGGTTTTCGTGATATCTGTGTGAGATTTCGTCAAGGGCTTGTTTATGCCGACAATTTAACGCCATCGATACGGAACTTCTGCACTCCGGCAGGCACATGCACCTCCACCACATCACCGACTCTCTTGCCAATCAAGGCCTGAGCAATAGGCGACTTGATGGAGATTTTCTTTTCCAGCAGATTGGCTTCGTGGGGACTAACGATGGTATAGGTCATCTGGAGATTGTTGGTCATGTTGGTTATCTTTACCTCGGAGAGTAGGCCAACAGTGCTGGAGTCAAGACGGCTAGTGTCGAGAACACGCGCAAAATCAAGCACTCTCTGCTTGAAACGTATGCGACTGATGAGCCGTGCCTGCTCGCGCTTGGCGGCATGATACTCAAAGTTTTCGCTGAGATCACCTTTATCGCGAGCCTCGCTGAGTGCCTCCTTAACCTTGGGGTATTCAACGGTCTTGAGATGATGGAGCTCTGCCACGAGTTTATCGTAGCCCTCCTGCGACATGTATTCCATTTACATCAAGTTTAGCCGTTAATACTTTATTTTCTTGCCATCTATAATATATATGGTGTCGGGCTTAGGATCCATCACCTTGCGGCCTGAGAGACTATAGATAGCAGAATCCTGGCGGTGGTATGCCGCAGCTGCTTCCTCTGCTGCCTGCCGTGAGTCGTTGATGCCGGTAATATTATCGAAGCGGTCAAGATCGCCGACAATAGTTCCGTACTCTGCCCAGCGGCTATTCTGATAATCTTCAAGCGCACTGGCATAGACATGGATGGTGGGCTTGGAGGAGAAGAGATAGTTGCCTACCTCGGGAGGGGTAAGAGCCTTGACGTAGGCATCGGTAATTGGCGAACTGTAGAAGGCTCCCTGCTCGAGTTTCTTCAGTCCAGAACCGAGGATTACCTGTGACAAGCTGCCGCAGTAGGCAAAGGCATCATAGCCGATAGAGGATATGCCGTCGGGTATCTCGATAGTCCGCAGTCCTGAACTTGTGAAAGCCCTTTCGCCAATCTTAAGTGCGCTGGTGGGCAGGATGATGGAAGTGAGCTTGGAGCAGTTGTGGAAGGTGTGGGAGCCGATGGTGTTAGCTGTGCTGCGGTAGGACTCGTAATACGGCAGTCCGCCAATGGATATCTTGGCATCGGTCATGTCGAGTGATGATAGGAAGCCGTCGGTAACCAACTCACGCAGATACTTGACATCGGTGCCGCAGAGTGGACCGGAGATGACGGCCTTGATGGCATTGCTGGATAGGGAGTCGGAGAGAGTGCTGACCTTCTTGAGGGTTACATACTCGGTGCCATAGCCCGAACGCGTGGTCTCGTGGAGTGAGCCGTCGGCATCAATGGAGTAGATGGCAAAGTCCTTGCCTACGCTCCTGGGTATGCAGAATGCCTTGGAATTGGAGGCGTAGAGCATCTTGCCTGCCTTGTTGAGCACCATGAATCCTATGCCGCCCTCGCCAAGCATAGCATAGAGGGAATCAGACTGCAGATAGGTGTAGTTGGAAGGCTTGCCGGCTCCGGGCAGGTAGTCGGTAAACTGACCGAGGTCGCCACACTGTCCTACAATGTCGGAGCCGCGGCGCTTCTGGTCGGGCGTGGTGAGGAAATCGGTGGTCGGCACATAGTCGACACGGTCCTCAATGAAAAGGATGGTACGGTTTTTCTTGGGATATTTGGCTATCTCGGCCTTGGTACGCATGATGTCGGCCAGTTTGACCGTTAAGCTGCGTGTACCGTAGTCGTCAATAGTGAGCGAGCAAGGCTCGAAGAATCCCCACGCCTCGAAGAACTCGGTAAGGTCTTCCTGTGCCACCTCGCATACTTTCCTAACAAACTTAAGGCTGCTGTTGTTGGTGTCTGTCCATAGGGTGAGCGGGTCTTCGCGTAGAGCCTTGAAGAGCGTAGGATAGAAAGCCGTGTTGTTCTGGGCCTGATGGTAATAGAGGTAAAGCTGATAGTACATGCGGAGCGTGGAGCTGACATCGCGAATGAACCAGGGCTTATGCCTGGCATAGTCGTTCATTGTGGCCGTCAGGGACAATCCGCTGGAGGTGGCTATGCCGGTGAGGTAGCGTACCACATTGGAGAAGAGGTTGTTTGACACCTCGGTGCCTCCTTCCAGGTTTATGGCTCCCTGATTGTTGTGGCCGCACTCATGGGCTGCGCACCACTCATCGTGGTCCTCGCGGCTGACCTTGAATGACGAGGATATGCAGTTCACTGAGTTGTAAGAAGTGCGGTAGGGAACGGAGTTGGCCCATCCGGCATCCGACGCCTTGCCCTCAATGGCAAAGTTGGGATTGTTGTAGTAAAGGGGGAAGATTGCGTCGCCGCCGGTAAGACAGTAGGGCGGCATGGCACGCTGGCCGCTGGCCACTGACTCGCAGAAGCCCATCAGCTCCTTCTCCCACACGGTGAGGCTGTCAAACCAGATAATACTCTTGTCGATGGTGGCGGGGAAGACGCTCTTATAGGTGGTGCGCTTGAAATTGAAGAGAGCCTGGCTGCCCCTAATGGTGAAGAGATCATGGGTGGCAGCATTGAGCAGGGCCTTGTAGTCTTCGTCGCTGTGACGAGAAACATCATAGTAGCCATTGACCACTCCGCCCTCAATGTGTATCTTCATGTCAGGCCACTCGCTGAGGGTCTTGGTCTGCGACCGGGTATCAGCTATATATAATATGTAGTAGAGGGCATCCTTCTCTCCCTCTATCATATTGAAGCCCTTTTTCAGTTTGGTGCCAGTCTTGGCATTATATATCAGAGTGTTGGCCACGCATCCGGCAATATAGAGAGTGGCGTCGTCGGGAATATCGTCGTTGACAAAGACGTAGAACGGCTCGTCGTCGGCACAATAGATGCCTGTGGGGTTGCCCATATAGGAACCTCCGGTGCTCTTGAGTTTGTCGTTCCAGTAGCGGGCGTCGCTATAGGCCTTGTAGCTATGGATGCGAAAGTCCTTCTCGTAGTCGGCCCAGTCGGAGTTCTTAATCTTCAGGGCTATGGTGCTGATATAGTCGGGCAGTCCGGCGGCAGCAATATCATCGGTCAGCTCAGCATCAGTCATGGCCTGATATTCGGCCTTCAACTCAGTGCAGGCTGCATCTTCAAAGTATTTCTCAAACGCCTCTCTTACAATCTGCACGTCAGTCTTCTCCTCGGGGTAGATTTCCTCCAGTCCGCCAACTACGGTGCCATATTCTGTCCAGTCTGTATCCAGGTAGTCACTCAGCGCGGAGCTGAAAACCTGGATGGTTGGGTTGGATGAGAAGAAGTATCGCGGCGTGGCGGCAGGAGCGGGATTCTTGACATACACGTTCTTAACCGGCGAGGCATAGAACACGCCCTGATCCATCTTGCTGACCTTGCGGCCGATGGTCACCTTGTTGAGCGAATTGCAGTAACCAAAGGCATCTACGCCCAGGTGGATGACATTGGCGGGAATGTCCACCTCGGTAAGTCCTGTTCTTGAGAAGGCGTTGGTGCGAATCCCTGTGGCAGTCTCGGGCAGCAGCACACGGCGCAGGTTAGTACATTCGTTGAACATATATGGGCCAATAACGTCATTGTCAGTGGTATATGAATCATAGTAAGCCTCGCCGCCAGCCACAATCCTAACCTCTGAAAGGTCTAGCAGTGTCAGTTTGCCTTCCTTGATTTGCTTGCGCAGACAAATCACATCATCACCATTGATGAATCCCGTGAGCTTAAGCTCTGCCTCGGTGCCGTCAAGCAGCGATGCCAGGGTGCCGGCCGTAGCCACGTTAACAACTATCTGTGCCATACCAATTGCGCAAAACATACTGAACAGGACTGCCATAAATAGCCTCATCGTGCTAAAGTAAATTGTCTTATACATATCTGAGTCGTTTTTTGATTTACTTGGGGAATTGAAAGGGGGAAGGTTATATAAACGGCTGCGCCGTAAATGTATTATCGGCAAAATTAGGCATTTATTTTGACGGCAAACATATTTTAGCGTCTAAAATCAAGTATTTGCAAATCTTGAAAGAAAGTTTCTTGGTCATCTTCTGCCTCTCTGTATATTTTTCATTCCTCCTTTTTGGGATGATTTTTGCTGCTAGACGGCAAGGCCTGGAACATACCGATGCCTCTCGTAAAAAAGCCGAAAGCAAAGAAGCTGGAGGAAATAAATGTAAAAAATAACTAAAAAAGTGTTTTTTTTCTTGGTCATCCAAATAAACTTCGTAAATTTGTGCTCGGTATAATACCATGAAAACTAAAAACACTCACTGTGCACAGAGACTACACAGGCTGGCCTTCCCTTCACTGGTGGCCAGCATTTGTGTACTCTTTAACGTGCGTATATAAATAAGGTAAGCAATCAAATCATATTGTTACTATGGCTGCATATATCAGTTTTGACAATGTAAAGATGACCAACCTCCGTGAGTCGCTGGGCAAGGAGATACTATGTACCAACGAGACGGGGGCATACTGCTCCACCACCATAGTGGGCTGCAACACACGCAAGTATCACGGACTGCTGGTAGTGCCCATACCGGAGCTAGACAATGAGCTTCACGTGCTTCTCAGCTCTCTCGACGAGACGGTGATACAGCATGGAGCAGAGTTTAACCTCGCCCTTCATAAATATCAGGGCGACAACTGGAGTCCCAACGGCCACAAGTACATCCGCTCCTTTGAGTGGAGGTCGTTCCCTACTACCGTCTATAGGATAGGCGGAGTGCTGCTACAGAAGGAGATACACTTCCGCCGCAGTGAGAGTCGCGTCATTATCCGCTACACACTGCTCGACGCCCACTCCCCCACAACACTGCGACTCAGCCCATTCTTGGCCTATCGCAGCACTCGCACATTCACCCACCGCAATGATTGCCTCAACGGAACAATAACACCGGTGAAGAACGGCATCAGGATGTGCCCCTATGAGGGATATCCCGACATCTACATGCAGACAAACAAGAAAGCCGAGTTCATAAGCAAGGGTGACTGGTACATGGGCTTCGACTACCCGATAGAGCGCGAGCGTGGATGGGAGAGCAATGAGGACCTCTACCGCCCTGGCTACTTCGAGATGCAGATCAAGAAGGGCGAAACCATATGCTTCTCGGCCGGCGTGAGCGAAATACAGCCCAGTTCACTGAAGCGTATCATGGACATCGACCAGACTGATACCGAGCCCATGGACTCCTTCTATAACTGCCTTAACCGCGCTGCACTGCAGTTCCACCTATATAAGAACGGAGAACACTATATCATAGCCGGCTATCCGTGGTTTAAGTGCCGGGCGCGTGACCTCTTTATCTCCATGCCGGGTCTTACCCTATCCTTGGGCCACAAGGACAAGTTTGAGCGCTATATGAAAACCGCCCAGAAGGCTCTGCTCAGCATAGTCGAGGATCGCCCCGTGGAAGTGGAGATATATGAGACCGAACAGCCCGACACTCTGCTCTGGGCACTATGGTGCATCATGCAGTACTATCGCCATGCCGACCGTAAGCGCGCCATTACGCTCTACGGAGACCTGGTAGACAAAATGATGGACTATATCATGGCCAACCGCCACCCCAACCTTTTCCTCCACGACAATGGCCTACTCTATTCCAATGGCCGCGAGAAACCCGTCACATGGATGAACTCCATGCACGACGGACGCCCCGTGGTCCCGCGCTCAGGCTATATCGTGGAATTCAATGCTCTATGGTACAATGCGCTCCGCTTCTATGCCGAGATGCTCAATGAGCAAGGCAAACACGACGAGGCCGACCGCATCACCACCCTGGGTGACAAGGTTGAGCGCTCCTTCCAATACGTCTTCGTCAATGACAACGGCTATCTCTACGACTATGTGGATGGTCAGATGGTAAGCTGGGAGGTAAGGCCCAACATGATATTTGCCTTCGCCCTCGACTATTCACCCCTCACCCGTGAACAGCGCAAGAAGGCCCTCGACGTCTGCACCCGCGAACTAGTCACTCCAAAAGGGCTCCGCTCACTCAGTCCAAAGAGTGGCGGCTACAGGCCCTACTATGCCGGAGTGCAATGGGAACGCGACAACAACTATCATATGGGCACCGCATGGCCCTGGCTTACCGGTCTATACTTGGAAGCTTATCTCAAAATACACAAGATGAGCGGCCTAAGCTTCATCGAACGACAGATGGTGGGATTTGAAGAGGAGCTATACTATCATGCCCTCGGCTCCATACCCGAGATGTTTGACGGCAATCCACCCTTCCACGGCCGTGGAGCCATGTCCTTCGCCATGAACGTAGCCTCCATCCTCCGCGCCATCCGCCTGCTAGACCGCAAGCAGGAAGGATAGCAAACCGTAGGCAGCGAAACAACAGTTCCTATAATCAAAAAAAATAAAAACAAAAAAGATACTACCATGAAAGTATTGATGTTCGGATGGGAATTTCCTCCTCACATCCTCGGTGGACTCGGTACCGCAAGCTACGGCCTCACCAAAGGACTTGCGGCACAGGGTGACATGGATATCACATTCTGTCTGCCGGCTCCCTGGGGCGATGAGGACAAAAGTTTCCTTAAGATCATACCCATGAACCACGTGCCAGTGGTATGGCGCGACCCTGACCCTGCATGGCTTCAGGAGCGGCTGGGCGAGCAGATGGATCCGCAGCTCTACTACGACCTGCGCTCCAACATCTATTCCGATTTCTCCGGCATAGGAACCAACGACATTGGAGCCATCGAGTTCTCGGGGCGCTATCCGGAAAACCTCCATGAGGAGATTAACAACTATTCCATCGTGGCCGGAGTGATTGCACGCCAGCAGCAGTTTGACCTCATCCATGCCCACGACTGGCTCACCTATCCCGCAGGCATCCATGCAAAGCAGGTCAGCGGCAAACCTCTGGTAATTCATGTCCATGCCACAGACTTCGACCGCTCCCGCGGCCAGGTCAACCCCACCGTCTATAGCATCGAGAAAGACGGCATGGATCATGCCGACTGCATTATGTGTGTCAGTGAGCTAACCCGCCAGACGGTAATCAATCAGTATCATCAAGACCCCAACAAGTGCTTCGCCATGCATAATGCAGTCTATCCCCTCTCCCAACATGTGCAAGAGATAGTAAGCAAGCGCCGTCCTTTCCACGAGAAGAAGGAGAAGGTGGTCACCTTCCTTGGCCGCATCACCATGCAGAAAGGCCCCGAGTATTTTGTTGAGGCCGCCAAGATGGTTATCGACCGTACGCGTAACATACGCTTCTGCATGGCAGGATCAGGCGACATGATGGTTGACATGATTGAGCTGGCAGCCCATCGCGGCATCTCTGACCGCATCCATTTCCCAGGATTCATGAAAGGGGATGCTGTATTTGAGACCTTCCGCGATAGCGATGTATATGTCATGCCCTCCGTGTCAGAGCCATTCGGCATCTCGCCCCTAGAGGCCATGCAGTCGGGCGTACCCTCTATCATCTCAAAGCAGTCAGGTTGCGGCGAGATTCTCACCAACTGCATCAAGACCGACTATTGGGACATCGAGGCTATGGCCGATGCAATCCATGCCCTATGTACCAACGAAACCTATCATGAATACATGGAGCGCGAAGGTCGCCTGGAAGTAGATCAGATAACGTGGGAGAAAGTTGGGCTACGCATACGCTCCCATTATGACCGACTGCTGGGAAGATGACACTTTCATTGAACATTTCCCTCCAGCACGAAACGCATAACTCATAATTCCTAATTTCTAATTTTTAATTCCGAAACAATGAAAACCATCTGTCTATACTTCGAGATTCATCAGAACATACATCTCAAGAGGTATCGCTTCTTTGACATCGGTACCGACCACTACTATTACGACGACTACGAGAATGAGCGCGCCATAGCCGAGACAGCGGAGAGATCCTACATCCCCTCCCTCAAGGCGCTTATAGCAATGGCCAAGGAAAATAAAGGATATTTCAAGTGCTCCCTCTCCCTCAGCGGATGCTCCATCGAACTGCTCGAAATCCATGCTCCGCAGGTTATTGAACTCATTCAGGAGCTCGTTGACACCGGCTGTTGCGAACTACTGGCAGAGCCCTACAGCCACGGACTCGCATCACTGGGTAGCGAGGCTGCCTTCCGTGACGAAGTTAAGCACCTATGCGAAAAAGTTAAGAACCTCTTCGGCAAGGAACCCAAGATATTCCGCAACTCTGCCCTCATCTATACCGATGAGATTGGCCGTATAGTCTATGAGATGGGCTTCAAGGGCATGTTGGCCGAAGGTGCCAAGCAGGTGCTGGGATGGAAGAGTCCTCATTATGTATATTCATGCGCCAACGCACCTAAGCTCAAACTGCTGCTGCGTGACCCTGGACTCAGCGAGGACATCTCCTACCGCTTCAATGACTCCAACTGGTCAGGCTATCCCCTCTTTGCCGACACATACATGGACTGGATTGCCCAGCAGCCCGAGGAAGAGCAGGTGTATAACCTCTTCATGGAACTCTGCGCCCTGGGTATCTTCCAGCCTCTGAGCAGCAATATCCTTGACTTTATGCGTGCCCTGCCCCAGAAAGCCAAGGAGCGTGGCATAACCTTCAGCACTTGCTCAGAAGTATGCAGTAAATTCAAGGCCACCGACACCTTCTCCAGCCCCGACCCCATAACATGGGTGGACGAGGAGCGCGACATCAGTCCCTGGCTCGGCAACGATATGCAACGCGACGCCTTCGAGAAACTCTATAAGATTGCCGACCGCGTGCTCATTCTTCAGGACAAGCGCATCAAGCAGGACTGGGACTACCTGCAGGCCTCCAACAACTTCAGGTTCATGTCCACTAAGCCCAGCTCCGCAGGAGCATACCGCGGTATATATGACAGCCCCTATGACGCTTTTACCAACTATATGAACATCATATCCGATTTCATTACCCGCGTCAACAACTACTATCCTGCCGCCGACAATGAAGAGCTTTCAGCCCTCCTGACCACCATCCGCAACCAAGAGGACGAACTCAACCTCAAGGACCGTGAGATAGAGAAGCTGCGCAAGACCATCCATCTGCTCGGAGGAGAAGTGCCACAAAAGCCCAAGGCCAAAAAGGCACCCGCCAAGAAGCCTGCCGTAGCCCCTGCCCCGAAAAAAGAAGCAAAAGCAACTCCGAAGAAAGAGGCAAAGGCTGCCCCGAAGAAAGAAGCAAAGGTTTCTAAGAAAGTAACAAAAACAGCACCGGAAAAGAAAGAGGCAAAAGTAACTCCGAAAAAAGCTGCAAAGAAATGAATAAAATCTCGCCTGCTATTGCCTCCACCGACTATTCTTTAGGCGTTAGGTCAGAAGCGATGTCAGCATGAAAAGATAGCATTCATTAGCATACGAATAGTCTTACAGGGCGCGAGTACACCGAAAGTATTCGCGTCCTTATTTTATACAAGGCCACTATTAGCTAAATTAATGTATGATTAACAATGACTATCTCTGCAATCACCACCTACGAGTACAACTTTTGTTTTAGCGAGAGTGGGATTTGATTACACGAGAGTGGATTTTTTCTGCAGCTACTCGGAGATATATAAAATAGGTACGGAAAAAAAGGAGTGCTGCAGCAATCCTTTGGGGTATCATGCACCCGCGCCCTAAAGGGCTACCCCGGAGGAATATTTATAAACACCTTGTTCCTTATGGCTTACACCGTATCCTGATATAGATATCTCTTGATGCTCTTCTTCGGGGTCTTCTCGAACTCCTTGTCGCGCAGGACAATAGCTGAGATTTTGCAGAAAGCCGGTATCATAGTGTTCAGCTCCTTCCGGTTCTGCTCCATGATGTTCTGCAGGTCTTCCTGCGTGAGGTTCATATTGGCTGCCTCCTCCATGTCAGGATAGACAAGTGCTACAAACTGTTCGCCTTTCTGCACAACAATACACTCGCTGACCAATGCCATAGAGCTCAGCTTGTCCTCAATCTCCTCGGGATAGATGTTCTGTCCGTTGGAGCTGAGAAGCATGTTCTTGGAGCGGCCTTTGATGAAGATGTTGCCGTCGGCATCCATAAGGCCGAGGTCACCAGTATGGTACCATCCGTCTTCGTCAAGGACTTTCTTTGTCTCTTCCTCATTCTTATAATAGCCCAGCATCACATTGGTGCCACGCGTGATAATCTCACCGGGAATGTTCATGGGATCGGGACTCAGCACTTTAACCTCCATACGGATAACGGGAGCACCACACGATTTCAATACAAACTGGTGGTAGTCGCGGTAGGCAACTATCGGGGCGCACTCTGTCGTTCCGTAACCTACGGTAAACGGAAGTCTGATGCTTCTCAGGAAAGTCTCCACCTCGTGATTTAGGGCTGCACCGCCGACGATAATCTCATAGGCCTTGCCACCGAAAGCGCTCATCACCTGTTCGCAGATCCTCCGCTTCACTTTCTTGTTCAAAACAGGAATCTTCAGCAACAGGCGCATGCTGTTGTTCTGAATCTTAGGGAACACCTTCTTCCGGATAATCTTCTCTACAATCATCGGCACAGCGATAATCACCGAGGGCTGTATCTCAGCTAGAGCCTGTAGCATGAGCGACGGGCTCGGCAGTCGGGAGAGGAAGAATATATGTACGCCGTGGCAGAAGGGGAAGAGGAACTCGAAGGCGAGACCGTACATGTGTGCCATCGGCAAGATGGAAACCATGTTGGAGCCAGGCTTCACCTGTCCGCCAATCACATCGATGGCAAAATCAGTGTTACCCCATACGGCACGATAAGGAATCATCACGCCTTTTGACTTGCCTGTAGTTCCGCTGGTGTAATTGATGATGGCCAGCTCCTCCGGCTCATCCTTGTGGTAGCGCACGTGCTCCTTGCGGAAATGCTTTGGATACTTGTCGCCGAACAGCTGGTTCAGGTGATCACGCGCATAAGTGACACGCTCATTTCGTGAGACAAGCAGCGAGAAATCGGAAATATTGACGATGGCCTCCAGTTGTGGCATTGCCTCAGGATCGAGAGCCTGCTTCTGTACGTCGCCCACAAAGAGCATCTTGGCTTCCGAATGGTTCACGATGTTGTGAACCTGCTCTGGCATAAACTCATGAAGGATAGGCACTGCCACGGCACCATAGGTAAGCGTGGCCAGGAAAGCCACCCCCCAATAGGAGCAGTTGCGACCGCAGAAAGCAATCTTGTCGCCTTTCTGTATTCCGCTGTGCTGAAAGACTATATGTAGTTTCTCGATAATCCTGGCCACATCACGGTACTGCAGAGTTGCGCCCTTGTAGTCTGTCATTGCATCCTTTTCCCAGTTGCCGATGACGCTACGTTCTAAACATGCGTTAAAACTCGGTATAGGTTCCATTGCACAATTGCCATTTCTTTGTGCAAATATAGTACTTATTTGCTCACTGGCAAAAAAAATGTGCAATTTTTATGTTTTAGCATAGTTTTTTCACCCAATCAGGCACTTCTTTATTTTTGTTTTCACCCAACTGTTACTTGCATTTTTTGGCTTGAACCCATAGAGAAGTTACATAATTATTTATATCTTTGCAACGTGATTAGAGTTACACTTTTCTTTCCATAACAAAACCAAAGAAGAAACCATACGATTATGAGAACACCTATCAACTTACACTTAGGGAGGGTTGGCATCACCCTTTTTTGCGCAATTGCACTGTGCGGAAGTTGGAACGAAATTAAGGCAGCGGAATACGGCAGCAGAGGTGCCGCAATCATTGACGCCGCAGCTGTTGACACCCTCGACACCGACACAGCCGGCTATGTAGGCGACAAAGCCCTCAACGACATCCGCTTCGCAAATTTTGAGGACAAAGACTGGCTGGACAACGACTACATCCGCTGCCTGCGTCAATACATCGACGATTACAACAGCGGCAAGATTGAGGACGAAAGCATTGACCCCTACAAAGATAAACTGAAAGGCCAGTTCGTGATTGGATGGTCAGAGCCCGCCCTGCTCGGAGGTCTAATGCTGCAGATTATCTTCGTCGACTCCCCCGCCGACATGTTCACCGCGTGGATATATAGCGGTGTTGACGAAGTAACTGAGACAGTGCTGGACTATGAAGTAAGATTCATTATCCTCAACGAGGAAAAGACCGGCTATACCAAAGAGCAAATCCTCGACATCGTCAAGGAGCACCCCGAGTTCAAACTCTGGTGAAAAACAAGAGAGCCCCTCTTATCCCCCAAGGGGGGCTTTGCGCCGATTGGCAGAAACTCCGCGCCATCCATCAAGCAACAACAGAATCCTAACCCCAAAAACCTCACACACATGAAAAAGACATTACTCCTATCATTAGCCCTGCTCACCGGCACCGGCATCCTTGCCCAGAAAGCAATCAACATTGGCGGCATCATTTATATACTCAACCCTTCGGACAGCACCGCCACAGTGTACTCCGGCGAAAATTGTTCCGGCGATATCATTATTCCGGAAACCGTTGAAGACGGAGACATAACCTATCAGGTGACGAGTATAGATGCCAACGCCTTCTATCAGAATGAGGAGATCACCTCCGTATCCATCCCAAGCACCATGAAAAGCATAGGACAAGCCGCGTTCGCCTATTGCATCGACCTGACCACTGTCGGTATCCCCAACTCCGTGACAAGCATAGGAAAGTATGCTTTCTATAATTGTACGAGTATAGATCATATCGTCATCCCCAACTCCGTGACAAGCATAGGAGAGATGGCTTTCTATAACTGCACAGGCCTGACATCAATAGCCATCCCCAACTCCGTGAAGAAAATTGAATGGGGCACCTTCCACTCCTGCACCAGCCTATCCTTTGTAAATGCCGACAACGTGGAGAGCATCGAGAGTTATGCTTTCTACGGCTGCACCGGCCTCGAGACAGTCTTCCTGGGAAACACCTTGAAAAACATTGGAGAATACGCCTTCTATGGCTGCTCGGGGCTGACAGAATTATTTATCCCCGGCTCAGTCACCGACATCGGACCATATGCTTTCGCCTACACAGGCCTCACCTCATTAACCATCCCCGAGTCCGTGACTATCATAAAAGAAGGTGTATTCTTAGACTGCTCGGGGCTGACAGAACTAACCATCCCCAACACCGTGACCAGCATAGAAAAATTTGCCTTCTCCTACATCATAGGCCTCACCTCATTAACCATCCCCGAGTCCGTGACCGACATAGGTATTGCAGCCTTCAGAGACTGCTCCGGCCTGACATCACTGACCATAGGCAACTCTGTCACCAGCCTGGGAGAGCTGGCCTTCTATGGCTGCGACGACATAAAGGACGTCACATTCCTCACAAAGAAACCGTTTGCCATAAGTTCAGACGTCTTTTCATGCCAGGACAAAGCCACCCTGCACGTGCAGAAAGACCTGATCCCCACCTTTGGCGAACTGGAAGGCTGGAAGGATTTCAGCAGCATAAAGGACGCCTCAGACCCTGACGACGATGCCCCCGCCAAGATAATGGACACCAACCGCGACGGAGACGTCAACTCAGCCGACGTAGTCAGGATATACAACTACATCATCACCGGAGAATAGCCCAACACGACTATTTATACAACAAAGGCCCCCACGTTCACCGAGAGTAGCAGGGGGCTTTTTTTTGCCTTTCCTCTAGCGAGGCTTAGATTTACTTTTTTTCTTTTGCGTTCAGAAAATAATACCTAACTTTGCAGCGTGTTCCTAGATGGAGCACGGAATTTCTGCTCAAAATTCTCTACCGAACTTGCACCTCACACGAGTTTTTATGAGCATAAGTATCACCTTTGAGTATGCGCATATTGCGTAGAATTTCCCATTGGTGATGTTGGCTGTACAAGGCCTGGCAGAGAAAATGGCTGGTCTGCGCTATTTCTTGTATGTTTGAAATAGACGTATGCCCCCATCTGTCAGATTATTAACCATTAAAAGAATAATATATGAAAAAGTTGCTTTTTACACTACTTGTTTTTTTATGTGCCTTGATAGGCAGAGCGGATTTTACGGTAGATAACATCACTTATTGGATCTCCAATTACGGTGATAACGAAGTCTATGTTAGTCATGCAACAATCGATGGTGATGGAACGGTTATTATTCCCGCTGTCGTATCATATAATAATAAGAATTATACTGTGACAGGCATACGGAATGAGACCTTTAGAGGCTGCACGAGTCTGACATCAATTACTATCCCCAACTCCGTAACGTACATAGGATGGAATGCCTTCTCTGGCTGTACTGGACTAACAGAGATAATCATTCCCAACTCTGTGAAAGTCATAGAAAATGAAGTTTTTTGTAACTGCACTGGGCTGACAACAATAACCATCCCCAACTCCGTGACATACATAAATAATGGTGCTTTCCGTGGCTGCACTAGACTGACAGAAACAATTATCCCCCACTCCGTAACAGAAATAGGCAGTAGTGCTTTCATGGACTGCACGGGACTGAGCTCAATTACTATACCCAACTCGGTAACGTACATAAGTTGGAGTGCCTTCGAAAATTGTACAGAACTAACAAAAATAACCATCCCCAACTCCGTGAAGTACATAGGAATGAGATCTTTCTCCGGATGCAATTCATTGCCAGTGATTAACAATATTAGATATGCAGACACATATTTGGTAGAGGTAGTTGACAAATCGCAGTCTCTATATACGATAAAAGATGGAACTAAATTCATAGGTTCTAATGCATTTGAGGGCTGCACCGGACTGACGTCAGTTTCTATCCCCAACTCAGTGACGAGCATAGGAGATAATGCATTTAAGGGCTGCACCGGACTGACGTCAGTTTCTATCCCCGACTCCGTGACAAGCATTGGATATAGTGCATTTGAGGGCTGCACGGGACTGACAGAAATAACCATCCCCAACTCCGTGACAAGCATTGGATATAGTGCATTTGAGGGCTGCACCGGACTGACGTCAGTTTCTATCCCCAACTCAGTGACGAGCATAGGAGATAATGCATTTAAGGGCTGCACGGGACTGACGTCAATTTCCATCCCCAACTCAGTGACAAGAATTGGAAATAGTGCATTTGAGGGCTGCACGGGTCTCGAAATAGTGAATTTCTTGGTTACCCGTCCGTTTAAAATAGACTATAATTGTTTTAGCGATAATACATACGAGAATGCAACTCTTGTGGTCTTGAAAGGATATTTGCCCACAATAAGCACACTTGATTACTGGAGCAAATTTAAAGACATCGTGGAGGAAGATGAGTATAATGATGTTAAGACAAAGATGGACACCAATGGTGACGGAGACGTAAACTCGGCAGACGTAGTCAGGATATACAACTACATCATCACCGGAGAGTAAGCCATATACCCCCCCCCTACACAACAAAGCCCCCACCGCTCACGAGAGCAGCAGGGGGCTTTTATGTTGCGCCTTTTCTTTTGATATGTTCGCTTGTGGGGGGGGCGTATGGAGTAACTTTTATCGGACAATAATATTAACAAATAGCCGCCAGCAAAGCCCTGTAATTCATCGGGACCTCGCCAACGGTTATTGGTTAACGGTTAACGGTTAACGGTTATTGGTTATACTATCCTGTAGCGATCGACACCTTCGCGTTCGAGCTTGCCCTCGTCGGCGAGGCGGTTGAGGGTCTTGCCGGCGTAGCTGTAGCTGATGCCGGCGGCAGCGGCGAAGCCCTGGCGGATGATGTAGCCGTGCTCGTTGGTGGCACGGCGTGCTGCGTCCATCAGTTGCTCATCGGTGGGCTGCTTAATCTCCTTCACGTTGTGGCTGATGAGGGTGAACTTAGTATGCGACAGTTCGTTCTTCAGCCGCCTGGCAGGCGAGAAATTGATGCCTGCCACCCTGGCGTTACGCAGTTGCAACACACCGTTGTCGTCGGGCAGCACGTCGCCCTTCATCGACACGCCGAACGTGCCCAGGTCGTGAATGGTCACCGTGTGGCCGTTGCCAATCTCCGTGGTCAGCACGTCGGCCACGCTTGACAGCACGTTGAGAACCTGGCCGCGCGGCACATGGCACAGCTGTGAGACCTTCTCTACAAACTCGTCGGCCCTGGTACGGTCGTAGTTTACCACCTTGGGGAAAATCTTGGTGCCCCTGCCACCATTGAGCGTATTGTTACGCACTAAGATACAATTGAGTTCCATACAATTTTATTTTAAGTTAATGATTTCTTTCTCGGTCTCGCATAAGATTATCACAACCGCACAGGTTATAACCGCGTGAAGCCCCAATCAGACTCCGTGGTCACGCAGGCTTAGCGCGCACTTGCGTGGTCTAAAGCTGTACAAATTTAATAATTTATTATGAATTTTCAAAGATTCATAATAGATTAAATTTAATTCAATATAGATTCTTGAAAATTCATATTGAGTTATTAAAAATTCATATTGAATTATTAAAAATTCATATTGAATTTTCTAAGAAGCACGCGTTTAGGTTGCGGCTAGTCACAATTAGATTGCGTGAGCACGCGATTATATCACGGCAGCACGCAGTTAGGCTATGGCGGCACGTAGTTAGACTTTGACTAAACGGGAGAAGATGGCGGCTGCACGCAGTTAGCCGGGGAATTCGTATCAATCGGAGTTATTTGAACACGAATCTCACGAATATTTTTTTCAAGAATTAGAGAACAATTTCATTTCACGGTTTGACAATTTCGCGAATTGGACAATTTAACCAAGTCCGGAAGAAACGAACTGAAAGAAATTATTCAGAAATTTATGGTTATTTTAATCAAGAATTAGAGAATTAAAGAATTTATGATGATTAACAGGTAATTCATGGTAATTCACACTTAAGAGACAACGAATTACATGAATTATACGAATTCTCTAATTCTTGATTGTCCACTGCCGGACTTGGCTAAACTTCAAATTTCAAATTTCAAAAAAATACAAATTCTTTAATTCTCAAATTCTTGAAAAAAAATTGTATAGTTCGCAGTTCTTACCGTTCGCCGCCGGACATGGATAAATTCCTAATTTCTAATTCCTGATTTCTAATTCCTAATTTCTAATTCCTAATTTCTAATTCTTAATTTCAAACTTATCTTGCCTTGTATTTACCTGCGGTAATCTGGTCGAGGGTGAGGGGACGGTAGAGCATCTGATAGCCGCCCTTGCCGTCGGGGGTGTCTTCCCAATAGAAGGCTAGGCGCAGGTCCTTCTGCACTATCATGGTGCTGTAGGCTCCCTCGTTGGCACTGACCAGCCATGGCTCACTCCAACCGGAGGCAAAGGCTGTGGCGTTCTGATAGTCTGCGGGTGAAGCAAGCTCCTTGTAATAGACGGCTACGTTCTTGCGACCAGGGCCGAGGGGTACGCTCTGCAGGGCTATCCATGTCTTGATGCGGTCTGACTGACGGACTGCGGGGATGATGAGTATCTCGCCATTGGTGACATTGTCCTTGGCCTTGACTCCACCCATACAGTCGGCTGAGGCTACGGCTTGCTCCCATTGGCCGATATTCTCATCTGAGAAAAAGCTAAAAGCCTTGCCTTTAACTATCGCGCCATTGCCGCCGAAGGTGGTCAACGCGGGATAATGGAAGATGTTGTAGAAGCGACCGCTGTTCATGTTGTTCCATCCGGGTCGGCTGCTGAGCAGTACGTCGCCATTGGGCAGTTCCTCCACCTTGGGCTCATCGCCGAGGGGTGCAGGGCTGGAGTCTATAGTGCCAAGGCTGTGCCATGTCTCGCCAAAGTCGTCGGAGTAGATGACTCGGTTGCCACCAGGCCTTGCGCAGAGAGCTGCATAGATGCGATAGTATTTGTCACGCTTGACGATGCGACTCTGGCATATCTTGCCGCTTCCCACAAAGAGGCTCTGCACGGGACCGAGGGCACTCTGGTCGAAGAGGCTGTAGATCTGGTCGGTTATCTCCTCTGGTGCGCTCCATGTGCGTCCTCCGTCATGGCTGCGAAGTCGTGCCACACGGTTGGGATTGTCGCGGGTAGCCTTGAAATAGGGAGTATTGCCGCAAACGCATAGGAGCAAGACCTCCTTGCTATTCCTGTCGGCAACAATGGCTGGGTCGCCATAACCGCACTGGGAAGTTCCCTCTACGCCGCTGCCTTCTACTATGACTTGCTCGGTGCTCCATGTGCGACCGTTGTCTTTGCTTATGCGCTGACGGAGGTCCACACGACCGAAGCCGATGTCTGACTGGCAGATACGATAGTCTGCTACAGCCACCAGTCGACCGCTCTTGGTCTTAGCAATGGCCGGAATCCTATAGGGCACAGGGCTGGATGCAGAGTTAAAGAGAGTGAAAACGAGCCCCTCCCTAGCCCTCCCCTCAAGGGAGGAAACCCTGGCGTCAGCGTCCTTCTCTTGAGAGGGAGTCAGAGGAGGCTGTGATTGAGCCATGCCGCTGCCTAAGAGCAGAAGAACGGCGAGTGCCAGAAAATGCTTTAGATTATTCATAGTATTCGATTTTTCTTACTTGCAGGCTATAGTCTGTCTCAGTGTTTTTGTCCAGTTTCGGCTGTCCATCGGCGCCGTCGTACTCTTCAGTGGTGGTGGAGACGTCCTTGATGAGGCGCTTGGTCCAGTTGCCGTGGGAGTCGGTCTCCTTGATTGTGACAGTCACGGTGGCTTCCACCCCTACCCCGTCGCCCACTCCGCTTTGGGTGTAGCTGGCGATGTTGCCGTCATCATCGTAGGTATAGACAAACTCGAAGCCTCCGCATATTTCGCCTACAAACTCCTCGCCCATCTTGGCCAGCATGCCCTTGGGGGTGTAGGTGTAGGCATAATCGTAGTCGCAGCCATAGTCCTCCTCCTTGCTTAGCACATGGCGGAAACTAAGCTTGGTGATGCGTCCCTGACTGTCGCGAGTGATGTCGGAGGCTTTGAACTTGGCTCTCTCATTGCCGGTCCAGAGACCCTGGGCGTCGAAGGTGAGCAGAGTCTTGTGGCGCTCAAAGTCCTGCTTGCCGTTTTTGTCGGACTGGTAGATGGTGGTGCTTACTTTCTTCACCTGCCCTTTGAGGCAGTGCATCTGCAGGTCGGACGAAAGCCACTGAGCACTCGACTCGTCCCCAGCCATCCCCTCAAGGGTGGAAGTGCTCCCAACTGAGGCGGTATCAGAGGTGGATTTTGGGCTTGTTTCTTGGGCCTTCTGGCCGCAGGCGGCTAGCATCATAGCTGCCGAGAATGCAAGGATTATGTGTTTCATTTGAAATTTGAGTTTTGAGTTTATTTGCCATTTCCGGCGGTGGACCAGCGCGGGAAAACCACACTGCACATTGGCTATTGCTTTAAAGGCTTTGCTTCAGGATGGTTGTCACATCATCGGGAGTAAGGTCGCCATAGCCGGCCTTGTAGGTGATGGTGCCCTTGGTGATGTTGGGTATCATGTCCTCGGTGGCGCCCAGCTCACTGATGGTGAGGGGAAGGCCAATCTCCTGCATCCAACCCTTGAGAGCCTCAATGCCCTCAGCGGCAATCTGCTCAGGTGTCTTGCCCTCGGGGCGCACATCCCATACAGCCTGGGCGAAACGCACAAACTTAGGCAGGCCTCCCTGCATAATATACTTATAATACGGAATCGAGACTGCTGCCAGGGTGTAGCCGTGGGGAGCATGAGTCCAGGCACCGATGGAGTGACCAATCATGTGCACCATCCAGTCCTGAGTCTTGCCCTTGCCGATGAGTGTGTTGAGTGCCCAGGTGGCTGTCCACATGATGTTGGAGCGTGCCTCGTAGTCCTCGGTGTTGATGACGGCCTTGCGTGCTGACACGATGAGGCTGCGCATGAGTCCCTCGGAGAGGTAGTCGGAGGTGTTGTCGTCTTCATCGGAGAAATACTGCTCCATGATGTGGCTCATGATATCGAAGATGCCGGCCTTCATCTGATCGAGGGGCACGGTGTAGGTGTACACGGGATTGAGGATGGCAAACTTGGGCATCAGACGGCTGTCGAAAACATGGCCCACCTTGAAGGTGTTGGCTGCATCGGTTATTACGCTGCCGCCGTTCATCTCGGAGCCTGTGCCTGCCATGGTGAGGATGCAGCCGATGGGCAGTATTTTCTGCTCTTTGGGAGGATCCTGCTGGTTGAGGTAGAATGTCTGCCATGGGTCGCCGTCAAAGAAGACTGAGGCTGCCACGCCCTTGGAGTAGTCGCATACGCTGCCGCCGCCTAGGGAGAGGATGAAGTCAACCTTGTTGTCGCGTGCTATCTGGATGCCTTCACGGAGCTTTTCGAGCGTAGGGTTGCTCATCACGCCTGGATTTTCAACGATGGTCTTGCCACAGTCGCGGAGGATAGCCACTACCTGGTCGTAGATGCCATTGCGCTTCACACTGCCGCCTCCGTAGTTGAGCATCACCACGGGACCGTAATTCTTCAGTTCGTCCTTAAGGAAATTGAGCGATTCGTCACCAAAGAACAGCTTGGTGGGATTGTAATATTCAAAGTTGCCAGTCATAGTTATAGGTTATAGGTTATAGGTTAGAGGTTATAGGTTATAGATTATAGGTTATAGATTATTGGTTAATACGAGAAGGCGAATCCCTCCCGCCATTTGTGGAGGAGATAGCCGTGGTCGTCGGTGCAGTGTTCGAAGATGGCTTGCCTGCGCTCAAGGGGCAGGTCGTTCCATACTCTGGAGCACTCGGGATAATTGCATGTTGTTACTGCGCCGTCGGTCTGCTTGCTCACAATCTTGCCGGCTATGCGCTCTTTCTGTCCCACGGTGAGCGAGGCCCACCATGTTTCTAGTTCTTTTTCGTCCATGGTTGTCGGATTTTTACGGATATTTCGCTACAAAGTTAGTCTTTTCCTTGAAATTCGGCATCATTTGAGGGTATGATTTTATCACAATCGGCATGATAGGACACGATAAGCCCCGACTCCTTTGTAGGGAACCGGGGCTAACCAATGCCTAATCAGGCATCTGAATCACCATAGACGCAGACTGCTCATGGCAGCTTCGATGGGTTATGCAATCTCAATGAGTCGCCTCTGCTTGTCTTCCTCCTTCTTGGAGAACTTAGGCATCTCGATGCGGAGTATGCCGTTGTCAACCTTAGCGGTAATCTTCTCAGGGTCAACATTCTCTGGCAGGGCGTAGGTCTGCTCAAAATTGGTGTAATAGAATTCGCGCCTCAGATAGTGCTCCTTCTTGTCCTCGTCCTTGTGCTCCATCTTATTTTCGAGCTTTACCTCCAGACAGCCTTGGTTGGTTACGTTGACGCGGCAATACTCTTTCTTCAGACCGGGCACGGCGATCTCCATAGTAAACTTTTCCACATCTTCCTTGACATTAACTGCAGGTGCTGTGGAGTTCATCTTCGGCATCCAGTTGGTATCAAAGAAATCATCAAAGAAGTTTGACATCAGGTTTGTGTCATTGTTTCTACGTGCTAGTAACATAATTAATACCTCCTGTTTTTTGTTTTTTAATGGTTAGACTTGTTTTAACTTTCTATCCCTGTTTAAGGCACGGGGTGTGCCACAAAGAGAAAGACTGCCATAACGGCACGCTGTGGTGACATTATGGCAGACAGGAAACGGAAGAAAGGCTGCAGCTAATAGCAGCTAATATATTATAAATAGGTAGGTATTGTTTTCCGTCACAGACTCCAGGGTAAACACCATCTTGCCCTGCACGGCCCCTACGGAAAAGATGCCCTCCAGCTTTGGGTCGTCAGTCTTTATCGGACCGGGAGGTATATTGTGCAGGGCTGAGGTAGGCACGGAGATTATCTGCTCGTAGGTGCGGAAGTTCTCAAGGGTGATGAGCCAGTTGTCGTTAGACAGGGCGATGTCCTTGCCAAAGACCGTTACCGTAGGTGGCACATGGGAGTCAACGCGAATGGCCACTCTCACCTTGATGCGCGACATATTGTCGTCGTCGTCAGAGCAGGCGCAGAATGCCAGGGTGCAAAGCAGCAGGAGGAAAGCAATTCTGAAGATTTTCATAGGGTATAGAGGTTAAGATGTTTTTCTTTGGCAAAAATAGCAAAAAATTCCTCGACGGCAATAACTTGCAACCGAAAAAACATTGTTTCAACGGAGCACATACGGCAATTTATGTTTTTTTAACTTCTATGGTTGTCAGCACAAGGAAATGGCAGGCCAAGTTGGTTTAGCAAAGCCAAGAAGAGGCATAAATTGAGAAAAGGTGGGCTAAATTTGTGCGAATTCTGATATTTCTTCTTACATTTGCATTTTATAGGACATAAATCTAGACTGTGGACGAAGCAGAATACACATATAACCTACTTGACAAGATAGACTCGCCTGCCGACCTGCGCAAGCTCAGCGTGGAGCAACTGCCGGAGGTTTGCAGCGAGATCAGGCATCGCATAATAGAAGTGCTGGCCGAACATCCGGGTCATCTGGCCTCCAGCCTTGGGGCCGTGGAAATCACTGTGGCGCTCCACTATGTGTTTAACACCCCGGAAGACCGCATAGTGTGGGATGTGGGCCACCAGGCCTATGGTCACAAGATACTGACCGGCAGACGCGACGCCTTCAGCACCAATCGCCAGCTGGGAGGACTGAAGCCTTTCCCCTCCCCCGAAGAGAGTGAATATGACAGCTGCGTATGCGGCCATGCCTCCAACTCTATCTCCATTGGTCTGGGCATGGATGTGGCAGCCAGGATTCAGGGACAGGAAGAGCGCAAGGTGGCCGTGGTGATAGGCGACGGAGCCATGAGCGGCGGACTAGCCTTTGAGGGACTGAACAATGTATCATCAACGCCCAACAACATGCTCATCATCCTCAACGACAACAATATGAGCATCGACCGCAGCGTGGGAGGCATGAAGCAATACCTGCTAAGGCTGCACACCAGCAAATGGTACAACCGTTTCCGCTTCCGTACCGCCAGAGGACTGGATCGCATGGGACTGCTCAACGAGAAGCGCAAGAATGCCATACTGCGTCTCAACAACTCGCTCAAGTCGCTCATCACCCGCGAGCAGAATATATTCGAGGGCCTTAACATCCGCTACTTCGGTCCTGCCGACGGTCACGACGTAGTGAGGCTGGTGAAGATGCTGCAGAGAATCAAGGACATGAGCGGCCCCAAGCTGCTGCACATCCATACTCTGAAAGGCAAAGGCTTGGAGGCTGCCGAAAAGAATGCCGCAGTATGGCATGCCCCGGGCATGTTTGACCCCAAGACAGGCGAGCTGTTAAATCTGGGACGCAAAGAGCCCGAGCCCCCAAAGTTCCAGGAAGTGTTTGGCGAGACGCTGCTCGAGCTGGCACAGAAAAACGACAAGATAGTGGGTGTAACGCCGGCCATGCCCAGCGGATGCTCAATGACCACAATGATGGTGGAGATGCCCAACAGGGTGTTTGACGTAGGCATTGCCGAGGGTCACGCCGTAACCTTCTCTGCCGGAATGGCCAAGGACGGACTGCTGCCCTTCTGCAACATCTACTCCTCGTTTGCACAGCGAGCCTACGACAATATCATCCACGACGTGGCCATAGGAGGACTGCACGTGATAATATGCCTTGACCGAGCCGGACTGGTTGGTGAGGACGGGCCTACCCACCATGGAGCCTTCGACATAGCTGCACTGCGCACTGTGCCTAACCTCATCATCTGTTCACCGATGACCGAGCCTGAGCTGCGCAACCTTATGTACACAGCCACCCTGCATGCTCATCCTTGGGTGATACGCTATCCGCGAGGTAGGGGCTCCACCACCGAATGGCGCAACGAGATGCAGGAAGTAGCCATAGGCACAGGACGCAAGATAAGAAGCGGCAGCCGACTGTGTGTGCTCTCGATTGGCCCCCTCGGAGTAACCGTTGACAATGCCATACGCAATAGCGGACTCAACGATGTTGCCCACTATGATATGCGCTTCGTTAAACCGCTGGACGACAGCATAATGCGCGAAGTGGCTGAAGCAAACTATGAAAAGATAATCACCATAGAGGACGGCTCGCTGAAAGGCGGATTCGGCAGCTGTGTGGCTGAGTGGCTGGAGAATCACAGATGCACTACCCCACTGCAATGCCTTGGCCTGCCCGACAGCTTCGTGGAGCATGGCCCCGTAAAGGAACTCTATCGCATAACCGGACTCGACGAAGATAGCATAAAGAAACTCATATCTATTTGAAATTTGAAGTTTGAAATTTGAAATTTATGCCAGGTCCGGTGGCATACGTTAACCAATAATTCCTAATTCCTAATTCCTAATTCCTTTAACTCCTACCTCCAATGAAGATCATCATAGCCGGAGCAGGGCGCGTAGGCACCCATCTCGCCAAACTCTTTGCAAGAGAGAACCACAACATCATCGTGCTTGACGAGAATCCAGAGAAGCTCAACATGTTGCAGGTGAACTATGACCTCATGGTCAAGGTCATGTCGCCCACCTCCATAGCCGGACTCAAAGAAATCGGCGTAGCCCACTGCGACCTGTTTATCGGAGTGACACCCGACGAAGACCTCAACATCAACTGCTGCATGATGGCCGGCAGACTGGGTGCAAAGCGCACAGTGGCCAGGGTGGACAGCGTGGAGTATCTGGGCAAGGAGTCGCAGGAATACTTCAGCCAGATGGGCATCAGCTCAATGTTCATACCCGAGATGGTTGCCGCCAAGGAGATAGTCACTTCCGTAGAGCGCAGCTGGGCCCGCATGTGGTGGGAACCTGACGGAGGAGACGGCAATCTGGCTCTGATAGGAGTGAAGGTGCGGCAGGACTGCAAGATACTCAATGTGCCGCTCAAGAACCTCAACCAGAAGGAGGCAGCCTACCACATTGTGGCCATCAAGCGCGGCTCAGAGACACTCATTCCCCACGGCGACGATACCGTCAAGCCCTACGACCTTGTCTATTTCATGACGGACAAACGCAACCAGGACTTCATCCGCAACATCTGCGGCAAGGAAAACTACACCAAGGTGGAGGACGTAATCATCATGGGCGGAGGCACCACGGGAGTATTCACCGCCAAGCTGCTGCCAAGCCACATGAACGTCAAGATAATCGAGCAGGACATCAACCGCTGCTATGAGCTCAACAAGCAGCTGCCCGCCAGCAATGTGATGGTCATACATGGTGATGGCCGCGACCTCTCAATGATGCATGAGGAGAACGTAGACGATGCCGATGCCTTCATAGCCCTCACCCCCAACTCCGAGATCAACATCATCAGCTGTCTCACCGCCAAGAAGATGGGCGTAAACAAGACAGTGGCCATGCTCGACAATGTCAACTTCATCCCCATGGCAGAGAGCCTGGACATCGGCACACTCATCAACAAGCAGTCTATCTCCGCCTCCAACATCTATCGTATGATACTCAAGGCCGACGTGAGCAACGTCAAGAGCCTCATGGTGGCAAATGCCGACATAGCCGAGTTTACTGCTGCGCCCGACTCCAAGATAACCAAGAAACTCATCAAGGACCTCAAGCTGCCTGCCACGGCCACTCTGGGAGGACTCATCCGCAACGGCAAGGGTCAGCTCATCAACGGCCTCACACAGGTCAACGAGGGCGACAAGGTGGTAGCCATCTGCATCGACAACGGCATGAAGGCACTGGCAGCATTCTTCGACTAATAATCTATAGTCCCTATAGTCACTATAGTTCCTATAACCAATCAATCCCCCTAGAAACACAATGCCCAAGAAAAAGCTTATAAATCCGCAGACGCTGTGCAGGGTGCTCGGTCAGCTGGTGCTGATAGAGGCTTTCATGATGCTGGTGTCGCTAATAGTCGGCATCATATATAAGGAGCAGAACCAGGCGCCCTTCATCGTGGCCTTGGTCGTCACTGCCACTGTGGGCATAGTGCTGCGTCTGCTTGGACTGCGCTCCGGTGATGCCATCAACAGACGCGAGTCCTATCTGGTAGTCAGCCTCACCTGGGTGGTATTCTCCCTTCTGGGCACCATTCCCTTCCTCATCAACGGTCAGAGCCTCACCTTCGGAGCCGCAATGTTTGAGGCCATGTCAGGCTTTACCGCCACAGGCTTTACCGCCATGCCCGACGTTGACTCCCTGCCCCACAGCATACTCTTCTGGCGAAGCTTCATGCACTGGATAGGCGGTCTGGGTATCGTCTTCTTCACCATGACCATATTACCAGTGTCTGGCAGTGGAGAGATACGCCTCTTTGCCGCTGAGTCCACCGGTCTGGGCCAGGAGAAGCTCCACACTAAGATCAAGACCACCGCAGCATGGATATGGTCCATCTATATCGTCCTCACCCTCTCATGCGCTGCAGCCCTCTACCTCGGAGGCATGGGCCTCTTCGACAGCATCAACCATGGCATGTCGGCCATCGCCACCGGAGGATTCTCCACCCACAACAACGGCATACTCTACTACAACTCCATTCTCCTGCAGTACATCATGATGGCCTTCATGCTCTTAGGCAGTATCAACTTCTACCTCCTCTACACTGCAGGCACCAAGCGCAAGCTCTCCCCCTTCAAGAATAGCGACGAGCTCAAGTTCTACCTCATCACCATTCTCATCATCTCCGCCATCTGCGCACTGAGCCTCTTCGCTCACAACGGTTATTCACTGGAGCGCTCCATCCGAACCGCCATGTTCAACTGCATATCCATAGCCAGCACCAGCGGATTCCTCACCGACGACTATCAGCAGTGGTTCCGTCCCACCTGCATGCTGCTGATGTTCCTGATGTTCGTGGGAGGCAGCAGCGGCTCCACCTCCGGAGGCTTCAAGAATATCCGTATGCTCATCATCATCAAGACCACCCGCATACAGTTTAAGCGAATACTCCACCCCAATGCCGTCATCCCCGTGAAGATGAACAAGGCGCCCATCAACTCCGCTGCCGAGCACAACGTCATGTCGTTGCTCTTCTGGTTCCTCTTCCTCATCGTCATAGGGGCAGGGGCACTGATGCTCACCGGAGTGTCAGGCTACGACAGCTGTGCCCTCTCCCTCTCCTGTATCAGCAATATCGGCACAAGCTTCGGCCATAACTACGGTCCCTCCCAAGGTGTTGCACAGTTGCCCGATGCAGCCAAGTGGATATGCAGTTTCCTCATGCTCGCCGGCCGTCTGGAAATATTCGCCATCCTACTGCCCTTCACACGCTCCTTCTGGCGCAGACAGTAAAGAGCAGTTGTCAGAAAAGTCGGACTAGTCAGACAAGTCAGACTCGTCGGACCATTCAGCCACCAAAATTTCCGGCAATTTCTCTCAGCATCCACCGCCGGACTTGGCTAAACCTCAAACCTCAAATCTCAAATAATCTCATTTTTTCACCGATTTCCTTCGCCGTTCGGAAAAATATTGCTAATTTTGCGCCCGATTTTAGTCCGCCAAGGCTCAATCAAGCGGTTTCACGAAGAGACTCGCCTCCGGTGGAAGCGTCATAAAAACACTATAAGACAGACATGTACGCTATTGTTCAGATTCAAGGCCAGCAGTTCAAGGTAGAGGCAGACAAGACCCTCTTCGTTCACCACCTTGCAGGTGCAGAGGCCGGACAGGAAGTAGAGTTTGAGGACGTGCTTCTTGTTGACAACGAAGGTGCAATCACCGTAGGTACCCCCACCGTGGAGGGAGCTAAGGTCGTTGCCGAGGTAAAGACTCCGCTCGTAAAGGGCGACAAGGTGATCGTCTTCCACAAGAAGCGCCGCAAGGACTTCAAGAAGAAGAACGGCCATCGTCAGCAGTTCACAGAAATCACAGTAAAACAAATCGTAGCTTAATCCAATTTAGGCAGATTCAAAATCCCGAAACATTATGGCACATAAAAAAGGTGTAGGTAGTTCGAAGAACGGACGCGAATCAGCGTCGAAACGATTAGGTGTAAAGGTTTGTGGTGGTCAGGCTTGTGTAGCCGGCAACATCATCGTACGCCAGAGGGGCACTGTTCACTATCCCGGCAAGAATGTCGGCATGGGCAGCGACCACACCCTCTATGCACTCGTTGACGGTACAGTCAAGTTTACCCACGACCGCCGTGACCGCAGTGTGGTAGCCGTAGAGCCCGCAGAGGCATAGCACCTAGCTGCTTAGCAAGACTAAAAAGGTATAGTCTCCGACAACATCGGGGGCTATATTTTTTTTGCCCTCAGACAGGTCAGAAAAGTCGGACTGGTCAGACAAGTCGGACCAGAGTGCCGATAAAAATTAAAAAAAATATATATAATGTGTAAAGACTAATGACTATTTACGAAAAAACACTATCTTTGCACCGCAAACATTCAGCCTGACGGCACATCTGTATCTGCAGGCAATCTAGATAAGAAAACCATTAACAACCCAATCAAACACACTATCTAAAATGAAAAAGTTCTTTATGCTGATGGCAGCCATGATGCTGACCTTCAACGTTGCCATGATGGCCGACGACAACCGAGTGATTACCTACGACCAGCTGCCCCAGACAGCCAAGACTCTGCTCAGCCAGCACTTCGCCAAGAAGGTGCCTCTCGTAGTAACCATGGACTGGGACGAGTACGAGATTCTCTACCAGTCGGGAGAGAAAGTTGAGTTCAACAAGAGAGGTGAGTGGAAGAGCATCGACTGCAGGGTGTCAGCCGTGCCCACCGTACTCATTCCCGAGCAGATCAAGAGCCACATCAAGGCTACCTTCCCCGGCACCACCATCATCAAGCTTGAGCGTGACCGCCGCGGCTATGGCGTGAAACTTAACAACGGTCTGGAGGTGGAGTACAACACCAGGTTCCAGGTTGTTGAAATCGACGACTAGGATGGCAAAGACTTGCTTCCTGACCGCGATGGCATTAGCCAGTGCCGCCATCATGTTTGCCTCATGCGAAGATAAGCCCATTACCGCAGACCAGTTGCCGGCAGAAGCCAAGGCGTACATCCAGCAGCAGTATCCCAACCAGAAGATTATGCTCGCTGAGGAAGACTACGGCATGTTCACCAGCAGCTACGAGGTAAAGCTGGACAACGGCATAGAGCTGACCTTCGACTCCGACGGCAAACTGATAGACTTCGACGACTAGGATTCCCGCCCCACCCTTCACAGGCAAGGCACACAGCAAACAATATAGTCTCCGACAAAACTCGGGGGCTATATTTTTTTGCACTCAGACAAGTCGGACTGGTCGGACTAGATTTACCGGCACTAAGAGACAAACCGGCCCTACTGGACTAACCGGCCTAACCAGACTAACCGGCCCCACTGGACTAACCGGCCTAACCAGACTAACCGGCCCCACTGGACTAACCGGCCTAACCAGACTAACCGGCCCTACTGGCCAATCTGGAAAACCGCTCTGCTAATCGAACTTCAGGGCCTTGACAGGACGGATGTGTGATACGATGAGCGTGGGGCCAATGAGTGTTACGGTGCAGATGACGAGGGTGGCGATGTTGAGTCCCGCTATGGCAAGCCAGTTGAAGGCTACGGGCACATGGTCGACATAGTAGCTGGTAGCGTCGAGGGGGAAGAGGTGCCACTGCCACTGGACATAGCATAGAAGCAATCCCAGCACGTTGCCCAGCAGCAATCCGCGCCCTATGATGAACACGCCGTAGTGGAGGAACACCCGTCTTACCAGTCCGTTGCGAGCTCCCAGGGCCTTGAGTATGCCTATGGTGGCTGTGCGCTCCAGTATGAGTATGAGCAGGCCGCTGATGACGGTGAAGCAGCATACGCAGGTCATGAGGCCGAGGATTACCCAGATGTTGAGGTCGAGCAGCTTGAGCCAGTCGAAGATGGCACCGTAGAGCTCACTCACGCTATAGACGGCATAGTAGCATCCGTTGCGGTCAGGGGAGTCAGGCTTGAGGCGTGCTATCTGGTCGGCAATGTCCTCGGTGCTGTTGAAGTCAGTGACGGCTATCTCCACGGTTGAGCATGAGAGGCTGTCCCATCCGTTGAGTCCGTTGACTGAGCGTAGGGTGGCAAAGGCCATGACATTGTCGAACTGCATCATGTTGGTCTGGTAGATGCCGCTTATCTGGTAGCGCCTCATGCGTATGTCATTGTCGAAGAAGTAGGCAAAGACCTTGTCGCCGCAATGCAGCTGGAGGGCATCAGATATGGCACGGCTCACAGCCAGCTGATTGTCGGAGTCTGAAGGCAGGTGCCCCTCAACCATGTGGGATGCGAGGAATGTGGTGTCATAGTCGGGGCCAATGCCCGTGAAGGTTATGCCCTGGAAGTCGGCGTCGGTCTTCAGTATGCCTGTCTTGCGCGTCACCCTCTGCACATGGCTCACTCCCTGACACTTGGCCAGCCTCTCAACGAATGACGGGGAGGCTATCACGGGCAGGGTGTCGGAAGACTGCATGGCATCGGAGTTGAGTATCTGGATGTTGGAGCCGAAGCCGGTGACCTTGTTCTTTATCTCTCCCTTGAAGCCCAGCACTACAGCCACGGAGACAATCATCACCGCCAATCCCACGGCAATGCCAACAGTGGCTATGTTCACTCCCAGCGAGGCAATGCGCTCAGAGCGGTCCTTGCTGCCGTAGAGGCGGCGTGCTATGAAGAAGGGAAAAGACATTTTTATTTGACAATTTTACAATTTCACAATTTCACAATTTTTTATAGGGACTATAGGAACTATAGGAACTATAGCTCAATGGTCAATGGTCAATGGTCAATGGTCTCGGGCCGAAGATGTCAGTGCCTATGCGTACCATATTGCTGCCCTCAGCGATGGCCAGTGGATAGTCGTGGCTCATGCCATAGGAGCGGATGGAGAAGTGGGGTGCTGAGGCGAAATAGTCGGCCTTAATCTGGCTGAAGAAATCGCTGACACTGCGGAAATCCTGACGTATGCGGCTCTCATCGGGGGTATTGGATGCCATGCACATCACACCGCAAAGCCTTACGCCCTCCATGGTGCGCCACTCACCCTCGCTGAGCATCTGACGGCACTCGCTGAAGGTGAACCCGAACTTGGTCTCCTCCTGTGCCACATGAAGCTGGAGAAGGCAGTCTATCACACGTCCGCACCTCAGAGCCTGACGGTTGACCTCGGCAAGCAGGTGGAGGGAGTCGATGCTGTGGATGAGGCTCACGAAGGGGGCAATGTATTTCACCTTGTTGGTCTGCAGATGACCGAGGAAATGCCACTGCACATCCTGAGGCATAAGGGGCTGCTTGAGGCGTAGCTCCTGCACGATATTCTCCCCGAAGATACGCTGGCCAGCATCATAAGCCTGCATGAGTTCCTCCACGGGGTGATACTTAGACACTGCCACGAGCTCCACGCCCTGGGGCAAGGCCGAAGTGACGGCTGAAAGACGGTCTGCTATCGACATGGCTGCCTCCCTGCCCTACTCGGCGGGCTTCTTATAGTCAAAGACTTCCATTATGGTTGTCTCGGCAATGGAGGTAACGGTGTAGTCCATCACAGAGCTTTTCATGTAAGCCTCAGTATTGGTCAGGGCCGACTTGAAGTCCTTGGCGCGTACATAAAAGGTGACATTGACTTTCTTCTCCTTGCCGGCACTCTCGTCGATGGATATCATGGCGAGCTTGACCTTATACCAATAGCCGTCGGAGGGATTGTGGGAGTCAACTATCTCGTTGGCATCGCAGTACTTAATGCTGATGAGGGTAACGTCGCCATAAGCGCTTGTCTCCTCCAGTATGCGGGCCTCAGCCTCTTTGAAACTGAGGGCGTCGACAATGTAAATCTCCTTAACCTGCTTCTGCAGGCCGTCATCAAGGGTACGCCTGAGCGACACCTTGCATTCAAACCATTTTCCGTACATGATGTTTTAATATTTTTAATTTTTAATTTTTAATTTTTCAACTCTTCAATTCTTCATTTTTTCAATTTTTCAATTCTATTGTATGCCAATCAGCTTGTGCAGCTGCAACGAGAGCGACCACTGCGGATGGGCAAGGCAATAGCTTACTGCCGACTCAATGAGCTGACTGTTGCAGTCGGGATTACCTGTATCGCAGGGCTGCAGATAGTAGCGGGTGGCAGGAAAGGCAGAGTAGCGCTCAAAAGCCTCGGCATTGGTGCCGTCAAACACGAGCTTAACCTCATCGGCTTGCTCAAGGACTACCTTGGCATCACTGACGAAACAGTCCTTAGGTGAAAGCGTGACCCAGTCGATACCAGCAGGCAGCTGACGGGTGCCGTTAGTCTCAATGGCCACATAGCAGCCCCGCTCATGGAGGGCATCAACCAAGGCCTCGTCAGCATAGAGCGAAGGCTCACCGCCGGTAAGGACGACCATGAGAGGGTTTGAGGTTTGAGATTTGAGATTTGAGATTTGAGCCAGCAACTCCTCAAGCGACATAAGGGTGTGGGCAGAATGGTCGGTATCACAGAAGAGACAACGGAGATTGCATCCGCTGAAGCGCACAAACACTGCCGGACGGCCAGCCCAGCAACCCTCGCCCTGGAGTGAAAGGAATATCTCGTTGACAGGATAGGACATGGCTATAGGGTGCTGTCGTCATCCAGGGCGTAGACGGCCACATTATCCTCCGACTCCTGAAACCTCACCTTGTAGCAGTTGGGCACTGCCTCACATATCCAGCGGGCGAGGTTCTCCGACGTGGGATTGAAGCTCACAAGGTCGTTGACATACTTATGGTCCAGCAGGTCCGTGACAATTCGCTTGAGGTCGGAGTAGTCAATCACCATACCGCTATCATTGAGCTCAGCAGCGCGGCAGTAAACGGTAATCTGGGCATTATGGCCGTGGAGGTTGGTGCACCTGCTCTCATAGCTGAGACTTAGCTTGTGGGCAAAGGACACCTCTATTGTTTTGCTTACGTAGTACATTATTTGAGGTTTGATATTGGATGGTTAGCGGTTATTGTTCTGTCGATGGCTTCAGTTTGTCATTCTGCTCTACGAGCCAAAGGATGAAGGGCATCAGATGTTTGTAGCTGGGCTCCACGGGGTGCAGTTCAGAGGGAGGATTCTCCCCCATGCCTTCGAGGGCGTCAACCTGATAGTCGGGGCTACCCTTAAAGGCCGCAAGAGTATCATGGATCTTATTGATGACGAAATCTCTTTCTATCGAGGGGTGGTTCATGTGGCAGAGGTTCATCAGGAGCTGGGCTGTCTCAGCCATACTGCTGAGTTTCATCAGCCAGGGACGGAGATCCTGCAGCAAAAGGGCATCAGAAGCAGACTCAGGCGACTTGGCCATGGCCAGCATACGGTCAGCAGCATCCTTGACAGCCTTTAGAGTGTCGCGCAGTGCATAGCCGTTGTCAACGCCATCCTTATAGGCGGCCTTATAGTTCTCAATCATCGTGCCCAGGTGGTCAGGATCGTCATAGCGAAGATAGAGGGAAAGATACCTGTAGAGAGGAGCATTGGCACTGCCTACTATGCGCGGGAAGGAAGCCTCCCAGTTACGCTGAGGATTGAAGGCGCGGTTGTTCCAAGCATAGTCAGCCACTCCGAAGAGGCATATCTTGGCCACCTCGCCCTGCTGCATAGGATTGCTGACCATACCCAGGCACTGCGGAATCTCAGTCTCAGGAGTGGGCAGTCCCATCTCATGGAGGGTGGTGTACATATCAGCAGTATAGATGCGGCCATCCTTGTTGTCGTTGCATGGATAGTTCCACCACAGAGCCACGGGGCGCCTCATCAGCTGCTCCATCCTTACAAAGTCGGCATTCTTCAGCGAGCTCCACACTCCGCTGCCAGTGGTATAGACCACGATGTTGGACTTAGTCTGCGCAATGGCGTCGAAGTAGGTCTGCAGCTGCTGGTCATTGGCAAAATCGATGGCATAGATATGGGGCACATAGTGGATGGGCAGCACAGTGTCGGAGGGATTGGTGTAGTCCTTGTTGTATTTCTGCTCCATGGAGGACTGCAGGTTGTTGAGGAAATCGCGATAGTTGTTGACGTCGTCAAAGTCCCATCCGGCATCATCCAGGAATACTGCAAACTGCCTTACGCCCAGGGCATGCATCTTGTCGAGCTTGGCAGCTACAGCAGCCACGGCATTGGCAGTGGATTCAGCGGTATGAAAATCAACGGCCTTTCCGCTATTGGGATGGATGGCCCAGATAAAGTTGACCTTAGTCTCGAGGGAGAGCCTGGAGAGGTCGCTAATCATCTGCTGCGAGAGCCAGCCGTTCTTCTGCTGCAGTGGAGTAATGGACTCTGGATAGGCATCGCGCCAATAGCCGGAGTGATAGGGGTCGCTCTTGGCACCGTAGAGATAGGTGTTCATCTTATAGCGCTTGAAGAACTGCATGAGGTCCTTCTTGACGTCGAAGGAATAGGGATAGCCGTAGTAGCCCTCCACGATGCCTCGGTACTGCAGGTCGCCGAAGTCGCTGACTGTAGCTTTCTGCATAGTTATACCCTCTGCCGAGCGACCGATAGCCTGCTCCAACATCTGCTCGAGGGTAGCCAGGGCATAGAAGACGGCATTGGTATGCTCGCCCAGAATGATTATCTCAGCCAAGCCTGCGCCATCGGTGGAGAGAGTCAGGACATGGCGGTCATACTTACCGCTGACGGCAAACACATCGGTAGGCACTTTGCACTTGGCAGCCCTCTTGGCGGCAGCCCCCTTAGAACCCTGAATGCCGAGCCACACATTGCTGCACCCAGCCTTAGCCTTGCCGGAGAAGCTGACAGTGAGGCCGTTCTCCTTGGACAGCACCTCCTCCAGACGGGCAAGAGTGTAGGAATCGATGCCCTTGTCGGCAACCACATTGACATTAGCGGTGAGCAACACGCTGCCGGCACTTGACGACATCTTCTGGGGGACGGGATAGATGGTATAGTCGGCCTGGACGCAGACAGCAAAAAGCGGACTGAGCACAACGGCGGCCAAAAGAAGCGCTAAACGCCTAAAGGAATTTTTCATAAGACAATGCGTAAAGAATTAAAACGTTTTACATGGATTTCACTGCGCGAAATTAGCAAGTTCCGCGCATATTTCATCATTTAGGAGCGAATATTTTGTTATCTGCCATTTTTTTTGCAACTTTGCAGCCAATTATATAAAATAAGGTGTAATAGGGAGGCGGTGGCAAGGACAAATCCTGCCCGACCTGTGCCCCCTACCCGACCTCACACCGGCTTGAAGAAAACAAACAGACATGAACAGACTGACTGCAATCATAGGCGTAGGCCTTGCGCTGCTGACCTTTAGCGGCAATGCTGATGCCAGGAAAGATAAATTCGTGGGCAACCCCGTATTCAGCGGATGGTATGCCGACCCCGAGGGTGCCGTGTTTAGCAAGGAATACTGGATATACCCCACTTACTCTGTGGCATTCCACCTGCAGCTGCATATGGACGCCTTCTCGTCAAAGGACCTCTCCAACTGGCAAAAGCACGAGCGCATACTCTCCACTGATGGAGTAAGTTGGCTGAAGGGTGCACTGTGGGCTCCGTCGATAGTGGAGAAGGACGGCAGATACTACCTCTTCTTCGGCGGCAACAACATCCAGAACAATGAGCAGCTGGGCGGAATAGGAGTAGCCGTAGCCGACAACCCTGCCGGACCGTTCAAGGATGCCATAGGCCGTCCGCTCGTGGACAAGATTGTCAACCATGCACAGCCCATCGACCAACATGTATTCCTGGACGATGACGGCCAATACTATATGTACTACGGCGGCTGGGGTCACTGCAATGTGGTAAAGCTCAACAGCGACCTGATATCATTAGGACAGTTTGCCGACGGCGAGACATTCAAGGAGGTAACCCCCGAGGGATATGTGGAAGGCCCCTTCATGCTGAAGCGCAAGGGCAAGTATTACTTCATGTGGAGCGAGGGAGCCTTCACCGGCCCCGACTACAGAGTAGCCTACGCCATCAGCGACAGTCCGCTGGGCCCGTTCAAGAGGGAGAGCGTGATACTGCAGCAAGACCCACAGATCGGCACCGGGGCAGGCCATCACTCCGTAATCAAAGGCAAGGGCAAGAACGAATACTATATCATCTACCATCGCCACCCCCTCAACAGCAAGGACGGCAATGACCGCGAGACCTGCATCGACAGGCTGCAGTTCAGTCCCGACGGCAAGATACTGCCAGTGAAGATGACCAAGACAGGAGTGAAACGCAGAAAGCTCTAATGCCAACCCTTTCCTCTGAAAATCACGAAAAAAGAAGAGTCAAGCCAAATGTCTGCTAAGAAGTCATCAATAATACTGTCATTGGCACTGCTGCTGCTACTGCCCGCCGTATCCGTCCTGGCGACCAACGCCGCCAAGGATAATAAGAAGCACAAGGTGGAAGTGAAGGAGCCACTCACCCCCGACCCCTATATCGAGAAGAGGCTGGACCATCCCCTCAAGGAGTCACCCCTGAACGGCAGCACCGTGCGAGGTCCAGTCAACACACTGCCCGACGGTATCGACGTTTCGCACTACCAGGGCACAATCAACTGGGCTGCTGTGGCTGCTAGCGGCAAGGTGGGCTATGCCTACATCAAAGCCTCTGAGAGTGTATCCTTCGTCGACGACTACTACCAATACAACATGGCTGAAGCCCGCAAGCACGGCATCAACGTAGGCAGCTACCATTTCTACCGCGCCCATGTTGACCAGGACGCACAGTTCCGCCACATGGTATCGGTGATAGACCCCGCCAAGCAAGACCTGGTACCAGTGGTTGACGTCGAGAGTGCCAACGGAGTGTCCGTAGAGACATTTGCCAGCCGACTGCGCCGATTCCTCAAGCGAGTGGAGGAATACTATGGCCGGCCGCCGATACTCTACACCTATGTCAACTTCTACAACAAATACATCGCCCACCGCGGATTTGATCACTATCCGCTGTTCATAGCATTCTACCAAGACTACAAGCCCAGCGTAAGCGACGGCAACAAATACATCATGTGGCAATACACCAGCAAGGGGCACGTAAACGGCATCCACGGCAACGTGGACCGCTCCAAATTTATGAACGGACACACAATCTACGACATCATCTACCCATAACACAAAACCAACAAGCCAGAACACTTAATAACACATCACAATAAAAATGGCAGAAGTAACACTGATAGACATTGAGGTGGAGTATATCACCCATAGCAAAGACCAGGCCGTTTATGTCACCCTGTCCTCCAACAAGCGACTGCGTGCCGGACTCAACGAACCCATCAAGATGAAAAGCGATGACGGCAAGCACTGGCATCAAAGCATAGAGCTGCCTTCACGCAAGGTTGACGAGATAGACTACGGATTCACCGTACGCACCCGTCAGGAATTCATCGACGAGGAGAAAGGCCACGGCCAATATGCCCACCACCTGTTCTATCAAGGCACGCCACACATCAGCATCAAGGCCACCTGGCATAGCGACATGGGAAAGAACTATCTCTACTCATCAGCCTATACCAACGTGATATATCCCTTCGTGAAGGAGGAAAGCACGGTGCAGGCCGTCGATAGCTCCGACCTGGTGATAGCATTCACCGACTACGTGCCCCCCACAGGCCACAAGGTATACCTCTGCGGCAGCAACGAAGCCACCGGCAACTGGCAACCCTCCAAAGGCATCCTCGGACTCAAGGTGCACAACGGCTCCTGGGCATTCCCGATGAAAATCACCGACATTCCCGCCGAGGGACTCAACTATAAGTTCGTGCTTGTCAATCAGGATGGCGGCAATCCCCTATGGGAAAGCGGGCAAGACCGATTCCTGGCTCCCATAGACACCGACAGCGGCAAAGTAATCATCGACACCTTCACCCCTGTGCTGCCCCACAACGACATGAAGGTAGCAGGAGTGGTCGTACCCCTCTTCTCCCTGCGCTCAGAGGAAGGATGGGGAATAGGTGACTTCGGCGACCTGCAGCGACTCGTAGACTGGGCTGCCGATTCCGGCCTGAGCATAATCCAGCTCCTGCCCGTCAACGACACCACACGCGAAGGCAACTGGCACGACTCCTATCCCTATAACCCCATCTCGGCCTTTGCGCTCCACCCCCTGTACCTTGACTTCAACTCCCTGCCGCCCCTCAAGAGCAAGACAAAGCTCAAGCTCTATCTGCAGCGCCGAGCCGCCGTCAACAGCCAACCCCTCCTGGACTACGACGAGGTATTCGACCTCAAGGAAAGCTACCTCCACGACTATTTCCTCGAAAACAAGCAAGACATTCTGCGCTCAACCAAATACAAGATCTTCAAGCGCGACAATGCCGACTGGCTGATGCCATACAGCTTCTTCCGCTACCTGCTGAAGATTAACGGAACAGCCAACTTCCGGCGCTGGCCCCAATTCCGCGAATACGACCAGGTGGCACTCCAGCGATGGGCCATTGCCAGCAACATCCTCGACGACATCGAGTTCTATAGCGTCGTGCAATTCCTGCTCGACAAGCAGTTCGCACAAATCCACGAATATGCCACCCAACGCGGCGTCATACTCAAGGGCGACATACCCATCGGAGTTTCGCGAGACAGTGCCACAGCATGGCTGCAGCCCCAGTACCTTAACTTCGACTCACAGGCCGGTGCTCCGCCCGACCAATTCTCCGCCAATGGCCAGAACTGGGGATTCCCCACCTATAACTGGCCTGCAATACTAGCCGACGATGGCACATGGTGGCACAGGCGACTCAGCCACATGGCACAATACTTCGATGCCTACCGCATAGACCACGTGCTCGGATTCTTCCGCATATGGGAAATACCCGTGCAGCATATCTACGGCACCCTCGGCCACTTCAATCCCGGACTGCCGCTCACCCGCAGCGAGCTCCTGCTCATGGGCTTCACCGCCGATCCCGAAGCCTACACCCGACCGCGATTTACCGAGGGCGAGATGCAGCGGCACTTTGGAGAACTGCTGCCAGTGGCAAAGGAATTCTTTTTCCAGTTCGGCGAAGACGGCAAGTGGACCATCATCGACAAATACGTCAACTCCCAGCGCGCCATCGACAAGACACTGAGGGAAATGGGATTCTCCGGACAGCAGAGAGAGCTCTTCCTCGCCGCCTACAACAACGTACTGTTCGTCACCACCAGCCAGGCCACAGAGATATACCACATAAACATCTGGGGCAAGAACACCCGTGCCTACCGCCATCTCAGCGAGACCGACAGGCAGGCATACGACCGCATCTACCAATACTTCTTCTACGAGCGTCATGACCGCCACTGGACTGAAGAGGCATACCGCCGTCTGCCCAAGCTCACCTGCGCCACCACCATGCTGGCCTGCGCTGAAGACCTCGGCATGATACCCACCTGCGTTCATCCCGTGCTCAAGGACCTCAACATCCTCACCCTCGAGATTCAGACCATGCCAAAGCGGGGCAACGGCCGTTTCAGCGACCTGCACGACAATCCTCTCTACTCAGTCGACACCATCTCCACCCACGACATGGCACCCCTGCGACTGTGGTGGAAACAGAATCCCGAAGCAGCCGCCGACTACTGGCATAACATCCTGGGCAACACCACTCCACCGCCCGCCCTGCTCTCCCCCGACGACTGCAAGGCCGTCATCAGCCGCCATCTGCAGTCAAACTCGCTGCTCACCATCATATCACTGCAAGACCTGCTCGGCATGAGCCAGACCATGCGCAGCGACCAGCTCGAACAGGAGCAGATCAACCATCCCGAGATACCACGCCACTACTGGCGATGGCGTATGCAGCCAACCCTCGAACAGCTTTCAGCCGACAAGGATTTCTCCAAGCAAATACGCAAGATGGTGGAAGACAGCAACAGGACTGTAAGCAAATAAACTTTAAACCACACTAAAACAAATAAACTTAAAACCGCACAAAAATATATCGCGCCCATACTCAACAAGAGAGTTTGGACGCGATTATTTTTTTAACCTAGGGAAAGACCGACTGAAATATCGTTATATTATTTTTAATCGCGCAGGGATTGCCAGTTTCGACGCGATTAGATTTCGTTTCGGCGCGATTAGATTTCGTTTCAACGCGATTAGATTTCGTTTCAACGCGATTAGATTTCGTTTCAACGCGATTAGATTTCGTTTCAGCGCGATTAGATTTCGGCTCTGCGCAATTAGGTTTTTTCTTTTCTCGGTGAAAATTTTTCCTGTCGCAGTATGTTCAAGGAAAGGTGTAGCAATCAGTCTGCCTGTACCAGCTGCATGAGGTGGACGGCTACGAGGGCTGCCGTCTCAGTGCGTAACCGTGAGTGGCCGAGTGACACTGGTGTGTATCCGCTGCTAAGGGCCTCAAGCACCTCATCGGCAGAGAAATCACCTTCGGGGCCGACGAGTACGGTTAAGGTGTCAGCATTGGGGTCGGCTATCTTGTTGCGGAGAGCCTCAAGCAGCATAGGCTTTGTGCCGTCAGGCAGCAGCAGGTCGGCGTCGTCATAGCAATGGGCAATAAACCTGAGACCGCAGCGGGACGCCTTGACAAAGGTGCCGAACGGCTGCATGTCGTCTATCTGCGGCAGATAGAACTTGTGGCTCTGCTTCATGGCGGCAACGGCTATCTTTCTGAGACGCTCGGTCTTAATCACACGCCGTTCGGAGTACCGGCAATCAAGGAAGCTAATCCTATCAACGCCTATCTCGGTGGCTTTCTCCACGAGCCATTCCATGCGATCGATATTCTTCGTTGGGGCTACTGCGAGGTGAATTCTGTGGACCCACATGGGGGGCAGAGTCTCTACCCTGTTGTTCTCAAAGAAGCAGCCGCGCCGTGTAGCCTCGGTAATCGTGGCGTCAATGAGATGGCCCTGCCCATCGATCACGTTAAGGGCATCACCCTCCTTCAGACGCAGCACACGCAGGGCATGGTTTGCCTCCTCCACAGGCAGCTGCCGGGAAGTAAGTGCATCGGGGGCATAGAAATAGTGTACCTCTTTCATTTCACAATTTCACAATTTGACAATTTCACAATTTATCCAAGTCCGAAAGCCTTTATCATTTCACTATTTAACAATTTAGAAACTTACGCCCAACGGCCTGCCAATAGTCCAATCGTCAAATAGCCCAATCGTCAATTAGAATTAAAGTTGTATTTTTTCTTCTGGTTCTCGATGTAGGGCATCTGCCGTATTATCTGCCGCTGACGTTTGAGCAGATAGGCAGAGGGTTTTGCACTGTTGTAGCGCAACGGATTGGGCAGCGAGGCGGCGATGAGTGCGCACTGCTTCTTGGTCAGCTGGGAGGCTGTGGTGCCGAAATGATACTCGGCTACGGCCTGTGCCCCATATATGCCGTCACCCATCTCAATAGTGTTGAGGTAGACCTCCATTATCCGCTCCTTGCTCCACATCAGCTCTATCAGGAAGGTGAAATATGTCTCGAAACCCTTGCGAATCCACGAGGATGCCGGCCAGAGGAAGACATTCTTTGCCGTCTGCTGTGAGATGGTGCTGCCTCCACGCCGGCGCTTGCCGTCGCGGTATTCGCGTGCCGCCTGTTTGATAGCCTCAATGTCAAAGCCGCTATGTTCCAGAAACCTTTGGTCCTCCGATGCCATCACAGCCTCCGCCAGATGCGGCGAGATACTATCGAGTGGCACCCATGTGTGGTACAACCGCGTAGGCTCATCCCTACCCGACTGTTGAACACAGCGTATCACCATCAGCGGACTCACATACACCGGCACCCACTTGTATAACAAGGTAAAGAATATGCTCGACCCGAAAAACGCTATCAGGCCCCACAATATAATTTTTTTGACAATCCTCAACGCATTCTTCATATTTCGGCTGCAAAAGTAGTGAAAAAAGGGAGATAAAAGAAGATAGAAAAAGATAAAAGAAGTTAACGAGAGAAAGAGGTTTGGAATACCTCCAACAAGAACAGAGATAAATCTGACGCGAACAGAGATAATTCTGACGCGAACGGGGATAATTTCAACGAAATTCGCGCTCATGGAAAATACCTCTGCGCTCATGAAAAATAAGTGCGAGGGCAAGAAAACAAAATTCGAGAATATTTTTCATTTTCGCGCGGAATCGTTTTCGTTTCCGCGCGGAACTGAAACGGGAGATCGGAGATATTTTTTCTGAGGTCGAAGATAATCTGTGCGAAGTTGGGCTAAGTACGCGGGAGATTGGGAGATCTTTTTGCTCTAAAAGTGAAGTTTTTTGCACGACAATGCTCATTTATTTGCTAAAAAATGGGGAATTTCGGGGGTTAAACTACGCAAAACAGGCTCTAAACTACACAAACTACGCAGTTAACTACACAATTATAACGCAAATAATCAGGTCATTATCCTCAGTTGTGTAGTTTCGTAGAGAAAATTACAAAAAATTTTTCGCGCGCGCTCGAGGCGCACCAGCCTTAATTATGTCTCCGCGCGACTCGAACCTTATTATTCTTGACGGGGGCGATTATCTCGAGGGAAACTTTCGAAAAGCCTACATGAAATCTATTCCATTTTGGGTGTTTTTTATAACCATATTCTCATATATCTAAAAATAATGTGTAAATTTGCAGCAGTGTTCTTTGGAACAAGACTTATTTGAAATAACGAAGCGTTATGCCCTTTCTTGCAATCTGAGAGCCTTATTGGAAAGTCATATCTTTCTTTAAGCTCAGAAAGACATTAAGCTTTTCATGGTTTTTATATAACTATTGATATTTATGATGATTAGACTATATTGATTTAATCGATAAATAAAGTTAACACTTAAAATTAGGTCACATGAATACTATTATTGAAGGTTTCCCTTACACAAAAGAAGAATTCGGGAATCTCTGTGCAACAGTTGATCTACTAATCTTAAATGTATGCAAAAATGCTAGCGCAAAATTTCCTTTACAAGTAGCGCAAATACAAAAAGGATATCAAAGCTTAAAATACCCGCTACTTGCCATTTGGGAGTATTATGGATTTGGTGATATACATGAGATTTCTTCTGGCATGACATCGGATTTATACTATCAAGCATTCAAGGTTGATACGTTAAACACTTTACACAGCATTATTGATAGAGTAGCGGCACAAAATCCATTTGATTTCTATGGCAAAATAGAAAACTCTGAAATAGTCGTGGAAAAACTCCTAACTGCATATCGTCATCTGCTAACAAATCTTCAATCTGGCAGACTTGTTTTAAACAAATCTAATTAAAGACACAAACATTAAATTTAATACAGCAATGGAAGTGATAGAGCGTTTATCAGAATTAATAAAAAGAGTGTCACCGCACGAAATTGACGGCAAGCCTGGCAATTGGTACAATATTGCCCCCTTGGGTAAGTTGTTAAAAGATAGTGGCTTTGAATACAAAGGAAAATTAAAAGAACTGCTTTCGCAAATTGAAGAGATAGAAGTATATGAGGACAAAACCAAAACCATCCCTGTCGCCTATATTCGCCTACAGAAAGAGTGTCGCCATGTACAAACTCCTCAGAACGATAGAGTATATATCCCATATGGTATATCCCGACAATCCCTGTTCGAATGGGCCTATATGGGCGACTATCTGGAAACCCTTTCTCAACTTAAAGAAAAAGCGTTAGACGAGTCATGGAGTTTTGGAGATGAGTCAGATGGAAGATATCCAATCCTCGACAATTATTTACGTTATACTTTTATGCGATTGAGAAAAGAAAACAAAATTTCATACACAAAAGATGAACAATGGGCAATTTTTAACACTGGACTGGTGGATAAAACATTTCTGCCCATATATGCTTTATTCTCTAGAAATAAAATACCTGAAAGACAACTTTGGCATTTTAATAGTTTTATCGCTGAAGGAGAAAAATCAAAAAAAGGACGCATGTCAGTTGTCAATTTCCCCCAAAAGCCTTTAAGAGCTCAGTATTTTGACAACCCTTCTGATTTATTATATATTGTATCAGAATCTAGAAATGAACTTTCCCCCAATTATGAACATATAATTATTGACAATATTGACAGATTACCAATTGCTTTGTTGAGAGATTTTGTATCAGATTCCATTGAAGAAAAAAAACAGCGAAAAGACTTTAACAGTGATAATGATTACAAAGCATATTCCGAAACATATAAATCAGAACTACAAAACAAAGTAAGCCAAAATGGTATCGCGCGAAAATTACAAGAACGTTTTCGCAACGCAATAGACATGTCCAGGAACAGAGTCCTTTGGAATTACAAGACAGCCATACCAACGTATTATCCCAGGACAGGAAATATCACATTACTTCTACCACTATGCCTTGTTAATGACGATAAAGTTGACCTGGCACTTGTTGTTTCCAAAGGAGACGGAGGTTACCTTGCAGAAACAATATATCCATTAGACTGGGCTTATAAATGTGCTCGGCTAATATGCAGACCCGATAGCGACTGGCTGACACCTTCATCTATAACCAACTTAAATACCGAGGAAGAAAATGACTAACTCACAATTACAAAAATCAAGTTTGTTTAGTTTGTTGAATGAAACTGGAACTCAACAAGCAGAAGGTCGAGTGCGCTCGACATCACTAATGGAAGAAATGTCTCTAATAGGATTTATTCCATACACTGATAATTATATGCTTCAGATGAACTTTGGAATGAAGATAGATTTAGACGGCCATCTATATGTAGCACCTTATCTCGTTCGTTTCTCAAAAGACACACCTGTATATCCATACTTCAAAACCATAACAAAAGCAACAGGAAAACAATACAAAATGGACGAAAATCTCTATATTGATTCTTTATTAGACGAAATACCATCTTGCGAATTAAACAATATAAAATTTAAAAAACTACCACTCCAAGGTTCTTCTTTCATAGAGAGTATAAAAGGAAAGTTAAGAATTAAGCGCATTCTTATAGAAAAAAATTTGTTAGTTCAAAATGATGATAACACTTTCAATTACATTGGACGTGAAGGAGAATGGGAACTGTCTAATGGTGGCCTGGAAAGCCTTGTCTCAATCTCCAACAACTTCCTTTGTCTATGTTCATATATGAATAAAGTAACAGGAAAACCAAGTTATGCGGTTTTGAGGTCCGATGATACGATAAGAGTTTTGTCGAAACAGGAAGCTCCGAATCCTTTCGGGGTGTAATATTATCTGTAAAAGCGATGATAGATAATCCATATTACTTTGAAGATATAACTTCCAAGTTTCAATTTGGAAAATACGAAGGCAAATCTTTATGGCGAGTCATCTCTGAAAATGATTCCTATGTATATTGGTGCATAAACAACATTCCGGACTTTACTATAAGCCACGAGGCTCTTGAGCAGATTCGCTCATTATTTCCCGAATTTATTATTACACAAAACTTTTCTGATCATATTGAAACTCTTTACGAAGATGAGGAAGACTATGAAGATTATTATGACGAAGAGTACAGGAATAATTGGCGTACTTTTAAAGAAGAACCAACATATGAGCGCTATGGAGGCTCATATGCCCAGGATGTGATGGGATATAGTGATGATGAAATAGACATAATCTTTGATGGTGACCCTTCTGCCTATTGGAATATTGACTGATAGTATTATAAAGGCAGAATAATAAACCATACTCATTGCCATGAAACATCTAATCACAATTGCTGTTTGTGCAATCCTTTTGCACTCTTGAGGGGGGCTAGCAAGACTTACTATGGCGTCGATTCAAATAGAATCGCCTGATAGTATTGATGATAATATATATTTCTTGTTATATTCTTGGGCTTCTTTCACGCCGTATTCTTTAATTGAGTCAAGCGCGAACGGAGCCTTAATTTCTTTGTTGTACTGCTCAAAGTCAAAATCCTTTGCACTATTAGAATAGAACTTAGGGATTTTTGTTATTTTGTCTTTGCGAACTTTATGTGAGAAGTAAAATTCTGCCGTATCGTCTGCCCCAGAAAAACGAACTATGGTAATGGTTTTCTTCTCCATATCTATTCTGTCCATATTAGTCAATTGGCTTAATGGCATATAATCAATTTTCTGCAAGCCATCGTCAACTAATTTATATACCTCATAGGTATTGCCAGCCTGACCTTGATAATTATCAGATATCAGAAGCTCATCCTCTCCATCAAAATCCACATCCATAAATTGAAATGGAGTATAATAGCCTATCGGCGAATTGTTATTCAACTCCTTAAATTGGTCGATGGTGTCAGGGGAGGTGTAATCGAAATAGTAGATGTCTCCGTCATTATGCCCTTTGAAGTTCTTGGCTAAAGATATTTTGTCTGTGTCGTGCGAGTGGTACTTAGGGCTGAAATAATTATACTCTTTTCCTGTTTCTAAATTTCGGAAATTAATCAATACAGGCCCGACCTCTACGTTCTTGTTAAACGGCATCCATCGGGCAGATACTTCATATCCATTTATTGATTGGTTGTACTTGAAGTAAACGTCTATCAAGGAATCGCCTTGCATCTCTGCAGGCAAAGAAATGGCATTTAGCCTATCTACCCATTGATGTGTCATCTCCGAGGAGCAACTCATAGTTAAAGCAATACTAACAACGGCAAAAGTCTTATAAGATAGTTTCTTCATTTTTTGATTCAATAAAGTCTGTAAACTTCAATGTCTAATTATTATGCAAATATACGTATTCTTTCTTATTTCCTCATAATTTATATATGTAAAAAGAGAAAAAAGTTGTAATTTTGCGCCCGTAAAAAATTATATATTATGGCAATAGAACTGAAAGACCTCACAAAGAGGAGCGAGAATTACTCGCGCTGGTATAATGAACTGGTGGTAAAAGCTGACCTGGCCGAGCAGGCCGACGTAAGAGGCTGCATGGTGATCAAGCCCTACGGCTACGCCATCTGGGAGAAGATGCAGCAGGTGCTTGACGGCATGTTTAAGGAGACTGGCGTGCAAAACGCCTATTTCCCCCTGCTGATTCCCAAGAGTTTCCTGTCGAAGGAGGCTGAGCACGTGGAGGGCTTCGCCAAGGAGTGCGCCGTGGTAACCCACTATCGCCTCAAGACCAATGACACCCACGACGGTGTAATCGTTGACCCGGAGGCAAAGCTGGAGGAGGAACTGATAATCCGTCCCACCTCAGAGACCATCATCTGGAATACATACAAGAACTGGATTAAGTCTTACCGCGACCTGCCCGTGCTATGCAACCAATGGTGCAACGTCATGCGCTGGGAAATGCGCACCCGCCTCTTCCTCCGCACATCGGAATTTCTCTGGCAGGAGGGCCACACCGCCCACGCTACCCGCGACGAAGCAGAGCAGAGAGCTCAGCAGATGCTCAAGGTTTACGCCAAGTTTGCCGAGGAGTATATGGCCGTGCCTGTAGTGCAGGGTGTGAAGAGTGCCACAGAGCGCTTTGCCGGAGCAGTAGATACCTATACCATCGAGGCCATGATGCAGGACGGCAAGGCCCTGCAAAGCGGTACCAGCCACTTCCTCGGCCAGAACTTCGGCAAGGCTTTCGGAGTGCAGTTCCTCAACAAGGAGAATCAGCTGGACTATGCTTGGGCCACCTCGTGGGGAGTAAGCACCCGTCTGATGGGCGCCCTCATCATGACCCACTCCGACGACAACGGTCTGGTGCTGCCTCCAGCCCTGGCTCCCATCCAAGTGGTGATCATACCCATCGGCAAACCCGCACAGATGGAAGAGCTCGACCGGAAGGCCGCCGAGATGGTGCAGAAGCTCAAAGCCCTTGGCGTAAGCGTGAAGTATGACAACGACGACAGCAAGCGTCCGGGCTTCAAATTTGCCGACTATGAGCTGAAGGGCGTGCCTGTACGCATAGTGCTGGGAGCACGCGACCTGGAGAAGGGCGAGGTGGAGATTATGCGCCGCGACACTCTGGAGAAACAGAACGTAAGCGTGGAAGGCATTGAGGAATATGCCGCCAGACTGCTTGACGAGATACAGCAGAATGTCTATAAGAAGGCCCTCGACTATCGCAAGGCTCACACCTACGAGTGCAGCAACTACGAGGAGTTTAAACAGCGCATTCAGGACGGCGGCTTCTTCCTCTGCCCATGGGACGGCACAGAGGAGACCGAAGCCAAGATAAAGGAGGACACCCAGGCCACCATACGCTGCATCCCCTTCGATGTGGACCAGACCAACCCCGGCATTGACATGGTAAGCGGCAAGCCTGCCAAGTTTAAGGCCCTGGTAGCAAGAGCATACTAATCAGGAATGATTATCCAGTGGACGTAGTCATCATAAAATATAACGCAGGCAATATCTACTCCGTGGCCAATACCGTGAGGAGGCTGGGTATTGAGCCCATCGTTACCGACGATGCGGCAAAGATAACGAGCGCCGACTGTGTGCTCTTTCCCGGCCAAGGCGAGGCAGCCAACACCATGCAGTATCTGCGCAGCAAGAGTCTCGACCAGGTTATCAAGAATCTGCGTCAGCCCGTGCTGGGCATCTGCATCGGCATGCAGCTGATGTGCAGTCACAGCGAGGAGGGCAACACCGACTGCCTGGGCATCTTCGACGCAGAGGTAAAGCGCTTTTACCCCACCCTGCACAGCCAAAAAATACCACACATGGGATGGAACAGCCTGCATAACCTAAAGAGTCCGCTCTACGAGGGCATTAGCGACGGCGACTTCGTTTATTTCGTCCACAGCTTCTACGTCCCGCAGAACGACCTCTCCATAGCCGACTGCGACTATATACAGCCATTCTGTGCCTCAATGCATCGCAGCAACTACTACGCCACACAGTTTCATCCCGAAAAAAGCGGGGCAGTAGGCGAGCAAATTCTCCGCAACTTCATCCAAATTGCCAGACAGAGCCATGATTGAACTCATCCCCGCCATTGACATCATTGACGGCAAATGCGTGCGCCTTACCAAGGGCGACTACAGCAGCAAGAAGGTGTATGACCTCAATCCCCTCGACTTTGCCAAGGAAGTGGAGAGCCTGGGCTATAGGCGTCTGCATCTGGTGGACCTCGACGGGGCAAGGTCAAGCCATGTGGTAAACATCAACATCCTCAAGGTCATAGCCGGCAGCACAAGCCTGCAGATTGACTTCGGCGGTGGCATAAAGAGCGATGCCGACATGGAGGCCGTGCTCAGCAGCGGTGCAGCCTATGCCACAGTGGGCAGCATTGCCGTTAAGCAGCCCGGCATGATGGAGCAATGGATAAACCGATATGGAGCCAACCGACTGATACTGGGAGCCGACGTATGCAATGGACACATAAGCATAAATGGCTGGAAGGAAGATAGCCGGCAAGAGCTTATTCCCTTCATACAGAGCTACTACGACCGCGGCATCCGCCACGTGCTCTGCACTGACATCAGCAAGGACGGCATGCTGCAAGGCCCTGCCATAACGCTCTATCAAGAGATTATGAGACAATTCCCCGACCTTAAGCTCATAGCCAGCGGTGGGGTAAGCTGCGAGGAAGACATCAGCGCCCTCAACAATGCCGGCATACCTGCCGTAGTGTTCGGCAAAGCAATCTACGAAGGCAAGATTGACCTAAAACAATTAATTCACTCCTAACTCTTAACTCATAACTCCTAACTCTTAACTCCTAACTCTTAACTCCTATGCCTCTCGCCAAAAGGATAATTCCCTGCCTTGACGTAATGGACGGCCAGACCGTTAAAGGCACCAACTTTATCAACCTGCGCTATGCCGGTGACCCGGTAGAGCTGGGCAAGGCATACAGTGAGCAGAATGCCGACGAGCTGGTATTCCTTGATATCACAGCCAGCCATGAGGGACGCAAGACATTCACCGATATGGTGCAGAGGGTGGCAGCCGAGTTGTCCATTCCCTTCACCGTAGGCGGCGGCATAAACGAACTGAAGGATGTTGACACGATGCTTAATGCCGGTGCCGACAAGGTGAGCATCAACTCTGCCGCCTTGCGCAATCCGCAACTCATCAACGAGATTGCCAGCCATTTCGGATCACAGGTATGCGTAGTGGCCATTGATGCCAAGGAGATTGACGGCCATTGGCAATGCTACATCAACGGAGGGCGGGTGCCTACAGAACACAGCCTGTATGATTGGGCCAGGGAGGTAGAGCAGCGCGGAGCTGGCGAGATACTCTTCACCAGTATGAATCATGACGGCGTAAAGCACGGCTTTGCCAATGAACCCCTGGCCAAACTATCAGAAAAACTCTCCATTCCCATCATAGCCAGTGGTGGTGCAGGAAAGATGGAGGACTTTCGCGATGTGTTCAAGGAGGGCAAGGCCGATGCCGCTCTGGCTGCCAGCGTATTCCACTACGGAGAGATAAAAATTTCCCAACTCAAGCAATTCCTTCGCAATAACGGCATAAACGTAAGACTATAATAAAATAACAACAAGGATACTCCTAACTCCTAACTCCCAACTCCTAACTCCTATGCCCCCAATTGATTTCCAAAAGATGGGCGGCCTTGTGCCGGCAATCATCCAAGACGCCACTACCAAGACAGTGCTGATGCTAGGCTTCATGAACGAAGAAGCCTACCGCAAGACCATTGAACAAAAGAAGGTTACCTTCTATTCCCGTACCAAACAGCGACTCTGGACTAAAGGCGAAGAGAGCGGCCACTTCCTGCACCTGGTTAATATCAAGGTGGACTGCGATCAGGACACCCTATTGGTGCTTGTCAACCCCGAAGGCCCCACATGCCACAAGGGCACCGACACCTGCTGGGGAGAAAAGAATGAAGCCAACCCGTTGCTCTTTCTTAGCGAACTGCAGAATTTCATTGAGAAACGCCATGAGGAAATGCCTGAAGGCTCCTACACCACCTCGCTTTTCAAAGACGGACTCAACCGTATGGCACAGAAAGTTGGCGAAGAGGCCCTTGAAGCAGTCATTGAGGCATGCAACGGCACCAACGAACGATTAGTATATGAAGGTTCCGACCTCTTCTATCACCTCATCGTACTGCTCACAGCCAAAGGCCTGCGCATAGAAGACCTTGCCCGTGAATTGCAAGTGCGACACAATCCCGGCTGGAAGAAACACTGAATTAATAGTACATTGTAAATTGTGAAATTGTAAATCAACAGTACATAGCGAAAACGTGTTATTGTAAAATTGTAAACAAAAATCATGCTACTCCATTATAATAACGTCGAGATCAGGCACGATGATGCCGTAATACTCAAAAATGTCAACCTAACCGTTAACGAGGGTGACTATGTGTTTGTCACCGGCAAGGTAGGCAGTGGCAAGTCAACACTGCTCAGCACCATCTACGGCGAGCTGCGCCCTTCCATTGGCGAGGCCACAGTACTTGGATTCGATATGCTTAAGATTAAGGCTAAGCAGCTGCCTGAGCTTCGCAAGCAGCTCGGCATGGTCTTTCAGAGCTTCCAGCTGCTTACTGACCGCACAGTGCAAAAAAACATGGAGTTTGTGCTGAAGGCCACGGGGTGGAAGGATAAGCAGTCCATCCAGACACGCATCCAGGAGGTGCTCAGCAAGGTTGACACCCTAGACAAGGCCGACAAGTATCCCTATGAGCTCTCAGGCGGCGAGCAGCAGCGGGTAGCCATTGCCCGAGCCCTGCTAAACAAGCCCAAGATTATCCTTGCCGACGAACCCACCGGCAACCTCGACATTGAGAGCAGCACCAGCATCGTCCATCTGCTCAACGAGATACGACACGAAGGCACTGCCGTCATCATGTCCTCGCATAACCTACAGCTGCTTGACCTGGTGGACAACGCCACCGTCTTCAAATGCTGCGACAAGCAGTTGATAGTTGATAATTATTAGAATTGAAGAATTTAAGAACTAAAGAATTGAAGTTATTCTTTCATTTTTCAATCTTTTAACGGTTGATAATTAACAATCCCCTCTAACTCCCATATGAAAGTACAGAAATTCGGCGGCACCTCTGTCGGTACAGCTCAAAGAATGAAGGAAGTGGTGAAGCTCGTCACCGCCAACGAATGCAGTCTTGTAGTGCTCTCGGCCATGTCAGGCACCACTAACGCCTTGCTGGAGATATCTGATTATTTCGCCAAAGGCAACAAAGAGAGCGCTGCCGCACTGATAGGCAAGCTCCACCTCAGATATAAGGCCCAGGTGGATATGCTATACTCCACCCCTCAAATGAAAGAGCAGACCCTCCAGTTCCTCCAAGACCACATCTTCGCCAAACTGCTTGAGTACACCAAGGGCGATTTCACCCCACAGATGGAGAAGGACATAGTCTGCATGGGTGAGATAATGAGCACCAACATGGTGGCCAACTACTGCAAGGAACAGGGTATCAAAGCCAAACTGCTCAACGCCCTCGACTTCATGCGTATCAGCGAAGACAAGGAGCCCGACCTCAACCATCTGCGCACCAATCTCATGCCTATACTGGAGGCCAACGCCGACACGCGCTATTTCATCACCCAGGGGTTCATCTGCCTTAACCACGAGGGCAAGATTGACAATCTGCAGAGGGGCGGCTCCGATTACACGGCCTCGCTCATTGGCGCAGCCATCAAGGCCGACGTCATCGAGATATGGACCGATATCGACGGCATGCACAACAATGATCCGCGCTATGTAGAAGGCACCAAGCCCGTGCGCCATCTCCATTTTGAGGAGGCTGCCGAACTGGCCTATTTCGGAGCCAAGATTCTCCACCCCACCTGCGTGCTGCCCGCCAAGGCCGCAGGCATACCCGTAAGACTGCTCAACACCATGGAGCCCGAGGCCGAGGGCACCCTCATCGACAATCATTTCGACCCAGGCCAAATCAAGGCCGTGGCAGCCAAGGATGATATCACCGCCGTCAAGATAGTCAGCACCCGCATGCTCGCCCAGACAGGCTTCCTGCGCAGGGTGTTTGAAATATTCGAGACCTACAACACTCCCATCGACATGGTCACCACCTCCGAGGTAGGTATTTCCATGACCATCGACAACACCGACTACCTTGCGAACATCGTTGACGACCTCAAGCAATATGGCACTGTGGTCGTCGACCGCGACATGTGCATAATCTGCGTCGTTGGCGACCTGCGCAGCAAGAACATCAGTTTTGAGTCAACCATAACCAATGCCATGCGCAACATACCCATCCGCATGATATCCTTTGGCGGCAGCGAACACAACATCTCCTTCCTCATCAATCAGGAGGACAAGCAAACAGCCCTCAAGGAACTCAGTAAAAACCTATTTCAGTAAAAACAAATCCCTCCAACTCCCCTATAGAACAAATCCTCCCATATTATAGGCGGAGTAAAGGAATTCCCTAACTCCTAACTCCTAACTCCTAACTCCCATGCATACCCCCTATTACACCTACGACACAGCCCTATTTGCCCGCACCGTAGAGGCAGCGATTGCCGAGTCTTCGCAGATAGCCAACGCCCACATCCATTTTGCCGTCAAGAGCAACAACAATCGTGACCTCATCACCATTGCCGCCAAGGCCGGGCTAGGAGCCGACTGCGTCAGCGGCGCTGAGATAACCCACTGCATCAGCTGCGGCATACCTGCAGAAAAAATTATGTTTGCCGGCGTGGGTAAGACCGATAGTGAGATCAGACTCGCCCTTGAGGCAGGAGTCGGGTGCTTCAATATTGAGAGCATCCCCGAACTGGAGGTTATCAACCAGATAGCCGCCAGTTGCGGCAAGGTCGCCAGGATAGCCATCCGCGTCAATCCCAACATCGATGCCGGCACCCATGCACACATCACCACCGGGCTGGACGAGAATAAGTTTGGAGTATCACTCATTAGAGCCCTCGAGGCCATCCAGCTCGCCCACAGCCTGAGCAACACCCATTACCTCGGCCTCCACTTCCACATCGGCTCCCAAGTGCTCGATATGACGCCCTTTGCCCACCTCGCCCGCTTCATCAATCAAATACAGGACCGAATGGAGGCCGCAGGCATAACCGACACTATCTCCATCAATGTAGGCGGCGGCCTTGGCGTAGATTACGACGACCCCGAATCCAACCCCATTCCCAATTTCAAGGCCTACTACCAAGCCTACACCGATAATCTTAAGCTGCGTCCTGGCCAAGAGCTCCACTTCGAGTTCGGCAGAGCCCTCAGCGCCCAGTGCGGCAGGCTCATAAGCCGTTGCCTATATGTCAAGCAGGCCGTAGGCCACGACATAGCCATCCTCGATGCTGGCATGACAGAGCTCATACGCCCCGCCCTATATCAAGCCCACCACAAGATCATCAACCTCACCGGCCGCGATGAACAACGTCCTCTCCACACCTATGACGTAGTTGGTCCTATCTGCGAGAGCAGCGATGTCTTCGCCTCCCAGATACGCCTTCACGAGATGAAGCGCGGCGACATGATAGCCATTCTCTCCGCAGGAGCCTACGGACGAACCATGGCCTCCAACTACAATATGCGCTCCCTCCCACCCGAGGTGGTCGAGTGAAAACCGTTAACCAACTACCGTTTCATCTGTCGCTATGCCATAGTGACCACGATGCCGCGTAGTTTGCTGTGCGCTCCCATCACTAAGCGTGGTTAAATCTCAAATAATCTTACTTGGATATAAAAAATGTTCAGAGTGCAGCGCTAGATATTCAATAATTTTATTACCTTTGCAGCCGCTATCGCCGAAATAGCTCAGTTGGTAGAGCAACGCATTCGTAATGCGTAGGTCGCGGGTTCGAGTCCCGCCTTCGGCTCAACAAGCAAGTAAAATGGAAAAAGTAGTATCAGGCATTCGCCCCACTGGCAATCTCCACCTCGGCAACTATTTTGGAGCCGTCAAGTCATTCGTCAAAATGCAGGATGACTACGACTGCATGTTCTTTATTGCCGACTGGCACTCTCTCACCACCCAGCCCAAACCGGAGGACATTCGCCGCAGTGTGAAGACGATACTCGCAGAATATCTGGCATGCGGCATAGATCCCGAAAAGGCCGTTATCTACATACAGAGTGACGTACGTGAAACCTTGGAGCTGTACCTATATCTCAACATGAATGCCTATCTGGGTGAACTTGGCCGCGTCACAACCTTCAAGGAGAAAGCACGCCAGCAGCCTAATAATGTAAATGCAGGTCTATTCACCTACCCCACCCTTATGGCCGCCGATGTACTGCAACACCGTGCCGTCAAGGTGCCAGTAGGTAAGGATCAACAGCAGAATATGGAGATGATGCGTAAATGTGCGCGTCGCTTTAATAATATATATGGTGTAGAATATTTCCCTGAACCCCAGGACTTCACCTATGCTGCTCAGGCTGTCAAGATACCCGGTCTCGATGGTAGCGGCAAGATGGGCAAGAGCGACGGCAACTGCATCTATCTCTGCGACGACGATACCACCATCACCAAAAAAGTAAAGAAAGCACTCACTGTTAGCGGTCCCACCGAACCCTGCTCTGAGAAGCCTGAATGCATACAAAACCTCTTCACCTTCCTTCAGATATGCTCCGCACCCGAGATTAATGCATATTTTGAGGAACAATGGAACAACTGCACTATCCGTTTCGGCGACCTAAAAAAGCAGCTCGCAGAGGATTTGTGCCGCATCATTGGTCCCATTAGAGAGCGCATACAGCAGTACAGCACCGACGACACCCTGCTGGAGCGTATTGCCCGTGACGGTGCTGAGCGTGCACGCGAGTCAGCAGCAAAGACACTGTGCGAAGTCCGCGAAATAGTAGGTTTCTCACCTACCCTACGATGACATATTACATAGCTGACAATTTGACAAAATATTTTTTAAGCGCTTGTGGCGAAATTGGTAGACGCGCCAGACTTAGGATCTGGTGACTCAGGTCGTGTAGGTTCGAGTCCTATCAGGCGCACAAACAACAAATGATGGCCATTGTGCCTAAAACAAAATCCGAGTTAGTGTTCACTTGCTCGGATTTATTTTTTTAGGCTGCTCGCGACTAGTCTTGGTCTGCTTTGGACAAATTATCCTCTCTTGCGAATAGGCGCGCCACTAATGCCCCGCTTATATTGTGCCACACACTGAAGATGGCCCCTGGAATAGCAGCCAAAGGATAAGCCACAAAATGAATGGCAGCCAGACTGCTGGCCAATCCGGAGTTCTGCATTCCCACCTCAATAGAGATTGCTCTCTTCTTAGAATCCGGAAGGCGCAATACCAGCCCTATCAGATATCCTATGCCGAAACCGCAGATATTATGAGCCACCACTAGCATCACCAACAGTAGTCCACCCACGAGCAGACTGTCTGCATTATGAGATACAACGATGCCAACCACCAAGCATATCGCTAACGATGAAAGAGCCGGCAAATAGGGAACAAGCCGCTTGGTAACACGAGGCAGAAATTGCTGAAATAGCAAACCTGCGACTATAGGAGCAACGACAACATAAACAATGCTCAATAGCATGCCTACAGTGTCCACCTCGACCTGTGTACCAGCCATAAGCCATACCAGAAGTGGAGTAAGCAAAGGAGCAATCAGTGTGGAGGTAGCTGTCATACCCACAGAAAGAGCAAGGTCACCCTTCGCCAAATAGGTTATCACATTGGAGGCTGTACCTCCCGGGCAACATCCCACAAGTATGATACCAAGTGCTAATTCCTTTGGCAACACAAAAGCCCATGTCAGTAGCCATGCAAGCAACGGCATCACTGTATACTGAGCCAAACAGCCAATTAAAATATCTTTGGGGCGACTCAGCACAATGCGCAAGTCATGTGGAGAGAGAGTCAGCCCCATACCGAACATTATCACGCCCAACATGGGACTGATAGCACTCGTATCAATCCACATAAACGATGACGGCCAGCAAAGTGATACTACTGCCACAGCAAGCACCGTCACTCCCATGTATTGTGATATATAATGACAAAGTTTCTTCATACGTTTGCTTTGCAAAATTACAAAGAAGTTCGAACATGCACCCAGGTTTTATAAAACTAACTTAAGACTTGCGCTTTTTCACGTCTTTCTCTTCTTCTCCAGCTTCGGTTTTACTGTTAAGACCTACACTGATAAGCAGCCGTCAAAATGTTGAATAAACAGCGGTATAGAACACCTTGTTTTTTAGCTTAAACTAAGCCATTGTTAACACTATAAATCAATCCCTTAATAAAGCATGGTATTTCAAAATACATTTTGTTGACCATACACCACGCAAATCAGCAACTGACTGGAAATCAGTAGAATCACGACATGGTTACAATGCGGAAACATGGTATATTGAGACACACAGTTGCAGCATGCAACTATTATTTTCAAAATTAATCAGGCTTATCTTATTAAGAACAAAACACTTAAAAAAAAGATACTAAATAATTCCAAAAAATCACATGAAATTTCTTTTGCATTTTATAAGAATGTAGTAATTTCGCAGTGCAAACATACTTATGCTTCGAATAATATCCCACATAGAAAATTTGCTGCTCAGTCACGACTGCGTTATCGTGCCTGGGATAGGTGGTTTCGTAACTCACTTCGAGGAAGCATTCTTCTCGGAGGACGGTCGCGAAATATTCCCGCCCTACTGCTCTGTCAGCTTTAATGCGCACCTCTCCGACAAAGAGGACAAGTATGGACTGCTAACGCAGTCATATATGACAACATACGACATCAACTACCCCAAGGCCCTTTCGCTAGTTAACGAGGACGTAGCCGCCATGCGCGAACAACTGCGCAAAAACATGGAACTGCAGATCAGCACTATAGGAACTCTGCAGCTTACACTCAACTACTCGCTGTTGTTCACTCCATCGCAAGAGTGCGGCGTCTTTGCAAAAGAACTATACGGACTGGTTCAGGCAAAGATAGGGCAAAAAAATCCCAACCTACTTCCCTCAAGGGAGGAAAACACCCCCTCAAATCCTCCGCTACGCAAGTGTTCCGTATCTGATTCTACCCTAGAGGAGACTCCGACAAGAGAGAAAGTTCTACCACATGAAAGAAAGGCAGAGGAAACTGCCGCTTCCTCCAAGCCAATCATAGAACGCGACATCGACGGTACCCACTATATAATAAGAGTGAGCAAGAGCGCCGTACGCTACGCCCTGACAACAGTGGCCGCCGCCCTGCTATACTTTGTGTTTACCATCACACCGTCGGTATCACCCATGACTGATAGCAATGTGCAGCAGGCAGGGATAGTGAAATTGGAGAAGAGGTCCTCCTCAGCCCTCAACACCGTCTCTAGCTCATCCCCAATGGAGAGTACTCTGGCACCAGAGTCTGCCAAGCCATACACCCTGGTACTCGCCAGCGCAGTCAGCAAGAAGGGCGCACAGCACATGGTAGACGAGCTTAAGGAGGATGGCTTTGCCCAGGCTAAGGTAATGGATGACAACGGCATGACTCGTGTGATTTACTCCGCCTACCCAACCGAGGATGATGCGTACCGTGCCGCTAAGACGCTGCGACAGCAGCACCAAGACTTCCACTCAGCCTGGGTGATGGAAATTAATAATTGAAAAATGCCGCTTCGCTCTCAAGGGCTACTGCAAGTTTTGCACCGGCTTCGCCGACAGCGAAAGAGCCTTTCGCGATGCTTGCGGCATTAGACTTAAGAATTGAAGAATAACGAGTTGTTTGTCTGTACCTACTGGCATCAACTCGTTACTTGTTTACTCATCAACTTGTTATCAAGTTTTATCTTCCTATGAAACGACTATCTTGCCCACGATGCGGCCACTACCTGACATTCAACGAAGCCGACTACCCCGCCGGCCGAGTGTTGGTGTTTGTGTGCCCTGCATGCCAGAAACAGTTCAAAGTAAAGTTGGGTATCAAGACAGATAAGGAGAAGCCTACCATGGGCAAGCTGATTGTGCTGGAGAACAACTTTCATGAAAGGCAGGAACTGCATCTAACAATGGGAGAAAACGTGATAGGACGTTACGTGAAGGGCACTGCCGCAAACTGTCCGATTATGACAAGCGATCCCAGTATAGACACTACCCACTGCATAGTCAGCGTGAAAAGAAACAAGAAAGGCAAGTTGCAGTTCATACTGAGGGATGCACCCAGCCTAACAGGCACTTTCTATCAGGGCGAGATATTGAAAGACCAAGACCGCATCTTTCTGGAAAACGAGGCAGTCATCAATATCGGTGGCACGACTATGATTGTTAATCTTGAACAAAACGAGGAATAAGTTACCTACTTTAAAAAGACTATATCCATTGAAACTCGTACCATTATATAAAGAACTACGCTCCCTTCAAGGCAACTCCTTCAAGGGGAAGCACTACCGCGAACTACGGCAGCACATCGAACGCATGGCCTCCACCAGCACACTGCCCCCCGCAGAGCAGCAGGCGCAGGTTATTCACGCCATCGAGACGGCCATCATTGTAAGCCGCGAAATAGGCATGAGCCCAGAGGGCATCAAGGCATGCTTGATAGCCCCCTTCTGCAGCGATACAAGCCAGATAGACCACGTACGCAAAAACATGGGCGACAGCGTCGCCACCATCCTTGACGGCATCATCAGCGTGCAGCAGCTCTATCACCGAAACACAAGCATAAAAACCGACAACTTCCGCAACCTGCTCGTGTCATTCGCAAAGGATATGAGAGTGATATTGCTGATGGTAGCAAGTTGCACCAATATTATGCGCAAAATGAGCATGTTATGCTCCGAAGATAAAGAAAAGGGCGAAGGTTCAAACAGTCCCGAATACACCCCCGAATATATGGAGCGCATAGCCGGCGAGGCATCATTTCTGTACGCACCGCTAGCCCATAAACTCGGCCTCTACAAGATAAAAAGCGAACTGGAGGATATATCCCTAAAGATACTCGAGCACGATGCCTATTACCATATCAAAGAGAAGCTCAACACCACCAAGAAGGCCCGCGACAAATACATCGAAAATTTTATCGCTCCGGTGGAGCAGAAACTGAAGGAGCAAGGACTGAAATTCCATATCAAGGGACGCACCAAGAGCATCCACTCCATCTGGCAAAAGATGAAGAAGCAGAAGTGCGACTTCAAGGGCGTATATGACCTCTTTGCCATACGCATCATCCTTGACTCACCGCTGCAAAAGGAGAAAGCACAGTGCTGGCAGGTCTACAGCATCATCACCGATATGTATCAGCCCAACCCCAGGCGACTGCGCGACTGGCTATCGATACCTAAGAGCAACGGCTACGAGAGCCTCCACATCACAGTGCTAGGGCCTGAGCAAAAATGGGTGGAAGTGCAGATACGTACCGAGCGCATGGACGACATTGCCGAACACGGACTGGCAGCCCACTGGCGCTACAAGGGTGTCAAGGGCGGAGAGCGAGGTATAGAAAATTGGCTCTCCAGCATACGCACAGCCTTGGAGGAAGGCGACAGCATGCAGATGATGGACCAATTTAAGACCGACCTGCAGAGCGACGAAGTATATATCTTCACCCCCAAGGGCGACCTACACAAACTCATTGCCGGAGCCACCGTGCTCGACTTTGCCTACAGCATCCACACCAACATCGGCGACCACTGTACTGGCGCCATTGTAAACGAAAAAAACGCTCCCCTCAGGCAGAAGCTCGTCAGCGGAGACCAGGTCACCATACTCACTTCCGCCAGCCAGACACCCAAGGCCGCCTGGCTCGACTATGTCGTAACAGGCAAGGCAAAGAGTAAGATACGCCAGGCCCTCAACGAAATGCAGACTAAGGCCACCGGCATGGCCAAGGAAATTCTCGAGCGCAAGTTCCGCAACCGCAAGATAGAACTCAACGGCAACTACCTCAACACCGTAATCAAGAAGATGGGCTACAAAGACCCTAACGAGTTCTATCGCCGTGTGGTGGACGACCAGCTCGACATCAACGATATCATTGAGCAGTACCAACTCGTGGTAAAACGCAACCTAGGAGAACTGGAAAGCACTGCGCCGTTGCATAAAGCCGACGAATTTGTATGGGACAACAGCAGTCGCGAAGAAGGCACCTCCGGCGAGGAACTCGTCATTGATCGCAACATAAAGGGCCTCGACTATAACCTGGCCAAGTGCTGCTCACCCATCTACGGTGACAACATCTTCGGATTTGTGACCATCAACAACGGCATACGCATCCACCGCACCAACTGCCCCAACGCTGCCGCGCTGAGAGAAAGGTACGGCTATCGCATCGTCAAGGCACGCTGGGCAGGCGAGGGAGGCAAGGGCACCTACCCCATCGTCCTCCACATCGTGGGCAACGACGACCTCGGCGTGGTCAACAATATCTCCTCCATCCTCAGTAAAGATGAGAAAGTCAACATCCGCTCCTTCAGCATCGACAGCCACGACGGACTGTTCGAGGGAACGCTGACCATTATGCTCACCGACACCCGCCAACTGGACAGTATCGTCAAGAAACTACGCACCGTAAAGGGAGTAAAGAACGTCAGCAGATAACACGATTAGGAATTAGGAATTAGAAGTTAAAAGTTAGGAGTTAGGAGTTTGAAATATTGATGCACGACTGATGCATATTAAAATGATTCTTAATTATTTTCTGGCAAATCAAGAACTAACCACTCTCTTTGCAGCGCGTTCCGAAAGGAATGCGCTTTCTTATGACCTTATAAATCCTTATAAATCTATTTACTAATTATATATACTAAGGAAAATTTATCTTATCCCGAGAAGAAATAGGGAAACTCAGAGGCGACGGATTTTAATCTCGTAGAAAGATAAAATAAACGCGTGCAGAAATATTTTAGATCGCGATTTAAATTCAATCCGCACGCGTTTATTTTATTTCTTCTCTGCTTTAAAAAATATCTGCACGCATTTATTTAATTTCCTCACGGATATTTCTGTATTTTCTACGTTAAAGATAAATGGGGGATGCTTCTTTGTCCGTCCGACTGGTTTCTCTGGGCGAACAATGACTACCTTGCTCTACAGTGCACTGAAGAAACGCTGGGGGATGGGCGTATCAAACTGCAGACGTTTACCCGTAACGGGGTGGATGAAGTACAACAAATAGGCATGCAGAAACAATCTGTTGACAGCTATACCATCCTCCCCAGAAGGCCCATATTTGTTGTCGCCAAGTATTGGGGCGTCAAGTTCAGAGAAATGCACGCGAATCTGATTTTTGCGCCCAGTATCGAGCCGAGCCTCCACCAGCGAGTTGGCTGGCCCCTGCTGCAAGACGCGGTAATGAGTGATGGCGAGCTTACCGCCGTTATCCACGGGACTGCTGCATGTAAAAAACTGCTTGGTCTCAGTAAGCCAGCTCCTGACAGTGCCCTCCGCCTGGGGCATCCTGCCGCGTACTACACTCACATAGCGCCGATCATATACGATACCCTTCCAGTCGGTCTCAAACATCTGCTGCACATCGCGGCTCTTAGCAAAGATCATCAGTCCCGATGTATCGCGATCAAGGCGGTGAACCACATGGGCACGACAACGCTGATGGGTACGCTCGAGATAGTCATCGAGCACATCCTTGATGCAAAAACTATGATGGGATGTAGCCATGGAGAGAATACCTGGAGCTTTGTCAATGACAAAAAGATGACGATCCTCGTAAACAATGCGCAGATAAGGGCTGGAAAAATGCCTCTGCCCACCGCCGGCAACGGCAGGACCAATCTCCACCTTGTCACCGCGATTAAGCAGATGATCGTGGCGCACTACGGCAGTGCCGTTAACGAGAATGCGCCCACTAGCCAAATATCGCTTAAGGCGATTGCGGCTCATCTCGGGATAGGCCATCTGCAAGTATTGGAAAAGTTGTATTTCTGCGTCTACAGGCTTCATAACTGTTAATAATGTGCAAAATTAGTGGTTTTTGCGCAAACAGCCCACCCAAAAAACAGATATAACGGAAAATTTCACTATCTTTGCATTTAAAATAAATACGTGTGCGCAAGTTCGGATTAAAGTAGCGTTGCATAACACAGATTAAATGAGGAGAAGAATAACACATATACTATGGGGGCTCACCGGCACATTCATCGTTGCGATGACGCTCTTTTTCGTGGCAATATGGAATGGATGGATAGGCTATGTGCCTCCAATAGAGGAACTAGAGAATCCCATCAATCGCTACGCCTCACAAATACTGTCAGATGACGGCGAACTGCTTGGCACATGGTCATATAGCGAGAACCGCATCTATGCTGCCTATGACGAAATAGCTCCCTGCGTATTCAAGGCCCTTATAGCCACCGAGGACAAGCGATTCTACGAGCACTCAGGCATCGATCTCCGCTCGCTCTTCAGGGCCATAGTAAAACGCGGCATCTTGAGGCAGTCGGCAGCTGGCGGCGGCAGCACCATCACCCAGCAGCTGGCTAAGCAACTCTACTCGTCGGTGACGCGCAACAGTACCGAGCGATTGATGCAAAAGGCCATTGAGTGGGTAATTGCCCTCAAAATTGAGCATTACTACTCAAAAGACGAGATAATGACGCTCTATCTCAACAACTTTGACTTTCTCCACCATGCCGTAGGCATCAAGAGCGCCGCCAAAATATACTTCAACAAAGAGGCCTCGGAACTAACCGTACCCGAAGCTGCCATGTTGGTGGGTATGTGTAAGAACCCCTCCTACTTCAACCCCATTCGCAATCCTGAGCGAGTGATGGATCGCCGCAACACAGTGCTGCAGCTCATGGCCGACGAGGGATACATCAGCGACATAGAGGCTGAAGCCTACAAATCCCAAGATTTGGGGCTCGACTTTCAGAGAGTGTCACACGACAAGGGAATCGCCACATACTTCCGCGAATATCTGCGCCACATCATGATGGCTGAGATGCCGGAGAGAGACAAGTTTAACAGCGATCTGGAATACACCGACGCCAAGTATGAGTGGGACAACAATCCGCTCTACGGATGGTGCAACAAAAACTTCAAGAGCAACGGTGAGCCCTACAACATCTACACCGACGGCCTGAAGATACACACCACCATCGACAGCCGTATGCAGCGCTATGCCGAACAGGCCGTGAGAGAACATCTCGGCGGCTACCTACAACAGGTGTTCTACAAAGAGCAGCGCGGTTCAGCCAACTACCCCTACTCTGCCGGTACCAGTAGCAAGACTCGCGAGAACCTGATAAGGCAGGCCGTAAAGCAAAGCTCACTCTACCGCAGTATGATGGCCAACGGAGCCAATGAGGAGGAGATAAACCGCGCCCTGCACACCAAGGTGCCAATGACCGTGTTTACATACCATGGAGTGGTGGACACGATAATGACACCCCTGGACTCCATCCTCTACCACAAGGCATTCCTGCAGGCTGGATTTATGTCGATGGACCCTGTAAACGGCTATGTCAAGGCATACGTGGGAGGAATCGACTACACCAACTTCCAGTATGACATGTGTTCGCAAAGCCACAGGCAGGTGGGCTCCACTATAAAGCCATACCTCTACGCCATGGCTATGGAGAACGGTATGACGCCCTGCGACTTGGTGCTTAACATACAGCGCACCTACGGCAACTGGACACCCCGCAACGGCAGCAGCGCACGCTATGGGCAGCTGGTGCCGCTAAAATGGGGACTGGCACAATCAAACAACTGGATTTCGGCCTACCTGATTGACAAATACGGCCCACAGGCATTCGTGCAGATGCTCCACCACTTCGGCATTAAGCACAACATAGCCAATCCTAACATGACACTATGTCTTGGCACATGCGAAATATCCGTGAAGGAAATGGTGAGCGCATATACCGCCTTTGCTAACAGTGGCATGAGAGTACAGCCCCTGATGGTCACACGCATTGAAAACAGCAATGGCAAGGTGATAGACCGCTTCCGTACCAATACCGACGAGGTAATAAGTAGCGAGAGCAGCTATCGCATGCTTGACATGATGAAAGCCGTTATCGACCAAGGTACCGGCCGCAGGCTGAGAAGCAAATACGGACTGACAGCCCAGATAGCAGGCAAGACCGGCACCACACAGCGCAACTCCGATGGATGGTTTATGGGAGTAGTACCCAGGTTGGTAAGCGGATGCTGGGTAGGCGGCGAGAACCCCAACATCCACTTCAACAGCATGGCCTATGGCCAAGGTGCCGCCATGGCGCTGCCGGTGTGGGCACTATATATGAAGAAAGTATATGCTGATCCCTCGTTGGGATATCTGCAGAGTGAGACATTCAACATTCCGCAAGATTTCGACATGTGCGGTTTCGGCCTATTCCTCGACACCGACTCAATTGACTACAACATAGGTGGCGAAGACGAAATCTTTGAAATAGAAGACTGGTAAAAAAAAAGAAAATGATGAAATTTGCAGCAATCATACCCGCACGCTACGCTTCAACCCGATTTCCAGGCAAGCCGCTGGCTATGCTAGGCGGTAAGCCTATAATTCAGAGGGTGTTTGAGCGAGTGAGCAGCGTAGTCAGCAATGCCTATGTGGCAACCGACGACGAGAGGATTTACAATACGGTGGAGCAGTTTGGAGGCAACGCCATCATGACGCGCACCGACCATAAGAGCGGCACCGACCGCTGTTGGGAAGCTGTGAGCAAGCTAGGGGCAGACCGGTTTGACGTTGTGATAAATGTACAGGGTGACGAACCGTTCATATTGCCCGACCAGATAGAGGCCATTCAGCAGTGCTTCTGCAATCCGCAGACACAGATTGCCACGCTGGTAATGCCCTTTGCTGCCGACACCCCTATAGAGGCACTAGACAACCCCAACAGCCCCAAGGTGGTGATAGGCACCGACATGCAGGCTCTCTACTTCAGCCGATCAGTGATACCCTACCTGCGCAATGTTGACCGTAAGGATTGGCCCGCAACTCATACCTACTATAAGCACATCGGCATATATGCTTACCGCACCGAAGTGCTACACCGGATAACCACATTGGCACCTTCAGAGTTAGAGAAGGCCGAGTCCCTTGAGCAGCTTCGCTGGTTGGAAAACAATCTACGCATACAAGTAGGCATAACCCATCAAGAGACCATAGGTATCGACACCCCTCAGGACCTGGAAAAAGCTGAACAATTTCTAAAAACAAATAAAGAAAAATAATCTTACACATGAAAAGAAACAGAATAATCCGTATTCTCATCCTAATTGGAGCAACCACATTCATCACCCCTGCCACCGACGCACAGAAAATAAGCATCGGTACCTATACCTTTAAAAATGGGGATATATACAACGGCCAGCTCGTAGGCGGCAGACCAAACGGCAAAGGCAAGACACAAATGGCAAACGGCGACACCTACGAAGGCGGCTACCTCAAGGGCAAACGCTACGGCCAAGGTACCTATACCTTCACCGACGGAGAGAAATACGTGGGTGAGTGGCTGGAGGATCACCAGCATGGCAATGGCGTCTTCTACTACAACAATAATAACCGCTACGACGGCCTGTGGTATAAGGATGTACAGCAGGGCCACGGTGTGATGTACTACTACAATGGCGACATCTACAACGGCGACTGGGTCAACGACAAGCGTCACGGCAAGGGAAAATATACCTACGCCAAAGGCGCCTATTACAACGGCGACTGGAAGGACGATCAAAAATCAGGCATAGGCACATTCGTATGGCCCGACAGCTCAAAATATGTAGGAGCTTGGCTGAACAATATGCGCAATGGCTACGGCACCTTCACCTATGCCGACGGCGACACCTACAGCGGCGAATGGAAGGATGACAACATGAACGGCAAGGGTGTCTATCGATTCAGCAACGGCGATGAATACGATGGTCAATACCGCGACGGCAAGCGCATCGGCACCGGCATCTACAAGTTTGCCAACGGAAATAGGTACAACGGCACATTCCTTAACGGAGAGAAAAGCGGCACCGGCACTTTCACATGGAAAGAAGACGGCTCCAACTACATTGGCAGCTGGGCCAACGACCGCCGCAATGGTAAGGGTAAGCTCACCTATGGCAATGGCGACATCTACGACGGAATGTGGAAAGACGACGAGATGAACGACACCGACGGAATACTGCGCAAGAAAGACGGCGAAAAATACCGCGGTGGGTTTAAGAATGGCGTCAAGCACGGTAAATGCGTTGAAGTAAACAAGGACGGACTCCGCTTTGAGGGTTCCTACAACAATGGTGTTCGCGACGGAGTCTACACTGAACGCGACAAGACCGGCAGGGTGGTATCCAAAGGCAAATATGTCAGCGGCAAGAAAGTAGAAGACTAATTTATTTTCAAAGCCTCCCCTCCCCTCTTATCCCTTAAAGAGAGAAGGACAGTTAAGAAGGTTATAAATATTGAACTATCAACAATTATACAAACATATACCATGAAAATCATTGACAGAGACCCTTGGCTTAAACCTTTTGAGGCCGCCATCACAGGCCGCCACCAGAACGCTATCAACAAAGAAACCGAACTTGTAGGCCGCGGCACCCTTAAGGACTTTGCTGCCGGCCATCAGTATTTTGGTCTGCACCAAACTGCCAAAGGCAAATGGGTTTTCCGCGAATGGGCACCCAACGCTACTGCCATCTACCTTATCGGCGACTTCAACAACTGGCAAAAGGCCGACGATTATAAGCTGCAGCGCATAGGCTCCGATGGAATCTGGGAGATTACCCTGCCCCGTGACGCCATGCACCATGGTCAGCTATACAAGATGTTAGTACAGTGGCAGGGCGGTCAAGGCGAGCGAATCCCAGCATGGGCTCAGCGAGTGGTACAGGACGACCAGACGAAGATTTTTAGCGCCCAGGTTTGGGCTCCGGAAAAGCCATACAAATTCCGCCATCGAAATTTTAAACGCCAATCGGGCCCCCTCTTTATCTACGAATGTCATATCGGCATGGCCCAGGATGCCGAGCGAATAGGCACTTATGAGGAATTTCGTCTCAAAATCCTGCCGCGTATCAAAGAAGAGGGGTACAACTGCATTCAGATAATGGCCATCCAAGAGCATCCCTACTACGGCAGCTTCGGTTATCACGTGTCAAGCTTCTTTGCCCCGTCAAGCCGCTTTGGCACACCCGAAGAACTCAAGGCACTCATCGACACAGCCCACTCAATGGGAATTGCCGTTATAATGGACCTCGTACATAGTCATGCCGTAAAGAACGAAGTGGAGGGACTTGGCAACCTGGCCGGCGACCCTAACCAGTTTTTCTACCCCGGCGACCGCCACACCCACAATCAGTGGGACAGCCTCTGCTTTGACTACGGCAAGAATCAGGTGCTCCATTTCCTGCTGAGCAACTGCCGCTACTGGCTGGAGGAATATAAGTTTGACGGCTTCCGCTTCGACGGCGTAACCTCCATGCTATACTACAGCCACGGCTTGGGCGAAGATTTCCTCGACTACTCAGCCTATTTCAATGGCCATCAGGACGACAACGCTATCTGCTACCTTACCCTTGCCAATCGGCTGATCCATCAGGTCAATCCCCGTGCCATCAGCATAGCCGAGGAGGTGTCAGGCATGCCCGGCCTGGCCGCTAGTTTTGAGGACGGAGGCTACGGCTTCGACTACCGCATGGCCATGAACATCCCCGACTTCTGGATCAAGACCATCAAGGAGCTGAAGGACGAGGACTGGAAACCCTCCGCAATACTATGGGAAGTGACCAACCGCCGTGCTGACGAACACACCGTGTCCTACCTGGAGAGCCACGATCAGGCACTAGTGGGCGACAAGACAGTCATCTTCCGCCTGATAGATGCCGACATGTACTGGCATTTCCGCAAAGGCGATGAAAACGATGTCGTCAGACGCGGCATAGCGCTTCATAAGATGTTGCGCCTTATCACCAGCTCCACTATCAATGGTGCCTACCTCAACTTCATGGGCAATGAGTTTGGTCATCCCGAGTGGATTGACTTCCCGCGCGAGGGCAACGGATGGAGCCACCAGTATGCCCGCCGCCAATGGAACCTGGTGGACAACCACGATCTGCTCTACCACTACCTAGGCGACTTTGACCGCGACATGCTGCTCACCCTTAAGGAGAATACCCATCTGCTCCAGACCAAGGTACGTGAAGTTTGGCATAACGACGGCGACCAGGTGCTTGCTTACAGCCGTGGCAAATACCTCTTTGTTTTCAACTTCAGCCCAACTCGCAGCTACGAGGGATACGGATTTATGATGCCCGAAGGAAAATACAAGGTAGTACTCAATACCGATGCCGTCCAATACGGAGGTTTCGGCTTCTGCAATGACAGTATCGAGCATCTCACCAACTTTGACCCGCTACTCTCCCGTCAGCACAAGGGATGGCTAAAGCTCTACCTGCCTGCCCGTTCGGCTCAGGTGCTTAAGCTCGTTAGCGAGTAAAAATAGATGGAGAATTTACATTCTCGCTATTTGCTCGCGATGCCTTCGACATTCTCCGCCATAACATAAAGCAAGCATTCTGTCTATGGCTTAATCGAAACGATCCAAATATGAACCTAACGAAAATACCCACATTATCTCTTCGCCGTCAGATCCTGCTCCTATGCTGGGGATTCTTCTTCGTGGGTATCATCGGCTACTGGTTGTTTCAACACCTTCTCATCCTACACAGCTATGCCAACATGGGTGTGAGCGACATTACCATTGTCTGCCTGTTGGTCCTCTTGGCCCTGCTGCCATATTCGCTGGCCCACCGTTGCAAGCTGAGCCTCGAATGGTATGCCCTGGCTTTCTGTCCGAGCATATTCATCCTAGCCATCATTGCCAACGAGCATATTGGTATTGGCACCATCATAATGACGGCAATAACGTTTATCGTTTGGCTCATAATGGTGATAAAGCAGCCAAGACTCCATTGCCACCCTCTCAACATCAACCTCTGCACACTGCTCCTTATGATGACAGTGGCACTATGCTGCAGCAATACCGATGAACTGACGCACAACCGTCATAAGGTTCAGCACCTCATTGACAAAGGGCAATACGAGGATGCCCTCCTGGTAGGCAGACGCAGCCATGCCACTGACGCGGAGTTATTTAACCTCAGGGCCACTGCGCTGCTCCATACCCACCAGCTCGGCAATCGGCTGTTCAGTTATCCTGTACCCTTAGCCGGCAACGGTGCTGCTCCGCGCATATCCATACCGTCTGGCATGGCTGACTCCACCGACACAAGAGATATACTGCTATGTAATCTCCTGCTCAAGAAAGAACTGCCCACTTTCAGCAAAATGCTGCCCAAGCTATACGACAATATCAACAGCACCACGCTGCCACTGCACTACAAGGAAGCTCTCGTAATTTATATGTCACGCTCCACCAATCCCGGCCTGTCGTATAGCAACACTCTGGTGGAGGCCAACTATGCCGACTTCATTGCCGAAAAAAAGAAATATGAAGCCGCAGCAGAATCGAAGAGCAAATGCCACGACCTCTATGGCAACAGCTACTTCTGGTATTATTTCTTTCATCAAATAAACAAATAATCCCCTTTCTGTCATGATCAGCAAGCAGCAGATAAAGACCATCCACTCCCTACGTCTCAAGAAATTCCGCGATGAGAGCAACCTTTTTCTCGGCGAGGGACCAAAGGTGGTGAAGGAATTGCTGCAAAGCTTCAGCTGCACCTTTTTGGCAGCCACTCCCTCATGGATTGACGCAAACCGACATATTCTGCCCCCAGGCATCAACTGCATTGCCATCTCTGCTGACGACCTTGGCCGTGCCAGCCTGATGGATGCTCCCCAGCAGGTGCTGGCCATCTTCAACAAGAAGCCATCGCAGCTACCTTCAGCCCACGCCATGCAGTCAGAGCTTTGCCTGGTCCTCGATACCATACAGGACCCCGGCAACCTTGGCACCATTATTCGTCTGGCACGGTGGTTTGGCATCGACCACATCGTCTGTTCGCCCGAGACGGCCGACATCTATTCGCCCAAGACAGTACAAGCCACCATGGGAGCACTTGGCAAGGTCAACGTGGCCTATACCCCTCTGCCCCAATGGCTCTGCAGCTTGCCCGGGGATATACCCATTTATGGAACATTCCTCAACGGCAGCAATATCTACGAAGCCACCCTTACCCCAAACGGCATAATAGTAATGGGCAATGAAGGACGCGGCATAAGCCCCCAGGTAGCAGACTGCATCAGTCACAGGCTTTACATCCCACCCTATCCCCTTGGGCTGCCAGACATAGAGAGTCTCAATGTAGGTATAGCCACAGCCATCACATGCGCAGAGTTCAGACGCAGGCTTTCAACCGCCCAACAATAAAAACACACAAGAAACCAACATCCCTATGCCACTATATATAATACTTCTCGCGCTGTCACTCATCCTGCTCCTGCTATACATCATACTCTATTGGCGAAGCTATGTGAAAGTTGATAAGCAGGAAAGCGGCAACCTCAAACAAGAATCTGCAACCTCAAATCAGCAACCTGCAGTATGGCCGTCCTTCACGGTACTGATAATCACTCACGACTCCGACCGTATGCTCCAGTACGCCATCGACAGAGTTGCAGCCCAGCAATACCCCGACTTTGAGATTATGGTGGTTAACAATGCCTCCACCGACAATACCAATGACGTTATCAAACGTTGCACCAAGCAATACCCCAACATTCTGCGCAGCACCCATCTGCCGCAAAACCGCAACGGAATACTTCACATGGCAATGGCCACCACCCTTGGTGTAAGGGCAGCGCGAAAAGATTGGGTTGTGCTGCTGCGTCCCAACTCCATTCCCAAGAGTCCCCTGTGGCTCCACTGCATAGCCGACGCCATCAATCACGGCTGCGATCTCTGTTTGGGCTATAATCAGTACTATGGACTATACAACGCCAAATGGGAGCAGCGTGCTTCGCGCTGGTATCGCAAGAGGCAGCTGCTCAATTATCGGGCTATCAATCGCGGCAGCCGCAAGCCAATCGAAGCAGAGAGCTCCAACCTTGCCTTCCGCAAGCAAGACTTCCTTGACAACGGAGGCTATGGCCGCTGGCTCAATCTGGCCAATTACCACCAGCATCTGTATGCCGGCACATATGCGACACACGGAACAACCACTATGCTCATGCAACCCGAAGCTCAGGTCGAGACAATGCTGCCGCCCATCTTCCAGCTATGGCAGACCGACTATCAGCAAACACGTAAAGCATACCGCCGCCTGAGCAGCTCAACCAAACTGCGACGAAGCTACTACAGCCGCCTGGCTATGCTCTTCCTCGCTGCCGCATTAGTATTGATAGTGGGCATTGTCTTAGCCATCTGTCCTCTGGCTGGTGACACCTCTGCCACAATCATCAACAACTCCGTAGTGATTCCCGGGCTGCCGTCAGTTCCCGCGATAGCATTGTGTTCTGCCATAGTCTTTGCTGCCTCCGCACTGATTCACCATATCTACCGCATCCACTGCAGACGCCGAGACTACAAGATGCTCAACACGCCCATCATAACTAATACGGCTCAAATATTTGAGTCTGACGAATATGATGCATAAAAAACCATTTTAATTTATAATTTCACAAATTACAAAATCGTCCAATCGTGATATAGTGAAACAGTCAAATTAATTAATGCGTCTTTTACACTACATACTACGTCTGTCTGCCATCACGTTAGCCATCGTGCTCATGGCTGCTTGCTCGGCAGAGAAATTTCTTGCACCGGGCGAGCGTCTCCTCACATCCGTCAAGCTCAATAGCAACACGCCCGACGTAGATCCGTCAACCTACAAGATATACCTCCGGCAGCAACCCAATACCAAGTGGTTTAACCTCCTCAAAGTGCCACTCGGCATCTATTGCCTCTCCTCTGCCGACACCACCAAGACGGGAAGCCACAATCTATGGCAGCGAATTGGAGAGGCGCCCGTCATCTACAATGAACAACAAACCATCAACTCACAGAACGCCATAGCTCTGGCCCTCAAGGACAAAGGTTACCTCCATGCCTCAGTCAGCGCCACAGCCACCAGTCCTCCCAACTCACACAAGACCAAAGTCGTTTACACCATCCGCCCGGGCACGCCCTACATCATCAGCAACATAACATACACAGCCGACGACCCGACCATCGACAGCCTGATCAATCTCAGCATATCAGAATCCTACCTCTACCGTGGAATGACATGCGACATCTCGCTGCTTGACAAGGAGCGCAGTCGAATCACAGCCATGCTCCACAACCATGGCTACTACAATGTACTTAAAACCTTTATCCATTACGACATCGATACCCTTGGAGGCCCTCGCGACGTAGCCCTCCACCTGCGCTACGACGGACTGGCCGTCAATCCTGATTCCGGCAACATCTACACCGTCTATCATCTGCGCAATGTCAATGTCGTCACCCCATCAGACTCTGCACCCGGCAGCCATAACGCCTTCAGGGGAATAAGGACAAAATTCCTGCAGAGCAAGATATACCTACACCCTGGCCAGCTATACCGCGAACAGGACGTCAGTCGCACCTATCAGTCACTGTCCGCACTTGAGGCCGTCAACTATGTACGCATCCAGACGCACGAGGCCGACTCCGCGCTGCAGGACTGCAATATCTCCATACTGCCGGAAAAGGCCAACTCCCTGGGCGTAGAGCTGGAGGGCACCAACACCGCCGGCAATCTGGGAGTGGCAGCCAACCTAAGCTACACCAACCGCAACCTCTTCCGCGGATCAGAAGTATGGACCACAAAGCTCAAGGGTGCCTATGAGGCCATCACCGGCCTTGAAGGCTACACAAACCAAAACTATGTGGAGATAGGCTTGGAGACAAAGCTTACCTTCCCCAAGATGATCATACCCTTTATAAAAAACAAAGAAAAGACTCCTCACTCCTCACTCCTCACACCATCCTCCCAAACCACTACCCTCTCGCTGCAGTTTGACACCCAGGAGCGGCCGGAGTTTCATCGCCGCGTCTTCACCGCCCTGTGGAACTACCAATGGAGCACCAGCCGGGGGCATACAACCCACCGCCTTGACCTGCCGAGCCTCAACTATGTATATATGCCGTGGATATCATCCACCTTCCGCAAGGACTACCTTGAGTCAGACAACTACCGCTCCGCCCTCATACGCTATGCCTACGAAGACCTGCTAATCCTAAACGTCGCCTACAGCCATACCTACAGCACATCGCGAGGAGAAAACCGCCCCAACCGCCGCGTACGAGTCAACCCGTATCAGCTGCAATGGTCGGTAGAGTCAGCAGGCAACCTACTCTACGCCTTGGCGTCACCCCTCAACCTCAAGGAGAAGTCAAACGGGCAATACAGCCTTTTCAACGTAGCCTTCGCCCAATACATAAAGTTCGATTTCGACTACTCTAAGCATTATATCATCAACCCTCGCAACACCCTGGCCCTCCATGCAGCCTTCGGCATAGCCCAGCCATACGGCAACAGCCTGATAGTGCCATTTGAGAAACGGTATTTCGGCGGCGGAGCCAACGGTGTGCGCGGATGGTCGGTGAGAGAACTCGGCCCCGGCAACTATATGGGCGAGGACGGCAAAGTCGACTTCATCAACCAGACCGGCAACCTCAAGCTGCTCACCAGCATAGAGCTGCGCACAAACCTCTTTTGGAAACTCAGCGGAGCCCTCTTCGCCGACGCTGGCAACATCTGGACAACCCGCTACTACGAGACCACCGGCAAGGGTGCCCAATTCAGATTCCACCGGTTCTGGCGCCAGCTGGCAGTAGCGTATGGACTCGGACTCCGATTCAACCTCGACTACTTCATCCTACGCTTCGACATGGGCATGAAAGCCGTCAACCCAGCCTACTCCACCTCCGAGCGTGGATACCTACCCATCATCCACCCCAAACTGTCACGCGACTTCACCTTCCACTTCGCCGTAGGAATGCCATTCTGAGGAGTTAAGAGTGAGGAGTTAGGAGTTAAGAGTTAGGAGTTAGGAGTTAAGAGTGAGGAGCCGAAATCTAATCGCGCCGAAGTCAAAACTAATCGCGCCGAAACGGCAGGTTTCTGCGCAATAAGAATTCTTTTCTGCGTTTGTAGCCTTTTTTTATTGACTATTTATAGATTAAAAGGCTATTTTTCAACAAACATTTTGGATTGCGGAGCGGAATTAAGCTTTGCTGTGGGCATTGCTTTGCCTTAATGCTGGCCCTGCGTCGTTGGCAAAGTCAGTCGGCTTTCGCTAAAAAAATATACTCTTCGACTATTTCCCAACTTCTTTCTCCAGCAAATCTGTGACGAGGTTAACAATGAGCGGAGAGACGGACAAGGATAAGAGCAGGCTTCGGTCTGATTCTGTAAGCGAGGTGGTCTGTGAATGACGATAATAGTCTATCGCCTGTGAGGTATGGCCTGTGGCAAGGGCTGCATGGCCGGCATTGAGCCAGTCGGAGGGACGGAGGGGCTGCATCGCCAGCAGTCGCTGATAGTGGGAAAGGGCGGCGTCGGCATCGCTCCTCAGGCAGCACCATGCCAGCAAGCGCACCACCTTAACCTGGTCGGGGCGCAGATAGTCCTCCTGATAGAGAGCCTGGCATGCATCGGCATAGCGGCCGGTCTGACTGAGTGCTACTGCGTAGGAGTATAGCGAACGGCCCCCGACGGTCTGCCCTTCATCCTCGGATGAGGGACTTCCCTCTGCCGCAGGACTGACGGTGCCAAGCTCCCTCTCGTAGATACGCACGGCTTCCTCGGACTTGCCTGCCGACATAAGGCAGGAGGCATAGAGAGTCAGCATTTCGGCATCAAGATGGTCCTCGCAGAGACTGAAAGCCTCCACGGCCGAATGATAATCGCGCACCATGGCATAGCAGAATGCCCTGCTGAGCATTATGTCGACGGGCGTATCGCCGGCTTTATAGAAGGCGTTGATTAATGTCAGCGCATGGCGATACAGACCATAGCGGCATGCATAGTCTATGGCAACGGATGCCTCGCTGCATGACACATGAGGGCTGATGAGCGGACTGTCCAGAAAGAGAAGGTCGGGCACTGCCTTAAAAGGGTTGGCCTCGTCTTCCTTCTCCATCCGTATGAGGAAGAGGCGGTATAGATCCTGTATGTAGCTACCGGCAAATGCGAGGGAGGGACTGACTTCATCAGCCAGGCTTATATCGGAATACTGCTGATGGAATGTATCAATTATCCGCTGCCGTTCCTCCTCCAGCAAGGACTCCGACGACTCTTGCTGAATGTCGAGGTCTTGCATCTGTGCAGAGAGCATCTGTCCCAAGGTCTGGGGCATGGAAGCCAGGGTTGCTGCCATGGAGTGCTTGTCGGAATCGCACATTCGTGAGAGACTGAAGAGTGGGGCCATCTTGCCGAGGGTCTCGCTGAAATCAGGCGTAGGCACTTGGGTGGGTTTGAGCCAGTTGCGTGTCTCGCGGAAGAAGGGGTATGCCTTGAGCTGGCGGAAATGATGATACATCATATCCAAACCACGGTGAGCCATATCGTTGGCCTGATGGAGTCGCGACTGAATGGCGCGAACCACATCAGGGTCAATGCCTGGCGGGAGCTCGGGGTCTTCGTCCTCAAGGATATTACGCAACTCCTCCATGTCGGTTATCTTTCCCCGCATCTCATTGACCAAAGACATAAAGTCTTGGTCGAAGGTCTTGCGTATGCGGTGGGTTTGATACTGCAAAAGGAATTGCACTTGCAGCATGGTCATGGCCTTGCCTATCTCTGGCATGAAGTCAAGTAGTGCGGTAGCACTATGATCGACGGCAAAGCGACGCCTGTAGTACATAGCCGCTATAGCTATGCCGGCTATGGCGCGGCTAAAAATAACGGAATTATCGGAGGATGAAGAATGGTAATAGCTGTCGGCAATATTGATAAGCAGCGACAACTTAGGCTGGTCATAATAGCTAAGCAGCGAGAGGGTAAGAGCGCTAACCAGCCACATCTTCTCACCGCCTGTAAGGATGTCGCCTGCCAGGAGGCTCTCCAAGGCGTCGTAATCCTCCTCCGTCATCTGGCCGGCCACCCACACATAGTCGAACAGCTCCTCTACAAGCACTGAACGGGAGTGGTCTGGAACCTCTGTCTCCTGTGAGTCATCAGCAAGTATGTCGTTGAGAAGCATGTGCTGACTGAGCATCTGGAGGCGACGACTGTAATAAGTAAGAGTCCGCCCCTGGCGGGCAACGGTGCGTAGCTTGGAATAATAGGCGGTATTGGCCTGGAGGAATCCCTCTTGACGCTTAATCTTCTCTGCCATAGCAAGAGTACGGTTTACCACATCATCGTATACATCACTGCGACGTGGGTCATCGGCACCTTCGGAGAAGTATTTAAGCATTAGGATGTAGGTCTCCTCTGTCTTGACCAACTCATCCATAAGCGACCAGTTTTGCAGCTCGCTGACAGCTTCCTTCTGCAGGCTGATAGCCTTCAGGAGGTGTCCGTCAGCAAGCAGGTCAAGTGTATGACGATAGGAGTCCATGTAATTTTGATTTAAGTAGTCAAGAGTGAGGAGTCAACGGTTAACGGTTATTGGTTAACGGTTATTGGTTAACGGTTATTGGTTAACGGTTATTGGTTAACGGTAAACAGAGTATCTGCCGAATACCCTTTGGTCGCTCCACGCGAATTGAGCCACTCCGCAACGGTGAGGCGCAAGTTCTCTGTCGGACGAGTGGCTAAGGTAAAGTCCGTCTTGACGTCTAACAGCGTATCAATGCCCTCATTCAAAAAGAGAGAGCTGCGTGTCTGCTCGTCAATCTGAGGCATGGCTGTCATGGAGTGCAGACAGCCCACCACTATATTATAAGCCTTACGCAGTTGGGAAAGCTGATGCCCTTTTTTCTTAATAGAAAGGGTACTGAATGCAATGCCGGCAAAACCATGAATAGCCTTTTGCACTTGGGGCTCCTGAAGCGACGGACAATCTGTAGCACGTGCCTTGAGGGCTTGCTGGGTGCCTAGCACAGCTGCATCCAACTGTCCAGCCTGAAGCATGCTGAGGCGAAGCTCAACGCTATTAATTTGGGGACGAAGTATCTGGCCCTTGCGGAGCTTTATCTGAGCAATGACACGGTCAGCGAAATAGTCCTCCTGCGAATGACGTGAACAAGCAATCATACGATCGTCCAGTTGGTCGATTCTGCTAATGCGCAACACCTTGTTAGGCACAACGAAAAGCTGGCGGCCGGTTGAGAAAGCGAAGCGCACAGGCCTGTGCTGCCACTGCCACCACCCTACCCTAAACATGTCGGTAAGGACAGCATCAGCCTTGCCGTCAGCAAGGGCCTTTTCAGCATCCATCTGCGAGCGAAAGACCACCAGCTCAGCCTTCACGCCGAGCGAATCGAACACACCCCAGTCATTGGCGAGAGCCAAGGGCAAGGCGTCAAGGGCAGGAAACACTGCTATGCGCAGCACTGTGCTATCGGTTGAGACCGAGGGAGCAGACTGCTTTGCGGTCTCACTGCCATTGCAGGATGAGAAAACGGCCAAAAGAGAAAAGAGAAAAGAAAGCAGAAAAGACAACCCTTTAATTCCCCTCCCCTCAAGAGAGAGAGTCCTTTCACTCGAGGAAGAGATAGGGGCATTATAGATTGTAGAACTTTCCTTTTTCACTTTCCTTTCACTTTTCTCTTTTGATCTTTCAGCATTCAATGAGATTATTCTCCCTTAATGGCTGCGATGCCGGGCAGAACCTTGCCTTCAATGGCCTCGAGCAGCGCTCCGCCACCGGTGGAGATATAACTTACCTTGTCCTCAAGGCCAAACTTGTGAACGCATGCCACTGAATCACCGCCACCAATAAGGGAGAAGGCTCCTGCCTCAGTAGCCTTGGCCACGGCCTCGCCTACTGCACGCGAACCGGCAGTGAAATCCTCACATTCAAAGCATCCCGCAGGACCGTTCCACAGAATGGTCTTAGCACCTTCGATGGCTTCAGCAAACCTCTTGCGACTCTCGGGACCTGCGTCGAGACCATCCCAACCAGCCTCAATGGCATTGGAGGGGAACACCTTGATTTCAGCACCGGGCTTAACGGAGAAGGTGGAGAAATCATAGCCTGTGCAGCAAACAGAGTCAGAACCGAGCACGAGTTCCACGCCATTCTTCTTAGCCTGCTCCTCCACGCCAAGGGCTACGTCGAGTTTGTCCAGCTCAACAATGGAGTTGCCGATCTCACCGCCATGAGCCTTGGAGAAGGTATAGGTCATACCACCGCAAAGGATAAGCTTGTCAACCTTACCAAGAAGATTCTCAATGATGCCGATCTTGCTGCTGACCTTTGAGCCACCCATGATGGCTACGAACGGGCGCTTGATATTGCTCAGCACATTGTCAACGGCCTGCACCTCTTTCTCCATCAGCAAACCAAGCATCTTGCTGTCGGCATCGAAATAGTCGGCAATAACAGCTGTGGAAGCATGCTTGCGGTGAGCGGTGCCAAAGGCATCGTTGATATAGCAGTCAGCATAGCTGGCCAGATGCTTGGAAAACTCCTTCTGGCTGGCTTTCATAGCTTTCTTTGCATCGTCGTAAGCAGGATCTTCCTTGTCGATACCAACAGGTTTGCCTTCCTCCTCAGGATAAAAGCGAAGATTCTCAAGCATCAGAACCTCACCCGGTTTGAGTGCGGCAGCCTGGGCATCAGCCTTCTGGCAATCGTCAACAAAAGTGATGGGAGCACCAAGCTTCTCGCTAACAGCGTCAACGATCTGAGAAAGGCTCATCTTAGGATTAACCTTGCCTTTAGGCTTACCCATATGGCTCATGATGATGAGCGAACCGCCCTCAGCAAGCACCTTCTTCAGCGTAGGCAGAGCGCCACGTATACGGGTGTCATCAGTTATCTTACCATTCTCATCGAGGGGCACGTTGAAATCCACGCGCACGATTGCCCTTTTACCGGCAAACTTGTAATCATTAATTGTCATAGTTTTTAGTTTTTTATTTGTTAGTTTGTTTATAATATTTACATATATGAGTTAAACGACAGATCTGACACTTAGGCTTACGGGCCAGACATGTGTAGCGACCATGATAAAGAAGCCAGAAATGAGACTGTGCCACAATATCCTGGTCGATGTGCTTTTTCAGCTCCATCTCCACAGCCAGCGGAGTAGTACATCTCTCAGGCACCAGCCCCAAGCGATGACTAACCCTGAACACGTGGGTATCAACTGCCAAGGCAGCCTCTTTGAAGACCAAGGCAAGTATGACGTTAGCTGTCTTACGTCCCACTCCGGGCAGGCGAGTAAGGTCTTCCATCGTGGCTGGCACCTCACCTCCATAGTCTCTGACAAGCATCTCAGAAAGATGTTTGAGATAGCCTGCCTTGCTATTAGGATACGAAACGGAACTAATATAGGCAAATATCTCGGCTTCGGAAGCCTTAGCCATCTCTTGAGCCGTAGGATATTTCTGAAAGAGTGCCTTGGTGACAATGTTTACACGATTGTCAGTACACTGGGCAGACAGCACCACAGCCACCAACAATTGAAACGGACTGCCATAGTCCAGCTCGGTATCAACGGGGGGCATCTGCTCACGCAGCTTCTTCAGCACCTCTGCATATAGCTCCGACTTCTTCATTGCATGAGGTTATGGCAGGGGAATCTTGTTTACCCTCCTCACATGGCGACCGCCTTCAAAGGGGGTGGCAAAGAACTCGTCCATTATTTGACGTGCCGTGTCTTCACCAATAAAGCGGCCTGGCATTACCAACACATTGGCATCATTGTGCTGACGGGCCAGATGAGCTATCTCTGCCGTCCACACAAGGGCAGCCCTAACCTTGGGATGCTTGTTGAGAGTCATGCTGATGCCTTCGCCGCTACCGCAGATAGCTATGCCTGTGGTCAGCGTCTCATTGTCGATGGCCTCGCCCAATTTGTGGGCAAAGTCGGGGTAGTCACAGCTCTCCTCGTTATAGCAGCCAAAGTCCTCATACTCAAGACCTTTCTCTGCCAAATAGCCCTTCACATACTGTTTCAAGGCATAACCGGCATGGTCAGATGCTAATCCAATCTTCATTCTGCAAGATATTTCTTTATCTGATTATACACATTCTCTGCATTGAAGCCAAACTTCTCGTCAAGCACTTTATAGTGAGCAGAGAAGCCAAAGCTCTCTACGCCAAAGACCTTGCCATGGCTGCCAACCAGCCCCTGCAGATTGACAGGCAGACCAGCTGTCAGGCCAAACTTCTTGATGCCTGCGGGCAGCACGCTATGCTGATATTCTATATCCTGGGTGCGGAACAGGCCCTCGGAAGGAATGCTGACAATGCGGAATTTCACGCCATCCTGCTTCAGCAGTTCTGAGGCCTCCACCAGTGTTGACACCTCTGAACCCGTAGCCACGAGCACTATGTCAGGATTGTCCTCTGCAACCACAGTGTAGCCGCCCCTCTTAGCTCCAAGATAAGCAGTACCCTGGGGCAGATCAACAACATTTTGGCGACTCAGGATAAGGGCAGAAGGGGTATTCCAATTCTCCATTGCCATGCGCCAGCATACAATGGTCTCCTTGACATCGGCAGGACGCATCACCAGTAGGGAGCAGCGGCCGCTATGGTTCTTCATCTTCTCAAGCAGACGCACCTGGGCCTCTTGCTCAATAGGCTGATGAGTGGGGCCATCTTCGCCAACGCGGAAGGAGTCGTGGCTCCATACAAACTTGACGGGCAGTTCCATGAGGGCCGCCATACGGATGGCCGGCTTCATATAGTCGCTGAATACGAAGAATGTTCCCATGGCGGTAATAACGCCTCCATGCAGCGTCATGCCTATACAGAGGCAAGCCATAGTCAGCTCGCTTACTCCGGCCTGCAAGAAATTGCCGCCGAAATCACCAGGCTGGATATTACGCGTCTGCTTGAGGAAACCGTCGGTCTTGTCTGAGTTGCAGAGGTCGGCAGAGGAGACTACCATGTTCTCCACCTTCTTGCCCAGTTCACCCAGCACGGCCGATGAGGCACCGCGGGTAGGATCGCCACTCTTGACGGCGATGTTGTCCCAATCAATCTGTGGCAGTTTGTTAGCAAACCAATCGGCCTGCTTCCTGGCAGCATCGGGATTTTCCAGCGCCCATATACGCTCCTCACTCTGACGCTCAGCAACAATATTTCTAAGTTCGGTGGCACGAGCAGCATACATACGTTTCACCTCATCGTAAATAACGAAGGCATTATCCGGGTCACCGCCAAGATTTTTCACCGTCTGCACATAAGCGTCACGGCCAAGGGGCGCCCCATGGGTCTTGCAGCTGCGCTCAAGGGAATTGCCCTCAGCGTCACGGCATCCCTTGCCCATCACGCACTTGCCGATAATAAGCGTGGGACGTTCTTCCTCAGCAACAGCCTTATCAAGGGCTGAACGAATCTCCTCAACGTTGTTGCCGTCAATGGTAATGACATTCCAGTTCCATGCCCTATACTTCATAGCAGTATTCTCATCGGATACTGTGCTGCACTCCGTAGAAAGCTGGATGTCATTAGAGTCATAAAACATTATGAGATTGTTCAAGCCGAGGAATCCGGCCATACGGCCTGCGCCCTGGGAAATCTCCTCCTGTATGCCACCGTCGCTGATATAGGTATAAATCTTTTCTTTCAGGAAAGACTTGTTACCAAGATGGGCTGCCAGGAATTTGGCAGCTATAGCCGCGCCCACGGCATAGCAATGACCTTGGCCAAGCGGACCGGATGAGTTCTCAATGCCGCGTTCCACATTCAACTCGGGATGACCGGGAGTAGCCGACTTCCAGCGACGAAACTCCTTGAGCTCGTCAATCGAAAACTTGCCAGTCATGGCCAGTTGCGAATAGAGCATTGCCGACATATGACCGGGGTCAAGGTAGAAGCGGTCGCGTGCCTCCCATCGTGGGTTGGAGGGGTCGTATACCAAGTATTCTGAGAAAAGAACATTGATGAAATCTGCACCGCCCATTGCACCGCCAGGATGACCCGAGTGTGCATTCTCTACCATTGCCGCCGACAGGATTCGGATATTGTCGGCTGCCTTATTCATCAGTTCTACTGAATTTTTCATGGTGTCTCAATTTTACAGAAATATTTGCATTAGGGGTATAAATACTCTGAGGAAGTAAGATTTTCCGATGCGAATTTAACCATTTTTTCGCATACAGCACATCCTACACATTATTTTATTTATAGAGTGGAGTGCTGTTTTATCAGCTCCAGGAATTCGTCACGTGTAGCCTTGTTGGTAAAAGCACCGGTAAAATCACTGGTGGTGGTAACAGAGTTCTGTTTCTCCACACCACGCATCTGCATACACATATGCCTAGCCTCAATAACCACCATCACGCCCAGCGGGTTGAGAGCCTGCTGGATGCAGTCCTTTATCTGGGTGGTCATGCGCTCTTGCACCTGCAATCTGTGGGAAAAGATATCCACAACACGAGCTATCTTGCTCAGCCCTGTTATGTAGCCGTTGGGAATATAGGCCACATGGGCCTGCCCATAGAAAGGCACCATGTGATGCTCGCACAGCGAGTAGAAGTTTATCTCCTTCACTATCACCATCTGGCGGTAGTCTTCCTTAAACTTTGCCGACTGCAACACCGCCATGGGGTCCATCCTGTAGCCCTGGGTAAATGTCATCATTGCCTTGGCCACACGCATAGGAGTCTTCAGCAAGCCCTCGCGCTGCGGATCTTCGCCAAGCAGACTCAACTCCTGACGGAATAGTTCCTCCAGTCTTTGCAGAGTCTGCGGATCGTGTTCTAACTGTTCCATATCTTATTCAACAGGCACTTTGACACGCGATTTCATAACCGTCATGCCAGCTGCCTTAAACTGACCCGACTCTCTCACTCTGCCAATAAAGGCGTCAGCATCCTCCTTGTTCACAAAGTCGCCTGCCACACATATCCAGTGGGGCGAGACAAAATGCATATAGACAGGTGTGTCAGGAAATAGACGCTTAAACTCACGCCCTGCAGCCTGAGCATTCTCCTTGTCAGCGCGCGAACTGCCGCCGGTAAAGAACTTCACCCTCCAACCGGCACGCGTAGTGTAGGCCGTGCTTTTGGGCGCTGTCGTCTTCGGCGCAGCAGTAGCTGTAGGCGCAGTAGTAGCCGTAGGCGAAGTCGGAGCAGTATTCTCGGGCTTAGCAAGCAGCGTGCTGGGAGCGTTATGTGCAGGGGTGGCCGTTGACTTTGGAGTCGTAGGCTTAGCTGTCGTTGGTTTCGCTGCCATAGGCTTAGCTGCCGGCTTTGCAGGAGCAGCCGCTGGCACTGGTGCAGGGTCAGCCTCACGTCCATTCACCAGCAGGTCAATATCCTTGTCCTGTCGCAGCAGGACCTTCGCACCTGACTTCTGCTGGATTCTCTGGGTAAAGGTAAGCCTGGCAGATGCCGGCATTGCCAGCATCATTGCCATGGCTATTATTGCAGCAGAATGCTTCATTGATTGTTAGATTTTAGGCCTCGATATTACCAAATATAATTTTAAGAATCTAGTAAGACTGGTTTTGCCAGCGGAACTGGTAAGACAAGCCGCCCTAGAATTATTCTTATTCCTTCCAGGCATCAATGATACCCTTGAAGTCAGCTGCCTTGAGCGAAGCACCGCCGATAAGACCGCCGTCCACATCAGGTTTGGCAAAGAGCTCCTTGGCGTTACTGGGCTTGCAGCTGCCACCATACTGTATGGTAGTATTCTCAGCCACCTCGGCGCCAAACTGCTTGGCTATCTCCTGACGGATGAAGGCGTGCATCTCTTCTGCCTGGTCTGCCGTGGCAGTCTTGCCTGTGCCAATGGCCCAAACGGGCTCATAAGCCAGCACGATATTGGAGAACTGCTCAGCGGTGAGGTCGTAGAGAGAGCCCTTGAGCTGGGCGGCAACAACCTCATTCTGCTTTCCAGCCTCACGCTCTTCCAGCACCTCGCCAATACAGAAGATTACCTTCAGGCCGTTTGCAAGTGCAAGGTTAACCTTCTCCTTAAGTATCTCGGGAGTCTCGCCATAGTATGCACGGCGCTCTGAGTGACCGAGGATAACGTATTCTGCTCCTGTACTCTTCACCATAGCAGCGCTTACCTCGCCGGTATAGGCACCTTTCTCCTTGTCGGCACAATTCTCGGCACCGAGCTTGATAACGTTGGTGTCAAGCATCGGAGCAATGCTGGCCAGATGGATAAACGGAGTGCAGATTACCACACCACAGTTGGGTTTGTCGGCTGCAAGGATTTCGTTAAGTTCTTTTGCCAGGGCTACGCCTTCCTGCAGGGTCATGTTCATCTTCCAGTTGCCTGCAACAATTTTTTTTCTCATTGTCTTGTTTGTTTTTAGAATTATTGTTTTTGGGTTATTATCTTCCTTCTTGGCACTGTCAGCACTGTCAGCACTGACAACACTGTAGTTCCTTTTTTTCCTCTTGCCTCTAATCCACTTCACCAAATTAGACAGCAAGATTATCAGCAATATCGGCAGCAGATACCACATCAGTATCTTAAGCAGTATCTTGCCACTGCCACCAGCCGAAGCCTCCAGTTCTCTCTCGGAAACAGGAGCGCTTGTCACGTCCGGCAGATTATTCCCGCTCCATTTATTGCGTATCACTCCATCCCTAAGGAGAATCAGTCCGGGATTTGAACGCACCATTGTTTTAAGCAATGTATGGTCAGCAAAGAGGAATGTGTACTCGGCGTCATTATAGTAGCACCATTTGCGTATCTCTTCCAGCGGTGATGCCGTAAGGCAGTAGATATCATAGCCGTTGTCACGACACCAGTCGCCTATCACGGCCAGGCGCTCTGTCGCCCCTATCGAGGCCTTGCCTAACTGAGGCGAGATAATGAGCATTGTCGGCTTCTTCTCAAACAGGATCTGTGCCGTCTGGTCTTCGCCAAGCGTATCAAGCACAATGAAATCTGATATCTCCCCCGGCTTGATGTCGTCATGGGCAGGGAAGACCATTTCCCTCAGGTTAGCTCCAATCTTATATTGACGGAAATCTATCAACGGCAGGTAATACACCGACCTGACGCAAAAGACAAAGATAAAGATGCCGGTGCATAGCGACACAATCCACTGCCATCCTTCCGGCACCAGCGGCTTGGCAACCTGGGGATTGCGGGCCAACAGGATAGCCAGCCCAAGCAGCACCACATTCTTGAGAAGGGTCTCAACATTGCTGAATGTAATGAAGTCACCGAAGCAGCCGCAATCATGCACCGGATGGAAGACCACCAGCAGCACCGAGATAATGGCAAAGACCACGCAAAACACCAGTGTGGCCACTGCAGTGAACTTGCGCCTCAGTCCCAGCAGCAGATAGATGCCCAGCACAAACTCGGCACAGCAAATAGCCACTGAAGCCACCAGCGGCAAATTAAGCCATTCTGGGAAATCTGCATTCAGCACATGCAGGTATTCCTCTATCTTGTAGCTGAATCCCTTCGGATCAACTGCCTTGACAAACCCCGACAGTATAAATGCGCATCCCAATATCAGGCGCACAATCGGCATCACTATCTTCAGCAGCTTGTCAGACATTTTCGTACAGGGAAAAACAGATTCTTACTCTTTCTCTATCTTCAGCTTTATCAAGGCAAAGACGGAGTAATTAAGCATATCCATATAGTTGGCATCTATACCCTCGCTCACGAGGGTGGCTCCGTGCAGCTCCTCAATCTGCTTGGTCCTAAACACCTTCATCAGTATCAAATCGGTGTACGAACCTATGCGCATCATTCGCCAGGCCTCGTCGTAATCATGATTCTTGCGGACCATCAGCTCAAACACCCTACCAACCTGCCTATCATATTCGGCAAGGGCTTGCTCTGCATCCATATCCTCCTTCTCGGCAGCACCGTGCTCCAGCTGTATCAAGCCGATAATGCTATAGTTGACAATGCCTATAAACTCGGAGGCCTCATCCTCATCAACCATACTGCTGCCCTTCGTCTGGAGCGAACGGATACGATTAGCCTTGATATATATCTGATCAGTGAGCGACTGCGGACGCATAATGCGCCATGCAGCGCCATAGTCGTGCAGCTTCTTCTCAAAGAGGTCGCGACACATCTTCATCACTTCTGCAAACTGCTTGTTGGTGTCAGCCATAGTCTATAATTTTGCTACAAAATTAGCATTATTTTCTCACTTCTCGCCTTACAAAAGAATAAAAATACCCTTTCCGGGAAAAATTAATGTCGGAATCATTTGTTTAAGAAAATATTTTGCGACATTTGCAAACGCAACTGTCAAAATGAGGGTCTCATGAATACCAATTTTATATATACGCTTTTGATGGCAGCGTTGCTTACTGCCACGCATTGCGCCAAGGCGCAAAAGGTAATTTTCCAACCGGCCGATTCGGTAAAAATCGAGCAACTTTTACAGCAGGGTTTACAGCAGCCAAAAGGCACCTGTCTGCCCCTCTTCTATGGGCGTCATTTCCTAGGTCTTCCCTATGTTGCGCAGACCCTCGAGGTAAACTATATTGAAAATCCGCAAGAAGCTACAGAACAACTGATTATCAATACACGAGAATTAGATTGCACGACCTTCGTAGAGACTGTCTGCGCACTGGTGAGAACCACCCGTCAAGGCAAGGCAACTTTTACTGATTACTGCCGCAACATTAAGCAGATGAGATACCAGGGTGGAAAGCTCGACGGCTACGCCTCACGGTGCCACTATTATTCCACCTGGATAGACAACGCCGAAGCCCTGGGCATTGCCCATGAATTAGGGCCCGACGACGGTCAGTACTTCACGGCCACCAAGAATCAGGTTATCAACTTCATGACCACGCATCCCGACTACTACCCCGCCCTGCGCGCACCGAAAGGAAAACAATTCATGCCCGACATACGCAAGGCAGAACAGTCTATCACGCGCCCTCAACGCTACATACCCACATCAGCTCTCGGCAAAAGCCGCACACAGCTAAGTTGCATACACGACGGCGACATAGTGGCCCTCGTCACCGACAAGGCCGGCCTTGACGTTGCCCACCTTGGACTTGCCATGTGGGGCAAGGACGGCAAGCTCCACTTCATGCACGCCTCCAGTCTTCGCCACAAGGTAGTGGAAGAGCCCCTCACCCTCCAGCAATACCAACAGAAACAGAAGACCCAACGCGGCATCCGCGTAATCAGAATACTGTAAAGAGCCAGTAAGGCTAGAAAAGCTAGTAAAGCTAGTAAAGCTAGTAAGGCTAGAAAGGCTAGAAAAACCAAGCAAAACCAAGCAAAACCAAGCAACCCTATGCAAATCCTCCTGAACGGCATCCGCCTCTACGGTCACCATGGAGTAGGCACCGACGAGCAGCAAGTTGGATCGTGGTATGAGATTGACCTCACTATCGATGCCTGCGTAACCTCCGCAGCACTTGATCACGATGACCTGTCAGGAACCATCGACTATTCTGCCGTGCTACAAGTCGTCCAGCAAGAGTTTGCCACACCCAGCCGACTCCTTGAGCATCTTGCCTGCCGCATATCGAAATCGGTACTGGCAAATTTCGCTATGGCGCAACAGGTTGACATCTGTGTCCAGAAGATTGCGCCCCCCATGCCGGGCAATGTGCGCAGCGCCGCAGTAAGACTCTCTCTCACAAGAGAATAGCACCCCTTCTTTCGTCATCATCCTTTTTCATTGCGAGCTCACAATAACGAGCTCGCAATAAATAATCGCGCCGAAACCAAATCTAATCGCGCCGAAACCAAATCTAATCGCGCTGAAGTCAAATCTAAAAGCCTTGAAACGAAATCTAAAAGCCTTGAAACCTACTATTTCTACGCGATTAGATTTTTTTTTCAGCAGAAATATATCTTTTTTTTAGTGATACAAATGATACAAATGCTACAAAAGAGGTGGCTAAATCATAAACAAATGTAGCATTTGTATCATTTGTATCAGGTTATTTTCTGTTATCTTTTATTTTCCCGCAATTAAAAAAGTTATTTCGTTGATAGATAGAGAGTTAACTTTAGTTCAAATTATATATTATATATTTAATATAATATATAATTCTATAAGAAAGGTATTGTGGATTTCAGAAAAGGCAGCGAAATGTATCATTTTTTTAGTGATACAAATGATACAAATGCTACAATTCACCTGTGAAAACCTTGCCGTTTTTTCAGTCGGCTTTGCCTTCCTTAAGAGTGATGAGCGACTGGATGACCTAATGAAACGTTACACCATCGCCGGCAATATCGGAGGCATGCAGGTGATGCTACGCCTCGATAAGGGGATGCTCTCAAAGTACCACCTTGCCATGGTAGGCGGACAGCAAAAGGCATTGCCCTGTCAAGTGGATGAAGACGACAAGGGGGTAACGAAATGTTACGCCCTTGGCGCCCCGCGCGGCCATGCGGATAAAGAGGACAAGCAGGGTGAACGAATCGTTCACCGTCAGGTCAGTGACCGTATGATTCGTACGGTCACCGACTCTATCTCCAGCGAGGTGAAAGGCGAGGGACTGGCGCACGAGACATGTGCTCACGACAACGCGGCATTTTGGAATGTCATGTTTCCAAATCCCGCATATTTCATCGCAAAAATATCAGATATTGTTAAAATCCGTTAACAGGGAGGGGTGAAAATATCAAAGTCGTAGGCAGTTTTGCAGAATATTAGTAAATTTGCAATTGAATAGGGTATTAGTATACACCCAGCAGAAGACGGAAAAAAATATGCATCGCGGGCGCATGATGCGCGCGCGAGAAACGAAAAGAAAAACAAGCTTTGATGAATAAACAAAACAAAAAAATCTGGCGCATCTCCCTACTTGCCATGCTGATGCTTGGCACGGGGTTATTTGCCAACGCTCAGAAGCTGGCAGTCAAGAACAATCTGCTCTATGACATGACCCAGACGCCCAACATCGGTTTTGAATACGCAGTGAGTCCCAAGTGGACGATAGGCCTTAACCTGGGGCTCAACACCTCATGGCATCATGCATCGGGCGGCAGCGGCTTCTTCTTCCCGTTTAGCAAAGGCACCGCTCGCGGAGAACGCGACAAGGTGCAGTGGCGCCATATCCTCATTGCCCCTGAGGCCCGCTACTGGTTTTGCTCTGTGTATGAAGGCCACTTCTTCGGATTCAATGCCTTGGCAACATGCTTCAACCAGGGCAACGTGAAATATCCCTTCGGACTCTATCCCAGCCTCAAGGACCATCGCCGCCAAGGCAAGGCATTCGGCGCCGGCGTCTTCTACGGCTACTCCTGGATTCTCTCTCCCCACTGGAGTATTGAGGCAGAAGGCGGCATCGACGTGGGCTTTGCCCATTTCAAGGAATATGACTGCGTCAACTGCGGCCCATACCTGCGCAAGGACACCAAGCCCTTCGTTGCACCCAAGCTGGGCATCAATGCAGTGTACATCATTAAGTGATTTTGAGATTTGAGATTTAAACAAGTCCGACCATCTACTAAAGTCCAACAGAAGAATGAAAAACAGCATACTTTTCACTATTATCCTTGCTGCAGCCAGCCTTACTGCTGCTGCGCAATCCCCCACCCTTCTAGCCAACAGCCAGGGTGACATGCTTGACCTCTGCTACACCATCACGCCAGCCAAGCCTGCCAGCGCCTATGCCCTCGTGATAACCCCGATGATCTGCGGGCAGAAAGACACTGTGCGCCTTGAGCCCACCGTCATACGAGGAGCACGCAATGCCCGCAAGTATCACCGTGACATGCGACTCAACCACAAAGGCCTCGCAGAGACCACCTACAGGAAAGCCTCACAGGCCGATCCTATTGTGGGGCAGATTGCCTTCAACCTCAGCGACAGCCGCATGGGCTGGATGAAAAAAGAGCCTGTCACCCTCTGCGTGGTTACAGAGCAAGAAGGTTGCTGCAAGGCGGAGACCCTCAAGGTGGAATGCACCGACCCAGTCCAGTATCAGGCTCCCAAGAAGCCGTTCAAGCCTTTCTTTACCAACGTGGAAGACAACACCGGTGTAGCCGGAAGGCTGACAAAGGACAACCCTGTGCTGGCGCATATCTCCGACTACAAGCCCTACGATTCTTCACGCATACTGCGCAAAGAGAAGGGCGCACTCTACGTACACTTCCCGCTTGACAAGACCGACTTGCGCCGCGACTTCCGCGACAATGCGTCCATACTCGACCGGATTGTTGACATCACACGCCAAATCATGGCCGACAGCACAAGCCGTGTGGAGAAGATACAGATTGTCGGTCTCGCATCAGTGGAAGGCCCGCAAAAGCGCAACAATTTCCTCGGCGAAGGACGTGCCGAGACTCTTAAGGACTATGTCCAGGCACGCGTGGACACCCCCGACGAACTCTATGAGTGCATCAACGGCGGCGAGGCATGGACTGAGCTGCGCGACCAGATAAACGACAGCGACTCACACTATCGCCAGCAGATGCTTGACATCATTGACAGCGAGCCTAACCTCGACCGGCGCGAAGCCAAGCTCAAGGCTTTGAACAGAGGCAAGGCTTACGCCTACCTGCGCGACAACGTCCTCAGCGACCAGCGTAACTCCGGCTACGTGCGCATATACTATGACTATGTGCCCGATGCCGCTGCCGCCACCATAAACAAGGCCAGCGCCCTGCTGCGCCAGGAGAAATACAGCGAGGCTCTCCAGTTGCTGCGCACCGTGCAAAGCGACCAGCGCGCTCAGAACGCCCTTGGCGTAGCCCTCTATATGACAGGCGACAAGGAGGCTGGCATCCGCTGCTTCGAGGCTGCCGCCAGCAACGGCAATGCCGAAGCCATACAAAACCTTAAACAACTGCAAGAAAACTGAAAATCAGGCAGGTCAGACCAGTCCGACTAGTCCGACATGTCCGGCCTAAAAGAAATCAATGTTTAATTAACTTTTTTATTAACCTCTCAAAACAATTTAAAGTATGAGAAAATTTCTTAAGTATGCCTTCGTAGGTGCGATAGCACTTACCGGCTTTGGTCTCGTATCGTGCTCTTCTGACGACGATCTTGACAATCCCAACGGTGGTGTCACCGGTGAGGAAGTGAAAACGGCTTTCACCATTTCCTTCCCCAGCAATGTGATTAGCACCAAACAAACTGCAGCTACTGTACAGGATGCAGGAACTACCGAATCATTCCGCGGTCTGGATGACTTCTACCTCATTCCCTTCGGTAGCGCCATTACTGCTGGTACAGAAACAAAGATTGGTAGCATCATTGAGCTTGCTGGCTTTGGCAAAAACGATTTTGACATTGCAACCGCCAACGCAAAGGTTTATACCGGCAAGACAGTGCCAGTGGGAACAAACCACTTCCTGTTCTATGCAAAGGCTCAGGACGGTAGTAAGAACGCTACTTTGTCTACTGTTGCAGAAAAGCATCAGTATGGTACTCTCGCTGTCAAGACTGCTACCACTGATGGCATTGTAGAAGCACCCTACACAAAGGCTTCTGACATCACCTTTGCCCCTGTACAGATCAACACCGTTACCACAACATGTGCAGGTAGCGCCAAAGGTCAGGCTCTGATCACTCTGCTCAACAGCGTTGAGAATGCTGAAGGCAAATTACTTGCCGCTGACGCATCAAATACTGCATGGTCCGCAGTTACCGAGGCACAGAATCCCCTGCTGTATCAGCTGTATCAGAACCTCATTACTCTGAAGAACGCCTCCTCTTACAATGTGCAGGCTGCCCTTGAGGATCTCTATGTTTCTCTTAACGACATGGCCTCCAACGCCAGCAACAATGGCTACGGCATTGCCACTGCAATCCGCACCGCCATCTCCGGCGCATGCGCTACTGCTCCTGCAGCCAATGCTACTACCATCGGCACTCTGAAGAGCGACTACACTGGCTATCCCGCTGACGTTAATCTTCCTGATGGCGCAGCTCAGGTTAACTTCAGTGCAGGTGCTTTTGCATGGGCTGCCGATCTGGTACACTCTACCCAGCTTAATGTAACTGCAGTAGACAACTATGTATATCCTGCAAATCTGTGGTATTTCGCTAACAGTACTCTGAAGACCCGCACCACCACTCCGTTGACAGACGGTGAAGGCGATGGAAAGACCTGGGATGGAATCCTTGCTGACATTTACGGAGTAGCCGATGCCGGCACCCAGGTAGCTGCCAACACTCGCTCGGTTGTAATGAACGATCAGGCTCAGTATGCAGTAGGTCGCCTTGACGCTACTGTAGCAGCCCTGAATGCAAACAAGTATTATGACAAGAAGGGTGAAGAGGTAGATGTAACTAACGGTTTCACCCTCAAGGGTGTCCTCGTTGGTGGTCAGAAGTCTGTTGACTGGCAGTTCCTGCCTGCTGGCACTGGCACTTGGACTGTATATGACAATGCTCTTGATGCATCTGGCACATGGAATGTCAAGAACGGAACTGCTTCCAGCACCAACTACACTCTCCTTCTGGAGACTGCTGCCGGTGAGACTGAACTTGTTGCTCTTGAGTTCGTAAACAACGGTGGTGACTTTCAGGGTGCCGACGGCGTTATCCCCGCAGGTGGCACATTCTACATGGTAGCTTCTCTTGATCCCGCCAACGCAACTAACAAGACTACTGTTACCCACAACACCGTCTTCAAGCAGGACTACAAGACCCAGGTAACCTTCACCATTGGTAATGGTACTGTTACCACCGATCCTGCAACAGGTACCAAGACTGGTACAGGCGGTCTGGCAACTGCCACCAACGGTATCCCCGACCTCCGCACTCCTACTGTTGAGCTCGGCCTCTCTGTAAACCTCGAGTGGCAGCAGGGCCTGACCTTCAACGCACAGTTCTAACATCCCAACATAGCGGCGTGTGCCGCTTTCCATTCTCGTCCCCTCCCGCACCCGCGGGAGGGGACGAGGGAGGGAAAAATAAAAAACTATTGACCATCTGACAAATCAGAATTGTCCGACCAGTCTGACTCGTCCGACAACAAAACCATAAACCAATGCTACACACTCTGAAGAAATCAGCTGTATGGCTTAGCCTGCTCTTCTTTGGCACAAGTATGTCGTCATGTATCTGCGACTTGATACAAGAAGACCTTGACAACTGCGGCAAGGACTACACTATCAACTATACATTGCGCCTTATAACCAATATAGAGACAGAGCTCAACACCGTGCTATATTCTGATGCCGACCAACCGGTGGCTGACGAATTGCGCAAAGCCCTCACCCAGAACATCTTCAGAGACTATGCAGCAGATGTCAACCTCTCCTTCTATGACGATGACGAAGAACTTGTCAGGCAGGAGGTTGAGCAAATGAACGCCAACCAGGCAACCTACACCATCTATCTGCCTGTGCAGAAATACAATCACCTAGCCATCGCAAACATTGCGGGAGCAAAGACCGTCTCTCTGCAGGGAGACGACAAGACCTCCACCTCCAAGCTGGTGCAGCAACGTGGCGACACCATCGACAGCCATGCTACCGGCCTTTTCACTGCACGCCAGACCATTGATGTGCAAGCTAACCAAGATCAGGACTTCCTCGTACCCCTATATATGGCCAACAGTGCCGCTGCTATAGTCATCGACACCACTGGCTATCACGTGCGCGACGTGCGCACGTATATAAACAAGGTAGGCGACAGCTTCACTATGAGCGACAGCACCTACACCTACAACACCAATTCCGTCATCCGCATGAATGATGTAGCCGTACCCGGCACTACCAAGATTTGCCGCTACGGAGTATGCTTCCCCTCCGCTGACGAGGGCGACTGGGAGATACACTGCTACGTCACCCTTGACGACGGCACCATAACAGAAAACATCCTGACCGTCTCTGCACCACTGCAAGCCGGTCAGCTCAAGATAGTCAATGTAAAACTTGGCGGAAACGGTGTCTTCGAGGTCATCTCCGCGGAAGCCAGCGTCAGCGTCACCCTCGATTGGAAACCCGGCGGAACATATAATCCTTCGTTCTAATTGAAAATTAGAAATTAGGAATTAGGAATTGTAATCCTATAAGTCCGAAAAAGATAGAAAACAGAAGCAATGCTTAACACCATAAAATTCAATTGTCAATTGTCAATTATCATAATTGCTTTATTGTCTGCAATTATTATGACTTCTTGCATCTACGAGGATGATGACAGTTACATTGGTCAAGAAACAAAGCTGGCAAGATTCATCATCTCTGTAGGTAATGAGCAAGGGGGCACCACCCGTACCACAAAGCAAACTACCGAGGTTACGCAGGCACAATCCACACCTGTGTTCCGCGGCATGCAGGACATGGTCCTGATACCTTTTCGTATCAGCGGCGACGAGGTAACCACATCCAGCAGAAGACTTGCCATAAACATCACACTGCCGGCAGTTGGCAGCATTCCGCAAGTCAGTGCCAACAACACAATAAATTCACTCAATGCCACCAGCAATTCTCAGGTTTACCAAGATGTAGCCATCGTTCAGGGCACCAATGCCCTCCTGTGTTACGGCAAGGCCACAGGTGAAGACAACATGGCCAATGGCAGTCTCGATTATGCCGGTCTGGAATATGGCAATGTGGCTGGCATAACCTTCACGCCGAAGTCAATATATGCACCCACCGATCCTGCAGTTGCTCCAACCGAGGCCACCGCACTGACAACCTACCTTACATCCATTGCCAACACCGCTGGATGGAGTGCCGTTGATCACGGCAAAATAAAATTGCTGCGAGAGGCATTCGTATCACAGCACGCAGGCTCTGCTGCCAACATACTTGCCACACTACAAAAATTATACGATGCTCTGCAACTTGAGGTAGAAGCACTGCCTAGGGCCATCATTGCATCAATGAAGATTGGCGATGGAACAGAGGACATGCTGCATCTGGACGCCAATGACAGTCTAAGGTGGAACGACAATGTAAGCTTCAAAAACTACCCCGCCTCCATTAGCCTGCCTGACGGAGCTGCTTTTATAACATGGGTGGAAAACTCTCGCTTCGAGTCAATAGTCAATGGCTTGCAAGACAATATTGGCAATGAGAAACTTACCCCCAGCGCCGGCGTGCCTCTCACTCATTATGCAACTCCGGCCCCACTCTATTACCGCACCAACACTAAGATAAAGGTAAGCAACGAATCACAGCTGGAGCATTATCAAAACAGCGCTCTCGACTGGAACGGAATACTCGCCAAATATGACTCAGGTGATGGCGAGGTTACCATCACGACTAAATCCGTTGCGCTGCAGAAACCGTTAGAATATGCTGTTGCACGTATGGATGCCGCCGTGAAGGCTGCCACAGCAAAACTTAAAGATGAAGAAGAAATAGAAACCGATGCCGCAGACCTTGAGCTGACAGGAATACTCATCAATAATCAGTACGCTGTTGACTACGAGTTCTCTCCAATAACAGCCAGTGAAGCAACGCCTTACATCATCTACGACAACACCATTCCCCCTGCCGACAATACCACCACGCCCGCCACTCCTATAACACTGGCCACAAACCTGGGAAAGACGGACAACTATACATACAACCACACTCTTGTATTGCCCAGCAAGACGGACGAAAATGTCAACATATATCTTGAGTTTAAGAACAATAGCGACCACGACATAACAACCCTGACCGGACTTGTACCACCGGGTTGCAAGCTTTATCTTGCCGGCACGACAACCTTGGCACAGGGCACACAGCACTATGTCTTCGAGCAGGACAAGGTGACCACCTTCGTCGCCACAATTGCCGACCTCAAGAACGCCTGCAATGTGGTGCCCTCAATGGATGTGGGAAAGCCGTTTACTGTGCAGGTAGCAATAAAAGACTGGGAGAATATCCTCACAGACGATCACCCCATCTTCAACTGGTAAAGACATGCATGATTTTATTAGAAATATAAAGACCCTCTCGACACTGTCCTTGCTCACTGCACTGGCACTGACTTTCGGTGCATGCTCAGACGACAGCGACTATCACAAAGAGGCAAAGCAGACCACCTTGCATCTGCGCACTTCATCGCAGAACTATGGCTTCACTCCACTGCTACGCTCCGTAACATCCGGCTACAGCGCTTACAGCGGCATAGGCACCAACTGTGACATAATCATGTATATGACTCAGGGTACGCCCAAGACCAATATGATTTACGAAACTACCCTTTTCAAATGGGATAAGACCAACGAATGGACTGCAAATGTGGCACTTGAGACTGGCGACACTTACTATGTATATGGCTATATGCCTGCCAATGCAGCAACCGGCACAATCAGCTCCACCGACTATACCACAGGCTCAACAATAATATTGTCAAACCTTAATACGGTGAGCACACAGGATGTATGCGTAATAACCGGCGCAGCCGCAGAGGACTATCCCACCCATCCCTTCGACATCATCAATAGTACCACGCCTGTCGTTCCGGGTGTTTTCTCCATCACTGCCAAGGACGGCGACAACTACCTCTATGTGTTGATGAATCACATCTATGCTAAGCTGGGCCTGCATTTCAAGGTAGAAGGACCATCGTCCTATTACTACAGCCTGCGTGGCATCAGACTCAAGAAGGTAGAAATGAACACCACCATAGGAGAACTTACCGTCAATGTTCACAGCGGTTCTGCCAACCCGACCCTAAGCTATAACGAAGAAACAGGCACAACCCAGACAATCACTCTCTTTGACGTAAGTGCCGATGATGATGACTCCAACGATGCAGGTATAGAAATCACTCCCACCGGCATCGAAGTGCCCGCATTCTTCACACCAATGCAGAGCGGCGACAGCAAGCATCTCAAGTTTATCTCATACTACGATGTCTATTACCGCGACACTGACGGCAACATCACCGAGACATTGGTAAGAAGCAACTGCACCGCCACCAACGAATGGACGCTCAGACCTCAAAGCGGTCAGGAATTTGGCTCCGGCAAGCAGATAACCATATCTGCAACCATCATCCCAACCTATCTCAACCAACTGGCTGACCCCGACCTTGTCAACCCGACAATTAAAATTGAAAATTAACTCCCTGATTTTTAATTGTTAATTCATAACACGAGACTACCTATATAAATCACCATGCCATACAAAGCCTACATATTAAATATCTGGACGAAAAGCATAGCCCTCATAATAATGCTTTTCACTTTTTCCATTTTTACTTATGCTGACGACAATATAACCATCGGCGGCAATGTGTATGGCGGCGGCAACCGTGGCGACCTTAAAGGTACTACCACCGTTGTTATCCAGAGCGGCACCGTTGAGGGCGATGTTTATGGCGGCGCTCGTATGGCTAATGTAACCCCCACCACATCTAAAGACACTGTTATCAACGGCGTAACTCTGTCAAAAGACTACGCCACCCACGTACTTATCTGGGGCGGAAATCTGAAGAATGTGTATGGCGGCAACGATATTACCGGCAACATAACAGGCGGCACCAACGTCGAGATATATAGCAATGTTAATGGCGATGTCTATGGTGGCGGCAACGGCTCATACGTCTATACCGACCAGACCTCACTTACAGACCCTGCCTACGCCGACCTTCACTATACCGTAGGTGATGGCCAGACCTCCGCCCAAGCCCTCTACGACTTCCGCCCCAATGTTGACAAGACCCTTGTACACATCACAGGCAAGAGCGCTACACTGACAGGCGGTACCGAGGAAACGACCTTCATTGGAGGGCGCGTATTCTGCGGAGGCAACAGCGCCACACTTCGTTCCACGTCAGGCAACCCTACTGCTAACCTCAGAATTGGCTCTCATGTGGTAGTGGACAATGTGTTCCTCGGCTCCAACGGCGAGAACATGGTCAATACCGATACCCTTCAGACCTATGCCAACAACGCTATCAACAGCATGGATCTGACTGACCCCACCACTTTTGCAGAATATATGCGTGGCGTAGATATGGGCATCAAACCTACCGTATCCTTTGATGCAGATTACGTCGATGAAACAGCATATATAGGGTCCTTCTTTGTTGGCGGCAACGTAGGCAGTATGTCGGCTTCAGGAACCTTCACCCTCGACTTCCCCAAGACAGTTGTTATCTACAATAAGCTCGTTGGCGGTTGCAACAATGCCAATGTTGCCAAGAGTACTTATAATGCATTCCATGAGGGCGGTCTCACCACAGCGGCATCCCCCAAGGTAAACCTCAATATCGCCGGTCTGGTGCTTGAGCCCCGCACGCTTGACAAAAGCACTTTCACTCTCAGCTGGAACAAGACGACAGACAACATGTTCATCGGCGGTAACATATACGGTGGCTGCTACGCCAGCGGATACATCAATGGCAACGTAAACATTAACCTCACCGCCGATGCGATATCCACTGACACTAAGGCCATTGCCAACGGTACCGATATAAAAGAACTGACCGACCATCGCGACAACGTGTTCAACACCGCGCTCAGCATCTTTGGCGCAGGCTATGGTGAAGACTCTGAGATCTGGGGCAACACCACCATAACTCTTTCTAACAACGCCGACATTATCAAGGTGTTCGGCGGTGGTGAGAAGGGCGTGGTTGGCAACCTCGTTCGCACTGCGGAAGGAGCCCGCACAGGAGACATTGAAAATCCCTACAATACCACCATTAATCTCACTGCCGGTAACGTGGGCAAGATATATGGCGGCGGCTTCGAAGGTCCCGTCACCGGCCATACCACAGTCAACCTCATTGGCGGCACTGCTTACGATGTAATAGGCGGAGCATGCAATGCCGACATCGGGGAATATGCCGAGACATACGTTGGTCGAGCTACGGCATCAACCATACCAACGATTACTAATAATATATATGGTGCAAATGACTTTGGTGGCACAATAAAAGGAAATGCTGACTTTGCATCCCACGTGACTAGCGAGGCAAGCGACAAGACTTACAATGCAGATTTGCTAAAGGCTTCTGCCTATATTGAGTATATCAAGGGAAAGGCTCACTACATATTTGGAGGTGCCAAGGCTGCCTACGACTATAAGGACCAGACCCTCTATTCCCAGTACACCAACAGTGACGGAACGGTTAAAAATGATTTTGTCAAGCCCCACATTGGCAATGCATTCATCAACTTCCGCCCTGTGTATGCTGAAAACAGCAGCGTAACACGCGTCTATGGAGGCGGACAGGGATATTACAACGAACGTGACAAAGATCTGCTGCAAGACAATAGCTATGTGCTCGTCGACATACCCGCAGATGTCGAGCAGTTTGCCAGCATGGAAGTGTTCGGTGCTGGCGACTATAGTGGCGTAGGTATGGACATAGCCGCTTCGACTGTACGCTCCAACGAAGAGTCTGATGGTGATATTACTGCTGCAGCCGTTATAGATCTTGTTCGCGGCAACATCAACTCTGTCTATGGCGGAAGCTATAAGCAGGGCTTTACCCGTCGCACCATCGTCAACGTTCCCGTTGGATCCACCATCGACATGAACTACCTCTATGGCGGTGCCTACGGCGTAGCCTCTGCCGATGGCCACACACTTGGCAATCTCTGGCCCTGCGATGTCTATGAATCGAATGTAAACTACAAGAGCGGTGCTGCACGCATCAGGTCTATCTACGGTGGCAACAACAGCTATCGCCGCACCCTCTATTCACATATCAACATCCATACCCCCGTCCGCTACGTTCACCGCACATATGGTCTGACCCACGCCAACATCTTCGGTGCCGGCTACGGCGAGAACACATGGGCACAATATACCGAGATTAATCTTCTTGACAGTGCCAAGGTATATGAACCATATGGCGGCGGCGAAGCCGGTAGCGTATATAACAAGGAATCGATAGCTCGTCTCGCAACCAACAACGGTTGGAGTCTAGACATGCCTGGCGACTACTCCACCACCGATGCATCTTATGATCACGGCGGCCTTAGCAATGCCCTAGCCCATACTACCCAGCTCTATATTGACTACAATTCTGTAGCAACGAAATACAATGTGAATGTTGCTGAAAAATACAATACCAACGTTCACATCTACCGCGGTGCCACCGTAGTAAACTATGCATACGGTGCCGGACTGGGTAGTCATATCTACACCTACCAGTTTGATGGCAATCAAGATGGCAACACCCAGCCTCAGCCTTCTGACTACACTGCCGGAGCCACCACACCCGACCAACTTGACGCCGAGGCAAGGGCAAAATACGATGCCGCTTTGGAGTTATACAACTCCTACAGAAATTATGCAGCAAATGCCACAGTAGGCGCAAATGAATACAATTCCTTCAACGACACCCAGAAGTCGCACTGGACACAGACTGACCACCGTACAACAGCAGTTGTGAGCGGCACTTCCTATGTCGACCTCCTGGGCGGAACCGTAACTAAAGACATCTACGCAGCCGGAACCACAGGCTCTGTACAGGACACCCTGATGCTTAAATCATTCACAGCCTCATCAACGGCCTACATCAAGGGAGGCCAGGCACGTAACGTCTATGGCGGTGGATGGGAAGGTCCTGTAGGAAAGCACAATGCTGCCGATGGCCACACTGATTTGAGCAACGACGTGCTTGGCGAAACCAATGTTATCATCGGTCGCCCCGAACAGGATATAAGAAATGAATATCTTGCAGCCTACGCACTCGACAACACCATTGATGAAGATGAGTTCTTCTTCTTCAACGGTGTTCCTGCCATCAACCGTAATGCCTATGCCGGCGGTGAAGGTGGTGTAGTACGCGGAACAGCCAACCTCGACATCTTCAACGGCCTTGTCGGCTACGAGTGCAAGACTAAGGACAATATTACGGAGTCGGAGAACAACTACTATAAGCTTGAAATCCAAGATGGCCACATAAAGTACATACCGAAGAAACGCGGTGATGACTTAAGCGGCGATGATTACTACTTCGTAGAAGATATTGACCAGGATGTCATAGGCGACAATATAATGTACGAGGCTGGCAACGCCTTTGGTGGTGGATATGCTGCCAACAGTGATGTGGATATTGCCAACCTCACCCTATGGGATGGTATAATCCGCAATAGTATGTATGGCGGAGGTGAGATTGCTACCATTGGACGCGGAACACAGGCCAAGAATGCTTCTGACCAATTCGAAGTACAAATCTACAAGCCCGGTGAGACTCACGTCACAATGTGGGGCGGCCATGTGTTGCGAGATGTCTTTGGCGGCGGTCGAGGCTTCAACAACTGGAAGACCGAGGATAAGTCCGATGGCAACACCAACGGTTTCGTCTTCGGCAAGACAGACGTCAACATACACAACGGAACCATAGGCACCCTCGATGGCATGACCAAGGGCTATGGCAATGTCTTCGGTGGTGGCAATGTCGGCTTTGTGTATAGCCAATACCCAAAGGAAACCGATGGCTGGTATTACGAAAACTATGGCAGCAAAAAGCTCTCCGAAGACACTCGCGTAGAAGTTAAGGCATACGGCAAAGCTTTGGAGACAGTCAGCGTTGGCGGCACAACCTACGCCAAGGACGACTACATTCCCAATACCGCCCTCGACCAACTTACAAACAACGATAACGACAAACTGATATGGGAAAAGATTGATCAGTCGGGTATCACCATCTACAATGCCGTCTTTGCCGGAGGAAATGTTTCGGCCGGTAGTGATAAGATTATGGCATTCTCCAAGACCGTCTATGGCAACTCCACTGCCGCTATAGTTGATATCTTCGCCCGTGACCTGATCAGTGTCGGAGGCAAGGGTGTTGGCGGTATCTATGGCGACGGCAACCTTACCTTTGTTGACGGCTACCGTGAGCTCAACATCACCAACTATGGCACCGACTGGTATTCACTGTCTGGAGGTGTGCATGATGATGATGAATTCAATGCCCTGACCCCGCGCCAGCAGTCGTTCTACACCACTCAATACGAATGCACAGAAGCATACTCCCCCTATGCAAAGGGAGATATCATTCAGTATGATGTCTACATGCTTGTAGACGATGAGCACAAGGATAACTGGAAGCGCATTCAGTCTATCGTCAACGAGGGACGATTCATCAATACAGTGCAGCGATGCGACTTCTGCGGTATCAAGGGCAGCCGACTGGTACTCCATGGCGCTATCGACCGTGCTCAGGATGAGGCAGAAGCCGACTTCACCAACTACACCATCAACCGTGTAGGCGAGCTCTCCCTCAACCAAAACCGTGACCACGGAAGTTACTTCGGTATCAACAATGTTGTAAAATTCCTTGGCGGTATAACATCCGACGTTAAATTCACCGATGAGCGTAAGACTGCGAGTGCTACTTCTGGCGACTATGCAGCAGACGGAAAATCCTATTTTGAATGGAAGGAAGCCCATATTAATGACAATATGCGCAACGACGGTAGCGCTCCCAACAAGATTGCGCTGTCGTCTGGCGTATTCCTTGAAATCGTAAAGGAACTTGACACCAATGGCAACAAAATCTACGGCCCCATCACCGGTGTGGTTGAGCTAGACCTGCTCAATGTATCCCCGGGTGAAGGTGGTGGTTATGTTTATGCCAAGAACATCCACGGCACTCCTACCTACACACTTACTTACGCCGATGTTATATCGGATGCTAACCAGAATCTTGCAACCAACCGCGCTTATTCTTATGCCGATGCCACGTCAACCGACGAAATGGAGACTTCCGGCAACTTTATTCACTCACTGCCAAAGCGCATCCTCGATGACTGCTTCCCCGAATCGAAGAAATTTGCCGGAGCTGATGCATCACCTGCCCACTATTGGTACATCCGCGGTGAGTACTATGTATATGAGCAACTTGTTTCTGCTTACACAGGTGGAGCCGATGCCTACAATACAGAATTGAGCATACCGCTCACCATGTCCATCCAGGGCAACGCCAAGCTGCGCCTGCTCAATGTGCTGCCAGGCCTTTATGCCGACCCGGCAAAACTGGCACTCCGCTCTTACAATGCTGATGATCCCGACCTGTCAGTATCCGACTCTATCTCCATCGCCAAGAATGCGATTGTCAAAACCTATGGCCAGGGCGATCCCATAAGCTATTGGGATTGGTACAATGCCACCAATGCTGAGCGCAGCATGTTTGTGGCAGAATCTGATGCTTTAGTCTGCAGCACAGAGGCAATCATTGACGGCAGGACATACTATCCGAGCGAGGCAATTAGCCGCAGCGCATATGAGGCCCTTGCTGGAAAAACCGCTTATGACAGCGAAGGCAATCCTATCCTTGATGCCAATAATAATCCTGTCAATCCTCAGTCGCTGTTCAACGTCATCAACGAGGTAAGTCACGACAATGGCTATCTGCTCACCCTTGACTTCTCCAATCCCTCAAACTGGGACGACTACTATCGCCATTTTATAGATGTGGTTGGCGACCCGGTAAAGAAGGCTGCATGGGCAAGGCTCTCCGACGAAGAGAAAAAGAATTATGTCAAGAGCGCCACATTCGTATGTAATGCCTCCGGCACTTACGGACAGTATGTATTCCACACAGCAGACATCATATCTCACAATGTGTATGAGATGCAGACTTCCGACGTCCAGCACTACGCAACTCAGACTCAAGCAACATTTGAATCTGCATACATAGCAAAAGAAGATTGCGAGGTTAGCGTCAATGGTCAGTTAAGGTCATACACCAAGGGAACGCCTATATCTGAGAGCGATTATAATGCTATTGCAAACAATTCAAATTACTTCGAACCTGCCTACGTATGCGTTAGCACCGTGCTGATAGGTACCGGCGACTATCGTGTTCTCAATCAGTTGGTAGGCAAATCAGAATATGACGGTTGGTCAGCTGACATTAAGGATAAGTTCCAGCTGGCATACTATTGTACTGATGATGGCTCATGGGGCGGCAAGTATTACGAAAAAGATAAGAATTACAATGGTGTTGACTACTGCCAGCTATTACCGGAAGAGCGCGCACACTTCGAATACAACTATGACGCATTTGATGCCCTGCTCTACAACGATTACGTAGCCGATCATAGCCAGGGCGCATATCGATATGATGCAGTCAGTGACTACACGGGCTACATCAATAATGTTGGTGGCACCAATCGCAACAACGCAATCAGTGCCTTTGACATGCAAGACCACCCGTTCTACGCTCTGCCTACCGTTCTTGACTACACGGCGACATTCAACTCTTCCAACGCCGACGATAACTTCACATATTCACACGGTGGAACCACCGTCAACGTAACATCTGGAACTGCACTCGACAATGAGCAATATGAGGGTCTGCCTAACGACCGCAAGTTCTATTCCAGCTTTGCAGTGAGCGATGCTCACCTCAAGGACAAGGATGACAATGACTGGTCGGACGGCAACTACCACACCTTCATCGTAAAGAACACCTTCGAGGTAGGCGGCACAATGTATAATGCAGGTAAGAGCATCACCCACGATGAATTTACACACCTCACCACTACCCAGCAAGGCTATATAGAGGAAGTCATCATTCCGTATAGTGAAGAAGGCACTCATGGCATTGGCACATACTACTTCTGCATCGAGGAATATCCTGTTGGCGCCAAAGACGACAATGTTACGAGCCATGGCAGCGCAACACCTGACTTCCCCACTGCGATAACCGCTATCAACAACACCTCGTATGCCAAGGGCACTAATGTTCCTGTAGGAACTGTCATCAACTCCACCATGATGGCAGAAATCCCCAACTACCAGACTCATTTTGCCATTACCGGCGAAACACCTGTTGAGGAAACCACTCTCTACGTACCGACAACGGCCAACATCGATGCCCTACAGCGCGACCGCTATGTCACCGCCATCTACGAGTACACCTACACTGAGAGCGATGCTGCGGGCTTGAAATATGAAACCCGTGTGGAGAAGCATATCATCAACATACGCATCAAGTTCCTCAGCGGCACGCCCGTCATCGGCAATCTCAAGGAGCCCGACCTCGTACTACCTCTTGAAACGGTTGGTCTTGACATTCCTACCATACAGGAGGGTGCATTCCCCATCCTCGGTGGTGGCTGGGAAATCTATCCTACCGAAGACAACGCCAAGCATCATCGCAATGGACGCGAGTACTCCAATGGCGGTGAACCGCTCTACTTCTATGAGAACGACTACTATGTAGCCTACTATGCTCTGACCCGTATGGGCAAGACCTTCTCTGACCCCGTGCCTCTGAAGGTTGCCAACTATCAGCGCATGGCTGATGTCATCACCGACCCGCACCATATGTATATCAACCACCGCGACAATGACCGCGATCCAAAGATCTACATCAGCAGCCGTTCGAGCGACACCAATGGCAATAACATCAGCTTCACTGACTCACATGACGTTCCACGCACATTCAGCAATGAGCTTGACGCCATGCAGGGTATGTGGGACATCGTCAACAGCAGCTATGGTACCGAGCACCATGAAGAAGTAAACGGCAAGTCGCGCACCATCACAGGTGCCAGCAATCTGGAGTTCTTCCTCCAGGATGAGGTCAAGTCGGACATGCCGTTATGGACATCCATTGGCGGCGACGGCACCAACCCCTGCTTCAGTGGTATCTTCCATGGCAACGGCAACACCATCACGGGCCTCAACAACTCTCTCTTCGGTAGTCTCTGTGGAAGAGTCTACAACCTCGGTGTTATGGGTAACTTCACCGCTGGTGGTATTGCCAACACCGGTGACGGACGAATCGAGAACTCCTGGGTATGGAGCTCTGCCACCATCTCCGGACAGCCTGTCTACGCTAACCCGGGCAGTGGTGCAAAGGTAATCAACACCTATTATCCTGATGTCAACAGCCCATTCACCGGCTCAACTGGAAACATAGAGATAACTCCGCGCACCGTCGAGCAATTCGTTAACGGCTCCGTAGCCTATGACCTCAACCGCTTCTATCTCGAGGCTCGCTATCGCCTCTTCGGAAACAAGACCGATGGTGCATTTAACAACCACCTCTTCTATCGTCTGCCTGATGGCTCGTTCGTAAAGGATCAATCAACGCAGATAATTGATGCCAACGGAAAGAGGCCGGGTGAGACAGGCTACATCCCAACCTATGCCAACCAGGTTCACACCATCAACTATGCTGATGCCGACTATGTTCGCTTCGACAAGCAAGAAGGTTCCAGCACCATCAAGGTTGGTTACGTAGAGAAGTATGTTGCCGATGGTGACTTCCGCTTCTCTGACGGCATTAAGCCGCTGAAAGCCGATATGCGCCTGTCGGATGACCACGGCTACATACCAGTCTATCCCGACGACTACATCTTCTTCGGTCAGAAGCTCTCCTATGGCATCCTCAATGATGCAAACGGCAATCCCATCGCCCACGACATGCATCCTAAGGCAGCAGCCAAGAACCACACCACCGGTACTGACGAAAATATCGACAATAGCAAGATGGGACTTCTCATCAACGACATCAACGACCGCTCGGAGAACCGCATCTTCCGTGCTCCGGCCTACTTCCGCAATGGTGTATACGGTCAGTCAGCCATCTTCAATGCTCGCGCAGCATTTGTTGACAGTTACAACTTCACCGTCAACGGTACAAGCTATCAGAGTCAGCCCCACCACAACATGACCGCCATCGACTTCACCGGCGGCAATGGCGACACCCATGGTTACCAAGGTGTTGTTGCCGGTGTGGCCAGCGACTTCACCGACCGTGCCAACGGCTATCACCCGTTGCTTGACTATGAGCGCCTCGATGCCATCCAAACCCGTGGACTGACACAGAACCTGCTGGCCTACACACCGAAGGCTGACATTGAGCACACCAAGAACACTCAGACCAATAATGTGCTTGTCAACTACTTCCGTGATCCTTCATACTCTGAAGGTCAATACCGCACCGTTGATGTTCAGAACACCAGTGAGATTCGCGGTCACGTAGTTCAGCAGACGTCCACTGAGGGCAACTATGCCTACACATCAGTAGTTGACCACCTGCTGGTTGACCTCAACGACTTCAACGCTCCTATGGCATACACCTTTGCCTCTGACAAGCGTATGTGGTACCAGCGCCAGCCCGACAACTATGCTGACCGCACAAACGGATGGGAGGCCATCAGCCTGCCGTTCACTGCCGAGATGCTCACCACTCAGGATAAGGGCGAGCTTACCCACTTCTACACCGGCAGCACCGTAGGTCACGAATACTGGTTGCGCGAATACTCAGGCATAGTATCTGTGGACGACGAGACAAAGGTTGCTACCGCCAACTTTGTCCTGCCCTCTTCTACCGACCTGGTAAGTAAGACCGATGCCAACACCTTCCTCTGGGATTACTACTACACCGTAGATACCTATATGGATGCCAACGAGGATGAGTATCAGAAGAACTATTATCAGACTGCACGCGAATACAGCAGCTATCCTCTCTATCAGAAGGCCAAGCCCTATATCATCGGACTGCCCGGTGTGCGCTACTTCGAGTTCGACCTCAGTGGCAACTTCGAGCCCCAGAACCGCTACAATGCTACAGCTATAGAGAAGCTGCCCGCACAGGTCATCACCCTCGTCTCCAACACCGGTGTCACCGTCAACGTGAGCGATACCGAGCTGCAGAGCAACAAGGTTACGGCAGACAGCTACACCTTCATGCCCAGCTACCTCAACGAGGAAGTACCTGCCACCACCAGCTATCCGCTTAACACCGTTGGCAACAGCTTCGATGTCAGCGCAACGCCGATTCCAGTGGGAGCCTTCCGCCCCTACTTCACGAGTGCAGCCACTAGTCCTAGCAGACAATACCGCAGCATCATAATCAATGACCTCACCGATGCCACCGAGTTCAAGGCCGACGAGAGCATCAACCTCTCCGATCGAAGCGAGGGCTTACGAGTTAGCGGAGGCAACGGCACTATCACCATCGAGTCCGGTCTCACCAATACTGCTAGGGTACGCATTGTCAATGCCGTTGGCATAACAATGGCCAGCTTCATGCTTGAGCCAGGCGCCATCGTCACCACCCAGCTCGTTCCCGGCGTATATATCGTAGCCGGCAAGAAGGTAACCGTAAGATAAGCAAACTGTGTGCTCGCCGGTTCTCCCGGCGAGAGAAAAAAAAGAAAAATATGAAGCCCCCATTCCCCACCCAGCATAGTATGAGCCGCCGCGCGGCGTCTCATGACTACGCCCTACCGGGTTTCTACCACATCACGCTTAATGTGGAAGAAAGCCTCGGTCAGGTCTTTGGTGCCGTGGTGGGGAATCTCGATGCTCCCGACGGTAGCACCGATGCACCGCGTATTGCCCTCTCCCCCATCGGCCAGATGGTGGAGCATGAGCTGCTGCATGGCCTCACGGCCTATTACCCCATGGTGCATATTGACACCTACGCCATCATGCCCGAGCATCTGCACCTCCTGCTTGAAGTAAAAAGCAAGCTGCACAACCGCGAAGGCAAACCCGTCCACCTCGGACAGGTGATAGCAGGGTATAAATATGGGTGCACGAAAAAGCGCTGGCTCATGGAGCAGGCCAAACCTGCTCCCACTGTGGCCGACGGTTCGGCCGTCGGCATAAGTAAGGACAGTTTCCCTCCCCTCTTCGCCCCGGGCTACTGCGACGTGATGCCCGTGGATGCCAGGCAGCTGGCGACCCAGCGGCAGTATATACACAATAACCCACGCAGCCGCATGCTGCGCATGCAGCACCCTGAGTGGCTGCATATCCAGCGCGGAGGCATCGACACCGCCCTATCTATCTCCGCCCTGCATGGTTATCTGCAGAGCGAGGATGCAGGCACGCCCGAATCTCTCGTGCAGACTGAGAGCCACCTGCTTCAGGCAAACGGCAAGGTAGCCTGTGACACTTACGGCAATCGCGCCATCCTTACCGAGCATCGTTGCCTCCCAGTCGTCTGCCATCGCAGAGACAACGGGATTTACAATAAGCAAAAAGCCCGCTGCCTTGAAGAGGCCGCCAAGGGAACAGTCCTTGTGTCTGCCCGCATAGCCAAGGGCGAACGCGAGATTATGGATGAAGCCGTGCGCAGCGGATATGCCGTAGTGCTCATTGCTGACAACGGCTTCACCGACCGCTATCATCCATCTGCCGACCGCATGGATCTCTGTGCCGAAGGTAGAATGCTGATGATAACCCCGTGGCAATACAGATACCGGCCCAGGGAAGAGAAGATATCTGTATCCGTCTGCAAGACCATGAACTGTCTGGCCCAGGCTCTCTGCCGCACCAAAGACAGCTGGTGGCAAGAGCCTTAGAGTGTCCACCGGTTTTCCCGGCGACAGTCCAAACAGAAGAAAGAAATAAATGAACCACAAATAGCAAATATTTACTGACAATGGTACATTATATATCATCACACACCAAAGATAACCTACGCAGCAACCATGTGCGCACTTTATTGCTGACGCTTGCAATCATGATTGCGAATATAACCAATGTTTGGGGACAGACGGACATCTCTTCTTTGTCTGACATCACCGACCCCGCGGGCCATTACAGGCTCACGAGCGACGTGAGTGGCTCAGGGCATACTAGCATTGCTTTCAGTGGTATCCTGGAGGCTGCGATTGACCCTAACACGAAGATGCCCTACCGCATCACAGATCTTAGCACACCTCTTTTCACAACCCTAACAGGTACGGTGAAAAACCTGGTGCTGGAAGATGTCAGCATCAGCGGCAACACCGACAACACCGGCGCCATTGCCGGCACTGCCAATGGCGCTGCCCGCATCTACAATGTCGGTATCCTGAGCGGCTCTGTCGGCGGCACAGGCAACACCGGCGGATTGGTAGGCTTGCTCGGCGGCACGGCCCATGTGGTGAACTGCTACAGCTATGCCACTATCACTGGCGGCACCAATGTTGGAGGTATCGTCGGTAACAACAATACCACCACCACCGCTGCCAGCATCAACACCATGGTGATGAACTGCATGTTCTATGGCGACATCACAGGGGGTACTACCGTCTCGCCCGTTTATGGCGGTACCAATATCGCTAATCTACAAGGTGGATTGAATACCTTCAACTACTATGCCTACGACGAGCTGAAGACTAAAGCCATCAGCAACAACAAATACAACAGCGCTCTGGCCGTGGAGCAAAAGTATCTGAATCGTTTCGAGTTCTACCGCCAGCTGCTGAACAGCAACAAGAAGTTGGCAGCCTTCTACGCTACAGATAACCATGACATGGCAGATATGAAGATGCTGAAGTGGGTACTTGAAACTGCCGACCGCACCATAGACAATCCCAAGCCTTACCCCATACTAAAAGCGCAGGGCAAGTATCCCTCCATCATCAACCCCGACTTCGAGAACGCTCCTGATAGTTCAACAGTTGGACGCAACCATGGCGGAAAGCTGCCTTCGCCAAGGAATACCCTAACCGTTACCATTAGCAGCGCGCAGACCACTGGTGGTCAGACCAAGCCCACTGGTGCCACCATCACGACCGGTAGCCTTACCTTGGTACGTACCGACAAGGACTTCGACCGCTTCAACTACAACTACGACAAGGTACAGCTACCTTATTATAATGATGTAGGCACCGGCAACTACACCGGCAACCGCGTGGTCACCGGTTGGAAGATTACGGCCATAACCGCCATCGACGACGACCCATACACCGCGACCAACTACCCCACCACAGGCGTCAAAGATTTCCCAGACCACAATTATGCCGACCGCCGCAGCTCCAACAAAGACCTCTACAGCGTCAGCAAGCGCGTCTTCTCGCAGGGCGCATACTTTGATGTGCCTTATGGAGTGACGGAAATCACCATCGAGCCCTATTGGGGCAAGGCATGTTATATCGCCGACCAGAATTACGATGTGGTGTATAAGAATGATTATAGTGGGAAACTGGACGTAACCCAAACCGGCACGCAGGTGAATGTGGGTACCACGACATTTAATGGACAAAATGTTCAAAAGAGCATTGAACCATCTTTAAACTACATAGCCAATAGCCTGGGTGGTTTAGGTCCAACTGTCTATGACAACGCTCTCGTGCTCGTGGGCAACCTTCATCTGGATGTTGTGCCGTTGAACGGTGATAGGCCTTTCACAATGATGTCGGTGGATACCGACAATGACCATGAGCCAGACTACAGCCTCATCTATCACCATAAGGGAAGAGCGAATATAACCCCCATACGTTTCGATTTCCTGAACATACCCGGTACCGCGCAGGCACAGAAGCCCAACGGTGCCAACCTAATCTGCAACTTCACCATCGTCAAGACAAGAGGCTGGTTCGAGGTTACTAACACGACCCTTGTGCATTCCGACCAGTTTGAGTATGAAAACTCGGATTTAGGTGGGCCTACAAAAATAGATGCCCCGCTCATCCTCCTTGGTGGTGTCTTTGACCAGTTTGTGTCAACACAGAGCAAAGCAGTCTCCGGTAAGACCATCTTTATCCATGTGGGCAGTAATGTGTGGATTAAGGAGTTCGGTATGGGTACACATAGCGATGGTAGTGAGTCCACACCCCATGTGCCAGTATCGGTAACGGGAGGCGAATTCCCAGGCTTCTACCTAACTGGAACATATAATGCTAATGCAAAGGTAAGAACCGACAATGCTGAATGTTACATCAGCGGCGGCTACTTCCATGAGGCAGCAGGTGCCTCACTGGAACAAATTGATGGCGATGTGCGCTGGCAAATCTACAATGCCGACATTGACGAGTTCTTCGGCGGCGGCATCAACGAGGCCAAACCAATCAAAGGCGATATCACCATAGATATCTACAACAGCCATGTCACCCTCTTCTGCGGCGGGCCGAAGTTCGGCAATATGCAAGCGAACAAGAACGTCACCACCAATGCCGAGGGGTGCACATTCGGCAAATTCTTCGGCGCAGGATACGGTGGCACCTCAATAACAAAGAAGAAGTACTATGACAATACCAGTCCTGCCTGGGGAACAACGCTACAGGGATATTATACCACCGACCGAGGTAAATTCTTCGACGGCGTAACCACCAATGCCGTTGATGCCAAATATGGTAAGAAAGGCTTTGGCGTAGCAACAGATTTCGACTACGAGTTCTTCGTATGGACCTCTGGTTCAACTGGCGGCCGATTCTATGTTAAGTTTGCCGCCTTCTCCCTGGCACAGTGCAACGATGTTGAGTCAAACTTAAAGAAATGTACCATTGAGGAAAACTTCTATGGTGGTGGTAGCTTGGGAAAAGTTGTAGGTACTGCCACTTCAGTACTTGAGGACTGTACGGTAAATGGAAATGTTTACGGTGCAGGATACTCGGCATCTCTTCCTACCGTTGAAGTCAGAGATGCTGGCTTCACGAAAGTGCCTAACTACAACAAGAACTCAGGTATGTTCGAGCCTGCCGAGTTTTCCGGCACTACAACATTCACATGGCAGAACGCCGCTGCTGCAGGCAAGACCTTAACCAATGGACAGTCTGGCAGCGATTTAACAAACCATATATTATATACTAATGCCGAACTGACAACCCTTGGCCAAGTTGCCAATAGCGACCTCACCATAAAAGGTACCACCACCGTGGCCGGGAGCGTCTATGGAGGCGGTGAGGAATCTGCTGTTGGCGGTGCTATTGAAGTGAATATTCAGAACGGCACGATCTTGACGGATGTCTTCGGCGGAGGTAAGAAAGGTGAAGTCAGCGGAAACATCAATGTTAACGTCACCGGTGGTCAAATGAACCATGATGTATATGGCGGTGGTGCCTTGGCAAAAGCAAATACGGCTGTAACAGACGGCACATACCCCACCACTACAGTTAATCTGTTAGGCGGAACCATTGTAGGAGATGCCTACGGCGGCGGACTGGGCAATGATACCACCGAGGCTGATGCCGGCAATACCAAAGTAAACCTCAACGGTATTAACCAAGCCTTCTACAATGCAGCTGACGCTTCCCTGAAGACCATCCTAGATGAACTGGTTGACAAGACCAGCGGTTCAACAGACTATTATCCACTGAACCCGACACTTAAGGGCTGTATTGTCAACCGTATCTTTGGCGCCAACAATGTAAACGGTTCGCCCAAGGGTGATGTGACGGTACACGTGTATGCAACGCAGAACAAAGATGCAACGAAAGCAACAAATATTGCGCAGAAGTTTGTATCAGACAAAGTTGTCAACGATGCGCTGGAAGACACAGATACCCCTACCCTTGCTAGTCTTAAGGCAATTCTTGCCGACAAAATTAAGGTTGCTAAATTAACCGTCTTAGGCATCAACACTGATTCATACGAGGCAACCTATACAAATGCCACTGACACTGCCGCAGTTAGAACAGCCATTAAGAGTATCAACGCAGCCATTGACAATGCCGCAGATACTGATGAGAAGAAGGCGGCAGTCAATGCCCTTCGCTACGATGTAAAGGCCGTCTATGGCGGAGGAAATGAGGCAGCCTACAGACCTGCCACGCCAAACACTTCCACTACTGCCACCCCCAATGGCTCAAGGTCTCAGGTTATCATCGACGGCTGCGATTTTACAAGCATCGAAACCGTCTATGGCGGTGGCAATGCTGCTGCCGTGCCTGAAACGAATGTAGATGTTAATGGCGCCTACGAGATAGAGTACGTCTTTGGCGGTGGTAACGGTAAGGACAACAAGAGCAACGGTGATCCCAATCCCGGTGCCGACGTGGGCATCTACGACGGCAATCTCTATGGCACAGGCAACGCCAACACCACTATTTGGGGCGGTACGATACACGAAGTCTATGGCGCCAGCAACCAAAAGGGTAACATCAAGGGCTCCATCAATCTTGATGTCAAGCAAGACGGCAACTCCTGCCCCTTGACAGTTGAAAAGGTCGTCGGCGCAGGAAAGAATGCTGATATCGACGGCGACATTATCCTTGTCATGGGCTGTATGCCCGCAACTAAGACTCCGCTGTTGTTTGGCGGTGCCGACAATGCTAACGTCAACGGCAATGTGGAGCTGACCATCACCAGCGGTACATTCGGCAAGGTATTCGGTGGCAACAACCTCGGTGGTATCATCAAGGGACACATCAAGGTTAACATCGAGGAAACAGGCTGCCGCGCCATCAATATCGACGAGCTGTATCTCGGCGGCAACGAGGCTGCCTATTCGCGGTTCGGCTATTATGATTCAGGCTCAACCGATGCCGACGGCAGGCCCATATATCTTCCCAGGGAGACTGCTGACGACAGCCATACTGCCGTCACCAATCCCGATGAAGATGCCACCCACACCTTCCCCTATGCCCAGCCCGTGCTGAACGTCATCTCCTGCAGCAGCATCGGCGCTGTGTTTGGCGGTGGCCTTGGTACCGGTGCTGCCATGTATGCCGACCCGACGGTTAACATCAACATGATTCAAGGTGACTATGCCGACGCTCTTCCAGTAGATGAAAACAACCCCAACAAGCTCGGCGCTATAGAGAATGTCTATGGCGGTGGCAACGAGGCTGCCGTCTATGGAAACACAACCGTAAATATCGGCACCTTGATAGGTCAGGACATCACCCTGACCTCCAGAGATGACACGACACCCGTTCTCGGAGCCTATATCACCGGTACTGTTTACGGTGCAGGCAAGGGAGTGGAAGATGACCCCGCAGCAGCCATCGTCACTGGTAACACCCAGGTCAACATGGCCGGCGGCCACATCCGCCGCAGTATCTATGGTGGCGGCGAGCTGGGCTCTGTCGGCACCTTTACCGAGTATTATACCACTGCCGAAAGTCATCCATACCATGCCGTAGGCGAGCCCAAGACCTGCAAGGCAGGCACCGGCCTTACCGAGGTAAAGATTAGCGGCGGACAGGTGGGCCTCGTCCATCAGCTGATGCCCGATCCCAACGATCCTACCTCTGAAGATGACTATGGCTATGTATTCTGCGCCAGCAAGGGTATTGCCGACTCTACTGCCGCTACCGGCTCAACCAATGCCAACCTGCTCGCCGTGTCCGGCTCCTCCTATCTAGAAATCAGCGGCACGCCTCTTATTGCAGCCTCTGTCTATGGCGGCTCTGAGAACGGACAAGTGCTGGGCGACACCCACGTAAAGGTAATGGGTGGTCAGATAGGCTCTGGCTACTACAAAGAAAATGGTGTTAACCACTGGGATCCTGTTTATACCGAAGACCAATGGACGGCTGCCATCAATGCCGTAAGGTCTGGCGATGAGGATGCCGTCAATGCTGCAGCAGCACCATTCCATGAATGCGACGCTTGGCCCTTCGGAGAAGAAGGTCAACGCCATGTCTATGACCACTACGCCAACGAATATGACTCCCAAGGCGGTGCTACGCCCGGCAGTGACGGCCACAGCTACTACGGCCACGTCTTCGGCGGCGGCTCGGGCTACTATCCCTTCGCTCCCGGCAAATGGCGCCGTACTGCTGGCCGTGTCAACGGCAACACCCTGGTAGAAATCACCGGCGGCCACATCCTCACCAACGTCTATGGTGGCAATGAGGTTACCGACGTGCTCGGCAAGTGCAAGGTAGATATGTCGGGCGGTACAGTCGGTGTGCCCCGCACCCTTGAGGCCATTAAGGCACGTCCCGTCAACTGCTACATCTTCGGAGCCGGAATGGGCGACCCGCGCGTACTGTTCAACGGATGGTCCAACGTGGCAGAGGCAGAAGTCATCGTCCGCGGTGATGCCGTAGTCTTCGGCTCCGTATTCGGCGGCGGCGAGGACGGCCACGTAATGGGCGACGTCAGCACCACCATCAAGGGCAATGCCCATATCGGCACTCTCGGCTCATCCGGTGTAGATGGCAATATCTTCGGCAGCGGACGTGGATTCTCGGCCTTAGCTCTTACAGCAGGTACCGTTTGTGGCAATGTGACCGTCGATATCCAGGAGAATGCCAAGATTCTCGGCTCTATCTTCGGCGGCGGACGTATGGCAGCTGTGGGCACCCATCTTGCGGCAGCAGGAACAGCCAACTACGGTGTGCTCATTCCCGACGGCAAGGAGCAGGTGTTTGGCGGTGATGATGTTGACGCCCCGGGCAAGACCCATGGCCACGTCACCGTCACCATCACCGGCGGTACCATCGGCAATGTCCTCCAGCTGGACAACAGCCAGTACAGCATTGGCGATGTCTTCGGCGGAAGCAAGGGTACGCTGATGGATGACTGGGCAAAGAGCCAGATGCTCGGCCTGGTGAAGAACACCACGGTCAGCATCTCACAGGACGACGACAACTACCCCACCATCATCTACGGCAGTGTCTATGGCGGCGGCGAGATTGCCTCTGTGGGCTCTTACAACTATGCCACCGCAGACGACGTCACCGCATTCAATCCCACCCATCCCTCTGAGCCTATGGCAGAGGGCGATGTGTGCAGTCTGCGTGAGGACAACACCGGTCTTGCCACCATCCTTATCACCGGTGGCACCATCGGACGCAACAGCCTTGCCGACCAGAAGGGCAGTGTCTTCGGAGGCTGCCTCGGCAGGGCTGGCACCGGATTCTCCGGCTATTCGTTTGTCAACAACTCCGACGTCACCGTCAACGGCGGCACCATCTATGGCTGTGTATTCGGCGGCGGTGAGAACGGTCACGTCATGCACGACACTAATGTCAATATCAAGAAGGGTACAGTAGGTATCCCATTGCACGATAAGGTAATCGACGAGCTCTCTGAGGCCGAGAAGGACAATATGATATACCGCGGAAACGTCTATGGCGGAGGCCGAGGAGTTGACAAGACCTCTGGCGGCGACTACAGCATCACTGCAGGCAAGGTGGGCGGCAACACCAATGTCACCATTGAGGGCGGCACCATCTACCGTAACGTATATGGCGGCGGCTCACTGGCTTCCGTAGGTATCCGTGACGACGCATCCGACACCAACGGCTTGGCCACCGTCACCGTCAAGGGCGGCCAGATAGGCACCGACGGCGGTGCTGCGGCAAACAACTATTACACGCATATCCCCGACCGCGAGAACCGCAAGGAGAACGGATATGTGTTCGGCTCAGGCCGCGGTATGGCTGCCGGCGCTGTGGGCAACGAGACACTTGTCAAGCTTGCATACACCAAGAATACCATCGTGAGCATCGAGGGCTCGGGCAACGTCACCGGTTCCGTCTTCGGCGGAGGTGAGAACGGACACGTCTCCGCCAACACCAAGGTGTACGTCAAGGATAGCTGCTTCGTAGGCACTGAGCTGATTGTGGAAGAGCATGTGATTGACGACAACGGCCGTGGCCGAATACTCTACCGAGGCAACGTCTATGGCGGCGGACGAGGAATCGACAAGGATGGTGAATATTATTCGTTAACCGCAGGCCGCGTCTATGGCGACACCTACGTTGAGGTCAGCGGCGGCAAGATTTACCACGACGTATTCGGCGGAGGCTCACTGGCTTCTGTGGGCAACGAGACCATTGATGACACCACCGGCGAGATAAACTATGGCGACGAATCCGGCAAGACTGAGGTACACATCAAGGGCGGCATCATAGGCTACTCTTCCGATGCCACCAAGCAGGGCTTCAACTGCGGCTTCGTCTATGGCGGCTGCCGCGGACTCTCCGCCCCATCTAATTCCGATATCGTGAAGATGGCATACGTACACGACACCAAGGTCTACATAGAGCCGGGAGCCGACATCAAGGGCTCCGTCTTCGGAGGAGGTGCCAACGGCCATGTCAAGAACGATACCTACGTTGAAATCAGCGGAGGTTCCATCGGCACAGCGCTCACTGCAGAAGAAGCAGTCTTGGATGACCATGGCGTGGCAACAAATTCTATTTTCCGCGGCAATGTATATGCCGGTGGACGAGGTGTTGACCAGTACAGCACAACAGATGATGAAAAATACAGTCTGTCGGCAGGTGCCGTTTACGGCAATGCTGAGTTGAAGATGACCGGCGGCCACGTTTGGCACAACATCTACGGTTCCGGCGCTATGGCATCAGTCGGCACTGTCAAGGCCAAGACCGACGGCCAGCATGTGCACGATGAAGTCGTGGATGAAAACGGAAACTTGGTTGACAATGTCATCTATAATCCTGACGAAAGTGATATCAACTACCTGACAGGTGTGTTCACACCAAACACCGGTAAGGTGACTTTGTCGATCACAGGTGGAACCGTGGGCGACACAACACCTGGCCAGGAAGGTATCAACAACGGTAACGTATTTGGTGCCGGACGCGGTGTGTCGGCCAGCCGAAGCGACTATGTCGCCAGCATGGAGTTCGTTGACAATACAGATATCACTATCGGCACAAGCGGACAGACAAGCTACACTGGCACTGACCCCGAAGAACTTAACTATCCATACATCTACGGCAACGTATATGGCGGCGGTGAGAACGGACACGTCAAGACCGATACCAATGTCAAAATCTACAGCGGCATCATAGGCTGGCCGCTCGTAGAGGGCGCTAACCAGAAGTACAAGACCGCTGCCGACGGTTCGTCCAAAAACCCCTACCGCGGACATGTGTTTGGTGCAGGATGCGGTGTTGACCCGCTATATCACGGAAACACAGAGACACGAAGCTCCACAGCGGGACGTGTTTATGGGCATACCAATGTCACGATGACGGGCGGCGTGGTGCGACGTGCCATCTACGGTGGCGGTCTGCTGGCATCCGTCGGTGTCTATAGGTTGCTCCAAAGCGATATGCATATCATCGATATGATTGAGGATGAGGTCGATGCCGGTAATACCACTATTACCATCAGCGGCGGATACATCGGCAATGTCGATACCGATGGTTCCGCCCTCGGCTCATCAGGTTACCTCGCCCCGGGCGACAACAACGGACATGTGTTCGGCTCCAGCTGCGGTATGGTGGCTGACGAGTATGTGGAAGGCGACCAGCAAGTTGACATTCAGTACAGGCAGATGGGTTATTCACATTCCACCGTTGTCAACATAAGCGGTGACAACACCCACATCTTCGGCTCCGTATTCGGCTCGGGTGAAAATGGTCATGTATGGCAGGATTCGCGCATCAACATCGCCGGAGGCGAAATAGGCTCTGAAGGCAACACCTCTATCTATCAAGGCAATGTCTATGGCTCCGGTCGTGGTGTGGACCATCCGCACGAACACATCAGTGAGACTGCCGGCAAGGTGCGTGGAAACACCACCGTCAACATTACCGGCGGTACTATCTGGAGAGATGTCTATGGCGGAGGATCCCTAGCTTCTGTCGGCGAAGCTGACGAGGAAGCTGACAACAGCAAGAAGAATGTCACGGACGACCCGACTACTAACAATCCATTCCCCTACTCCAGCGGTCTGACTCGAGTGGTCATCGACGGCACCACAACAGCAGTACACGGCTCTGTTTATGGTTCAGGACGCGGAGTGGCAAGCACCGATGACGAGTACAAACAGGCTGCTTATGTTAAGAATACGCTCGTCACCGTAAAGGGCGAGGCACACGTCTTCGAGAATGTGTTCGGCGGAGGTAATGCAGGCCACGTCCGTAAGAATACCGACGTAACCATCGACGGCTCTGCCAAGGTTGACGGCAACGTTTATGGCGGCGGCGCCGGCGACATCTCCTCACCCACTGCCGGACTGGTCAACCACGATGTGGTAGTCAACGTCAAGGGCGGCGTGATAGCAAAGGATGTGTATGGCGGCGGCGCCATAGCCAACACCAACGAGCATGACATACGCAACACAGCCAACACCGAGTGTAGGGATTCCGACAGAGGCAAAGCCAAGACCGAGGTCAACCTGACCGGAGGTATCATCCTCGGCGATGCCTACGGCGGTGGACAGGGCGTGATAGCCCCCGACGGAGCTACCGCAGCGCAGATAGCCAACGCCGGCGCCATGGTGCGCGGCGATGTCACCCTGACACTCAACGGCACTGCCTTCTATCCCACCACCACCCAGGACGACCAGAGCAACAGCATACCCGCCTCGGGACGCCTCTTCGGATGCAACAACCTCAACGGCACCCCGCAGGGCACCGTGCTGGTGAAAGTCCTTCAGACAAAGGGCGTCACCGCCAGCGGCGGCACATACACCGTCAACAACGTCAAGCCGACCAAGGACACCGACACCTACGAGGTGCAGGCAGTCTATGGCGGCGGCAACCTGGCAGCCTACGATCCTTGGGACGCCAACGCCACAGGACAATACAGTGGCAGCGGCATCTCTGCAGCCAATAAGCCTGTGCAGGTAGTCATCGACGGCTGCGACCTTACCAGCATCGACTACGTCTACGGCGGCGGCAACGCAGCCAGCGTACCGTCCACGCAGGCAACCGTGCTCGGAGCCTACGAGATAGGCAACATCTTCGGCGGCGGTAACGGCAAGGACCGCATCAGCTTCGACGGCACGACCTACGCAGCCAACCCGGGTGCCAATGTGGGCTACAAGGCTGACGGCACCACGCAGTACGGCAACGGTACCGCCGACGTCTATCTCTTTGGAGGAACCATCCACAGCGCCTTCGGCGGCTCCAACACCAAGGGTAATATCCGAGGAAATGCTGAGGTTCACATCGATGAAGCCAAGGACGGAACCGGAGCGCCCATCTGTCCGCTCGAGCTTGAGGAAGTGTATGGCGGCGGCAATGAAGCCGAGATGCATGGCGGCTCCGGCATCGACCTCGGATGTATCAGCAAGCTGAAGGCTCTATACGGCGGTGCCAAGAACGCCAACGTGGGTGATGACATCATGCTCAACATCACCAGCGGCCACTACGACCGAGTGTTCGGCGGCAACAACATCGGCGGCACCATCAGCGGCTCCATCACCATAAACATCGAGGAGACCGGCTGCCACCCCATCACCATCGGCGAGCTCTACGGCTGCGGCAACCAGGCAGCTTACACCACTCCTGCCGGTAAGACACACCCGACCATCAACATCAAGTCGTTCACCAGCATTGGCCGCGTCTTCGGCGGCGGACTCGGCGCCTCGGCAACTGTGACCGGCAATCCCTTGGTGAACATCAACGAGGTGGTGGGCGACCTTGCGGGCGAAAATTCAGCCTATGCCGGAACCAGCATGACAGAGGCACAGAGAACCAGGACTCTGCCTGACGGCACCACCGTCACCCTGCCGGCACATACCAAGAACAAGATCGGTGCCATCGGCACTGTCTTCGGCGGAGGCAATGCGGCAAAGGTCGTGGGCTCTCCCACCGTCAAAATCGGTACGGAGGCAACAGTTGATTTCGTTACAATGGCAAAGAACGAGACAACTCCACGTACAGGCGTTACCGTCGTAGGTGCCGACATCACCGGCGACGTCTTCGGTGGCGGCAATCAGGCCGAGGTGACAGGAAACTCCAACGTCACCATCGGAAAAAACCAGTAAAAAGAAAAGACAACAATATAGATGTTGGCACAGATTATACAAGTGAAAGTGTCATACGCCCCCGGCCCTACGGGCCACCCCCTCTATCTTAGAGGGGGAGCTTGACACGCCATTGGGCATTTTTCAGACGTAAGGAAAGGAGCAAGCCAATTCTCCCTCTAAGATAGAGGGAGTACCCCGAAGGGGGGAGGGCGTATGAAAGTAACTATGACCGATGAAATCGTATGAAATAACAGTTATTGCCAGATTAATGCCAACTGCTATACCATTGCCAAAGCTAAAGTGATGAGACAAAAGACCATAAGCTAAAATAAAAAGTTTTTGACAACCGACAATCCTGCAGGCAAACCCTGCAGGATTTTTCTTTTATCCCACAAAAGATATTTGAGCCTTAAGCCGGATATTTTCATCGCGTAAAGAAAAATGTTGATTGCGTAAGGAAAAATTATAATTGCGTAAGGAAAAATTATAATTGCGTAAGGAAAAATTATAATTGCGTAAGGAAAAAATTTAATCGCGCAGAAGTTGTCAGTTTCGGCGCGATTAGATTTGACTTGTGCGCGATTAGATTTCATTTCAGCGCGATTAGATTTCATTTCAGCGCGATTAGTTTTCGGCTCGACGCGGAAAAATTTCGGCTTGACGCGGTTTTTTCTTTTCTCGACGCGGATAATAAAAATTTCCTCGCAGTTACTGCACATCAGGAGGGTTAAGGGCAGGGGCTTCTCGTTTATTTCAGTGATTTGGCCACATCATAATATAAAAATGACTACCTTTGCAACAGAATTAACTGCAATAGATTATTCGCCCTTGATGAAAAGAATAGTATTCCTGCTTGAGTTGCTGGGTGTCCTCGCGCTTACGGGATGCTCCGACAGCGGGATATCACCCGAAGATGTGGCTGAACAGAAGACCGCCATCATCTATTTCTCTGCGCAGAACAGCCTGAGCAGCTATGTGATGCGCGACATGCGCGAGATAGCCGCCGGGGCTCCATCGCTGAAGAAAGGCGAGACGGTGGTGGTCTACCTGGACCGCGACGAGGGAAGCGAGATTTATGTGTTTGACCGCACGCACCAAGACCTCACCCCTACCCTCACCTTCGAGCAGAACCTTGACTCCTCCGACCCTGCCACAATGGGCAGGATACTCAAATGGGCAAAAGAGAACTATCCCGCCAAAAGCTACGGCCTCACCCTGTGGTCGCATGCCGACGGATGGCTGCCGCCACTCAACACCGACTACCAGAACGCAGCAAGCCGCAGGTGGATAAAGTCATTCAGCGTGGATGACGGCAACGACGCCTTCGCTACCGACAGGGGCACATCGCTGTCCATAGAAGACCTGGCAACCGTGGTGCGCAATAGCGGCATGAAATTCCGGTATATATTTTTCGACGCCTGCATGATGCAAAGCCTGGAGGTGGACTACACGCTGCGCAATGCGACCGACTATATCATTGCGTCGCCCATCAGCACGACGGCCGACGGGGCGTACTATACCCACCAACTCACCGACGGACTCTTTGCCGACAACCCCGCCGACATCGCACGCGTCTATTATGATGACGTGCTGAAGATGGTATCGTCGTCATACTCCATGGGCATGGTGGTCTCAGCCGTAAAGACTGCCGGACTGGACAGCCTGGCTACCCTGACACGCAAGCTGCTGGACAAGAATGGCATAGACCTTGATGCAGAATGGCCCATGCCCAACGTTCAATACTACAACGCCTATACTGCACGCACCTTCTATCGCCCCGACTGCTTCGATGCCGCCGAGGCTATGGAGGCCATACTGCCCGAAGAAGATGCCGCCCTATGGCGCAAGCAGCTGGAGAACTGCGTAGTATATAAAGGCGGCACACCCACCTTCTACGCAGAAGGTGCACCTGGCGGCGGCTTCATCACCCTCTCGTCCGGCTACAGCGGCATATCGATGTTTGTGCCGCAGCAGAAATACACCGACAATGCCAGCCTCTGTCCCTACGGCGACCTCAACAAAGCCTGGCGCCAAACAGAATGGAGAAAGACTTTGAAGTTTGAAATTTGAAATTTGAATGCCGAAGGCATCGCGAAGACTTTCGTTGGCTGTCGGCGAAGCCGGTGCCAACATACAAGGAAAATCTGAGAGCGAAGCGGCAAGTTTGAAATTTAGGCCATGTTCGGAAGTTTTGCGACTTTGCGACTCTGCGACTAACAAACAAGTTAACTAAAACGAAAAAAGAAACTTCCGTTTTTCAATTCTTCAATTTTTCAATTATTTCCAGACGATGCTTAGAAAAACGCTGATAATTGCCCTGATGACTATGCCGTTCGGCCACTTCGCGAAGGCACAGGTTGAGTTTCCATATCCGCATATTCCTGACAGCATTGCGGTAAACTACGACCGCCTGTCTTGGATGCTCAACAACTTCTGGAATAACTTTAACTTCAGAAACGAAAGTGCTAATAACCTGAAGGTTGGAGAACAGGGATTGGTTGACTACATCAACCTGATGGGCAATGCCGACAGCATCCAGGCAGCAACGTCTGCAAGCATTTTTGCCAACAGGCTGATGACGATTCCCCGCTCCTCCATCATGCGAAAGGTATTCAAGAACCTGGCAGAGCATTATCTGGACAACCCCTATTCACCAATGCGCAACGACCGCACCTACGCCACCCTGATAGAGGCCGTAGCTGCGATGCCTGATAACGCAATCTCATCAACGGAGCGCATAAGGCTGCTGGACAAAAGCCGGCTGCTGCGCCTCAACCTGCCAGGCAACAAGGCAAGCAACTTTACCCTCACGACTCCTGACGGCAAAGAGAAAAACCTGCAGGAGATTAACGCCGACTTGCTGCTGCTCTACTTCTACGACCCCGACTGCGAGCAATGCAAGAAGACGCAGAGGCACATGGAGCAGAGCGGGATATTTAAGGACAAAAGACTCCAGATCCTGCGCGTCAACCCAACAGACTACGACCTGGCAGGACGGTTGCTCTATTGGTTTGACAGGATGCCCAGCCTCTATCTGCTCGACAAAGACAAACGGGTGATACTGAAGGACGCCACTATTGAAGAAACGGAAGAAAAACTGCGCGAAATCCTAAAATAGCACACCGACTTTTTTTGTGCACAAAAGGTGGGGGAAGGGTGCAATAATTACTTCTTGCTGCGCACTTGCTTTTTGCATGTTAGTTTTGAGGGAAACTATTTCTTTGTTTTGCCTATCCTCCTGATTTGTTGTTTTTTAACAGAGAAAGCATTTGTTAAAAAATGCAAAAACAATGTTAAGGAGAGAATAAATTGCACATTTAGATATAGGTGCGCAGAATTTTGTCTTAATTTTGCGAAAAGAAAAAGAACGCGCAATGCCAACAACAGCAGACAATCGCACAGATGATAGCCGCCTCGCAGAGGAGAGGCATCACTACGAGCTAGGCAACGAATGTTACCGGCGGGGTGACTGGAAGGCTGCCATCCAACATTACATGGAGGCTTGCGAGCGCAATAGCCAGAGTCCTGCACGCGAGAAACTGAACATGGTATATCGCATTCTTAATTTCTACAACAAAGACATCTACGGCCAATAAGCAGCAAAGTGATTTACAAATTCACAAATTACAATTTACACTTTCACAAATTACAATTTACAATTTGTGTAACCATAAGCATCAACGGAAAAACAACACTATATAGAATATGAGCAAGATAAGAGGAGCCGTCACAGTAGATACCGAGCGGTGTAAGGGCTGCAGCCTTTGCATTGAGGCTTGTCCGCTCAACCTGCTGAGTCTGGCTGACAAGAAAGTAAATCACAAGGGCTATCCCTATGTGGAGCAAAAAGACTGGGAGAGCTGCACGGGGTGCACGTCCTGCGCAATAGTCTGCCCCGACGGCTGCATCAGTGTGTATAGAGTTAAGAGCTAAGACTTTACATGAAACTATAAATAGATGAACGACGAATATGTACTAATGAAGGGTAACGAGGCTATTGCCCACGCCGCCATACGCTGTGGCTGCGACGGCTACTTCGGCTACCCCATCACCCCGCAGTCGGAGGTGCTTGAGACACTGTCGCTGCTTAAGCCATGGGAGACCACCGGCATGGTGGTATTGCAAGCTGAGAGCGAAGTGGCAGCAATCAACATGCTCTACGGCGGCGGCGGTAGCGGCAAACGTGTGATGACCTCATCATCAAGCCCCGGTGTGGCATTGATGCAGGAAGGGTTCAGCTATATGGCTGCCTGCGAGATACCGGCCCTGATAGTCAATGTGCAGAGGGGCGGTCCCGGCCTGGGCACCATACAGCCGGGGCAGTGTGACTATTACCAGGCCACGGTAGGCGGCGGCAACGGCGACTACAACGTGATTGTGCTGGCGCCCAACTCCGTGCAGGAGATGGCCGATTTCGTTGACGAGGCTTTCAAGCTGGCCTTCAGGTACAGGATGCCGGCAATGATACTCTCCGACGGCGTTATCGGCCAGATGATGGAGCGCGTGAAGCTGCCTGAGCAGAAGCCGCGCCGCACCGAGGAGGAAATCTACGCCGAGTGTCCCTGGGCCACCAACGGCATCAACCTCAAGAACCGTAAGCCGAATTTCCACAGCTCGCTTGAGTCAGATCCGCTGCTGATGGACAAGCGCAACGAGGCATTGCAAGCCAAGTATGCCAAGGTTAAGGAGTGTGAGACACGTGCCGAGAGCGTCAGCTGCGAGGAGGCCGAGTATCTGCTGGTAGGCTTTGGCAGTATGTCGCGCATTGCAGAAGAGGCCATGCATCTCCTGAGAAACGAGGGATACAAGGTGGGCCTTTTCCGCCCCATCACCCTATGGCCGTTCCCAGAGAAGGAACTGCGCGAAGCCGCCAAGAACGCCAAAGGCATAATGGTATGCGAGATGAACGCCGGCCAGATGATTAACGACGTGCGCCTTGCCGTCAGTTGCCAGATTCCCTGCGACCACTACGGACGCATGGGCGGCATAGTGCCCGACCCAGTAGAGGTGGTGGAGGCCATGAAGCAAACGACGCTGAAAAGATAGGAACCGAGAATGAATCAACGACCGCGATACCTCAAGCTGCGCAATGTGCTCAACATTGTATTTATGCTGTTGGCTGTGGCTACAGTGCTGGTGTTCTTCTTCTATAAGGAGGACAACAGGCAATTTGTGATCTTCACCGTAGGAAGCATAGCAGTGATGGTCAAGCTGGCCGAAGTAATGATACGAATCACCTATAGAAACAGGTAAAGAACAGAGAACGATATGACCAAAGAGGAAATCATAAGACCCGAAAACCTGGTCTGCGCCAAACCGACGCTGATGAACGATGCACCTATGCACTACTGTCCGGGCTGCTCGCACGGCGTAGTACATAAGATTATTGCCGAAGTGATAGAGGAGATGCAGATGGAGGAAAAGACGGTCGGCATATGCCCCGTGGGGTGCGCCGTGTTTGCCTACCGCTATCTCGACATCGACTGGCAAGAGGCTGCCCACGGCCGTGCTCCAGCCGTAGCCACTGCCATTAAGCGGCTGTGGCCCGATCGCCTAGTGTTTACCTACCAAGGCGACGGCGACCTGGCCTGCATCGGAGCCTGCGAAACCATCCACGCCCTCAACCGCGGCGAGAAAATCACCGTCATCTTTATCAACAATGCCATCTACGGCATGACCGGCGGCCAGATGGCCCCGACCACCCTGATAGGCATGAAGACCGCCACCTGTCCCTATGGGCGCGATGTCAACCTTCACGGCTATCCACTCAACATGACCGACCTGGCCGTGAACCTTGAAGGAACAGCCTATGTAACACGACAGAGCGTGCATACCGTGGCTGCCATACGCAAGGCCAAGCGAGCCATTCGCAAGGCTTTCGAGAACAGCATGAACGGCATCGGCTCCAACATGGTGGAAATAGTGTCCACCTGTTCTGCCGGCTGGAAGACCACACCCGTAAAAGCCAACGAGTGGATGGAGGAGAATATGTTCAAGTTCTACAAGTTGGGAGATTTGAAGGACATAGAAAGATAGGAGCATAATTGTTCCTGGGCTCTTAAAGAGCATATAACAGTATTATTCGATAATTTGTTAATCTTATGATAAAGTTTTTGGCATCCATAACTTTATTTGCAATCCCATTATTGTCAATGGCTCAAATATCTATTATAGAAGATAAACCAGAGCCAGTAAAAGAAATGTCATTTCCATATGACAGCCTTTCTAACATGAAAGAGACGAAGGACTATGATGGCAATTATGGATACAGACATCTGATTGGACAAACCATTTTGTATTGTGGAGACCCTTGGAATTATTCGTACAATTCTCCAAAAGTGCCAGTTGGAGATTATTATTATATAAAAAATGTTGATGTGTATAAAGGTAGCTCTCTAAAGAAGTATTGTGTGTTCACTATAGAAAACACCAAAACGCATAAGGAATCCACATTTGAAAGTTATGCCTTTAGTTGTAACGAATATTGGGTGGTTCTCGGATATTATGAGAAACTTAAATCAATGTATGTTGGTAAAGAGTTTATATTGGCGCATCAAGGTCGCGATAGAAACGATGGATTATTTTCGCTAGACACAGACACGATAACCAGACACATTGAGGATAATTCCGTTTGGAAATGCATAGATGTCTCTGTAAAATTTAGGAATAATAAAAGATGGCAGTATGAAGTTAACGACCATCGAAGTGGAGTCGTATTGGTCATGGATAATCCCAAATATGGTAAACATTATTGTTATGTGGAAGATCAATTCGGTTCTCATTTTTCCATAACAAATTCAGTTTATCGAAACACCTACAACGGTTTGCCTCTCATTTGTGGTAAATTCCAAGACAAAATAGCCTATGACAGGATAGTTGCTATAGCTGCGAAGGAAAAAGCTGAGAGATTAGCTACTCTAACAAAGAAATATGGTAGCGCTAATGCAAAAAAAATAATTGACGGCTACGTATATTTAGGTTTTTCCAAACAAATGTGTATAGAGGCATGGGGAGAGCCGAATTCAATCAACAAAACAATAGGTTCATGGGGTACTCATGAACAATGGGTGTATGGTCTTGGTAGTTATCTATATTTTGAAAATGGCAAACTAACTTCAATACAAGATTAGTCTTAATCATATAATGTATTACACTTTAAACTTCTTTAAAGAGTATGAAAGAAGAAATAATAATGTCAGGATTTGGCGGCCAGGGTGTGCTGTCGATGGGGAAATTGCTGGCCTATGCCGCCATGATGGAAGGCAAGGAAGTCTCTTGGCTGCCAGCCTATGGTCCCGAGCAGAGGGGCGGCACAGCCAACTGCACAGTGATAGTCAGCGACAGGAAAGTGCCCTCGCCTATAGTGAGCCACTATTCGATAGCGGTGCTTCTCAACCAGCCATCCATTGAGAAATTCTTGCCCACCGTAAAGCCTGGCGGCATATTGATTTATGACAACAGCAGCGTGATTGAGCCACCCAAGCGCGACGACATCAACATATACAGCATCGACGCCATGGAGGCTGCTGCCGCAATGAAGAATATCAAGACCTTCAACATGATAATCCTAGGCGGACTGATCAAGGCAAAGCCCATCGTTTCGGTGGAACACATAAAGAAAGCCCTTTACAAAACACTGCCTGAGCGCCACCACAAACTAATTCCCATGAACGAGGAAGCCCTGTTGAAAGGTATGCAAATTCTTAAGCAGGAATAAGGCAAAAGATAGAAAATAGCACAGAAAAGCCGTTATATCGAAAAGTAATTGCTACCTTTGTAGCAGTTACTTTTTGTCTTTATAAAAAAGCGTAGCAAAACACAGAGTTCATGAAAAACATTATTATTCTGCTCGCTGCCCTGATAGGCGGCACTACAGTGATACAGGCGCAGATGAATACCGACAATTCATATCTGCGCGAAAACTACCGAAACTCCAAGACCGCTCAGAAGGCTGCAGCGCGTAAGGCCGCCCGAAAAGCCAGGAAAGAAAGCGAAAAGGAGAAGAAAGAAACAAAGGAGAAGAAGGAAACAAAGGAGAAAACCTACTATGTCAAGGCAAAGGATGGCAGCGTTACGACCAAGGAAAAGGCTGCCGACATAGCCGCAACTATAGACACCCCCTATCTGACTGGTGCTGTGCCCACCACCACGGAAGGTATAGTCTGCTTTGAGCGCAGCTTCAGCAGCGCCGGCAATACTGACAAAAATGTCTTTGACATAGCAAAAGAAGTAGCAAAGGAAATCATCGACAGCCCACAGAGCGCACATGAGATCTCGCGTATCATGCAGGAAAGCGCCGACACCTTGGTTGCCACTATCTGCGAGCCTGTCTTCTTTAGGAAAACCAAGTGGGAGACTGACTCGGCGCTGATACGATATCAATACTTCGTCACCGGCAAAGACAACGTGGCAACAGTAAGGATATGGCTCATTTCCTACAGCTACGAAGAAATAGGCTTTGGCTACAAAGCAGAGCAATGGATTACCGACAAATATGCCCTCACCAAGGACAAGAAGGCCCTGCGCAAAGGCAGCGGCAAATTCCGCAAAAAGACTGTTGACTACGCCAACGAAATCTTTGCCCGAATTGAGGAGCGGATAAAGAAATAGAAAAAAGAAAAGCAAAAAACATCATAAAAAATGAAACTCAGGAAATTTTTCTCTATCATGGCGGCCCTGATGATTTACGGAACCGCCACAGCCCAGACCTATCAATCCACAACAGACGTCATCTATGGCCAGCGCTGCTTCGTTGAGGTAGGCGGAAAGCACTATGACACCGGCGACAAGAATGGCACAGGCTCTTTCTACTGGCCTTCTCGCAGCGATGCACAGGTATGCTACTATCTGCACGTGCCCGACGGCTATATCAGCATGAGCGCTTTCGTCAGCACCAAGACATCCGCTCCTCTACGTCTCAGAGTAACTGACCCCGACAACAACAAGATGATTGTGGAAAACGAGATGACCACATCGGGCGGATCATCAAATGCAGAACTGCAACTGATCAAGGACGTTAAATTTCCTGCCGACAAGTGGTATCGATTTGAATTTACCAGCAGCAAGCCCTCAAGCATCAACGCCATAATAAAGCTTGAATTCAAGCGCGAGTCACCCAACGAGATTGTTACATCAAATCGATTCATGGCAGCCTCCACCCACCTTTGGGTTCGCTACCCTACCGACCCGATGGGGCCTGTAGGCGATAGTTTCGACTGGTCGTATCAAGAAGTCAGATATCCCTCTCAATACCTGCGTGTAGCCACATACCTGGAGACCATGGGAGTGATGGGCGGCTATATGGGCATACAGTATGACGGCCCCTTCAATGGCGACAAGAACTACAAGGTCATCTTCTCCATGTGGGACCAGGGCGATGTTGACACCGACCCCAACCTGCCCGAATACCTGCGTTCCGGCAATATGGATAGCGACCCGAAAATCAGTATCAAACGCTTCGGCGGCGAAAAGACCGGTATTCAGGCAATGTACACCGAGGGCAAATGGTGGGAACCCGACAAATGGGTACAGTTCCTGTTCAACACACGCCCCGAGCAGACCACTGTCACAGAGAAAGATAGCAACGGCAATGACTCCACCTTTACCTTTGAAAACTCTATCGTTACCGCATGGTATAAGATGGAGGACGATCCCGACTGGACCTACATGGCTACCCACCGCGTAGCAGGAAGGCCCTACCTGTTCTCACAATTCTACTCTTTCCTTGAAAACTACGGCGATTGCGGCGAGATATACACCCGTGGCTACTGGCGCAAAGGATTTATGCGCTCAGCGGCAAGTGGCAAGTGGTACAGTGTGTCGGGCTACACATTTACCAACAACGACGGCGGTTCGTCACGCACCTCTCGCCATGACTACGGTCGCGGTGCAACTGAGGCCTTTACCAATGCGTTCTATATGGAGCACGGAGGCTTCACCTCCACCGTCAATGACTCTGCACAGTTTGTTGGCGCACCCCTTGATCAGTCATGCGTAGATACCATCGATATCGACTCCAAGATTGCGCGCGTCAACCAAGCAATCAAGAAGGATGCCGCACGACAGGCAGACCAGCGGCTTAAGTCCACCGGCGAAACCTACGACCTCACCACATGGGAGCTTATAGGATTCTCCGACCAGGAAGAGAATGACGGCGCCAACGGCTTTGCCAAGCAGGCCATCGACGGTGATCCCAAATCCTACTGGCGAAACAAGTGGCGCAACGGAGGCATGATGTATCCCCACTGGATTGCCCTCAAGGCTCCCTCGCGCACAACGATAAGCGAGGTGGGAGTATATACCGACAAAAAGTCTTACCTCTACTGGCCGGCCAAAGTGGTTGTCTACACCTCTGAAGATGGCAACGAATGGACCTTGGCCAGCGACACAGCAGAGTTTGCCCGCGCTGCAGAGAGCACAGCCCAGCTCTCCTCGCGCATCTCTTCGCAGTATTTCAAGATAGAGTTCACCGAGGGCTTCGGCGCCATGATGAACATCAATGAGCTCACCCTGTCAGCCGACATCAGCTCCAGGAAAATCTATGAGTACACCAAGCAGCTGCTGGACAATGCCAACTGCTTCAACTCCTATCCTGTCAAGGATTTGATAAATCTGCGCAAAGCCTACAATGACGGCAACGGCGACCTTGACGAGATAGCTGACGCCATAAACGAGCTTAACCAGACAAGCACCCCGCTGAAATACGGCCATATCACTGGCAAGTACTACATCAACTCGCTGCACCGCTACCAGCTCAGCAGCCATAATGGCTACGGCAAGCTCTACGCCACGGCTGACGGCACCCTAAGCGTAGGACAGGCGACCATCAGCGGCACACTCGACAAATACAAGAACAACGTTGATGTAACCCAGCTTCGCAACAACTGGATGATAATCCAAGCCGAGAGTTATAGGAAATACTATCTCTACAATCCCGGTCTGCGCAAATTCTTCGACTCTGAAGCAGAAAACTTCCTGAGCGATACACCCAGCGAGGTTGATGTAAGCTATATGTCTCGCGACAAGGCGGTGCTCATCAGCAGTCACAACAAGTATATCACCCTTGACCCAACCGATGCCGAGCATCCCGTCAAGGCTCTCAATGTTGGCAATTCAGGCAGCTATTTTGACCTCTACGACAACTATTGCCTCATCCCATCTGATGCCGAAGCCAAATATGTGCTTAACAAGTGTGTTGACTACGCACAGTTCGACAGCTATGTAGCCAAGCTTGGGGAAATCCTCAAGGTGAAAGAAGGTCTGGTGGGTTCTGTGCCTCCCGGAGAGGAGCGTGAACGCCTTACAGCTTTGTATAACAATGGCAATATCAGCATCAACGATCGCGCCCAACTCTACAAGGCCGTTGACAACTGCCAGCGCATACCCTTCGATCCCACCAAATATGTCTATCGCCTCAAATCGTTGGCCAGCAACCAGAGCACTACGCCCATACTGACAGCCAACGACAAGCCTGGCACCGATTTCAAGGCCCAAGCCGACAACGACGTGACACAGATATGGTCATTCCCCGCCTATGGCGAGGCCCTTAGCCCCACCAGCCAGGATGTCAGCCTTGGGCGTCTGGGCAAAAACGCAGGCAACGAAATCCCACAGGCTCGAAGCAAGACCAAGCAAGCCGGCCGCTACTACGTCAGCGAGGACAAACCGGGCGTATTCTCTATCTCCTCCACCCAGTTCGGAGGAATGGCCCTCTCTTCACTATACTCCAACACCACTGCCTACTATGGCAACAACAACTCGCAATTCCAGATGGAGCCGGTAGAGAATATCAAGATCAACCTCAACAATGCAGGCATGAAGGGCGTAAACTACGCCTTCGACATCATTGTGCCCGAGGATCTTAAGGTATATGTCGTTGACCATATCGATGGCAACACAGCCTGCTTCCTCCGAGTCTATGACCTACTGCCCGCTGGCACTCCGGCAGTCATCTGCGGCGAAGCCAATCAGCAGCTCACCTTTGAGATAGCTGGACCTTGTGGCAAAAAGATTGGAGACAATATGCTCCGTGGCACCTACTTCGCAGCATCAGGCCTCAAAGGCAACATTTTCACCCTTAGCACCACCGATGGCGGTTGCTTCAGCAAGGCCGTCATAGGCAATGTGCCCGCCAACAGCGTTTATCTGGAGCTGGGCGACGATGCCCCCACAGGCCATATTGCCCTTGACTTCAGCGACGAACCAGCAGGAATAAAGACTGAAACTGCAGACGTCAGGAAACCTGGAGGCTACTACGACCTGCAGGGACGCAAAGTTACCGGGGATAAGCCGATGAAGGGACTATACATTCATGACGGCAAGGTGGTAAAGCAATAATCCACACCGGCAGCAACAGAATCAGGCCGCACAGATAACAAATCCGTGCGGCCTGATTATTTTTTCCCAAAAAGTACATCTCTCACTTGGGAAATCGTAGAAAATAAGCCATATTTTAGGGACTATGTTGCAAAGATTACGTAACTTTGCACAGATATACACTACGCGTACGCAAGTGCGTATGAACATCAATACTTGAAGAATATGCGCAATTCGCCCAGATACATTATCATTGCCTTTATCATCTCCCTGCTATCAATAGCGGTATCGGCACAGCGCAAGAGGAATATCCCTCCTGCCCTCACGCCCGAACAGACGGCCTTCAGCCATATCGCCCAGCAGTATGCCGACTCGCTGACCGCACTAAGGATAAAGTTTGACTCGCTGACCGCACTAAGGATAAAGTTTGACTCGCTGACAGCCGCTACCGACATCAACAGCAATGAGAATCTGCTTATCAATCCCTACTACTACCGCCTCTTTGTCAACCCCATGCTATACCGCAGCTCGCTCAAGCAAGCTATGGACATTCGCCTTGCCGACGACAGCAATACCGGCGGCATGACTGGCAATAGCAACCTAAAGCTTAACAGCAGCATTAACGACTTCTTCCTCAACCTCTACACCCAGCACCCCAACATGGTGCGCCTCACCGATGCCGATCTGGAGAAGGAAGGCGGTGTGCGTACCGATATCAACAAGAAACTGGACTATAAGGCCACCGTGTCCGACAAGGTAAAGAAACAGGAATTAGAAGGCGTGGTGGAACCCGTGGTGGCCATAAGTCGCAAACCGAACTTCTGGACTTTTGGCGGCAAACTGAAGCTGCAGTTGATGCAGAACTATATCAGCGACAACTGGTATAAAGGTGGGTCGAGCAGCAACTCTATGATTTACAACTCCACCTTCTGGGCCAACTACAACAACAAGCAGAAAGTGCAGTGGGACAACAAGCTGGAGATGAACCTAGGTTTCCAAACCAACAAAGACGACACTCATCATAGCTTCAAGACTAACACCGACCTCCTGCGTATGACCAACAAGCTGGGCATCAGGGCCAGTGGACATTGGTACTACACTGTGTCACTCCAGAGTTGGACACAGTTCTACCGTAAGTATGCCAACAATAGCGACTATATCTACTCCGACTTCATGTCTCCGTTTGAGAGCCTGCTCTCCGTCGGTATGGACTACAAGCAAAACAAGAAGAACTACAACCTTACCGTTGTGCTGGCACCCCTTTCCTACGACTTCATCTTTGTAGGGCGCCATGACCTCACCAGTCGCTATGGTGTACCAGGGCGCCATCATAGCTATGAGAAGATTGGCTCCAACGTTACCTGTAACATCGATTGGAAGATCTGCAAGGAGCTGACGTGGACTTCACGCCTGTTCTGCTTCACCAACTATAAAAGCGTAGTAGCTGAGTGGGAAAACACCTTTAACTTCAAGATCAACAAGTTCCTGTCAAGCACATTGTATCTTTACCCGCGCTTCGACGACGCCTACCACAGCGACAAGAGCCATGCCAGGATACAATTCAAGGAATATCTGTCAATGGGATTGGACTGGTCCTTTGACTTCTAATAATATCGCCACTTAAATCATATAAAATAATGTCAGAAAACAGAAGCGTGATAACCCTGGCGCACCTCACGAGAGAGAAGATTGAATACCTCCTCAAGATGGCAGCCCAGTTTGAGCAGCACCCCAACCGCCGCATACTTGAGGGCAAGGTGGTGGCTACCCTTTTCTTCGAACCATCTACCCGTACCCGACTCAGCTTTGAGACCGCTGCCAATCGTCTTGGTGCACGTGTGATTGGCTTTGCCGACCCCAAGATCACCAGCGGCACCAAGGGCGAAAGTCTCAAAGACACCATCAAGATGGTCAGCAACTATGCCGACGTGATAGTGATGCGCCATTATCTGGAAGGAGCAGCCCGCTATGCCAGCGAGGTGACCAATGTGCCAATCATCAATGCTGGCGACGGCAGCAATCAGCACCCCTCGCAGACCATGCTCGACATGTACTCCATCTACAAGACCCAGGGCACACTCGACAACCTCAACATCCACCTCGTGGGTGACCTTAAGTACGGCCGCACCGTCCACTCCCTATTGATGGCTATGCGCCACTTCAATCCCACCTTCCACTTCATTGCCCCCAAGGAGCTGGAGATGCCTGAGGAGTACAAAATCTACTGCCGCCAAAACGATATTCGCTTCACAGAGGGCACCGATTTCAATGAAGACGTCATCAGCGGAGCCGACATCCTCTACATGACCCGTGTGCAGAAAGAGCGGTTTACCGACCTTATGGAATATGAGCGTGTCAAGGATGCCTACATCCTCAGCGCCGACATGCTCGGCAAGGCACGCCCAAACATGAAGATACTCCATCCCCTGCCCCGCATCAATGAAATCAATGCCGACGTCGACGACAACCCCCATGCCTACTACTTCCAGCAGGCACAGAATGGCCTCTATGCCCGCGAAGCACTCATCAGCGATGTGCTCGGCCTGACACTCCAAGACATAACCAACGACAAAACCATCATATATAATGAATAAGCAACTGCTGGTGTCAGCACTGGAGAACGGCACCGTAATAGACCACATACCCTGCGAGCGCACCAACGACGTACTCACTCTGCTCAAGCTCAACAGCGTAAGCTCCACCGTGATGATAGGCATCAATCTCGAGAGCAAGAAGATGGGCCGTAAGACCATCATCAAAGTGGCTGACAAATTCTTTTCCGACGACGAGCTCAACAAACTGTCCGTCATTGCCCCCGACGTAACCCTATGCATCATCCGCAACTATGAGGTGGTGAAGAAGAAGGAGGTGCGCATGCCCGAGGAGCTGCGCGACATAGTGCGCTGCGCCAACCCCAAGTGCATCACAAACAACGAACCGATGCACACCGTATTCCATGTAATCAACAAGCAGCGCGGCATCATGAAGTGTCACTACTGCGAGAAGGAGCAGCAGATCAAGGATGCCAAGCTGAAATAGGCAGTCCCCTGCCCTATTGCCCGCCACCTATCGATATCAATATACCTTAATAATAACGAAACAATGAAAAGAGACACCGAAATTTTCAACATCATCGAGGCCGAACGCCAACGCCAGCTTAAGGGCATTGAGCTCATCGCCTCCGAGAACTTTGTAAGCGACCAGGTAATGGAAGCCATGGGTTCTGTACTGACCAACAAGTATGCCGAGGGCTACCCTGGCAAGCGCTACTACGGCGGCTGCGTCAACGTGGACCAGAGCGAGACCATTGCCATTGAGCGTGCCAAGAAGATATTTGGCGCAGAATATGCCAACGTGCAGCCCCACTCCGGCGCACAGGCCAATGCTGCCGTATTCTTTGCAGTGCTCAAGCCCGGCGACACATTCATGGGCCTCAACCTCGACCACGGCGGCCACCTCAGCCATGGCTCCAAGGTCAACACCTCCGGCATCCTCTACAATCCCATCGGCTACAATCTCAATCGCGAGACTGGTCGCGTGGACTATGATGAGATGGAGCAGCTGGCCCTCCAGCACAAACCCAAGCTCATCGTGGGTGGCGGCTCTGCCTACAGCCGTGAGTGGGACTATGCCCGCATGCGCGCCATAGCCGACAAGGTTGGCGCCATCTTCATGGTTGACATGGCTCACCCCGCCGGTCTCATCGCCGCCGGACTGCTCGACAATCCTGTCAAATATGCTCACATCGTCACCTCCACCACCCACAAGACCCTCCGCGGTCCGCGCGGCGGCCTCATCCTTATGGGCAAGGACTTTGAGAATCCCTGGGGCCTCACCACTCCCAAGGGGCAGATAAAGATGATGAGCCAACTGCTCAACAGCGCCGTCTTCCCCGGCATCCAGGGTGGTCCGCTGGAGCACGTTATCGCTGCCAAGGCAGTGGCCTTCGGCGAGATTCTGCAGCCCGAGTTCAAGGAATATGCCAAGCAGGTCAAGAAGAATGCCGCAGTGCTTGCCGACGAACTTGTCAAGCGCGGCTTCGGCGTAGTCAGCGGCGGCACCGACAACCACTCCATGCTCATCGACCTCCGTCCTAAATATCCTGAGCTCACCGGCAAGGTGGCTGAAAACGCACTTGTAGCTGCCGACATCACCGTCAACAAGAATATGGTGCCCTTCGACAGCCGCAGCGCCTTCCAGACCTCAGGCATCCGCCTCGGCACTCCAGCCATCACCACCCGTGGCGCCAAGGAGGATCTCATGGTGCGGATAGCCGCATGGATAGAAGAGGTGCTCAATGCTCCCGAAGATGAGCAGGTAATCGCCAAGGTGCGCAGCGAAGTCAATGCCACCATGAAAGACTATCCCCTCTTTGCTTACTAAGATATCACAATATTTCCCTACGCTCAGTGCGGAGCAAGTGGCGCAACTGGCCAGGCTCGATGGGCTTTACCGCGAGTGGAACGACAAGATCAACGTCATCTCGCGTAAGGATATCAACAACCTCTATGAGCACCACGTGCTCCACTCACTGAGCATTGGGAAATACATCAGCTTCCGCCCCGCCACAAGCATACTCGATGTCGGCACCGGAGGCGGATTTCCCGGCATCCCCTTGGCCATACTCTTCCCCCAGTGCAGGTTCCATCTCATCGACAGCATAGGCAAGAAGGTGAGGGTTGCCACCGAGGTGGCAAAAGCCATAGGACTGCGCAATGTGCGCTGCACCCATGAGAATGTAAAGGAAGAGCGTGGCCGCTACGATTTCGTAATCAGTCGGGCTGTAATGAATGCCCCTGAGTTGACGCGACTGGTACAGAATAAAATCAGCCGTGTCGGAAACAACGCCCTCCCCAATGGCATCATATGCCTAAAGGGCGGCGACCTGAGCGAGGAACTCAGCAACCTCAACCGATGGCATGAGCTGACAGACATCAGCGACTACTTCAGCGAACCATACTTCGAAACAAAGAAAATACTCTATATCCCCATATAAGCCATGCTCAATATCAAGTGCTTTGTTGTAAACATGGTAGAGGAAAACTGCTATGTCGTAAGTGATGAGACCAAGGAAGCCGTTATCATCGACGACGGTGCATACATTCGCGGTGAGCATGAGGCCATCGACGACTATATCAGCCGCAACGGGCTCACCCTTACCCACGTGCTCAACACCCATGCCCATTTCGACCATACGATGGGCAATGCCCATCTCTATCGAACCTACGGACTAAAGCCTGAGATCAGCACCGGCGATGCCGAGCTCTACACCGACCTCTCCCTTCAGGTTCAGAGCATCCTGGGCCGTCGTCTCAAGGTGGAGACTGTTCCCCTTGCCCCTACCCTCAAGGAAGGCGACATCATCACTTTCGGCACCCACAAGCTCAGAGTGATTGAGACCCCGGGCCACACCCCGGGCGGCATCTGCTTCTATTGCCGCGAGGAAGCCATCATATTCTCAGGCGACAACCTCTTCGAGCAGTCCATAGGGCGCACCGATTTCCCCGGCGGCAATGCCTTCGACCTCATCAACAGCCTGCAGAACAAGGTGATGACTCTCCCCGACAACACGGTGGTCTATCCCGGCCACGGCGGCAGCACTACTATCGAACTCGAGCGACGCTATAATCCTTTCCTTAAATAGCCATGTCTCCACGCATAGCCATCATAGGCAAAAACACCCTAATGATCGAAGGCCTCAGGCAGATGCTTGTGGAGGTTATGCCATTTGCCCAATACTCTGCCCTCGCCTCACCAGCCGAGATGCAGGGAGATTATGTTCATTATTTCATCACGCCAACCGCATATAGCGAAAATCCCGATTTCTTCAACCAGCGTCTTCACAGGACAATCATTCTGCAAGACACTGAGCTTCAGTCCGCCTCCCCTGCTCCAACTGAAGCGCTTGCCCCACTTTCCAACTTCCGCACCATCAATATGCTCCAGCCCCGTGAGGCAATACTCCGCCAACTGCTTCAGGTGCAGCAGACGGGCCATCCCCACAATGCCAACTATCCGCAGGCTATCCGCCAGGCTGCAGCCCAGCAGGACAATATACTCACAGCCCGTGAGAAGGAAGTGCTCGTTCTGCTGGCCAAGGGAATGATAAACAAAGAGATTGCCGACCATCTGCACATAAGCATCAATACGGCAATCACCCATCGCAAGCACATAATGCAGAAGCTCAACTCCCAGTCGCTGTCCAAGATAGCCATCTATGCCGTACAGCACGGACTCGTCTCCCCTGGCGAGATTAATTGACAGCCCCACGGGAGAACACAAAAGAAACAGTACAGCAACGATTTTATTTTTGGGGAATGATATATCTGTTGTCAGTAATCTGGCTACAGATGCTACTCTCATACGCCCCCGTCGCTTCGCGACACCCCCTCGCTCTGCGAGGAAATCCATTTCTAATTGCCGCTACGTTCTCAGATTTCTTTTTGTCGGCCCGCGCCATAGCGCGACCACCGACGATATCTTCGCGATACCTTCGGCATTCCCCAGAGGGGACCCCGCTTAGAGGGGGAGCCGTCTCCTTGCCATCAAAAGCAGAACGGCTTGCGGTAGAATGGCATGCAAGCTCCCCCTCTAAGATAGAGGGGGTGGCAGCTTGCTGCCGGGGGCGTATGAAAGTAACTATGACCGACAGGGGCGTATGAAATAACAGTTATTGCCATATTAATGCCAACTGCTATATCATCGCCATATTTTTAGCGGACGGCAATACCTCTTAATAGGAAGCGCTGCCTACCTCTTCCAGATGAAGTTGACGATAAGATAGCTGCCCGCTATCTGCAGCAGCAGTCCCGGCCAACCGATGGTGAAGTCGGCAATCGTGGCGTGCAGTCCTCCCGTAAATGCCAGCTCAGCCATGCCGCCTACCAGTTCGCTCAGCAGCACCGCCCCGCAGAGCATCGGCAAAGTCACACGCTGCATGCGCTGCACAGCCAGCCCGGCGGCCAGCGCCAGCACAGCCAGCTTCACTGCCATAATGGGCAACACGCCCCATGCGGGCATGCCAAACACGATATTGTTCACCAGCGGAGAAACCACGGCAGCCAACAGGGCCGTCCTCCATCCAAGCTTGCAGGCAGCCACCAGGATAACCAACGACAGCGGCGCAAAGATAATACCGCCTTGCGGAACAAGGTGAGCCACCTGAGGCAGCGCCATGTTGCAGACCACAAACAGCGCGGCCCACAGAAAAGTCCTTACATCATTGTAATCAAGCGAATATAGTCTTACACTCTTCTCCATATTATATATATATTGTATTGTTAATAGCCAAACTTCTCTTCTGCGTGCTCTTTGCCCTCCGTGATGCTCACCCCCAGATGGGCAGCCCTCCTCACAAAGTCCGCATCCGTGCGCACTCTCCGGCATGAAGCGTCAGAGCCCAGAGCGGTCATCATCTATTGCTTGACGATAACCTTGTATATATGCGTCTCTAAGGTCTTCATTTAAATCAACGTCACACGCTGTTGGGTCAATGTTGATAGGGTATAATTTTTCTGCTTTTGCCTTCATTCCTCATTAGTTTAATTTTGATAAAAGAGTAAGCACCGTAATACTCTTAGGAGCATAAGATTCTAACATTATCTGACAGGCCTCTTTTATTGATTGTCCTCTACTAATAGTATCATCAATAATAAGAACGTCTTGGCCGTTTATCTTATTCGCAAATTCGGCAAATCTGTCATCGCTAAGTTTTAGTGTTGAATCAAGTACATCCCTCATTTGATTGTTCTTAATCAAATGCCTTGAAAAATAGCCGTTTCTTTCCTTATCCATCAAATCGAGGTATCGTCCCAATTCATAATATTTTGAGTTAAATTCGTCTTTATAAAACTCCCTGAATTTTGAGTTAAAGTCAAGAACAATATCATCAACTTCCTCAGTGGTTAATTTGCAAATAACTCCCTTAATAAGTTCTGCATTTCTACTTTTAGACATCACAACATCTGCAATATGCATATTTAATTCACTTCCACTTGGCATTAGAATAGTCACACCAACAGGATACATAGTTGCAAATTTTGTGGCAATAGCATCAAATTGTTTTTCGATTGCATTTCTGTCACTTTCATCACGAAACGTCCATCCACATTCACCTTTAAGTGCATAAACAAGTGGATTTCCATCACCACGAAGTCCTCTTTTTCTTTTAAAGATAGACCATACTTGAACATTCGGAACTATATCCCCATCCATTGTTGGATTGTGTTCAATAGATGTATCAACATTTTCTTCGTGTGAAGGGTTATATGACACGGTTTTGGTATGTGGGTCAAAATCAATACCCTCATTTATGACACTATCTATTGATTGCGCAACCGCCTCGTTTACAATTTTGTCCATACGAGAATTATTCATATATTATTTCTTTAATGATTTCATAGATTTTACTTTTCCTTTATTTATAATAAATACTTTTAAGCCGCTATTTCTAACATTTGAACCATATTGTAGTCCACTACACCGATAGATGCTGCGGTCACGCTCACCTGTAGTCCTGTGCGCCTCGACGAGCGACAAATCATATCATTTTTGTTTTTCTTTCGGCAAAGATACAATTTCTTTTTCAAAAAGTACAATTTTTTCAAAAGAAAACTCATCCCCCGTGACTTTTGTGAAAAATCTCCTTTATCTTCTTCGCCGATACAACTCAAGTGAAACTAAAAATTCTCCTCGTCGTCGCGCTGAAAGTCATTATCCGTCGCGGTCTGACCAAAAACGCCGAATTCACCGCAGAAAAAAAGTTAAAAAAAGTTGCGGGAAAAATGTTGGCGTAATTAGAAATTTCATTACCTTTGTAACCGAATTAAGTTTTCCAAAACGGGAAACTTTTTTCAGTCGCTCCGAAGAAAAGTTTCCCAAAACTGGATTTTTTCACGCTGATACAAGGCAGGCATCTTTCAACCTCGACAACAACAAACAATAATAAATCATACATACTCATGGAAATAAAAAACTTCACAATCACCAAGCGTGACGGCACCAAGGACAGTTTCTCCCTGGACAAAATCATGAATGCCATCATCAAGGCCTTCGACAGCGTAGAGGAGCCTGCCGACCTCGGCACCATCTCCAAGATCATCAACCATCTCGACATCCGCAACGACATCAAGGTTGAGGACATCCAGAATCAGGTAGAGGAAGCCCTTATGCGCGAGGGCTACTACCGCGTGGCAAAGTCCTTCATCCTCTATCGCCAGCAGCACTCCGAGGACCGCGAGACACTCCAGAAGCTGCAGTTCCTCTCCGAGTATTGCGACTCCGTCAATGCCGCCACCGGCTCCAAGTATGACGCCAACGCCAATGTGGAGCACAAAAACATAGCCACCCTCATCGGCGAGCTGCCCAAGTCCAACTTCATCCGCCTCAACCGCCGCCTACTCACCGACCGCATCAAGAAGATGTATGGCAAGAAGCTGGCCGACGAGTACATCGACAAGCTCACCCACCACTTTATATATAAGAACGACGAGACATCCCTGGCCAACTATTGCGCCAGCATCACCATGTACCCCTGGCTCATCGACGGCACCAAGTCCATCGGAGGCAACTCCACCGCCCCCACCAACCTCAAGTCCTTCTGCGGCGGCTTCGTCAACATGGTCTTCATGGTCAGCTCCATGCTCAGCGGCGCCTGCGCCACCCCCGAGTTCCTGATGTATATGAACTATTTCCTGGGCAAGGAGTACGGCGTCGACTACTACACCCGCGTTGACCAGCAGGCCGACATGAGCCTCAAGAAGCGCACCCTCGACAAGATCATCACCGACTACTTCGAGCAGATAGTCTACACCCTCAACCAGCCCACCGGCGCACGCAACTACCAGGCCGTCTTCTGGAATGTAGCCTACTACGACCGCTACTATTTCGAGAGCATCTTCGGCGAGTTCTACTTCCCCGACGGCTCCAAGCCCGACTGGGCAGGCCTCAGCTGGCTGCAGAAACGCTTCATGAAGTGGTTCAACAAGGAGCGCACCAAGACCATGCTCACCTTCCCCGTTGAGACCATGGCCCTGCTCACCGACAAGGAGGGCAACTGCCTCGACCAGGAATGGGGCGACTTCACCGCCGAGATGTACTCCGAGGGCCACTCCTTCTTCACCTACATGAGCGACAATGCCGACTCCCTCTCCAGCTGCTGCCGTCTGCGCAACGAGATCACCGACAACGGCTTCAGCTACACCCTCGGCGCCGGCGGCGTCAGCACAGGCTCCAAGTCAGTGCTCACCATCAACCTCAACCGCTGCATCCAGTATGCCGTCAACCATAAGCTCGACTACCTCGAGTACCTCGGCGGCATCATCGACCTCTGCCACAAGGTGCAGCTCGCCTACAATGAGAACCTCAAGGAGCTGCAGAAGGCAGGCATGCTGCCCCTGTTTGACGCCGGCTACATCAACATAGCCCGCCAGTACCTCACCATCGGCATCAACGGCCTCGTGGAGGCAGCCGAGTTCATGGGACTCCGCATCACCCCCAACGACGACTACAAGCACTTCGTGCAGGGCATCCTCGGCCTCATCGAGAAGTACAACAAGCAGTACCGCACCAAGGACGTAATGTTCAACTGCGAGATGATACCCGCCGAGAACGTAGGCGTCAAGCATGCCAAGTGGGACCGTGAGGACGGCTACTTCGTGCCCCGCGACTGCTACAACAGCTACTTCTACGTAGTGGAGGACGACAGCCTCTCCATCATCGACAAGTTCAAGCTCCACGGCACCCCCTACATCGAGCACCTCACCGGCGGCTCAGCCCTCCACATGAACCTCGAGGAGCATCTCAGCAAGCAGCAGTACGCACAGCTGCTCAAGGTGGCTGCCAAGGAAGGCTGCAACTATTTCACCTTCAACATCCCCAACACCGTCTGCAACGACTGCGGCCACATCGACAAGCGCTACCTCAAGGAGTGCCCCAAGTGCCACAGCAAGAATGTGGACTACATGACACGCATCATCGGCTACCTCAAGCGCGTCAGCAACTTCTCGCAGGCACGCCAGGAGGAGGCAGCACGCCGCTACTACGCAAAAGCCAATTAGAGTGAGGAATGCTTAAGTTCGTAAACACTGGGATAGTCTTTCAGGAGATACCCGACGAGGTGACCCTCGCCATCAACATCTCCAACTGCCCGTGCCGCTGTCCGGGATGCCACAGCAAATACCTGTGGGAGGACAGCGGCACGCCGCTCGATGCTGCCGCCATCGACGGCTTCGTCAAGCAGTACGGCACCGACATCACATGCATAGCCCTCATGGGCGGTGATGCCGAGCCCCAGGCCGTCAACGAGCTCGCAGTCTATATCCATCAGACATACCCCCAGTTCCGTGTGGCATGGTATAGCGGACGCCTGCGCATACCCTCCGTCATCAACAAGGCCGACTTCGACTATATCAAGGTAGGCCCCTTCATCCGCCACCTCGGCCCACTGAAGCAACCCACCACCAACCAGCGGCTCTACAAGAAGCAGCCCGACGGCACCTTTGAAGACATCACCAGCCGATTCTGGAAGAAATAGTTTACTGTTTACCGTTTACGGTTGAGAGACGAGAGATGAGAGGGAGTGAACGCTGTCACCGATAAATCCCACAAAATAGGGCTATGTTTCTATACCGTCGGCTTAAGTTGAAGCGCTGTAGTCTTTAGCCCCCCTCCCCTCTTTCAAAGCGCTGTACAGCACACAGCGTTTGGAAGTTTTCTTTTTTATATCTTTCTATTTTTCAGCAAAAAGCCTCTTTGAGACGCGCTGTATGGGCGCAGCGCAATACAGCGCTGTACGCTGTACGCTGTACAGCGCGTTTATTTTTTTTGTCATTAAAAAGTCCCTATGCAGATTTTTTGCTAACTTTGCAGCGTAATAAAAACTATACCCATGAAAAAAATCCTATTTCTCGTTTTTGTTCTTGTTTGCGTTAATGTTAGCGCGCAGGTAAACAGCTGTGATGTGAACTACGACAACAAGGTCAACACCGCTGACGTGGTGGCCGTTTACACTAACATCATCGACGGCACAGTACCTGAGAAGCCCGAGATGACGTCTAAATCATTCGAGATAAGCGGCAGTCTGTTAAACCTTGTGATGATGCCTGTGGAGGGTGGCACATTCATGATGGGTGCGACTGGCGAGCAGATGAATCCCGGCAATGACGAGACTCCCCACTTAGTTACCTTAAGTGACTACTATATAGAAATATCAGAGATGCCGCAGGTGATATGGGAGGCCGTGATGGGTAGCAATCCCAGCGAGCATGTGGGTTCATTCTATCCTGTGGATAATGTCAGTTGGAATGATTGCCAGACATTTATAAAGTTGCTCAACCTCATGCTTGCTGACCAGCTCAACGGCATGAAGTTCCGCCTGCCTACCGAGGCAGAGTGGGAGTTTGCAGCTCGCGGCGGCAACAAGAGTATGCATTACCAGTACAGCGGCGGCAATGACATAGACAAAGTAGGTTGGTACGTAGTCAACTCAGATCATAATTCACATGCAATTATGAATAAGAAGAGTAATGAACTCGGCCTCTACGACATGAGCGGCAACGTGTGGGAGTGGTGTCAGGATATATATGATGGTTCTTATGACAGCAAACCTCAGGTAAACCCGACGGGTGCCGCTTCGGGCGATTTCAGGGTGCGTCGTGGTGGCAGTTATGATAGCAATAATGTTTCAGCGCATACAGCACGTAGATTTATTAATAATCCGACAACCAAGTACAATGACTTCGGTTTCCGCCTCGTACTCGCCCATCCGCTAACAACAGAATAAAAAACTATACCCATGAAAAATATTACCCCAAGACTCGCTCTGCTACTCCTCTTCCTCATGCCGCTCACCGCTGTGGCGCAGAAACTCTATTGCGTGTATACAGAAGACAACAAGACACTGACCTTCTACTACGACACTAAGGACAATAGTCGCGATGGAACGGTTTATACATACACTACCGACTATGAACCAGCTTGGCTGGAAATCAGTGGCAAAGTGGACACAGTGGTGTTTGACCCTAGCGTCAAGAATGCCCGCCCCACAACATGTTCCCATTGGTTTAGTGAGTTTTATGATCTGAGTAAAATAGAGGGTCTGGAGTATCTCAACACATCCCAAGTAACAAGAATGGACTATATGTTCTATCATTGCATCTATCTAACAGAACTCAATATAACCAATTTTGACACACGTAATGTGACCGATATTAGTGAAATGTTCCGTCAATGTTATAGACTCGAGTCTCTGGATTTAAGCAATTTCTCTACAAGCAAGGTAACGCTTATGTGGAGAGTGTTTATGGAATGCTATAACCTGAAAACGCTTGACTTGAGTAATTTCGATGTAAGCAATGTGAAGGCTATGGTACAAATGTTTTATGGATGCGAGGATTTACGGACCATCTACTGCAACGACGACTGGCAGGCTGAATCAAGATGGGGACAAGGAATATTCGATCGTTGCATGCGCCTCACGGGTGGCAACGGCACGGCTTTATACAAAGAAAACGAGAACGGTTCACACACCGAGCTGATAGAAGACTACGAAAGCTATGCACGGCCTGACGAGGACGGCAACCCAGGTCTGTTCACAAGGAAGACCTTGACCATAGGCGGATACTACGTCAAGAACGGATTGCAGCACTTGGACTGCATCAAGAGCGGCACCGTAACATACTCAGAGGATGACAATGAGCTGACACTCAACAATGCCGTCATCGAAACCCAGGGTGATGGCATCTTTGCGCCTGAGGGTCTCTATCTTGTGCTCAAGGGAACCAGCAACAGCATCACCTCGTATGGCAACGGCATTACGTCGCTCAGCGGCGACAACACTATCACCGGCCAGGGCGACCTAAACATCGTCAGTTGCTGGGGCTACGGCATATCAGTAGAGGAACTGCTGGAAATATCCGGCAAGGGGAAAGCACTGGTAGGCCTGTCTGTCCAAGGTGAGCGCGGAGCAATCGACGGCAGGAAGCGATGGAGCAACTACTACAGCGCGTACCGCTACGGCTCGATAAGCTTCTACAACGCCTCCGTCAACCTCTGCAGCCACGGCGACCTACCAGTGCTGCACGACATTGGCAGCGTGGACGACAGCAATATGGCCTACAACTACTGGAATTACTATTTCGCCGACGACAGAAGGACAATTGTTGACGGCAGCACACTGGATAGATACGGGGAGCCTGTCACTGTAACAAAACCATTTAAGGTTGTGCCCAAGGATATGCTGCAGAACACCACTGTTGAAGTGGGCGGAAAGTATATCAACAACCACAACTTCAACGACTTCAACCCCATGTCGCTCAAATCAGGTGATGTGTATTTGTCAGGCACAACGCTGGTGCTGGAAGACGCGCAGTTCAAAACAAACTATATCCCCACCGACGACTATTATGCACTATATGCAAAAACGAATGACCTCACCATAAGGCTGGTCGGCGACAACGACCTTGTGGGCACCAGCGACGACTACGATTACGGCATCTGGCTGAAACAACAGGACAGTGGCAGTCAATGCAACTGGACCATCCGCTCTGACGACGGCGGCAAGCTGAACATCAACGGCGACATCTATATGAATAAAGACAACTCGGACTCCAAGCTGACCATAGACAATGTTGACATTACCTGCAAAGATTATTGCCATTTCTGGTGCGAAGACGACGTGAACGTGGAGATTGTCAACTCGTCGCTCGAACTCTGGGACAAAGAGTATGGGCGGACATCCGACTTCTCATGGTACCTCATGGGAACGTTGGAGACGCTGACACTGAAGGACTGCCACTTCGAGGACGGCTGCTACTGGAATCCCACCAGAGAGATGGTATTTAACAGTGATGGGAAGCCCGAGACCTACCATCTGAAGATAGCTCGCGGTGAGGGCACCAGTAGGAAGGGCGATGTCAACAACGATGGCAAGGTCAACACCGCCGATGTGGTGGCCGTCTATTTCTTCATTGAGAAAGGCACCGCCAGTAGCTTTACCCGCGCCGCAGCCGATGTCAACGGCGACTCCGAAGTCAACACCGCCGACGTAGTAGCCATCTACGACATTATCATCAAGGGAGGGCAATAATCAACTTAGCACCTCCGGACTTGGCCTAAACCTCAAATATTTTTGTTTTCATTATACTTATCCGTTCAATCCGAATAATCCGTGGTAAAAAAACACAGATCTAACGGATCTAACGGATTTTCGTTTTCGTTTTTAATCCCCAATCGGGACCTCGATAAATTTCAAATTTCAAATTTCAAATTTCAAATAATAACGTTTATCTCTCTTCCCCGTACCAGTCGAAGCAGGCCTTGCCGCAGGCCTCGGGCTCAGCGCCGAAGGCTGGGCGCACGATGCCCGAGCGCAGAAACTCAGGCATGTCCACGTAGTCGTCGGTGCTCGTGAGAGTCATGCCGATGTTGCCGTAGAAGTCCTTGACCGCCTTGAAGGCGAGTCCCCATTTCGATGTCGTGGCAGTGCCCCACGAGCCCATGTTGGCAGGCACATAATTCCCAAACTCGTTCAGCTTGCCCTTGCCCGGCACCTCGGGACTCCAGTCAATCTCTGTCACCATAATGGGGTGCGTCCTCACCACCGGCACCTGCACGCCAAACTGCCGTATGAACGCCTCGTGGTCAGGGTGCTCGTCGCTGGCGCCGTACCATCCGGGATAGACATGCACCGCGAAGCCGAAGTTCTTGCCCTTGATGGGGCATCGGGCATAGTCGGCGTAGTGCGACTGCCATCCGCTGCCCGGAATCCACACGATGCCCTTGAAGCCGTTCTTGCGCACCTTGTCGAGCACCGGCTGGAAGAAGTCGCGCAGCGCCGTGCTGTCCTTGCGCCATCCGCTGAGGGTGACGTCCACGGGCTCGTTGGCGAGCTCCAGCGACACCGTGCCGCTGTGCGCACGGATAGAGTCGTGGCGCGACACCACGTCCCACACCGTGAGCAGATACCTCTGGTATTCGCCTCCCACCTCAATATGATGCGGACACACGCCCGGCGGACGCACGATCACGTAGAGCCCCCTGTCGAGAGCCTTGCGTATGATAGGCCAATAGACCACGTCGAGATATTTGCGGAGCCTCTCCACGCTGAATCGTGAGATGTCCGCCTCGCCCTGCGCCTTGCCGTCCGACTGCAGATGCGGGTCGTTTGTCCAGCAGGGGTCTAGGTGCAGTCTGAACACATTGCAGCAGGCGCCCTGCGCCCTGTCGGTGATAGCGGTGAAAATCCTGTCGAAGTAAGCAATGCAGTCTCCCGCCTTCTCGTCCGTGCAGCCGTGTCCCCAGCGGTAGCTGTTGAAGTAAGGGTTAGGCGTGTCCATCACGCCGTGGAGCAGCACCCTCTGCCCCCTCTTGTCCACCAGCTGGTTGCCCTTCACACGCAGAGGCGAAAGCCCCTCGCCATTCGCTGCCGTCATAAGCAGCCACGCCATACAAATCGTCAGCACTCTTTTCATGTCAGTCATCATTTTCTGCTGCAAATATACGATAATTACCTTATTAGAAACTAGAAAGAAGTAATTATATCTTTTTTTTAGTGACAGTCTTTGCAGTCTTTGCAGTCTTTGAAAACAATAGGAGTCCGCGTTTTCTCAGTATATCGCGGACTCCTAAACGTAGCGTTTTCAATTAGCCTACCATTCACGGCACATCTTTTCTCTGTTAACTTTTAACTGTTAACTGCTGCATTATGCAGCTATGCAGCTGGGGCCCCCTCTGGGGTTAAAATCAGATTGGACTACTGCGCGAGGACATTACATGGTAATGCACGAGTGCAGGAACAGAGCGCCAATAATAGTGCTAATAGCAGTGCATATTGCATTGACAATGACAAAGAGTTTGTTCTTCTTCTCATCCATATCGACCTCCTTTCAGTGTTAGGGCTGAGGCTTCACATCCTGATGGGTGGTCTGATAGCCGAAGGCAGTGCCGTCAGCGTAGAAGAACTTGGAGCTGCCGATTGCATCATTGAGGATGTTGCAAGGACGGAAACGGAGATACACGCCTTTGATGTCATTGGACGATACATCGTCCATGTTGTCACGGCCAGCGCTCTCCCACTTCTGCGTCTGAGCATTCCAGATGCCAGTCTTGGTGGAGAAGGAGAAAGTGCCGAGTCCGTTAAGGGTAACGGAGTGGCCGTTGAGTACGAAGTACTGTATTGCCTCGCTGAGAGCAGCGAAGCCTGCCTCCATCTGCGCCTCGGTCATGCCAGCAAACTCAGCAGCCTTGGTGAGGATGTAGTTTTTATCCAGCTTGCTGTAAGGCACGAGCCTTGCGTAAGCTTTCTTTGCACCACTATCCTCATCCTCGACGCCGTTTACCTTGTAGGCAACGCGACCAGCATTCAGCTTGGTATTAAGTATTCTTGCCATAGTGAATCAGATTTAGCTTGTTAGTAACTTGGGTTAACAATTCTCGGTTGAGGAAAGTTGAAGAATTGAAAAATTGAAAAATGGAAGTCGCTTCGCGCTTGGTTAAATTTCAAATTTCAAATTTCAAATTTCAAATTCCTACGGATTGGTGTCGTCCTGAACGATGATGTTCTGGAACTGAGCAGACTTGGCTGCGACGGTGACCTGAGGCGTGGGGGTGAAGCGCACCTTCACGTTCTCGATGCCGTTGACGAGGTTCTGCAGAAACTCGCGCATCTGCTTCTTCTCCTCATCGGTCTCGACCTTTGCAGGGCGAGTGTCGGGTATCATCTTGCCGTTGCAAGAAAGACTGAAAGTTCCAAGACGGGGAACGACGATGGTGTGGCCGTTCAGAAGGAAGGTGGTAACCACCTTGCGGAAGGCATGGACTGCAGCAACTGCAGAGGCTACGCCAATCTGCGAGTTCTGCACCATAGTCTGAATCAGCTGCTCATCGCCGATGTTATCGTAGTGCAGACCAGTGGCGTACAGCTTTGCGCCACCGCCAAAACTCTTGCGCCTTACGATACCGGTTTTAATAAGTCCCATTGTTGTATCAGTTTAACTTGGTTAATGAATAAGGTTAACAATTCTCATGCTCTCGCGAAAAGCAATACAAAGTTAACATTTTTATGTTAAATACGCAAGGTTTTTAACATAGTTTAATATGAAAAAAGTCCATCCGTGCCTCACGGCAGAGATGGACAAATCCGAAAATGAACAATTATGAAGTAGAGTGTTAAACGCTATACGATTGCAATGTCAGGCTGGCCCTTATTGTCGCATAGGTCAAGGCTGACGATGTTATCCCAGCTGACATTGTTACACATTGGACGAATGCCCTGCAGCCGTTTCTTTCTATCCTCGATGATAGCTTTGACGGTAGGATGGCTTGAGGGGAATACAACATCGTCGATGATGTATTCAGACTCGCCATCGTATTCATACTTTCCGCTCGTCTCGCGATAGTAGCGGAGATAGAATTTCGGCTCATTGCCGACCTCCAGCTGATGGGCAAGCAGAATGTTCGGGATTACCCATTCGCCCCAAGGCAGAGGACCTGTCTTCTTTAGAGGCTCCATGCCATGCTGCTTGCGCTCCTCATTGACGAGTGCAAGGTAGTTGGCATTCAGCCTCACATACTTGGTGCAGTTGAAGATGACCTTGGTGCAGCCGATGGAAGCACGCAGTGCCGGGGATAGTTTCACATTGGTGCTGGTGCTAATCAGCGCCAGCTGATTCTTCTTGCAAGCCTGCAAGTACGCAGCCCTCTTTGGAAGGTACTGCTCATAAAGTAGTGCGCTCATGATTGTTTAATTAAAATTGAAAAATTTAAAGATTGAAAAATTGAAAAGGTTAAACAATTCTCAAAGCCCCCTCTAACTCCCCCTCAAGGGGAGAACTCTGGCGCCAGGGCTCCCTCCCTTTTGGGGAGGGCTGGGGAGAGGCTCGGTTTTTGTTTTCGTTTTCGTTATCTCAAATGTAGGAATTGTCCAAGCTTGGCAGTCCTGCCATCTTGGTAGGAGATGTGTATCCAGTTGTAGTCATATTCGTCGATGCACTGCTTGAGGGAAGGCAGCTTGCCTTCTGAGTGCATCTTGCGAATGAGGTCGAATAGCTGCTTGTTTTCTAAGGGACGGTCATGCAGCGTCTTGATGTCAGCAGCGCAGCCATAGAGGTGGTCAGAGTTGACAACACCACCGACTGCTGCATTGAGCTGGGTGCATCGGTAGCCACTGCCCACGATGATGGGTGCGCCCCATTCATCGCGTATCGGTTGGAGGATGTTGGCGCAGAGTCTGCGCAGATTGCCCATGACATAGGAGTCAGGGTAATTCTTCAGGCCGAGCCTTCTTGCAGTGCAAGAGGCGGTCAGTTCTTCTGAGGTGAAATTTTTTGTAAGTGTCATAGTTTTGTAAGTTTTAGTAGATTGGTTCAAAATGTCCGCAGGCCTCGTCATTATAAAGCAGAGTGAAATTGATATCACTACACCAGCCTGTCTCTTTGTTGCTATCCCAAACGAAGCGCTTGCAGTTAGCGCAGATTCGTTCGACTTTAGGAGTTTTCTTAATCATTGCTTTTTGATTTTCTTAAAGTGTCCTCGCGAGGTTCTGACAATCATACCTCGCTTAATCCAACGAGTAGTATATGAAGTTGCAGTCTTCATCGTAACTGAACTTGATACCTCAAAAATGTCACTTGATGTAAACTCATCAGGAAGTTTGTCAAAGATAAAGCCTTTGCCGGCATACTTCTTTCTACCGATTTGTGCTGCCTCAAGAGCCTCTCCAAAGAGAGCCACTTGCTCATGCATCACAGTGTCGGCAATGAAGAAGAATTCGTCTTTGAGGTTCTGCAAGGTTTCTTCGTCCTCTTGCAGCCCCCAGAGCAACCACATCACGCAGCATGCTCTCCAAGCAATGACGGAGGCGCGTTTCAGAAAGATGGCCTCTGCCTCGCTCCCTCTGCGGAGGGCATTAGACTCGGCAATCTTGCGCCACTGCTCCCATATCTCGTTGATGGGCGCAGGGTCAATCTCAACCTTGCCATCGTCAGTGTGACGGAGTCCTTCCCACTGCTTGAGGTCAATGAGAATGTCGCACGTCTTGCGAATCATATCGCGCTCGGTGTCGCCTATCTTCTGATGCCTGGGCATAGAGTCAAACACATCGACAGGCAGCTGGTAGAAGATGGTACGGCTTACCAATCCGTCCTCGGGATTGTCATAGAACCGCAGAACGCTCCTTGGCGTACC
>JAEEGG010000356.1_pt1 | contig 170659 bp, 160 predicted proteins | sample 9134161 | NCBI WGS metagenome assembly JAEEGG01 (sample SAMN16246543, study PRJNA631951) | gut metagenome | biome: gut microbiome; feature: rumen; material: CR-attached | host: Bos | place: Iran: Karaj | collected 2018-10 | reverse complement strand
TCTTGCCCCACCCCCACCAATTTGACCGCCACCAACCTGATGCCCACCTCCGCCACCTTGAACTGGGAAGGCGATGATGATGTTGAAAGCTACAATGTGAGATATAGAGTAGCTGCTGGTGAAGTGGCTATTTTCGAAGATGGTTTCGAGAACGGTCTTGACAACTGGACTATTTACACCCAAGGTGAGGCTCCCAATGCTGAAGGATGGGTAACTTATGATGCAAGCGGTCTTAACGGTGTAACTAATCACGGTGGTTCATACGTAGTCAGTGCATGGAGTTGGGCTACTAATGCTTACAATGCTGACAACTGGCTTGTCACACCTCAAATCGACCTCCAAGGCACTTTGAAGTTCTGGGAAACCACTGCTGGCCAATGGCCTGATAGCTATGAAGTCCTCCTTTCTACAAGTGACAACAGCATCAGTGACTTTACAATCACGTTGCGTGAGATGCAAGAAGCTACAGGTGACTGGTCAGAAGTGGTTATTGACCTGAGCAGCTATGCTGGACAGCAAGGCTACATTGCCATCCATCATGTAAGCTACGATGCCAACTACCTCTTCATTGATGACTTCGGCATCTATGCCACACAAGAGGCTGGCGAATGGATTAATGCCACTTCTACTACCAACAGCCTCGACATCACTGGCCTTACTTCCGAAACGAATTACGTGTTCCAAGTGCAGGCCGTCTGCGGCACAGACGATGAAAGCGGCTGGTCAGACGCCAACTTCACCACACCTGACGGTTGCGCCGTTCCTACCGACCTCACCGCCGAAGTCACAGGCAACGCTGCCGAGCTCAGCTGGACGGGTGTTCAAGAAAACTACAATGTGCAATATCTTGAAGTCGATCCCACTGTGCCTGCCACTATCATTCTGAATATTCCTTCCGACGTTTGGGGAGACGGTTCTGGCTATCAGATGCTGCTCGACGCCGATGCTACTGCCTACGGCAACATCATTCCTGAAACTGGCGGTTTGACCGCAAGCGGCGATGCTTCAGAAGAAACCTACGCTGAGTTTGAGTACAAACTCCCGACTAACGCTGATGGCAGCTGCACGACCAACAACATCTTGGTTGAAGGTAGCATCAGCATAGAAATCCCCGCTGGCACCTACGACTGGTGCATCACCAACCCGACTCCTGACGATCGTGTTTGGATTGCTTCTTCAAATGGTAATGTGGGTGGCCGTCAAGACGACTACGTCTTTGAACCTGGTACGACATACGAATTCACAATTCATGTAAGCGGCACTAACGATGCTGTTGACGTCACCATCACCGATAATAATGAATGGACGCTCGTCGAAGGTGTCAACAACCCCTACACGCTTGAGAACCTCAGCGCTCAAACCACGTATAAATATAAAGTGCAAGGCGTCGACTGCGACGGCAACGGCAGCAACACCGACTGGAGCGCCAGCGCCACCTTCACCACAGGTGAATTCTACACCAAGCACATCAAGGCCTACTCCTCTGAGGAAGGTGTGAACGACGGATGGTACTTCATCGCCTCGCCTGTGGTTGCCACAGTGACTCCTTCTGAGAACAACGGCTTCCTTACTAACGATTACGACCTCTACTACTTCAACCAAAACGGTGATACGGATGGAATGGAATGGATCAACCACGAAGCCGAAAGCTTCGACATCGAAAACGGCAATGGCTACCTCTATGCCAACAGCCAAGATGTCGACCTGGTCTTCACCGGCACTGCTTACACCGGCACCACTAAAGATGTCACGCTGACCTATTCCACCGACAATGCAGATGAAAACATGCACGGTTGGAACCTCGTGGGTAACCCCTTCGCTGAGAAAGCTTACATCAACATGCCGTTCTATACCTTGGACGGAGGTTCAGAATATGATGAAAAAGCTGCCGGAGAGGCCATCAATCCCATGCAAGGCGTCTTGGTCCACACCGATGCTGAAGCAACTCTGACCTTTAGCACCACTCCTGTTAATAAGAATGCCAGACTCATGCTCAACCTCACCCAGGGCCGCAACATCATGGACCGTGCCATTGTCTGCTTCAACGAAAGCAAACCCCTGCCCAAGAAGCAACTCAGAGACAACAGCACCAAGGTCTACTTCCCCGTCGACAGCAAGGACTACGCTGTAGTCAGCGCCAACAACCAAGGCGAGATGCCCGTCAGCTTCAAGGCTGAAGAAAATGGCACCTACACCCTCAGCATCAACACCGAGGACGTCGAGTTCGGCTACCTCCACCTCATTGACAACATGACTGGCAACGATGTCGACCTGCTCAGCACTCCCAGCTACAGCTTCGATGCCAAGACGACTGACTACGCCAGCCGCTTCCGCCTGGTGTTCAACGCCAACAGCAACAGCGACGACTTCGCCTTCTTCAACGGCACCAACTGGACCGTCAGCAACGAAGGCGACGCCACCCTGCAAGTGATGGATGTCACTGGTCGTATGATCAGCAGCGAGAACATCAACGGCAACGCCAACATCAACATCAACGCTGCCCAGGGCGTCTACATGCTCCGCCTCGTCAACGGCGAGAACGTGAAGGTCCAAAAGGTGGTCGTGAGATAACTTGGAGCAATTAGCAATTAGCAGTTAGCTATTAGCTAGCGTAACGGTTGCTAACAGCTAACTGCTAAACGCTAACAGCAAACAAGTTAAATACGAAAAACTAAAGTTGAACAAACAATAAAACCCGAAATAACAATGAAGAAATTAGCACTGACACTCGCGATCGTCCTCGGACTGGGCATGACCACCTTCGCTGATGGCGGCGGCCTCTTCCAACGCGGCAACACCCCTGAGCAAGAAAACGCCTACTTCAAAAACGGCGAACGTGGTGGTTTGGGTATGGGCCTGCCTGGTCACGGTCTGTCTGAAAACCAAGACGCTCCTTTGGGCACGGGCATCGTCCTGTTGGCCGGTCTTGGCGCTGCCTACCTCGTAGGCAAGAAGCGCAGAGAGGAATAAGAAAAATGTTTCCTTTTCATATCTTTTTTGAGAGCCAGTGGCGCAAGCCGCTGGCTTTTTTCTTTTCATGACGAAAAACCCCGAAAAGGTCTGTACCTTTTCGGGGTTTTTCGTTCGCCAAGAGAGGGAATCTGAGTCCTTACCTCAACCAAAGCTCCATTCCCTTGCTGAGGCGATCGCCTTCTTTCAGATGGTTCTTCTTGAGGATTTTCTCGGGTTTCATGGCATAGCGCAGCGCCACATCGCGCACCGTCTCGCCTTCCTCCACGATATGTCTCTTCGCTTTCCAGTTCTTGTTTCTCAGTCCCTCAAGATACACCACGTCGCCGCTATGGAACACCATCTCGTCGGGACGGCGCAGCAGGTTGTAGTCGCAGAAATTCTTGTATTTGATGCCGAAGGCCTTGGCCAGCTGTTCTGGGGTCTCCCCTTCCTTGGCATAGGCAAAGCGCACGCCATTGTTCTCGTAGATGAAACGCTTCTCGGGCGTCATGTCGACGAGTTGGAACGCCGAGCGGTCGGTGGGCGAATAGGCCAACTCCAGCAACTCGTCCTCGGGCGCGATGTCGGGCAACTGGTTGTCGTCGGTCATCTCACCGAGCGCAATCTTGTCGTATTTGGTGAGGTCGTAGAGCTCGATGCGGTCGATGAGCAGTTGGGCGTACTTGGGGTTGGTGGCATAGCCTGCCGCCTTCAGGCCCTGGGCCCACCCCACATAGTCGGTGATCTCGAGGTCGAAGAGCGCTGAATAGCGTCCCCGGGTGCAGAGGAATTCGGAATGGTCGCGGAACGACTCCTCAGCGTCATTGTACTTGCGGAAGCACTCGTCCTTCTCGTCGTCGTCCATGGTGTAGGTCTTGCCCGTCCAGCCCTTGTGGCACTTGATGCCGAAATGGTTCTTCGCCTCGCGCGCCAACGCGCTGTTGCCCGCCCCTGATTCCAACAGGCCTTGTGCCAAGGTGATGGATGCCGGAATCTTATGCTCGCGCATCTCGCGCATAGCGATGTCCTTATAGGTCTGGATATATTCCTCTGGAGTGATTCTTTGGGCGAATAGTCCCAACGGGACTAGAAGCATGAGTAGGATTAGAAGTCTTTTCATCTGTTTCAATTTGTTGAACCCCTGACCACTGGCCCTGACCCTGACTAGTTTACTTCCTATTGTGGAGGCTGGTCAGGATCTGGGTTATAGGCCTGGGGTCAAAGTGACTCATTAAGAATGCAAAAATAACGAAAAACTTATAAAACCGCCACAAAAACGCCATACCTCGGAAAAAATCCCTATCTTTGAGGCCAATTTTTGCAGACCATGGATACAACCAGCCTTTTCAAGTATTTCCCAAGCCTAAGCGACAAGCAGAAGGAACAGTATGGTCAACTCAAAGACCTGTATTTGGACTGGAACAGCAAAATCAACGTCATCTCGCGCAAGGACATGGAGCACTTCTATGAGCACCATGTGCTGCACTCGTTGGCCATCGCCAAATACTTCGAGCTGCTGCCAGGCATGAAGGTGATGGACCTCGGAACGGGTGGCGGCTTCCCTGGCATCCCCTTGGCCATCATGTTTCCCCAAACCGAGTTTTACCTCATCGACGGAACGGGCAAGAAAATCAAGGTGGTGAATGCCGTGAAAGATGCCATCGGCTTGGAGAATGTCGTAGCCGAACAGAAGCGCGCCGAAGAGGTGAAGGACAAGTTTGACGTAATCACTGGTCGTGCTGTGATGACCTTGCCAGAGATCGCGAATCTAGCCGGTAACAAATTGAGAATCAGAGGCGACGAACAGGCAGGCGGCATCCTCTACCTGAAAGGCGGCGACCTGACAGAGGAGTTCAATGCACTCAACCGTTATTGGAAACACAAGAAAGCCATTATCAGCAAGTGGTTTAAGGAGGATTATTTTGTGGAGAAGTATGTAGTACATTTATATTAATTGGATTCCCCTGCGGGGAATGGAGTGATGCAGTAATTGTATAATGCGGCGGCTTGAAGATTTGTCAAGTCAAAAGTCTCATGAAGCCGCCGCAGATCTAAAAACCGGTAGCACTCCATTCCCGCAAGTGGGAAACTCTAAACTGAACAACTAAACAACTAACAACTATAAAAATGAAAAGACTAACCCTTACCCTTTTGGCAGTGCTTGCCCTGAGTGCGACCATGCTCGCCCAGCAAGTGCCTTTCGACCAAAACGTCAGAAGAGGCAAACTCGAGAACGGACTGACTTACTACATCCGTCACAACGAAAAGCCCGCCCAACGCGCCAACTTCTACATCGCGCAGAAGGTCGGTTCCATCCTTGAAGAAGACGACCAGCAAGGTCTGGCCCACTTCCTGGAACACATGGCCTTCAACGGCACGAAGAACTTCCCCGGCAAAGGCCTCCTCAACTACATGGAGCACAACGGCGTGAAGTTCGGCGAGAACGTCAACGCCTGGACCAGCATTGAGCAGACTGTCTACATGCTTACCAACGTGCCGACCACCAACATGAACCTCGTCGACTCGTGCATTCTCATCCTCCACGACTGGTCAAGTTTCATCTCGCTAGAAGGCGAGGAAATCGACAAGGAGCGCGGCGTCATCCTCGAAGAGATGCGCCAAGGACAAAGCGCCCAGATGCGCATCTACGAGAAGATGCTGCCCGAAATCTACCCCAACAGTCCCTATGGCCACCGCCTGCCTATCGGCACCGAGGAAGTGGTCAGCGGCTTTGACCATGAAGCCCTGCGCGCCTACTACCACAAGTGGTACCGTCCCGACCTGCAAGGCATCATCATCATCGGCGACATCGACGTCAACGAGGTGGAGAGCCACCTGAAGACCATCTTTGAAGACATCCCCGCTCCTGTCAACCCAGCCGAGCGCACCCGTTTCCAAGTGGCCGACAACACCGAACCCATCGTGAGCATCTGCACCGACCCCGAAGAGACCAACTACAACCTCTCGATATACTACAAGCATGACATCGTGCCTTTCGAACAAAGAGACGACGTGCAATACTGGCTGAAAGGCTATCTCGACCAACTGGTTTCCACCATGTACAACAACCGCATGGAAGAGTTGACGCAAAAGGCCAACCCGCCCTTCATCTTCGGCTACGGCTACTACGGCACCTTCTTCGTCAGCGACACCAAGGAGGCGTGGACCGGACTGGCCTACGCCAAGGACAAGGATGGCATCGACGAAGCCATGAACGCCATCGTGGCAGAGAACAAGCGCATGCAGCAATACGGCTTCACCGCCTCCGAATACGAGCGTGCCAAGGCCGACCTGATGAAGCGCATCGAGAACCAATACGACGAACGCGACAAGCAGGAAACAGCCCGCTACTTCTACCCCATCCTCAACCACTTCCTCACCAACGAGCCTTTGTTGGGCATCGAGAACGAGTATATGCTCCTCAGCCAAGTCCTTCCGATGCTGCCTGTGGAAATCATCAACGAGTATGCCAAGGAACTCATCCGCGAAGACAACATCGTCATCACCCTGACCGCTCCTGAGAAGGAAGGCGAAGTGCTGCCTTCCAAAGCAGATCTCTTGGCCATGTTTGAAAAGGCCAACAAGGTTGAAGTGGAACCTTACAAAGAAACCGTCAGCAACGAGCCTCTGATTGCCACGCTGCCTCCGAAAGGCGCCATTGAGAGCAAGAAACACGACGACACCTTCGATGCCACCGTCCTCACGCTGAAGAATGGCGTGAAGGTCATCTACAAGCCCACCACCTTCAAGGACGACGAAATCCTGATGAGTGCCTACAGTTTTGGCGGCTATTCCACCATGGACCAGAGCGACCCCTATACCCTACAGCAAATCAACGAACTGGTGGAACTCGGCGGCGTAGGCAACTTCAGCGCCATCGACTTGCCCAAGGTCCTGGCAGGCAAAAAGGCCAACGTCACTCCCAACATCGGCAACTTCACTGAAGGCATGAGCGGCAACTGCTCCGTCAAAGACTTGGAGACCATGATGCAACTCACTTATTTGTACTTCAATTCGCCCCGCAGCGACGAAGAGGCTTACCAATCTTACATCACCCGTACCAAGTCGATGCTGGCCAACATTGAGTCGAACCCCGACGTCGCCTTCAGCGACAACCTCATCTTCGCCCTCTTCGACAACCATCCGCTCCGCAAGCGCATGAAGGCCGAAGACTATGACAAGATTGACTACGCCAAGGCCCTGAAACTCTATGCAGACCGTTTCAAGGACGCCAACAACTTCGTGTTCACCTTTGTGGGCAACATCGACCCCGAGACCTTCGAACCTTTGGTAGAACAATACCTCGGTTCGCTGAAGACCAAGAAAAACGACGAGACCTGGACCGCCAACGTGCCGTCCATCACCGACAAGGATGTCAACTGCCACTACACCAAGGCCATGGAGAACCCCAAGGTCACTTGCTATATGGTGTACAATGGCGACATGGAATTCACCTACAAGAACCAAATGACCATGCAGGTCATGAGCGACGTGATGGACATCGTGTACACTGAGAAAATCCGTGAAGACGAAGGTGGCACCTACGGCGTGGGCGTGCAAGGCAACCTCATGAACCGCCCGAAAGAAACCTTTATGTTCCTCATCGGCTTCAACACCAACAAGGAAATGTACGAGAAACTGATGGGCATTGCAGTGGCCGAACTGCAAAACGTAGCCAACCAAGGCCCGCGTCCCGAAGACCTCAAGAAGGTGAAGGAGTTCCTCATCAAGAAGCATAGCGAAGACCTCGAGAGCAACCGCTATTGGATGAACTGCATCCAAACGCAGTACCGTGACGGTTACAATCCTATGGCCAACTACAACGAAATCGTCAACAGCATCACCGCCGACGACGTGGCCAACATGGCCAAGGCCGTGCTGAAGGGCTATAAGAAGGAAGTGGTGCAAATCCCCGAATAATATGCTACTGGCCTTTAGCCTTTGGCTACTGGCTCCTCTCCCCAAGCGTCATTGCGGACTTGATCCGCAATCTCCTACCAACGAGGGATAGCCAGAGGCCAGAAGCCATAAAACCGAAATCTTAAATCTTAAAATCAAACAAATATGACAGAAAAAGTTCAACAGCTGTTGAATGACAGCAAAGCAGCCAGATGGGCTGCGCTAATCCTCATCGCCTTGATGATGTTCTTCGGCTACATGTTCGTCGATGTAATGTCACCAATCGAGAGTCTGCTTGAGGCCGAACGTGGATGGTCTCCCAGTGTCTTCGGCACCTATGCTGCAGGCGAGTACATCCTTAACGTGTGCGGATTCCTTATCATCGCCGGCATCATCTTGGACAAGATGGGCATCCGATTCACGGGCACCCTTTCGGCATCATTGATGCTGCTGGGAGCCATCATCAAGTTTATTGGTGTCAACGACTGGTTCCAAACCACCGGTTTCTGCGAATGGCTCAACACCTGGTGGGTCAGCATGCCTGGCAGCGCCAAGATGTCCGCATTAGGTTTCATGATTTTCGGTTGTGGTTGCGAGATGGCAGGCATCACTGTATCTCGTGCCATCGCCAAATGGTTTGAAGGCAAGGAGATGGCCTTGGCAATGGGTCTCGAGATGGCCATTGCCCGTGTCGGCGTCTTCTCGGTGTTCTCCATTTCTCCTTGGATCGCCAACAAGTTCGGCACCATCGTTGCCCCTGTTGCCTTCTGCACCTTGTTGCTCCTTATTGGATTGATTTTCTTCCTGGTGTTCTGCGTCATGGACCGCAAATTGGACAAGCAACTTGGCATCGGCTCAAAGGCCGAGGTCAATCCCGAAGACCAGTTCAAGGCCAGCGACATCATTACGATTTTCAAGAGCAGAATCTTCTGGGTCATCGCACTGCTTTGCGTTCTGTACTACAGTGCCATCTTCCCGTTCCAACGCTATGGCGCCAACATGTTGCAGTGCAACCTAGGCATCGACGCGTCCACGGCAGCCAACATTTTCCGTTGGTTCCCCATCGGCGCTGCCATCATCACCCCCTTCCTGGGCGCTTTCCTCGACAACAAAGGCAAGGGCGCCACTATGCTGATTTGGGGTTCCTTGTTGCTGATCTGCTGCCACCTGATTTTCGCTTTTCTCGTGCCCGCCACAGGTAGCAAATTCATCGCCTATGCCACCATCGTTATCTTAGGCATTTCTTTCGCTTTGGTTCCTGCCGCCTTGTGGCCTTCCGTCCCAAAAGTCATGAATCCGAGATACCTGGGCAGTGCCTATTCCCTCATCTTCTGGGTGCAGAATATCGGCCTGTGCTTTGTTCCCATGCTGATTGGCAACGTCTTGGCCTCGTCAAACAACGACAACAAAATCGTCATGGACACCAAGCAATTCGTTGAGCAGTATCAGGATGCGAAATTGGCCATGGACAAGGATGCTATCGCTTTCGACACCTGCTATGCCAACCTGAAAAAGACATACGCTCAAATCGAATCGACTTACAGCAGTCTTGCTCCCGAACAAAAGACCCCTGCCGTCGACACCACCTACAAGACCCTCACGAACACCATGAGAGTGTTTGATAGCAATGCTGGCAGCATCAAATCTTACATTGAGCAACACCCCGCTCAAGCCCAAAAGCGCGCTGGATTCTTCGACTTCCTGAAGAAAAAGGATGCTTCGTCCGAGGCTTCTCAAATGGATGTAATTCGCGACCAAATCGATGAAGCAGGAGGCGGTGCCATCTTTGTGCCTTACCGCTTCACGGTGCCGCTGATCCTCTTTGCCTCCTTCGGTGTCATTGCGTTACTTATCGCACTCTACCTAAAGATCATTGACAAGAAAGAGAAATACGGTTTGGAAGAACCGAATATCAAGAAGTAAGAACTCTGACTTAAGTTTTCTGAATTAGAAATGCGGAATGGCGCAAAGCGATGCAAGCTTGCCCATTCCGCATTCTGCATTATTTATGCACAAACGGAATCTCGCAGTATTCCAAAATCTCCTTCACGAACTTCTGCTCGCGGGGACCGAAATGACTGTCGGAGCGCGACATCTTCGTCATCATGAGCGAGAAGGAGCGTTTCTTCTCAGCAGTCATGCTTTTCAAGGTCTCGTAGGCTTTGGTGGGCAACTCATTACGGGGGATGGGGACGAAGTCCTGAGAAGCAAGGCCTAATTCGTCCATACAGGACTTCAGGCAGGTCTCTTCACCACGCCTCTGCCTGAAGTCAGCGTAGATAAGGTTATGAAGCACGCTGGCAATGGCAGTTTTTTCCTCTGTGGAAAATTTTTCTTCCATCACAACAAATTTTACTGCAAAGAAACGATTTTTTTATTTTTGCAGCAACAAACAAGCGCAAAAAACGCTGCTATGAAAAAACCAAAACTAACTACAATGAAAAAAATCTACCTCCTTGTCTTTACTTTGGCATCCTTCATGACGCTGCAAGCCCAATGGACTGACGACCCCGTCAGCAACACCCGTATTGCCAATTGTGCCAATGGCGCCGCCGAGGTGTATGTTTCAACTGACATTACGACGGGCGACTCATACGTGCAATGGCATTACCAAGGTGAAAACGGTTGGTCGCCATGGTTACAACGCCTAGATGTCGATGGCGTTCCGCAATGGCCTGCCGACGGCATCCATATCACCACGCCCGACTTTGCCACCTGGTCGCCAGGCTATTCCATGACCGCTGTGGAAGGTGGCGTAGTCTCCATGTTCCGTACGCTCGGCCCCCATCACTGGGCAGTTAAGGTCAACGCCGACGGCACCTTCCCTTGGGGCGGGCATGGCATCATGCTCTTCGACGGCGAAGGCGGAGGACGCTCCGAGATGATCGCTGGCGATGACGGCGGCGTGTGGGTCTTGGGCACCGACATGGACAACACCTTCCTTCAATATGTCAACGCCGACGGCACCATGAGACCCATGGCCACCATCACCGACCCGACAAAGAAATGCACCAACGGCAAATTGATTCCAACAAGCGACGGCGTCTTTGTGGTATATGCGAAGCAAACCCTACAAGGATACACCAATTACAACAAGGAAATCTACGTGGCAGGCTACAACAAAGACGGCGATCTGATCGTGCCCGAAACACTGTTGTTGGGGCAACAAACCGTTGGCGCAAGCTATGTCCATTATGCGATTTCAGACGGCATGGGGGGCGGTTATGTGTATCAGTGGCACAACGGCATCGGCGGGACCTATAACACCTACGTCACACATTTCGATGATAAAGGCGAACCCACCATCACAGGACCCAATGGTATCCCAGTACACAGCATCGACCCGATTCACTTCTACACGAATGCCTATGCCACTGTTGATGCCGATGGGCAACTCATCATTGCCTACCTTCAAACCGATGCAGGCTCGCAGACACAAGACAGAGTCTATGTGAACTGCATCAACGCCCAAGGAGACAAATTGTGGGACGATGGCTTCTTGGTTGCCGATTACTTTGGCATCAGCTATTCCGACATCAGAGTTGACCGCTTGGAAAACCATTCTGGCTTTACCGTAATCTATGGCTCAAGCGCCAACACCATTGAAGCTGTCTGCTATGACCAAGATCTTAGCGAAACTTGGTATACCATGATGAGCACCAGTAACTATGAAAAGACCATCAGCGAAAACACCTCAGGTTTCCACAATGGACAAAACATTGTCGCCTGGATCAACGCGCAAGACGGCGGCGTCTTTGGACAAAACATCGGCGAAGAGGGTGACATGGGCGACATTAATATCCCGAATCCTCCTGTCCCCTGCTGCTTCGCACCTGAAAACTTCGAAGGCGAATATCTTTACCAAGAAGAGACTGCTTCATTCGGTGCCATGCTCACTTGGGAGGCTCCTGCCCAAAGCTTTTTACACTATAACCTCTACCGGGAAAACCTTAATGACGGGGCAACAGACGTCATCGAAATTGATGCCGATGCCACGTCCTATTTCGACGAAACCTCTCCCAGCACCTATAAGTACCAACTCACAGCCATGTATGAGAACAACGAGTCAGAATACGCCCTAACCCCTGATGGAGAGGATTACATTATAATAGAGGTGACTGCGGTTACTGAAAACGAAACCGAAAACCAAATCGTCACGCTCTTAAAGATCTATTCCGCCAACGGACAGGTCATTCGCAATGCTAACATAGGAGAACTGAGTCCGGGCATCTACATCATCCAAGGCTTGACCGAAGAAGGAAAACTGGTGACGCGAAAAGCAATGATCAATCATTTCTAAAAACAATAACTTATTAACTCACAAACCATCACACTATGAAAAAAAACTTATTATTTGTAATTGCACTTCCATTTTCTATAACTATGTCGAGCTGCAATGGTCCTAAGACCAATGAAAACGAAAACGAAACCGGAAAGGCAACTGAACTTGAAACCGACATGGTTGGGGCAACAGAAGCCCAAGAAGCAGCCTTCCCATGGGATTTCCCAGAAAACATCAAGAACGAAGGTTTGGCCGAAGGGCAGACCATCCTCTCCATCCACTCCTTCTATCCTGATGCCCTCAAGGAATCAGACAATCCGGCCAACGAGACCTACATTTTTTACAATGGAAAACTGACCTCCGTTGGCGACACGAAATCAACCGTGTATAGTTTTGGCGAAGAAGTTGAGATGCCCAACTCCCTCCTCATCCCCATTCCCGAAGGACAGACGGCCCAAAAAGGTGACATCATCTTGACTTGGTGGCAAAGCGGTTCTGGCATGGAACGAGCCCTCGTCACCGACGCCAAAGACCCTGCTTCGCCTAAGGTGGATTACCTCGACCTCAGCTACAAGGAAGATGGTACAGGCTTTGCCCAAGACCATGCCGACGAACAAATCAAGCCCAACTCCTTTGTCGTGTTGAAAGACGGCGCATGGCAACCCGGCGCCCAAATCGTTGTCACTGGCGACGGCAGCTACGAAACCGCCATTCTCGTCAATTGCACCGACGACAAAGTGTTGGCGAAATGCTTTGCCGGAATAATCAAGACCTTCAAGAGAAGCGACTGCAAAATCGTGCCACTGAACCAAAACCTGAAGGTTGGAGATCAGGTGAGAGCCATCTTCACAAGCAGCTACAAGGACGGCTACACCATAACGAAAATCGACGAGAACGTCGGTCGTGTCTGGGTTGAAGGATCTTTCGGCAACGAGATCTTAAGCATCCTTGAGGTGTACAAAGAATAACACCTCTTTGGATTAAGCCTAAATGAGCGTATAGATGCCATGGCATCTATACGCCATTATTTATTAAAATTTCTATCTTTGCAGCAACTACATCAACAAAACATACCATCATGAAAAAACTATCCTTTCTACTTATGGCTTTGGCAGCCACCTTTACACTGCATGCCCAATGGGTCGACGACCCGTCCACCAACACTTTCATCGCCAACTGCGGCAATGACGACGGCGAAGTCTACCTCTCCACCAACACAAACACTGGCGACACCTACGTCCAATGGGAAGGATCTGACTCCAATGGTTGGTCACCCACCCTGCAACGACTCAATTTTGAAGGCGTACCGCAATGGGGTGACGATGGCATCCATATCGGAGGATTGGAGTTTTCCTCCTACTCTGAAGGCGTCTCTATGACCACCACTACCGACGGCGGCGTGGTGAGTTGCTTCGCCGACTACGAAGGTTACACCTACGCCGTAAAGATCAACGCCGACGGCACTTTCGCTTGGGGCGAACAAGGCATAAGGCTCTTCGATGGCCAAGGCTTTTCACGCACCGAATTGGTGGCAAGCACCGATGGCGGTTTCTGGGCTTTGGGTGCCGACTATAACAACAGCTATATGCAATACGTCAATGCAGACGGCACTTTGAACCCTACCATCACCATCTCGTCCAGTGGCTACAAATGCATGTTCGGCCAGCTCACCTTAAGCATCAACAACTATGTTTTCTTGACCTACGAACGACTGGGCAACGGTTTCTACACCAACAAGGACATTTGCCTCGTTGGTTATGACACCATGGGAAACCAAATCACGCCCAACGTTCTGCTGATGTCGGAACAGACCTTCCAATCGACCTACATCCATTATGTCGTTCCTGACGGCTTTGGCGGTGGCTATGTCTACATTTGGCATCCCGCCTTTAACGAGGCTTTCAATGTATATGTGTTCCATTTTGATGAAGGCGGAGCCTCCACCATCAGCGACACCAATGGCATCCCCGTCCATTCGCCTGACCCGTCCAATTTCTATGGGGGAGCCAACGGCACTGTCGACCCCGTAACCCACGACCTCATCATCGCTTACGAACAGACCGACGCTTTGACGCAGTCGCAAAGCAGAATCTACATGAACCGCATCACCGCTACGGGCGAAAAGGTTTGGGGAGATGGCATCCTAGTTGCTGACTATGTTGGCGACAGCTACTCCGAAATCAAGGTTGATGCCTTTGAGGATGGCAACGGCTTCAGTCTGATTTACACGAAGACCAGCCCCAGCAACCCCTACTTCACCACCATCGAGGCCATGGGCTTTGACAAGGACGGCGACCAAATATGGGCCAAGACCTTGTGCTCGAATGTCTATAGAAGGGCGGTATGCGAAGACACCCCTGGCTTCATATTTGGACAGAACATCATCGTTTGGGTGAATTGTATCAATGGCGGTCTCTATGGCCAGAACATCGGCCCCGACGGCACCATGGGTCCCATCGACCCCGTCATCCCCGAGCCCGAGTGCCCCGCTCCCGAGAACCTGGAAGGCGAATATGTGTTCGACATGGAGGCTCAATTCTTCGGCGTTCAGATCAGTTGGACCGCGCCCGAAAGACAACCTTTGCACTATAACCTTTACCGCCATAACGACAACGACAAGGACGACCTCGTCTTCGAAGTCCCAGGAGATGCCACCTCTTTCATTGACGAAAGCGGCACAGGTATCTTCAAATACCAACTGACTGCCGTTTACGAGGACTGCGAATCCGACTTCGCGCTCACCCCTGCTGGCGAAGACTACGTTTATGTAGGAGTGACCGGAATAGAAGAAAACGCTGATGAAGAAATCGTCACTATTGTAAGAATGTTCAACGCCAATGGACAAACTGTCAGAGGCATGAACCTTGAGGAATTGCCGGCAGGCCTTTACATCCTTCAAGGCGTGACAAAGGACGGACAACTGGTGAGCAAAAAGGTTGTCGTGAACAATTGACCTGTAGTTGCGGCGACTACCGGCCCTGCAACTTAAAACAAAAACAATAGAGACGCCCAACAGCGTCTCTATTGTTTTTGTGGGAACTGTTGGACTCGAACCAACGACCCGCGTGGCTTTTTCCGCGTTTTTCTTTCCCGTTGGATTTCAGCCTTTTATGTTTTCGTTTTTACTCCGTTTTCTTACCCTTTTGCGCCGATTTTGCGCCGATTTTTCAGTCTTTATCCAATGGCACTCCGAAGTCCTTCAGCATTCTCCTGAACATGTCCTTGACGGATTCGTCATCGTATCTTGATAAGAATTTCTTGAATGACAGTTCGAAAGCATCTTTTCCCCTGATTTCGACCATCTTATATTTATCCTGTTGATATATCACATAGTATCTGTAAAACACACCCTGATCGACATACATCATCTTTTCAACACCACTGAACTTTGCATATATTTTATCACGGTCAGTTTCAATAGTTTTGGTCATTCCTTCCATATTTGTATTCATATTTTCAAGTTTTTCTTCTAATTCTTTGATTCGTTTATCCGTCTGATTCCTCACCTCCACCATCTGCGCATAGTTGCTGATGACCACGAAGGCAGCAAGGATTCCGACAAGTCCCATGACTTTGGGTGTATCACCTAAATTATTGATACTAGCCACCATTATAATTACCGCCACAGTGGCAATGATGACAAACATTATATATAATATGGTAATACAATCGCACTTTTCGTTTTTGTTACCGCCGTCATCGGTGTTTATTTCTTCACTTGCCATATCTTTGATTTTTAAGTATTTGTCAATCGAGAAATCACCTTGTCTTCCAAGCCAAGTCCTTTTATGTCTTCTTCGGTTAATGACAGTTCCACATAGACGCGATTGGTCATTGAATGACGCAAAACGATTTCCCTAACCGTTTCAGGCTCCAACAAATCTTGAAAGAAATCGTAGTGCAATTCGTGTCCAATTTTTTTCAACAGCCCAGTGTCGATACTTTCACGCTCATAGATATCATAAACATTGGTGCGTTCCATTCCGATGTTTTTTGCAAACTCGGTAACATTCACATTTTGAGACTTTACGCGCTCTTTGATAAGCTGTCCAATTTTCTTTTCCATAATTGATAAATTTAAATGATTAATAATCAACTGCTTATGTTTTTATGTAGAAATATTTCCAACATTTTGTAGAAAATATTTGTACAGGTGTTGAAATTAATTATACCTTTGCATCGTCAAATATTTGACAATGTTAAATCAAAATCTTTGCCAGTATGAAAATCACAGACTTAATGTACGGCGACTGGTTTAACTCAACGAGGGGGACTTGTCGCATCAACGAAATCAAGCTTTTCACGGCCGTCGTGGAAATGTCGGAAGAAGCCTACGCCAACGGCTCCGAATCGTCATACGAAATGGATTTCGAGTATGATTTAAGGCCAATACCAGTCACAGACGAAATCCTTAAAGCCAACGGATTCAAGTTGACCACAACACTTGACCATATTCAAAGGAGATACATTTTATCCTTGCCCGATGGGTGGGAGGTAACCTACTTTCCGATGGAAGGAGGTTGCGACCGCATCAAGCACAACCACGAGGTTAAGTTTATCGCCACGCGATGTCTGACCTATGTTCACCAGCTGCAGCACGCACTTCGCCTTGCTGGTCTCGACAACCTGGCCGACAATTTCACACTTACCGAAAAACCCTCAAATCAATAATCCCATGGAAATGATAAAATCACTTCGAGACCTGATTTCTCGCATGAAAGCCGCCTCAAAGAGGGCGAAGAAACACGAGTCGCCGAACATCTATTATCGCAAAGGCGAAAGACCAGCGTGCAGAAACTGTCGCTGGGAAGGCGAAACCGTTTCCCGGTTTTCGCATTGCCAAGGCCCTGCAAAATGCAACGCATTCACATTTAGCAGAAAACCGAAAAACAATTAAGTCATGGAACAATTCATCGCATCGATCAACATCTACGACTACGAGCGTTTTCGTGCCCGTGTCATCGAGGCTTGCCAGGTGACGCGCTCCACATGGAGCAACTGGCGCAACGGCGGCCCCATCGAGGCCAAGTACAAACCCATCATCGACAAGGTGGCCCGCGAAATGTTCGGGCGCACCATCTTCGGGGAAGGAGGCGCAAAATGAAAACCGTCGTCATCTTCACCGGCTGCCACCTGCGCGACCGCAAGGTCATCAGCAACTGCACCCAATTTGAGGCAGACCAATTCACACGCATGGCCAGGCACAACGGCTGGCGCCTGCCCGTGCGCGACCTCGTGAAATGGTTCATCTACAAATACTGCCAATGATGGACGGATTCCTTTTCGACATCGAGGACTACACCGACACCGAGGTGGTGCGGATCATGCAGGGACATACCTGCCGCCAGTGTGCCTACCGCCTGACGGTCAGGCAAGGCCACGAAGGACGCAACAGAGTGTCGGTGTGCGAGGCCCGCAAGAGCAACCGCACCAAGAGCGGGCAACTGCGCGTCCGTGTCGATCAGCCCGCCTGCATATTGTTCACACACAAAAACAACGCGAAATGAAAGATCAATTTACACGAGACTGGATAATCGAGCAATCAATAGATATTCTATCCAACTACGAACCAGGCGTTCTTACTATCAGAGGACTGCATTATCAACTGGTCAGCCGGGGAATGACGAATGACATCCAACACTACAAAAGGGTCGTGGCCGCCACAGGTGTTGCACGATGGAACGGTAGCATTGCCTTCGATGCTTTCAGCGACCGCGACAGATCACTTGCAACGGACACCGAAGCGGATCCTTCTGTCTTGGAGGACAAAATTGACCAAGCGAAGGAACAAGTCGGTCTTTGGATTAGTTCTTACCGACTGAACCGCTGGGAAAACCAACCTTACTATCCAGAAGTCTTCATCGAGAAGAAGGCACTTGAAGGCGTTTTCTACAAACCATGCTGGAGACAAGGCGTAGCCCTGGGAGCCTGCAAAGGATACCCATCACTTACCTTCCTTCACGATGCCATGTTACGTTTCAAGGAAGCCGAGAAAAGAGGACAACAACCCATTATCCTCTATTTCGGCGACTATGACCCATCAGGAGAAGACATTCCAAGGGCATTGAAAGAGAATATAGTCAATCTCGGCTGTGAATCAATCGAAGTACAGCGTATTTGTCTCGTGGAAAGCCAGGTCACGGCATGGAATCTTCCACCGGCGCCCACAAAAGTGACAGACAGCCGATCGGTCCACTGGGACGGACTCGGCCAAGTTGAGTTGGATGCCGTCAAACCGGAAAAACTAATCGAACTTCTCAACGACGCCATTGACGAAATTTTCGATCCAAATCTTTACGACTTACTCAAGGAACGCGAATCAAACGAAAAATCCGTCTTCCAGGCAGAACTCAAACGATTTGTCAGAGAAGATCTTTAAAGACAACGCGAAATGACCGACCAGGAACGCAACCAATACTACAAAGCCCGCGAAGCCTACCGACGCAAGTGCGAGGACTTCAAGGAAGAAATGTTCAAATACCTGTCGACCTATGAGCCAAGGATGCAAAAACCTGAAATTCGATTGGTTCCCTGAAGGAAGGAATTGTTTTGGCCTTAAATGCGTCCATACGGACTGCGACGAATGGAGAACTTGCTTCTATAATGTAAAGCCAAATTTCCCAAGGAATAACAAAAAACTATGACCTATGTCCAATCACACCATCGATATAACCTGCCCCAACTGCGGGCATGAATACGACGCCCACCTGCACTGGCTCGTTTGCCCGGAGTGCGGGCACGAGACCAACATCGAAGAACTGACCCTTCAACAAACTTTCTGAACCATGAGTTACCTGTCAGACCGCCTTGCGGCCTACCATATCACCGACAAGGAGAACACCATGAAGGTGGAGGCCGAAGAGCCCGGGCGCTTCTGCGACTTCCGGTTCTTCACCGAGACCGACAAGGGCGACATCGAGATCAACTACCTGACGCCATCAGGCGCCGTGGAATACTACACCCACGGCAACAGCCAGACGCGCCGCTTCAGCCGCATACGCTATGCCCACCCCGAAGAGCACAAAGACTCTAAAGGCAAGCCACAAAAATACTCCCAGGAGAAAGGCACAGAGACATTCCCATTCTGCACCCCTGCGGCCATCGAGGCATACCGTGAAGGCAAGGAGTTGAAGATGCTGTTTGTGGTGGAAGGCGAGTTCAAGGCTTTCAGCCTCTCCATGCTGCGGCTGCCAACCATCGGCATCGGCGGGGTGCAAAACTTCCGCGACACGAAAAAAAGCACCATCCATCCCTACATCACCGACATCATCAAGCGGTGCAAGGTGCAAAACCTCATTCTCATCTACGACCGCGACTGCATGGAAGTGCATTGGGAAGAGGACAAGGACCTGGCCAAGCGCCTCAACAACTTCTACGTGGCCCTCAACGTGTTCAACGAGCTGCTGAAGCCCTACGACGTGCAGCTCTACTTTGCCCACGTCAACGAGAAATGCGGCCAGAAAGGCATCGACGACGCGCTGCTTGAGCCCTCCAACGACGTGCAGACCATCCTCAACGAGCTCACCTCGTTCACTTCGGGAATGCCCAACCGGTTCTACATCGACACCTACCAGGTGACCGGCATGTCGTCGTACCGCCTGAAGCAGATCTTTGGCCTGGCCAACGTGCAGAACTTCTACGACCTCTACCAGAAAGAGCTCCAGAACCACGATTTCGTCTACAACGGCATCACCTACTACATCGACGAGAACGGAAAGCCCGTGCGCTCGTGGCAAGGCGCCGAGAAGCACTACATCCGTGTGGGCACGGAATACTACAAGACCATCGTCGAGAAGGCACCCAACGGGCAGACGGAGCTCAACCTGGTGCAATGGAGCGCCGACACCATCAAGAACGACTACAGCAACCCCAAGGAGTTCATCAGGCAGATCCCCAAGTTCGACGCATTCACCAACATCCCGGAGAACGATCCGAATCTCTACCGTCAGACCGTCTACAGCGAGAAGGACGGCTACAGGTCAGTCCTCTACAACCGCTATTGCCCCGTGAGCCACGAACCCAAGGCGGGCGAATGGCGCACGATCAACATGCTGCTGCACCACATCTTCGACTATCCCACCCTGAAAGGTCAGACGTGCTACGAAATGGCGCTCGACTACCTCCAGATGATCTACCTCCACCCAATGCAGCACCTCCCCATCCTCTGCCTGGTGAGCCGCGAACAGGCCACCGGCAAGACCACCTTCCTCAACCTGCTTCGCGCCATCTTCAAGGAGAACATGCGCATATTGGACTCCGAGCGCATCAGTTCCAAGTTCAACGGCTCGTGGGCCGGCAAGCTGATCATCGGAGTGGACGAGTCGTTTATCGACACCGACAAGCCCACCGTGGTAAACCGCCTGAAGATGATCGCAACCAACAGCAGCATCCCCATCGAGAAGAAAGGCAAGGAAGCCGGCGAGGTACCCAACTTCGCCAAGCTGATCATGTGCAGTAACGACGAGACCAACTTCCTGAAGATTGAGATCGAGGACACGCGCTATTGGATCATCCGAGTGAAAGGCATCGACCCCGACAAACGCGACCCCCACATGGCCGAGCGCATGGAGGCCGAGATACCGGCGTTTCTCTGGTACCTGAAGCACCGCACCATGTTCTACGCCGAGCGCACCCGCCTCTGGTTCGACAGTGAGGACTATGCCACCGAGGCCCTGAAGAAGATCCAGGAGCGCACCGGCAACGTGATATGGCAGAACATCGTCATGGTGGTGCGCCAGCAGTTCGAGTACCAGCTGAAGCCGCAGATCCGTCTCGATGTGAAGGCCATCCAGTTCCTCATGGAGCTCAACAAGTGCAAGGCCGTGGAGAGCCGCAAGATTCACTACATCCTCGAGGACCACAACTATAAGACACAAGGCGTGAGGCAGTTCTACTACCGCGTAGGCTATGGCCACGACAACGAGACCGACGGCAAGGGCCGCGTCTACGAGTTCGACTACACCGACTTCTTCACGCCAGGGGAATGGGAAGAGCTCAACGCCAAGCAAGCAGAGAACGAGCCGTTCTAACCAAACAGCCGCCCGGCTGATTTCATCCTTGTTCAATTTTTAGTAATTCGTACCTCCGCCATTTCAGCCGCCCGGCATCGAAATGGCGGTTTTTTTTTTGCCATGCAACGTCACCAAGGCCACGACCGTATTGGCACCGGACTTTTCTATTTTCCCAAATATCCACCAAAAAAAAATCAAAAACCTAAAAAAGGTGTTGTTTTTGTTGCATTTGTTGTTTTTTGCGCCTAATCGTTTATTTTTCAATGGGATATGTTTTTATTGTTTTTGTTGCTTTCTGTTGTTTTTGTTGTATTGGTAGAAGAAAAAACAACACTAAACAACACAATGCAACACTTGAATTTCAGCGCATTACGCTGAATGTCAATCGATTGCAACAAAAGCAACGCAAACAACAACAAATTGTTGTTTCGCTGCAACAGCAACACCCTTTTTCGTCTTCCGTTGCTTTACTTCGTCAAATACTTGACACTGTTTAATATTTGACAATGTAAAGTATTGAAAATTAATGAGTTAGGCATTGATTTTCGAGAAAAAACAAGTATTTTTGCAGTCGAAATAACACGGAAACGGTCCGGAAACACCTGCAAAACCAACGGAAACGGCTGGAAAACAAAAGAAAACAAATTTAAAATGGGTCAATACAAACAAAACATTATTCCAAAAACAAGTATTCCTGAGGAATGGAAATACCTAACTTCAAAAGAACTCCGCAATGTCGTTTTGGAAAAAGCAAAGGGACTTGTGAGCGAAAAGGTTAAAAACATTGACACTGGTATTTTAATAGAGTTCAGTGTGACCAATGCGAGAAAACTGTCTCGTGGAGGTTCCATTTACTTGAAAAAAGCCGCACTCGTGCCAATCTTACCGGAATTGATCCGTGTTGCAGAGTATTCAAATTTCGGTCAAAGGAAAGAAACCGACAACCCAGAGGTGCTGGGGTTCCTGAATTTCAAGGCAAAATGCCTAATAGATGGAAAAGCGGAATTTGTAAGGCTTTCGGTTCAGTTTTGTCGCCGAAACAGATTCTTCTACAACGTCGAAGTAAACAAAATAAAGCTGCTACCCCAAAAGCCCCGTGGGAAACTTTAATAGCAGTAGCAGCTTTGTCTTGTTATCGCGGGGGGTGTCGTGCTACATGGCCCGTCCCTCACGTCTTGATAATCCACTGGTTTTTCATTCCGTTGCCGCGACCAACTGCTTGCAAAACTACAAAAACAATTCCAAACAACAATAAAACCAACCGAAAATTTTTAATAATCATGGAAAACACAGAAAAGACAAAGACCGAAACCACGAAATTCGACGGCATTTCGGCACAGATCAACCTCTCTCCCGGCAGCGAAACGCACCGCCGCTTCGCCCAGCTGATGCGTGAAGCCGGTGCCGCCACGTCACGCTCGTTCATCGACACGCTGATGGACGCCTACCAGAACCCGCACGTCGACACCGACAACAGCGAGGTCATCGCCAACATGGAGCAGCAGATCACCGACCTGAAGAGCGAGAACGCTGCCTACGACGCCACCTGCCAGAACCTGGAACTCGACATCGAGAACCTGAAGATGGAACTGGCAACGGCCCGCAACGAGGCCAACGAGAACGCCGCCAAGGCAATGAAGATCCAAACCGACACCGACGGCGCCATCATCGTGAAGCCCAACCCGGTGAGCGCCTATTTCCTCAAGGAAATGGCCGAACGCGAAAACACCACGCCGGCGAAGATCTTGGAACGCCTCTTCATCGACGACCTCCAGAACCCCCGCGCCAACAACCTTCCCTATACCGTCAGCAGCTCACGGATCCGCGAAGTGATGGACGAACTCAAACAACAGCAGCAATGAGCAACGAAGCCAAACTGAAAAGCGCTGGCCTCCGCATGGCGCTGAAGCTGCTGCCGCCCGATCTCATCGACCAGGCACCCGCCGTACTCGAGAAATACCTGCTCAACGAGCTGGCCGACATCGAGCCCATGACCGGAGAAAGTGGCAGCTGCTTCCTCCTGGCTCCCGACGACACCATAGGAGCCTTGCGCCTGATGACCGTCACCCTCGATGAGGAATGCCGCGTTAAACGAATCATCAAATCCACAACCCTGTCAGATCTGTTCCGTCAGATCCTTGGCAACCTAAAAGAACTGTAACCATGGACGCAACCAAGATTTTCGGATCAACCGACAACAATTCTTTCGTCAGCCTCGACGAGATTGAGAACGCCTTCAAGACACCCACGCAATACCAGCACTTCTACGAGGACACCGGGAGGTCGGGGCCTCGATACGAACCATCGGACGAGTTCCCTCCCAACCTTGTTGACCCCGACGGCACTGCCAACGATCCCGTTGAAGTGGAAGCCGAGACCGTTGTTGACCACGACCACGCCATGCGCACCGGCGAGCGCATCGCCCGCCTCATCGACACCGGCATCGACTTCGCACTGACAAACTTCGTGGCAAAGAACGGCGAATCGTACCACGCCGACGAGCGCGACCTTCAGGACATCGCAGAAGCCTGGGGAGAGGTCAGCGAAGAGCACAACTGGAACATCGGACCCGAGTGGACGCTGGCCATCCTCTACATCATGGTTTACGGCCCGCTGGTGAAGCAGGCCGTCACCGACCGCCGCATGGCCATGATCGAGGAAAGGCAGAACGCCATGCAAGCCCAACTCGACCTGCTCAAGATGCAGCAAACCGCCGCCCAGGCGCAGCCTGCGCCGCAACCGCAACCCGAAAAAACTGCAACCAATGGAAACGACGCTTCAGCAGATTCAAAGCCTAGCCCCTTCGCCTACAAGCCTGCCTCCAAAGCCTCAGTACAAGACTGAGACGCGTCAGACGCTGCGCGTTGCCGTGTTGGGAAGGGTTGGGTGCGGCAAGTCGACCATCAGCCGGAAGTTTGCCAGGTTGGCCTTGGAGCAGAAAAGGCGTGTGCTGGTAGTGACCTCGCACGAGGAGGAATGGCTCAACTTCCCCTTGGTGCATCCGCGCTTCCCGCAGCGCATCGCCACCTACGTGGGAGGGCGCCGCATCGTCGTCCACAGCCGCAAGGCGGCATACGAGGCCATCGGAATGTTCCGCCACGGCCTCCTCATCCTCGACGACTGCCGGCGCTACCTACCCACCAGCCAGGACGACGATGTGGAGGAACTGGTCATCAGCACCCGACAGAAGGACGTAGACCTGCTTGTGGTGTGCCACAACTTCGAGCAGTTGCCTCCCGTCTTCTTCACCTTCATCGACTATTTCTTCCTGTTCCCGACGCAAGGCAACCTACGCCGTCGCAAGGATTATTTCGCTGACTACGACAGGATGGAGGCTGCGGTGCGCCAAATCAACGAAATGGGCAAGCGAGACCCACACACCTTTAAGATCATCAAAAATGAATGAGCCAAAGACAATGTGCCTCTATGAATTGGCGGCCCGCTTCGGTGTCAGCCCAAAGACGCTTCGTGTATGGATAAGGCGGGAGTTGCCAAATCTTGGACATCGCCCTCGAACCCGCTATACACCGCTTCAAGTGCAAGCGATAATAGACAATTTTGGGTAATCATCGGAAATGATAGGCGATAATGGGTAATAATGGAAAAGGCGGTTTTGGGCCCGTGGTATATTTGCAGCTCAAATTTACCTGAACCAAAAACCAAAATTTACTGAACCATGTTAGACAAGATCGCAAAATCAAACAAGATCATGGCCCTCGTTAGCATCGCCACGCTGGCCATCGTCGCCTTCGTCCTGGTCTACAAACCCTGGAAGGCCAAGCAAGAAACCGCTGAATAAGGAGGACGAGCCATGAAACTCAACAAGAAAACCATCATCATCCTGATCGTTGTGGCCGTGACCGTCTGGCTGCTGTGGAAGAAGGGCGTGTTCTCGAAGAAAGCGGCCGGCGACACGCCGACCGGTCCCGCTCCCGGCACGCTCGACTACTACCTGGCCAACATTGACTTCACGACTGCCGAACGCAACAAGATCCTTGCCAAAAAAGCCGCCGCCGAAGCCTCAGCGACCACCCGGGAAAGAATCCAGGCAGATGCGGCCGCCCGCGGATACACATTCGACGAAATGCTCATCCTTGGCGTCATCTGGAACCTCTACCATCCGAACGACGCCTGGATCGCAGGCCCCGACGGACGCGAAGACTATGGCTGGAAACTCCAGCAGAAGGTCATCAACCTCTAAACCGTGAAAACAAACTACTAACCCCAAAAAACCAAACGAAAATGCAGAATACTCTGAAAGAGGCCCTCAGGCCTCAAGCCACATTCAACTTTGTTGGCGCCAACGCCGCTGACAAGAAGCTGTGCCTCCTCCCTGGCATCTACAGCAGCATGAAGTTCGTGCAAGACGGCACCAGCAAGGAAGCGGTGCTGTCGTTCAGCGACCCGACCAACCTCAACAACGCCGGCTATGCCTGTGACCAGGTTGCCGACGACTACAACGCCTCCGACAGCGGCCAATACGTCCAAGTGAGCGGCGTGGGCCGCGTCAAGTTCCGCGACTTCCTCAACGCTGTGCAGCGCGTTGGCCTGCGCGTGTCGCAAATCGTGATCCAAAACAAGACCCAGAGCCAGGCCATCTTCGACACCGAGATCGAGATTGCCAGGACCGTCTTGGGCGCCCAAGGCGGCCGTGACTACATCACCCTGCAGAAGTACGTCAACGTGAACGCCTTCGACCGCTCGAAGATCACCATCGACCTGAGCGATGAGACGCTCGACCTCACCCCCGAGGTGTTCCTGGCCATCATGGTGCCGGCACAGTCTGAGTTCTCGATGCAGTTCACGTTCGTGCCCACTGCTGCCTATTGATCCGAAAAAAAAGTAGTGAATTTTCTTTTCATAATGGAAGTGAAACGGCGAGCGGGTGCAAGACTCGCCCGCCGTTTCCTCTAAAAGGACCAAACCAAAAACCTGAACCAATGAATGAAATCTTCAATCCTTCGCCCACCGGCCCCGTCGGCGTGCAAAGCGACGCGTTCAATTTGCCTCGCTTCAGCAACGAAACCGCGACCGGCACGGGCCTCGGCGCCGACACGTCGGGCTCGGGCTCGTTCAACTACGGCATGATCGGCGACTGGCTCAACGCCGCATCCGGCGTCGTCACCAGCATTTGGGGCACCAGCGACAAGTACATCGCTGACATGTACGAGACCATGTACAACCAAGAAAAGAAGACCAACAACCTGATGATCGGCATCGTTGTCGCCATCGTGCTGATGGCCTTCGTGTTCCTCATCATCAAAAAGAAGTAAGCCATGAAAAGCAACTCATATTCTGGCGCCTACTCGCGCCGCTTCAGCAACTACACGGCCTCTGGCAAGACCTCCACGGGCACTGGCACTTACAGCCTGAGCGTCGTCAGCGCCGACCCGTCGATGGGCACAGTCGGATACATCGAGCTTGTGCCGATTTCGCCGTTTTCGTCGGCAACACAGGCCCAACAGGTGAGCGTCCGTGGCGGCCAGGCCTCGGGAAAGCACTTCCGCGCCGTGGCCAAGGCCAAACCCGGTTGCCACTTCGTGCAATGGAAAACCAACATCGACGGCGTGGGCAACACCGACCAAAACCCGATTGAGTTTGCCCTGACCAAGGACACCTCGCTCGTTGCCTGCTTCGCAAAGGACTTTGCCGGCTCGCCGGACAACAACAAGGTCGCCAACGTCAGTTGGGACAGCAAGATGGGCAGCGTCAACGGCGACGGCCTCGTGCTTTCGAGCGAGGCCCGCGCCAGCAGCGGACAGCTCGCTGCCGCCCAAGGCAGCACCGTCAGCCTCACCGCTTCGCCGCTCGACGGCTACAAGTTCGTCGCCTGGCATGGCGCCCCTGTCGAAGGCAAGACCTCGAAGACCGTCTCCTTCCAGATGAACGCAAACTACACGATCCGCGCCGAGTTTGCCTCCGAAAAGCAATCCACAGGCGGCGGCACTGGCGGCGGCGGCACTGACCCCGAAACGCCCAGCGTCGTTTCGCCTGCCGGCACGGGCTTCAGCCTGATGTCGTTCGTGAAGAAGTGGTGGTGGGCCATCCTCATCGTGGCCTACATCGCCTACAAGGACAGGAAAGGGGGCTCGAAATGAACACCGTTTCCGGATGCTTCGGCAGCGCGACGCGCACCTATGACCAGATCGACACGGCGGCCGAGGCGGCTGCCGCTGTCGAGGCCATAGAGGCCGCGCCCGCCCCGCCCGACGCCACAGGCCCAATGGCATGCGCCGTGGTGCAGATGGGCGTGTGCTGCCAGTCTCTTGACCGCCGCGTCCGATTGCTCGCCTGGGCAGTGGCGCTGCTGGCAATCTATATCGTATTGAAGGAAATCCAATAAAACACAAAAGACCATGGGCAAGATACTGACAGGCAATGACCTCAAATTCATTGCCACGCACCGCGAACAGATAGAGAAGTACGGAGGTGGCATATACTTTTGCTTCGATAGCGTCGCAAACGGAGAAGAGGCATACGAGATCCTCAGCAATGCCTTGATGAACGAAGGCATTCGCAGAATCAGATACGGTTGGGACAAAAGGGATTTCACAATCTATTTCAACGACGGCGAAAGCAAAATGGAGGAGCTCTATCCCAAGATCTTGAAAGAGGTTCAGGACTACCGAAACGCCCATCCCGAGGCCACCGACCCGTATTATACCGACCCCAATGATCCTGACCTGCGCCCCAGTTCGGGCAACGGTTCGGGCAACGGAACCGGAAAGAGCGCCAGTTGGACCAACTACCTCATCATAGGCGCTGCAGCCGTTGCCGTCGTCCTGTTGCTGTGGGACCGCAAAAAGAAGTGAGCCATGGGATACAAGCTGCAAGGAGAATCGCTTGAATACGCGGCGCTGCACCTGTCGGGCGCCGAAGTCGCGCAAGGCGGCATGGCGCTGTTGGTGACCGCCACGTCGGCCCCCGACGCCACCGTGCTGTCGTGGCATCTCGCCAAGGCCTACAACCCGGGCAGGGTTGTGGGCGACGACGGGTCGAGCGCCACCTTCAGGATGGACTTCCGCAACAAGCTGGAGACCAATTTCGCCTACAGCGACATGCAAGGCGCCATCGGCCTCTACCGTCAGGCCCATGGCGGCAGCAGTCCCGCCCAGGCGCCCGAGCCCAATCCCGGGCATGCACCCCACGAAGCGCCCTACGTGCCTGTCCATGAACCTGCCGCACAAAACAGCTCCGGCGACGCCGGCACCTATGCCATCGTAGGCGCTGCGGCCCTCATCATCGTAATGCTGCTATGGGAATGAACGACAAAATAACGCTCCGCGAGCGCGCCGACCTCGGCCCCGTGATGGCGCGCGCCGACCACCGCGACAACGCCATCGAGGTGAATGCCGCCGTGTTCTACAAACTGCCGCCCATGGTGCAGGAGTTTGTCTTGTGCCACGAGGTGTGCCACCTGAAGCACGACGAGTGGGACGAGGCGCGCACGCAGCGGCTGGCCGCACGGCTCTTCATGGACCGCGCCGCCGACGATGCCGACCGCGAGGCCCGCCAGAAGTTCCTGTCGTACCTCGACGGGCGCGACGTGAGCAATTTCAGCTTGGCGGCCTTGCTTTCCATTGTCAGCGGGGCATTCAGCCTTGGATCATCGATTTGGGGCGTCATCAAGCAGCGCAACTCCGGCTGGTACAGCTGGGACACTGCCACGCAGCGCTCCAACATCGACACCATGCTTCGCCAGGCGTTCGAGCAGAGCCGCCGCAGCCGTACCCGTAGCGCCGCCGATTTCCTGTGGGAGCAGCTTCGCAACTACACCTTCAAGGACAGTACACTCGACGATTTTCTCTCTCGTAGCGACAACTCCTGGGTGCGTAGCGCCATCTCGAGGTACGAGGTTGCCTACGGTTTCGCCCTCGAGCAGGTGACACCCATCGACCTGACGGCCTACCCGCTGCTCATCGTGGCCGTGGGCGGGCTGTTGGGTTATGCTATTTATAAAACTATCAAAAACAGTAAGAAATGAACGCAAAGAAATGGTTATCTGACAACAAAACAATAGTGATCATTGCGGCCATCATCCTCGCCATCGTGGCGACGATCTGGGCCGGAAAGAAGGTCTACACCTGGATCGCCAGTAAGATCAACGAGGCGAAGATCCGCAACGACTCAGAGGAACACACCGGCACCTCTATCACCAGCACACTACAGTTCAAGCTGCTGGTCGGGCGCATATACGACGCTGTGTATAGGTTTGGTACCAACGAGGACGAGATCTATAACGTGCTGGCCGAGCTGCGGACACAGGCCGACTGGGAATGCCTCAAACGCACATGGTCGAGCTTCTACACCTCTCTGCCTCGCATCACGCAGGTAGGTCTTCAGCTGGGCGGAACGTATCCCACGCTGATAGGTACCTTCCAACACGAAGTGAACGCCAAAGAACTACAGCGTTGCCGCGACATCCTCACCGATAAAGGCATTACACCTGATTTTTAACCAAAAAATCAATACACCAATGAAACCGAAAACCAAGAAAACCCTCATCATCGTGGGCGCCGTCGCCATCGTGGCCATCATCATCTACGTCGTATTCCACAAGGCCCCGAAGGGCACCGCTGAAGGCTACATCGACCGCCTGAGCACTTCGAGAGCCAACAAAAAGGCCATCAAGAGCTACATCGAGCAAGCCGAGGCCAACCAAGACATCAACGCCAATGCCACGGCCAACGGCGTCAATTACGAGCAGGCTCTGGCACTGTCAGCTGCCTACTACCTGGTGCCCAGCACCGTCGACGACGCAACCTGGCAACAGTGGAAAGCCGAGATCATCGCAATGGGATAAGGAGGACGAACCATGAACGACCAACTCACACAACTGCTTGAGAACTACAAGGACGGCGTGCCGGTGAAGATCGAGCGCTCCACGGTGATCACTTTGGCACTTACGGCGCTGCTTGTCATCGCCCTGGGCGCTATCATCGTCAAGATCGTCAAAAAACTGTAAGCCATGGACAAACCGACCAAGAAAACGCTGATCATCGCCGGTGCTTCGGTGGGCGCCGTCATCGTCGCAGTCGTGGTGTACTGGCTTTGGATCACGTTCCGTGGCCGTAAGAAAACCTCCACAACCACAATGAACCAGAACCAGACCAACAACGTGAACCAGGCCGTTTCGGCAGGCAAGACCGCCGCCGGGCTGGTGAACTATTGCCGCGCCCAGCTGGGAAGGCCCTATTGGTGGGGCACGTCGGGACAGATCGCCTCGGCTGACCTCTACCAGGCGAAGAAGCAAAAATGGCCGCGCTACTACACCGCAAGCGACTTCAAGAGCCAGTTCGGCCAGAAGGTCCATGATTGCGCCGGACTTATCGAAGGCTATTTCTGGAGCCCGACACCCGACGCGCCCGCAGTGTTCAACAGCAACGGCTTCGAGGACACCACCGCCAATGGCATACTCAGCAAGGCTACGGAAAAGGGCCTCATCACCTCTATGCCGGAGATCCCCGGCCTGTCGGTCCACTTCCCCGGTCACGTCGGCGTCTACGTCGGCAATGGCCAAGTGATCGAGGCCCGCGGACACGCATACGGTGTGGTGATGACGCCGCTGAGGAGCCGCCCGTGGGTGTCGTGGGCAAAGATTCCAGGACTCAAATACTAATCGGATATGGCAAATAAATTGGCATATATCAACCAAGTGGCAACGGCCCTGCAAGGCATGGACCTTCACGGGCTGTTGCCGTCTGTCACCATCGCGCAGGCAGCCTTGGAGAGCGCCTGGGGCGAGAGCTCGTTGACGAAGAAATATAACAACCACTTCGGAATGACAAAGGGCTCCGGGACCAACTACGGCGGCTTCAACGGCCAGACGGTCAGCATCAACGGGCACACCTACCGTATCTATCCGTCCATCGAGGCTTCCATCGCCGACCGCAACGGCCTGCTGCTCACCCTTAACCGCTATAAGGACGTGCCCAAGGCCAAGACCCCGCGTGAACAAATCACCGCCATCATCAACGGCGGCTACACCCAGAGCGACACCTACGTCGACACCGTCATGCAGATCATCGACCAAAACAACCTGACCCGCTTCGATGTGGCATCGACGGGAGGCGGCGGCACTGTCAGCACACCAACGCAAACGCAAAAACAATTCAAAATGAACACCAAGACCTTATCAATCATCATCGTGGCCGTTGGGCTTGCATTGGCAGCCGTAGGCGGCTATAACCTGTTCTTCTGATATGACAACCTACGAATGGATAACGACGTTTCTCGGCCCAGCGTGCGGCCTTATCGGATGGTTTGCCGGCCGTCGTATCCGGCGCAATGAGACCATCAAAGCCCTGCAAACCACCATCGATATGCTGGTTGACAAAAACCGGGAGTTGTACGACGAAATCTTGCGCCTTCGCCAAGAGAACGACGCGCAACGTGACGCTGGTATCAAACGCGACAACGAAATTGTCGTTTTGCGTGACGAAAACGTCAAACTCGGCAACCAGATCAGCGAACTGAAACACCAAATCGAAAAACTGACGCAATGACAATATCAGAAATCAAGAAAGTATTCAAGCGCCGTGGCTACAAGCTGAATCGCCTCCCCAACGGGAAAGTCGCCTTCATCAACCGCCGTGGCAAGAACACCATGACCTTCGACTCCTATGCCAAGGCATACAACAGCCTTTATCGTTCAGGAATGATCAAATAAGCTTGACCGATTGCACAAGAAACAGAAGGAAGGTTTAAAGATCTTCAAGAAATAAAAACACAAAAACAAAACGCTATGCCTGTAACAAAGAAAACCAAAGTCGTTGACTGGGAAAAAGAGCTTGAAAAGGCTACAGGGAAACTCAATAAATCCATGGACAAGCTGTTTAAGGACTTTGACAAGGAAGTCAGTAAATCAGCACAACCAATGAGCCTGAGCCAACGCAATGCTTTATGGAATAAGAAGTACCAACCGAAATACGACAAGCTCGACAAGCAAATCGATGCTGCCTATCTGAAGCTGTGGCAAAAGTATTTCAACAAAAACAACACTCCAAAAGAGGGGATAGTATTCAAGAAATGAAAACGAGCACCAAAATAATCCTACTGGCCATTGTCGCCTATCTTGTGCTGAAGAAGCGCCAGGAGAAGCCGGTGAGCGACGTCGCTATGCCGACCAATGGCGCCCCTGCCTCTGCACAGGCAACGCCTCAACAGAGGCCCGTCACGCCCGTCGTGACAGAATATGCCGGTGGCAGCGTGATCACCTACAACGGACAGACCTACTACACCGGAGGGCCCATCGGCAAGACCGTCTACGACGACATGGCCGCCGAGCGCGCCAAATACAACTCGTGCCCCACGCACGGCACGTCCACCATGCGCCACATACACACCTACAACGGCGGGCACGTCGAGGACTACTACCAGTGCACCGTGTGCGGCCACCGCAACACCGTCTACGTGAAATGAAACGCTTCCTCTCCATCATCATCCTCGCCGTGGCCCTCACGGGCTGTTCGGCCCAGCGGCGCGCCGAGCGCCACGTGCGCCGGGCGCTGGAGCTGTGCCCCGAGCTGGCGCAGGCGAAAGCGCGCCCCATCGACACAACGCTCCTCGCCCCGACGTTCGCCGACGCGGCAAGCATCCCCCTGGCGGAGGCCCTCGCCGGGGAAACGGTATATGCGGCCACAGACCATGGAACCGTCGTGGTTAGCCTGAGCCAGCCCGATAGCTCGCTGCGCGTCGGTTTCGTGGCCGCTCCACAGCCGGTGCGCTACCGCGACACCATACGCTGGCGCGAGCTCGACCCCGCCAAGCTACAACCCGAGAAGGCCGACGGCGGCAACCACTTCTGGAGCGACCTCGCCCTCTGGATCATCGGCATCGGAATGGGCATGGTGCTTTGCTCCTGGCTGCTCCGTAACGCCCTGAAATAACCAACCAAAAACCGAAAACCATGCTGAAACTCAAACAACCCATCGCAAAACTCAAAGACAACGAACAGACCATGGCAGCCGCCAAGAAGGCGCCCAAGGGCCACCGCAAACACCGCAAAACCAGAAAAGGAGGCTGCAAATGACACAGAAGATCAACGACACTTCCAACAGGATCTCCCATGGAGGTCGCCTCGAAGACTACTGGATTGATCGTCCAGTGAAACAGCGCCGCAGCTCGTTTGTCGAATGGGATAAGAAGGACATCGACATGAAGGCGCTCCTGGAGGAATACAAGCTCAAGGGATTCGAGTTCGGGCGTTACCTCAATAACGAGGACCGATACGACTTTCTCATTGCCGCCAAGGATTCCCTCAGTGACCTGGCGTGGCTCATCAAGACCGACAACATCGGTATTGAATATGAAATCGGTATAGCGTTTGGCGCCCGTGGACGTGGTGGCCATGCCGTCGCCCACTTCGAGCCTGGTTATAACATGATCAACCTGACCAAGACAAAAGGCGCATCGAGCCTGGCACACGAATATGGACACGCCCTGGACTATGTGATCGGATTGCACATTGACCAGAACAAGAAATACGCTGCACTATCGGCGGGCCGCAGCATGGCCAAATTCCCCGAGGACAACACTGGGGGCACCGTGCGCCTGCTCATGCGCAAACTGATCCGAGAGATCAAGATGACGCAGAGCTTCGCCCGCCTGAAGGACGCCAGCGAATATTGGCACTACAACACCGAGGTGTTTGCCCGCTTTTTCGAGCAATGGTGCTGCTATACCATGCGCGCCGCCAAGAAGAGCAACAGCTTCCTGACTTATTCCTGGTCCGCATATATCCACGATGAAGCATATCTCACCGAGGCCGATTTCAAGAAGGTGCTGCCTACCGGCAACAAGCTCATAAAGAACATCGGGTTGGTGCTCAACGGCAAGAAGCCCGAGGCTTTCATGGATCTCGAGGTGGTGAACCCGGAGAAGGTGAAGAAGGCGGCCAAGCCTGCCAAGGCGAAGAAGGCTGCCGCACCCAAGAAGACCGCGACGAAAGCCGCCGATCCCAAGACCGCCACGAATAAGGCACCGAAGAAAGGCAACAGCTACGGCGACGGTGTGAACTACTATTATCTGCAAGACTACGGCAAGGCGTTCAAGGCCATCGGAAAGCTGACGGGGAAAGATCCTGCCCGGCCGATCATGTCGGGTGTGTACCACGACAACGGCAACATGGTGGCCACTGACGCGCACGTTCTCGGTGTGATACGCAATGCAAAATACCCGAAGCAGAAAGAGGGAAAGATCATCGCCCTGAAGGGTGGCACGATCGAAGGCCGTTATCCGAATTGGTCTGCCGTCATGCCTGTTCCTTCTGTGAACAACAAAGAATATCCGATTAGCGCAGGCGTACCCGTCAACGTAGCAGAAGACCTAAAAAAAGCGAAGGCCGAAACTGACCGTCAGAAGAAGCTGAAGGATGAGTATTTTAAGAAAGGCAGCACGAAGCCATATGGATGGCTGGAGCAGCAAGGATTCAACGGAAACATACGACAAAGCGTCATCCCGTACAAATACAAAAAATTCTTCGTAAACCCGAAAATGCTTGCAATATGCCTGCAATTCCTCAAGGAAGCTGGCATAAAGGAAGCCATGTTCTACAACAGCCAAACGAAACCACTCAACCACATGGGAGTGTTTCGTGACGGAAACGTCGAAGTGCTGATCATGCCTGTAATGAAAGACTAACGACCAAATAAAACCATACAACCATGAATTTCATAAATTTTGCAGAAATGGCCGGCCTCGCGAGCGAAGGATGGAACAAAAAAATAATAACATCGTCCGAGGAAAACGGCGTCACCGAAACAATAATCTATTGTGGAAAGTCGCGATTTCACAACCCTGACGACCGGCAAACGGAGTCAGACGACCACTGGAAGATTCGCAAAACCAGGATTGTCGACGACGGTACCACAACAACAATTATAGAGACCTGGGCGGAAGGATCCTGGGCTAACCGTGAAAGTCTAACCTACCAATACATTTGAGCCATGACAGAAGTAATGTATGACAAAGTCCTTGGCCGCGTGCGCGAGTCAAGCAACGAAGGAGGCAGCGGAACAGACAATTACAACAGCTTGGCCAACAAGCCGTCCATCAATGGCGTCACACTGAGAGGTGCCATGACCGACGCCGACATTGAAAACCGCGCCGCCGACGCCCAAACCGGTAAGATGGGCTACAAGATCATCGTGCCCACAAGATCGTTTGCTGAACAAGTGACTGCCGAGAATACCATCTATGAGATCAGGGATGTGTTTGACTTGGGTGGAACTCAAGAGACTCCTGTAAGTGTTACATTGCCTGCTGGAAGTAAAATTAAATTTGATGGTGGTGTTATTAAGAATTGTACCATCATTGGTAATAATACAAGCATAGACGCAAGTAATACACAAATTTTTGATAATGTAACATTTAGTGGAACTTTTGTTGATTCACTTAATTCTATTTGGGTAGGAGCAAAAGTAAATGATAGTACTGCCGATAATAGCCCAATTATTCAAAAATGGTTTGACAGTTATTATGCTTGTTTTAGAGAATTATATTTTCCTTTGGGTAAATATTATTTTAAATCTACAGCACACGCAATAGCAGACAGAAGACAACTTACTTTAAATGGTTGTAATTCATATTTTTATTGCAATATACCTGATGACAATGAAAATAATGGACAATATTTTATTAAATTGTCTAATTCTTCTTCTGGTAGTTCTTGTGAGGAATTTGAATTTAAAAATATCATATTTTTTAATACAAGAAATACAGGTAATTATAATATATCTAAAACAAGATGTCTTTATCTTGATAGAGCACAAAGGTTTAAGATTAATAAAGTTCAATTCTGGTATTTTGATGAAGCTGTAACACTTAAAGATGTATGGTATGGCTCTTTTAATGATAATTGTGTATTAAGGAATAACCGTATAGGTATACGTGCAATTCCTGGTAGTTTTTATGAAACAAACACTATATCGTTGCTTAATGTTGATTTTTCTGGAATAAGTGTCAATGCAGCAAAGGCCTTATACCCACAAAACGATGGTGAAAGTGATGATGCTTATAATATGAGAATTGCTTCAGTTGGTATTGATTGTTACACTCTAATGCAAGGTGTTAGTTTTATTGGATGTACATTTGAAAGCACAGACTATGGAATAAGGTTGTCTCATTATAAGCGAAGTAGCAGGGCAATAGTTCATGGTGGTCCTCTTAATATAGAAAGTTGTTATTTTGAAGATAATAGAATACAAGATATATATGTAGGTACAGGCAATAGAGATAATGTTGGTAATGGAAGCAATTATAATTATTTAAATCATATTGTATCCATTAGTTGTTGTAGATTCAATTCAGGAAAGACTTATTTTCTTGGAGCAACAGTTTTTTTACAAAAAAATCAAGCATGTAGTTGCACACTAGCAACCAATTCTTATCAAACTACAAGATTAACTTATGATAATAATGTAAATCTAACAAATAATGGTAGTGCTATTATCAGTAAAATAGGCCAATTGACTTCTACTATAAAAACATATAATGGAGAGGATGCAATTCCAAATACATCTTTTCAGCAATTATATGCAAGTAGGGATAAAAACCAAATTGGAATATCCCCAGATGGGTATAGTCTCACTTCAACAAATACTGGAAGCTTAATCATAACTAATGATGCAAACTTTAATACGGCACCATATTCAGATATTGCTCTAGACATTCTACCATTAAGGTATTACTATGATATAAGAAATAGTTATGGTAGATTACAGTTTTTAAGTGGTAACTCTATAGCATTGGGGTATGCTGATGCGGCTTATCAAAGAGTTGCATTAAATAATAAAGGTAGTATAACACTTCATGAGTTTATTAGAAGATGGAAAGCAGGAACTAATTATACAGGCACTGTAAAAAATCTATTTCCAAACACCATTATAATTGCAAATCCAACTGAAGGTACTGTTTATAGACAAAGCGACAATAGTTTAATTGGTTTTGGAATAAATGCTATTGGGACAACTGTAACTAATAGTTCTCCAAATGCTGCATATTTAGTGTTTGTTGATGCTTTAATAGCAACAAGAACATCATATTCCAGAATAAAGTATTATGCTGATTTATTGCAATGTGGCAGATATTATTCAGAACTCAAAAGGGGCAGTAATGAAAGTTATGATTATACTTCTTATATAAAAATCTATGGTTCTAATGAAAATCTGCAGTATAATCAAAAAAGACTAAACGCTGTTTATTATGATACTACCAATAATAAACTATTGATATTTAATGGGTATGATTGGGTTGAAATGACCTCCCCATTCCAAAGATACTATTATGTTGAACAGGGTGCTAAACTCTCATCGAGAATGGCAATGGCTGATTATGTTGGTCAGACATATCATAATATGGCAACTGGTATCACTTATACATTTAGTTTTGCCAATGGTATTGGAAGAAGCCCTGTATGGATAGGAGGTATTGGTCTAATAAATAGTCTTGAACATCCTAATGGGTATAATTATGACAACACACTTGACTATGCCACTGAACTTGAGGTTAATGACATTGTAAAGTATAATGGTAGTTTACTTAAATGGGATGGCACTCAATTTGTCAACCTTGACGGCACTTCGTTGATCACTACTTCGTCTAATCCATAAAATCTCAAAACCGCGGCGCCTTCTTCGAGATAGTCTCCACCAATTTCGGATCGGCGTGGTTGGCATACCTGGTGGTGATGCTCAGGTCGTGGTGGTCGGCGTGCTGAAGCACTGTCAGCGCGTCGATGCCCGACTTGAGCATTTCGTTTATGCCGGTGTCGCGCAGGCTGTAGAGCTGCATTTCTGCCGGGAGGTGTAGTTCTGTCCTCACGCGGTCCCAATCCTCGCGGAAATTCTGGTAGCGGATATGCTTGGGACCAGGAGCATATCGAGGGCCAAACAGGTACTCTTCAGGGCCATGGCCGTCGGTCATCACACGCAGCCTTTCCACCAGATCAGGCGTCAGCGTCGCAACACGGCCGTAGTGCGTCTTCGATATGTCTTCAGAAATACTGATATATCCATCGTTCAGATGCACATGGCCGACAGTGAGCCGCCAGGCCTCCATCGGACGGATCAACGAATCGAAGACCAGCTGGTACAAGGTCAACATGCCAGGATTGCGGTCCTTCAGGTAGTCGGTGATGCGCTGCCTGGCATCGGGCGGCACAGGTATCCTCTTTTTCGGTTCTTCGCGCTTGGCCTTGATCGTCGCAAACGGGTTTTCCTTGGCATAGCACTTTTCTACGCACCACGAAAAGAAAGCCCTTCCCTGCTTCAGTCGGTTATTGTAGGACCGCCCGCGCAGGCCGCCGGCAAACAGATCGTCCATGAAGCGAACCGCCAGGAGCCGGCCAAAGGATCCTATCGGAAGATCTTTGCACTCCTTATCCACCCAGTCGGCAAAGACATTTCGGAACGACTTGTACGACCGCATCGTGTCCGGGCGAAGCTCCGACTCCTTTTCTTTTATATAGGTGTCGGCCACCATGCGCACCGGCATGAGCATACGGACGTTGCGGCTCTCTCCGAACGGAGTCCATCCACCGGCAAGCTGCCCGTTGATCTGAATGCAGATCCGCGCTGCATGCTGCTTGAAGTCGGCCAGGCAAGCATACCTTTTCCGCAACACGTTCAGCTTTACGGCGTGCCGCTTGAGCTTCCCAGTAGCGGGATTGACGGCATGGTATTCAATGCTCCAGCCATGGGCGTTGTGCTTGAGCGCGGCGGGAATGTAGTCAACAAAACCAAAGTTTTTTTCAGTGGAAAAATTTTCTCGTGTCGATTTAGGCATTTTTTTTCTTTCCCCCGGCATCGTCCAGGGGAAAGAAAAACGTCGTGAAATTTGTGCCGATTTTGCGCCGATTTTTTCTTTATTTTGACGCAAATCACTGATTTACAGTGTTTGTGGGAACTGTTGGACTCGAACCAACGACCCCCGCCTTGTAAGGGCGATGCTCTGAACCAACTGAGCTAAGCTCCCTGTTTTGCGGTTGCAAAAATAGCACATTTTTTGCTTTTTTCGGCCATAAACGTGCAAATTTCAAAAAAATTGTTACTTTTGTAGCAACAATAACTATTGATGAGGGGACTAAATTAAAATGAAAAAATTGAATCTCAACAAATTAAGGCAATACCTTCCTTTTTTTCTGCTCGCCCTGGCCGTAATCTGTTGCAATCTCGCCATTGCTGACGTAGGCAACAACAACCGCTATGACAGCGGTGGTGGGTTTGATGGCGGTGATTCTGACTTCGGCGCTATCCTCTGGCTCATCTACATGTGCATTAGATACCCCTATCTGATTCCTATTGTCATCGTGATTGGCATTGTGCTATACATTATTAATAAGAAAAAGAAAAAGCAAGGCGGCAATGTCAGTGCCATCAACCAGCAAGTGCAGCAGCAAGCCAACAACGATCACTCATTCGACGACAGCGCCTCGGTAGTCGCACAGATTCAGGCCATCGACCCTGCCTTCTCATCCGACAAGTTCATCGGTTTCGCCCGTGAAGTGTTCATGACCATACAGGCCGCCTGGACTGCAAAAGATTGGAAACCCATCCGCCCATTTGAGAGCGAGGCCCTCTTCAACCAACACAAGCAGCAATTGGACGAGTATATCCGTTTGGGCAAGACCAACGTAGTGGAAAAAATCGCCATCAAACACTGCTCGCTGCACGAGTTCAGGCAAGACGGCGACAAGGAAGTGCTCGTCGTGTGGCTCAACGCCGTGATGCGCGACTATGTCATCGACGATGCCACCAAGAAAGTCCTTGAGAGCGACCCCAACCGGGATTGGTACATGAAATACAAGATGACCTTTAGCCGCAAGGCGGGCGTGAAGACCGACCCAAGCAAGAAAGGCAACAGCATCACCAACTGCCCCAACTGCGGCGCTCCCACCGAAGTCACCTCTTCGGGACAATGTTCCTACTGCGGTTCAGTCATCACCAATGGCGAACATGACTGGGTGCTGACGGATATCCATTCGAGAGACTAAGCAAAACGAACAACAACAATCAATTTACAACTAATAAATTAAACAACTAAACAAAAAAAAGCACTATGGGACTTATTAAAGCAATAGGCAGCGCCATTGGCAGCACGATGAAAGACCAATGGTTAGATCTAATCAAATGCGACAACATGGACATGGAGACCCTGATGGTGAAGCAAACCACCAAGTCGGGTCAGATTTCAAAAGGCAGCCGTATCCTCGTAGCTCCCGGCCAAGTGGCCGTCATCTACGACAGCGGCGCTATCCTAGACGCCACCGCTGAAGAAGGTATCTACACCTTCGACCAGTCATCGTCGCCTTCATTCTTCGGCGGACAGTTTGGTCCCGTCTTCAAGGAGATGTGGCAGCGTTTCACCTATGGTGGCACCCCCGCCAAGGAGCAGGCCATCTTCTTCTTCAATGTCAAGGAAATCCTTGACAACAAGTTCGGCACCGCAACGCCTATCCCCTTCCAGGACTGGTCACACGCCATCCCGAACCAGATGACTGGTTCAATCAGTCCTATGGGCGTCAACGTTCGCTGCTACGGCAAGTACACCTTCCGTTTGGACGATGTGGCCGTATTCATGCGCATCCATGCCGGAACAGGCAATGTGGTGAAGAAGAAAGACATCACCGAACAGATGCGTAGCGAAGTGATCGCCGCTTTCCAAAACGTGCTGAACGAAATGGGCAACAGCAATCACCGCGTGCCCGTGCTCGAACTCCCGAGCTACACTGACGATATAAAGAAGGTGATGGACGAGCGCGTGTTCGACGAACCCATCCGTGCCCGTGGCGTGCGTCTGGTCAGCTTCACCGTTGAATCGGTCTCGTTAGACGAGGGCAGCCAGGCTAAGATCGACCGCTACGAATACAGCTCCAACGCGATGATGCAGCAAGGCAAGATCATCGACGTCATGGGCGATGCAGCCAACAACCCTGGCGGCGCAGGCAATGCCTTCATCGGCCTCGGCATGATGAATGCCGGCACCGGTGGCATGACAGGCGGCGTGATGCAAAATGCATGGGGCAGCCAAGGCCAGCAGCAAAACTACGACCCCTACGGCCAACAAGGCGGACAACCTCAAGGTGTGCCATGCCCGAAGTGCGGCACCCCCATCACAGGCAAGTTCTGCCCCGAGTGCGGCACCCCTGCTCCTGCCCCCAAGGCAGCCAAGAAATGCCCGAAATGCGGCACCGAGACCACTGGCAAGTTCTGCCCCGAGTGCGGCACACCGATCCCGGCAGATGATGCCCCGAAGAGATGCCCGAAATGCGGAATTGAGGTAACAGGCAAGTTCTGCCCTGATTGCGGCACACCGATCGCCTAACACCATAAAAAATGTAGAGACGTGCCACGGCGCGTCTCTACATTGTGTTTAAACCGAGCGAATAACGGGGTTCGAACCCGCGACCCTCAGCTTGGGAAGCTGATGCTCTACCAACTGAGCTACATTCGCATTTTCGATGCAAAAATACGGATTTTTATCATACGGTGACCAAGATCCATCATTTTTTCATCACAAATTGAACAACTGAACAACAAAAACTGACAACTGACAATTATGCCCATCACAGAAAGAGAAGAACAATTCATCCGCGAAAGTTTCCATCCCAAATCATGGAACGACATCAAGACACACAACTCCTGGTCGGTCTTCAAGATCATGGCCGAGTTCGTGGAAGGCATGGAAAAGATGTCGAGAATCGGGCCTTGCGTGGCCATCTTCGGATCGGCGCGCACCAAACCTGGCGACAAATACTATGAAATGTCCGTCGAAATCGCCGAGAAACTGGCTGACTTTGGTTTCGGCACCATCACGGGCGGCGGCCCTGGCATCATGGAAGCCGGCAACAAGGGCGCCTGCCAAGGCGGTGCCACTAGCGTGGGCCTCAATATCAACCTGCCGTTTGAGCAGCACTTCAACCCCTACATCGACCACGACAAGAACATCAACTTCGACTATTTCTTCGTCCGCAAGACCATCTTCATGCGCTATGCGCAAGGCTATATCGCCATGCCCGGCGGATTCGGCACCTTAGATGAACTCTCGGAAGCCATCACGCTGATCCAGACCAATAAAATGGTCGACTTCCCCGTGGTGCTGGTCGGAAGCGAGTATTGGCAAGGCCTGATTGACTGGTTCAGGAATACACTGCTCACCAACCACATGATTAAAGAAGAAGACTTTGACATCTTCCATGTCGTCGACACCGCCGACGAAGCCGTGAAGATCATCAAAGAGTTCTACAAGAAATACGCCATCAAACCAAACTTCTAGCATTAACCGCCCATAGACACACTCAAGTTTTGTCAGCATATCATACCGAACCTTCAGGGGAGCGTATCTATGCTGACAAAACTTTTGGTATGACATGGGCGTAATAGCCGAAAATATGCGACGCTATATCGAAGTTCCATTGCAACTGCTTGACATCGAAGGAGAAGGTTTCCATATCATGTTGAAAGGGACCATCCATGGCAAGACTGCCAACTTCTTGATTGACACAGGCGCATCACGCTCTGTCTTCGACCCCAACACCATCTCCACCTTCATCGACGACCTCCAATTCGAGAAAAAAGAAGGCATGACTGCCGGCGTAGGCAGTTCCGACTTGGAAAGCTCCACTTTCCAGATAGATGAATTCTCATTGGGCGAACTGGAAATCCATGACTATGAAGCCGTCGCCTTGGACCTGGAAAACATCCATGAGATGTATGGCAAACTAGGCCTACCCCACATCGACGGCATTGTCGGAGGCGATTTGCTAAAACGCCATAAGGCAGTCATTAACTATAGGAGCAAAAAGGTAAGGTTCACGCCTTAACCCATCATTCTTTTCCGGACTCTTGGATCAGCATCACTGGTTCGGCAGATTCCTCTTCCTTCACATATCGCGCATCAAGACACAACCTGAAACCGCCAAACGAATTCTTCAGGTCGGGCAGGCGCTTGCCACGCCATGACACTCGACACGAAGTCGGCGGCAACTGCCAACCGCCTCCACGTATGACGTACATGTCCCCGTCTTTTCCCAATTTCGCGTTGCGCTCGTTGTCGTAGAAACGATATTTGGAGGAGCACCATTCCCAAACGTTGCCACTCATGTCGTAAATGCCTAGCTCATTGACAGTGCGTTTCTTCACTTTCTTGGTCTTACGTGCGTTACCATTATGCCATGCCACACGATCAACATCGTTGCTGCCACTGTAGATATAACCATGTGTGTTCATACCTCCACGGGCGGCATACTCCCACTCCTCCTCGGTAGGCAAGCGAAACTGCATTCCAGTGATGCTGTCAAGGCGCCGCAAAAACTCCTGCACCTCATAATAGTCGACATTGGTCACAGGGCGCTTCGAGCATTTATAGCGACTCGGATTGTAACCCATCACCTCTTTCCACAACTTCTGCGTCACCTCAGTCTGTCCAATATAGAAATCATCATGAATCGTCACATGATGCACGGGCAACTCATCAATGAGCGCAGCGCGGTCGTAATTGAACTCAGCGGTGTCCTTGCGCTGGGCGCCCATCCAAAAGTCACCCTTGCCGACGCGGATCATGTTAAACGACACCTTGTTGACGCGATAGGACGTCGGAGCAGGAAGCGTATCTTGGGCAAAAAGCAAGGTCTGCACAACCAAAAGCAAGACCCACAACAAAAAGCATTTCTTCATCTCTCCAAAATTTGACGCAAAAATACGAAGATGGATTCAAGAATCAAAATATAAAATTGACTCCGCAGAAATCTCAAATTGGCATACGCCGAATCAGAGCATTCCTCATTCCTCATTCCACATTCAAAAAAAAGCACTATCTTTGCACAAAATCTAAAAAAGATGACCAAGATACTCATCATCGACGACGAGGCCCCCATACGCCGCGTGCTGCGCGAAATCCTGGAGAACGAAGGCTACCAAGTGGACGAAGCCGCCAATGGCATGGAAGCCCTTCAGCACATTAAGGAACAAGAGTTTGATGCTGCTTTTTGTGACATCAAAATGCCCGAAATGGATGGCTTTGAAGTACTTGAGGCCATCCGAAAGGAGTCGGATGTGCCTGTCATCATGCTTTCTGGACACGCCACCAATGAGAACGCCGCGGACACCATCAAGAAAGGCGCCTTCGATTTCATCCAGAAACCGCCCGACCTCAACAGGTTGCTCATGATACTGCGCCACGCGCTGGAAAAAAAGACGCTGACCACAGAAAACAAAGTGCTGAAAAAAGCCGTCAAAATCCAGCACCAAATGATTGGCGAATCTGCCCCTATGCTTGAAATCAGGGACATGATTGGCAAGGTGGCACCCACCAATGCGCGCGTACTCATCACGGGCGAGAACGGCACAGGCAAAGAGTTGGTGGCGCGTCAGTTGCACGAGCTCAGCCAAAGAAGCGCAGGTCCTTTCATCGAGGTCAACTGCGCAGCCATTCCATCAGAACTTATTGAAAGCCAATTGTTTGGTCACGAAAAAGGATCTTTCACATCGGCCATCAAGCAGAAGAAAGGCGACTTTGAACTGGCCGACTGTGGCACCCTCTTCTTGGACGAAATCGGCGACATGAGCCTCTCCGCCCAGGCCAAGGTTTTGCGCGCCTTGCAGGAAAACAAGATTGTGCGCGTCGGCGGCGAGAAGGAAATCCCTGTCAATGTCCGTATCTTGGCGGCCACCAACAAGAACCTAAAGGCGGAGATTGAGAAGGGCAATTTCCGTGAAGACCTTTACCATCGTCTGAGCGTGGTCGTGATCAACGTGCCTCCTTTGCGCGAACGCAAGGACGACATTCCCTTGCTGGTCACCAACTTTATGGAAAACATCGCACAAGACATGGGCAAACCCATCCCGACCTTCCTACCCGAGGCCATGGAATTGCTGCAGCAATACCAATGGACAGGCAACATCCGCGAACTGCACAACATCGTAGAACGCTTGGCTATCTTCTGCGGCGACACCATTACCCAGGAGGACGTCGTGCGTTTTGGCAACCCCTTGAATTAGTTAGGAGTTGGGAGTTGGGAGTTAGGAATTATCAGTTAGGAGTTGGGAGTTAGGAGTTATCAGTTGGGAGTTATTGGTTGGAAGTTGGTCTATTGATAGGGGGAAATTTGCTTTTACCCTTGCGGGATAATGAAAATTGCTGTATTTTTGCAGCCTGTTCTTTGAAGATGATTTTTCATCATCAAAACCTGTTGGGAAACTAATGAAATAGCGGTGGCCCAATCCCTAAAGGGGAATTGTGACACCCCCTCTCTCAACTCTAAACTAAAACGGGGATGTATGGTTTTGACAGCAAGATGAATTGTCATGTAAGCATGCCGAGCCTCGCAGTGACGCTCGTTAATCTTGACTGCAAAAAAGTAATTGGCGAGAATAACTACGCTTTCGCTGCCTGATTGAAGTACAGTAGATCACTGGCTTAATCCGCTCACAAGGTGGGTGGACGAAACATCCCGCAGGTGGAGATTCCTGATTCCGGCCTGAGCACGGGGTGCTAATCAATTTCGGGATAGTCTTGTCGGCGCTCCGACGGCAGGGCGAAACTTAGGAGATAAGGTCGCGTTTAGGGCGTTCGCTCCCTTGCACGGCACGAAAACCAATAGCGGAATAAGCATGTAGAAAGCCTGGGGGTTCCTTGTTTGGACGAGGGTTCGACTCCCTCCATCTCCACTTTTTGAACGCAAAACCAGTTGATTTTCAGCGGGTTTTTGTTTTTTAGGAAACATGAGTCAATTCTTCTGAGAAAACAACTAAGTAAGTGCCGGTATATATTATTTTTCCCGCTTTTCACGTTTTTTACGACGTTGTTCTCTGTTGTTGGCTTCTGAAGCCAAATTCTCAACTACTGAATCCGTAAAATCTTCATCCCATATTTTTCCGCTAACCATCGCATCTGACCACGGGCAGAGTTTTTCATAATCAGTATCAAGGACAACTGTATAGGGCAACCCGCACTTATCATTTACCGACATAAACAAACGACGCCCTTCACGTATCAGATTAGCAGACCAATCATCGTCAGACTCATCAACATTTTCATATATTTCTTTTGTAATCTCATATAAGGTACAATTTACCCCGTATCCTATTTGCGCAGTATATAATCCTTTTTCGGGATCAAAACAGCATTTCCATTGATTACCTTCCTTAAATTCCATACCATTTCTCCTTGGTTCTCTAATAAACAGTTTAAAAGATGACTGCAAAAATACAAATTTTCGGCAAGTGGTCAAGGCCTGCCTTCTTTGCAGTTTCCTATAGATACTCGTTGATTTTAGCGTTGGCATACACCCGAAACAAATCAAAAACGCATATTCTTCTGGATTTATGCCTACACTCCAAAAAGACGCATAAAAAACGTTTCGCAACCCTCGATTTTTCGCAGAAAAAGTGTATTTTTGTACCAAAACTATCTAAAATGAAAATCCTCCACACCAGCGACTGGCATCTGGGCCATGCCCTTCATAACTTTGACCGAACTGAAGAGCAGACGGCGATGCTGGACCAAATGGTCCGCATCGTCGGCGAGCACAAACCCGATGTGTTTCTGCTGTGCGGCGATGTGTACCACACCACACAACCCTCGGCTGCCGTCCAAACCCTGTTAACTAACACCTTAGTAAAGATCCACGAAGCCCATCCCACGATGACCATCGTGGTCACCGCCGGCAACCACGACAGCGGTTCGAAACACGACATTTTCCGCACCCCCTGGCAAGCGCTTAATGTCCATACCATAGGCAGCCTAGAAAAAGACAACCCTGACGAGCACATCATCGAAGTGCCAGATGTCGGCTTTGTCATCGCCATCCCCTACTGCAACGAACGCTATATCCCCGATGGTTTCTTCCAGCAATTGCTCGACCGCGCCAACGCGATGAACACGACCGGCCTGCCCGTGGTCATGATGGCGCATACCACCATCAGCGGGTGTGACTTTACCGGCCACGACCGCGCCAATGACTTTGTCGTCGGCGGCATCGATTCACTCGATTTGGACAGGATGGGGCAAGGGTACGACTACCTGGCCCTAGGTCACATCCACCATGAGCAGTTCGTACACAGCGGCAAGCACAATGTGAGATACAGCGGGACCCCACTCCCTGTCAGTTTCGACGAGACCTACGGCCATTCAGTCAGTTTGGTCGAGATAGGAAAACATGGCGAAAAACCCATGGTGAAAACCATCGAGATAGACAATCCCCACCCGCTTGTCACACTGCCTACCACAGGATTCACCGATTGGGAAACCGCCAAGAAACTTTTGGCAGACTATCCTGACAACATTGCTGCCTACGTTCGCCTCAATGTCGAAGTGGACGGTTTCCTGCCCACAGAAGCCTATGCCGAAGCGGTCGACTTGACCAAAAGCAAGCAGTGCCGGTTTTGCGGCTTCAACTCGAAACGCAAAGAGACAAAACACGAGGATGCAAAAGCCATGACCGTTCAAGAGTTCCAGTCAGAGGAACCTTCTGACATTGTAAAACACTATTTTGAAGACAGTGGTCTCACCTTTGACGCCGAACTAGAAGCAACCTTCAAGGAAGCCTTGGAGATGGTGCAAGAAGAAACCCGAAAATAAACGATGACGGAGGAACACTATCATGAAAATCCAAAAACTCACCATTCACAACATAGCATCCATCGAAGACGCAGTGATTGACTTCGAAGCCAGTCCCCTGGCCGATAGCGAGGTGTTTCTGATCACTGGAAAGACAGGCGCTGGAAAGACAACCATCTTAGACGCCATCTGCCTCGCCCTTTATGCTGACACCCCAAGGCTGGATGGAACCAAAATGGAAGGCGACACCAAAGACGGCGAAAACAGCGTGAAAACCGACGACCCTCGCCAACTCATGCGCAAAAACACAGGTGAAGCTTTTGTCTCGTTGACTTTCACAGGAAGCAATGGCGTTCATTATCAGGCCACATGGGCAGTAGCTCGCGCCTATAAAAAACCGACCGGAAAACTTCAAACCAAAGACTGGGAATTGAGAAACCTTGACGACCCTAAAGGGATAACGCTCACCAAAGACGCGGACATCAGGGCCGAAATCAAAAACGCCATCGGCCTTGACTTCGACCAGTTCTGCCGCACAACGCTGCTGGCCCAAGGTGAATTCACCCGATTCCTGAACAGCAAAGACGAGGAGAAAGCCAAAATCTTGGAGAAAATCACCGGCGTTGACATCTATTCGAAACTTGGCGCAAAAATCTTTTCCGAGACTTCCAAAAAAAAGCAAGCCTGGGAGTCGGCCGATCAATTGGCCAAAGGCACCCAGACGCTTCCCGATGCGGAAATCGCCGAGAAGCAAGAGACCATAAAAAGCCTTGACGCCCAACATAATGCATATCAACGACTCCAAGAAAAAGACCTAAAGAAACAGCAATGGCTGAAGACCGAGGCAGATTACGCCAAGCAGTTGGCCGATGCCACAAGGGATTGCGAGAATGCTGTTACTGCAATTCAGAGCGAGGCGTTCAAGACAAAAGAAACCCTGGCAAGGCAATGGAACGAGACCATAGACGCCAGAAACTGGTTGACCACGAAGCGAAAGGCGGAACACAGCAAGACTGTGCAACAAGATGCACTCTCCACATTAAAACAAGACTACACCAAAGTGCTTAACGGGTTGGCCTTCGCCGAACAAGAGAAACAGCAAAAGGAAGCAGAACGCAATCAGTTGCCCGAAACCAAACCCGAAGAAGAAGAACGAACCTCACGCCTATTAAAAGAGTTTCGCGAGCAACAAGACCAAGCCAAGCAATTGTTGCGCAACATCGAGATGACCTTCGAGCGCATCGAAATGCATGCCTCCGCCAAACAAAACAAAGAACAAGTGGCCAAGGCGCTTGACGACATGCTGACCGACATCGAGGTGAAGCAAAAAGAGTCATCGGCGATGGGACCCCAACTTCATGACGCTAAAGTGAAAATGGACGCTTGCAAGGAAATGCTCGACAGACAAAGCGACACCGTCAACAAGTTTGCCCAGACCTTACGCCAAAAACTCAAAGTTGGCGACATTTGTCCCGTATGCCGACAAGAGATCACGAGCGAACTGCCCCACGAAGAAGCGTTAGCGCAACTCGTTGGTGACTTGAGAGAGGCATTCACCGAGGCGGAATCTGCCTATAAGGACCTGGAAAGCAAGAAAAACAAGTTGGATGCCGAGATTCAAGCAGAGACAAAGTCCTACCAAAGCGGAAAAGAAGCCTACGACAAGGACCATTCCGTCGCTGATGCCAAGCAAAAGGTCTTAGAAGGATGCAAAAGTTGTGGCATCGTGACCATTGACAGCACGACGCCGCAAGCGCTTGAATCGCTGAAAGCCAAAACAGAAAGCGAATTGAAAGAACTTGAAACAAAAATTGCCGACTTGGAGAAAATGGTGTCAGAACAGCAAAAGGCGTTGCGGCAAAGGCAAGCGCTCGACCTCCAAATCGCAGCGATGGCCAGCGAATGCCTGAAGACGAAAGAACTTATAGATGACCTTTTGCTGCTTATGCCGGATTGGAAACCACTGGGACCTGCATTGCCCACTCCCCTGCCCCAACTGTTGAAGAAAGCCAATGACATGAAAAGCAATGTTTCCATGGCCTTGGTCCAACTGAAACAAGCAGAGGATGCCATCAACGACAATGGCCAGCAACTGAAGGCATTCTTAGGCGAACACAGCGACATCAGCGTGGAACGGTTGGATGCCTTGAACACATATTCCGCCCAGACCGTTGCTGAAATAAGCGCTACTATCAGCAGAGAAAGAGAAAAAGCGCTGACCACTCAGACACTGAAGGAAAAAGCCGCCAAAAAACTTGAGGAGCACAGGCGGGCAAAGCCTGCGCTGAAAGCGGAAGAAACCATCGAAGCATTAGAAGCGCGCATCGCTGCCTGCAAATCAACAATGACGACATTTGCTGAGAAAAAAGGCGCCCTCGTCCAAGAGCTGAAGACGAATGAACAGAACCAAAAACTCCAAAAACAGCGCGAAACCGAGGCCGAGAAGAAAAAGGAGGAATACCAGAAATGGTCGCGTTTGAACCAGCATATCGGCGATGCCACAGGCAGCAAATTCAGAAAAATCGCTCAAAGTTATGTCCTCTCCAGCCTCATTCACGCCGCCAACGGTTACATGAGCACGCTGACAGACCGCTACACCTTAAAAGTGACTCCTGGCACTTTCGTCATCTCCATTGAGGATGCCTACCAAGGTTTCGCAAGCCGAGCGGCAAGCACCATTTCCGGCGGCGAGAGTTTCCTGGTCTCTTTGTCATTGGCATTGGCACTCAGCGACATCGGACAGCGTTTGGCTGTCGACACCCTATTCATCGACGAAGGTTTCGGGACCTTGAGTGGCGAGCCGCTGCAAAACGCCGTCAACACCCTCCGTTCCCTCCGTTCTAAGGCAGGGCGACAGGTGGGCATCATCAGCCATGTGGAAGACCTGAAAGAATGCATCCCTGTCCATATCCTAGTGGACCAAGAAGGGCAAAACTCCAGCAGCACCATCTCCATCGTGTTGTCCGACATCCACACATAGCAAGGCGCCACGCTTGGCTCAGAAAAGCTTTTTTTCGCCATTCAGTCCAACATATCGGATAATTCCGTATCTTTGCAGATTAATAAAATCTAATCTGTCATGACACTCGATCCTGAAAAATTTGTTGGTGAAGGCCTGACCTACGACGACGTCCTCTTGGTCCCTTCCTATAGTAATGTGCTTCCTCGTGAAACAAGCCTGAAAACCAAGTTCTCGCGCCATATCGACCTCAACATCCCCGTCGTCTCCGCCGGCATGGATACCGTCACAGAGAGCCGCATGGCCATTGCCATCGCCCAAGAAGGCGGCATTGGCGTGCTGCACAAGAATATGACCATCGGCAAGCAGGCTGCCGAGGTGCGCAAGGTGAAACGTGCTGAAAACGGCATGATCAGCGACCCGGTGACCATCCATGTGGACGCCACGGTGAAAGACGCCCTCGACTTGATGAGCGAATACCATATCGGCGGCATCCCCGTTGTCGACAGTGGCAATTATTTGGTGGGCATCGTCACCAACCGCGACCTGCGCTTCGAGCGTGGTCTCGATCGCCCCATCGCCGAAGTGATGACGAGCAAAGGCCTCATCACCACCACTGAGGTGTCTTTCGAGAAGGCTGCTGACATCCTGCAAGAGCACAAAATCGAGAAACTGCCCGTGGTTGACAAGGACAACCGCCTCATCGGCCTCATCACATATAAGGACATCATTAAGGTGAAGGCGCGCCCCAACGCATGCAAGGACTCGCGTGGCCGTCTGCGTGTAGCCGCCGCCGTTGGCATTGCTGCCAACACCCTTGAACGCGCCGCCGCCCTAGTAGACGCTGGCGTAGACGCCTTAGTCGTCGACACTGCCCACGGACATTCGCAAGGCGTGATCGACATGGTGCGCAACCTGAAGTCCAACTACCCCGACATTGACATCGTTGCGGGCAACATCGCCACCGCTGAAGCTGCCAAAGCCTTGGCGGAAGCTGGCGCCGATGCCATCAAGGTGGGTATCGGTCCCGGTTCCATTTGCACCACGCGTGTGGTGGCAGGCATCGGCGTGCCGCAACTCACTGCCGTCATGGACGTGTGCAAAGCGTTGGAAGGCACAGGCATTCCCGTCATCGCCGACGGCGGCATCCGTTATACGGGCGACATCGTGAAGGCCCTTGCCGCAGGCGCCTCTTCCATCATGGCAGGATCGCTCTTCGCAGGCGTCGACGAGTCGCCAGGCGACACCATCATCTACGAAGGCCGCAAGTTCAAGACCTACCGTGGCATGGGCTCTCTCGAGGCCATGCAGCAAGGTTCGAAAGACCGTTACTTCCAAGATAACGTGGAAGACGTGAAGAAACTCGTTCCCGAAGGCATCGCTGGCCGTGTTCCTTACAAAGGCACCCTCTCCGAAGTCATCTACCAAATGGTAGGAGGACTTCGTTCGGGCATGGGCTACACAGGCTCGCACACCATCGACGAACTAAAGAAAGCCAAGTTCATCCGCATCACCAACTCGGGCATCCTCGAAAGCCATCCGCATGACGTGACCATCACGCAGGAAGCCCCCAACTACAGCAAGAGAAGCTGATGAAGGCATCCATATCATTTCCTGAACTGCAAAGCATCATTGCAGAAAAGGCCCAGCAACAGATTAGATTTTCTTTTGTTGACGGGAAAACCGTGTGCGTTACTTATCCCCTCAACTTGGGCTTTTTTAAAAAAGACATCTCCGCCAACTTGATTATCAAAGAATTGGTCGGCAGCGACTTGTTGCTGCAACTTGATGCAGGTTTAGGTTCCGACACCATGCTCACCACCGTGCTCGGCCTGCTGAAAGGCAAAGTGCCAGAAGGACTGATCGAGAAAAGGCCCGACAGCCATCTGTGCTTGCATCTCGACCAAATCGAGCAGGCGAAAACCGTCTTCGAAAAGATCGACGTCACCGACCTGCATTTCCTCGCAGAGGGACTTGAAGTGGAAGGAGCCTTGAAATAATAACCTACAATCTGCGTTAATTGAAATAACTAGCAAACAACGAATACCAGAAATGAAAAAGTTCAATCTTTTGAAAGCGTTTGTGTTGGCATCATTCCTTATGCCATCCATTTTTGCCAGCGCCCAATCGAAACTCGACAATCAGGTCTTGATGACTATTGGCGACCAAGACGTCACCGTGAAGGAGTTTTGCGACGTGTATTACAAGAACAACCTCAAGAGCGATGTCATCGAAAAGAAATCCGTTGACGAATACCTCGACCTTTTCACCACTTTCCGCATGAAGGTGATGGAAGCCGAGCGCATGCAATTAGACACCAGCGCCAAATTCCAAAACGAATTGGCCGGCTATCGCAAGCAACTCGCCAAACCCTTTATGAGCAGTGACGACATCACCGAAGAGCTCATCGAAGAGGCCTACCAACGCAAGCAGAAGGATATCCGTGCCTCGCACATCCTCATCCGTTGCGACAAAAACGCACTGCCTTCTGACACGCTGAAAGCCTACAACAAAGCCATGGACATCCGCAAGAAAGCCCTCAAAGGCGAAGATTTCGGGAAATTGGCTGACCAATACTCCGACGACCCTTCTGCCCGTGACAGCAAATCCTCTGCCGACGCCCCTGCCCGTCCTGGCAACCACGGCGACCTCGGCTACTTCTCCGTCTTCGACATGGTCTATCCCTTTGAGACTGGCGCCTACAACACGAAAGAGGGCGAGGTCTCGATGCCTGTGCGCAGCGACTTCGGCTACCATATCATTAAGGTGCAAAGCGTGACTGACGCCATGGGTACCATACAAGCCGCCCACATCTTCCTCCAACTGCCCTTCGACGCGCCAGAAGAAGATGTCGCCAACATGAAACTGAAAGCCGACAACATCTATGCCCAACTGATGGAGCAAGACGGGAAAAACTGGAATGAAATGGTGAAGCAATACAGCGACGATAAAGGCACAGCAGCCAATAACGGCACATTAAGCGCTTTCACCGTCAGCCGCATCGTTCCTGAGTTTATCGAGGCCTGCAAATCCATAAAGCCCAATGAAATTGCCAAACCCGTACGCACCAACTACGGTTTCCACATCATCAAACTGCTCAGCACCACCGGCGTGGCCCCGTTCGAGAAGGAAAGACAAGGCCTTTCTGAACGCATCGAAAAAGACATGCGCTCTAAGAAGTCGGAAGAGCTGGTGCTCAAGCAAGTGCGCAAAGAATACAAATTCAAACAAAACGACAAAAATCTGGAAGCATTCCTTGCCACCGTCGACAGCACCATCTTGGACAAGGCTTACAAACCCACCGACAACGTGAAGATGAACGATGTCCTCTTCAGCCTGCAAGGCGAACCCACCAAGGTGAGCGACTTCATCAACTACATCAACGACCACATGACCAAACAGCGTTTCGTCACGCCTGCCACCTACGCCTACCAACTCTATGAGAGCTTCTGCAACGAGACCGTATTGAACTACGCCGACGCCCACCTTGAGGAGAAATACCCTGAGTTCAAGGCATTGGTGCAAGAATATAAGGACGGCATCATGCTCTTCGACCTCATGAACCTAGAGGTATGGGACAAGGCTGTCAAAGACACACTCGGCTTGCAGGAATTCCACCAGCGCAACGCCTCTAAGTACATGTGGGGCGAACGTGCCTTGGCCACCATCATCACCGTGACGCGTCCTGAGTCGTTGCCCGCAGTGAAAGCCCTGATGGACAGTGGCATCGAACTCGACAGCCTGAAAAACGCCATCGTCCGTGACTCCATCAAGTACACCTTCGTACGCAAAAACTACTATCAGAAGGGCGACAACCAATACGTCGACCAAACCGAATGGAAAGTGGGCGTGCGCAACGAGATTCCTTCCACTGTCGACCAATCGACTACCATCGTGTGCATCAGGGAAGTGCGTGGTCCCGAAGAAAAGACCCTCAGGGAAGCCCGTGGTCTCGTCACTTCCGACTACCAAGTGGAACTTGAACAGAAGTGGGTGCAGGCCTTAAAGGAGCGCTATCCTGTGAAAATCAACGAGAAAGTTCTGGACAAAGTCAGAAAGATGTATCCATGAGAAGGTTAGGCGTCATCGGCATCCTCCTTATGCTGCTGTTGGCAGGCTGCGACTACTTCCAGAAGAGTTCGAAAGAAGTGGTGGTGGCCGAATGCTACGGCAAGTACCTCTATGAGTCGGACCTCAACGGCATCGTCCCCGAAGGCACCCCTATCTTGGACAGCCTCCAGCGTGTCAGCAACTTCATCGACTCGTGGGTCAGGCGACAGGTCCTCCTCCACCAAGCCGAGAACAACCTTGACAAAAACACACTCGACCTCGAAAAGCAAATGGAGGAATACCGCAACTCGCTCGTCGTTTACGCTTACGAAAGCCAACTTATAAACCAGAAACTGGACACCATCGTAAGTGAAGATGAAATCGCCAACTACTACGAACAAAACAAGGAAGACTTCCAATTGCGCAACACCATGGTAAGGGTGGCCTACGTCATCATGCAAGGCGACAGCAAACAAATTGCCGACCTCAAGAAACTGATGAGCAACCCCGACACGCTGATGCTGCAAAACATCGATATCCAAGCCACCTATTATGCAGCCAAGAGCTATCTAGACGTCGACCAATGGATGCGTTTGGATGAACTGACCAATATCATCCCTATCGAGATCTTTAATGCGGAGAGCTTCTTGAAAAAGAACAAGTTCGTCTGTTTCGAAGCGAACGATTACACCTATATGGTACGCTTTGTCGACTACCTCTTGGAAGAGAGCACCTCGCCCCTGGAGATGGTGCGCAACAACATCAAGAGCGTCATCCTCGCCCAGCGCAAGCAGGCCTTGATCGAGAAGATGCAGACATCCATCTATGAGAAAGCGAAGAAAGAACACGCCTTTGAAGTGTATGTGGGGTCTCCTACTTTGAATGCGGAATGAGGAATGTGGAATGAGGAATGAGGAATGTGGAATGGGCTTCTGGCTTCTGGCAGTTGCAGACTATAGGCCTCTACCCAAAGCGTCATTGCGGACTTGATCCGCAATCTCTTAAAGCGCTGGAGTGTCTGCCAATGGCCAGTAGCCAGTAGTTAGATGCCAATCTTTGAATTTTGAATCTTGAATATTGAATATTGAATCTTTGAATCCTGAAATAATGAAAAGAAACTGGATTATCATAGCACTTATGTTGTTGGTTCTGCCGATGATGGCGCAGAACCGTGAACCTCAAGTGGTCGACAAGGTGGTGGCCGTAGTCGGAAAGAACATCATCCTTCAATCTGATATCGAGAACCAATACATCCAATACCGCTTGCAGGGGATGGCCGAAGGAACGGGGAAGGAAGTGCGTGCACGAATTTTGGAAGACCTGATGCTTCAAAAACTCATGCTCAACCAGGCTGAAATGGACAGCATCACCGTCACCGACGACCAGGTGGAGACCCAAATGGACCAACGCATCCGCTATTTCGTCAGCAGACTTGGTTCCCAAGAGAAGATGGAGGAACAATTCGGCAAGACGATGTCGGAAATCAAGGACGAGGTGCGCCAAGCCGTGAAAGACCAAATGCTTCAAGAGCAAGTGCAGATGAAAATCATGGAAAATGTGGTAGTCACTCCCAAAGAGATTCGCAATTTCTACAACGATATCCCCAAGGACAGCCTCCCCATTATCCAACCTGACTACGAGATTGTACAAATCGTGAAACGTCCGCCTGTCAGCATCGACGAGAAACTGCAGGTAAAAGACCGTCTCTACCAGATCCGCAAGCGCATCCTCGACGGCGAGAGCAGTTTCTCTACCATGGCAGTGCTTTATTCCGAAGACCCAGGGTCGGCCCGCCAGGGCGGCGAGCTCGGCTTTGCTGGAAGGGGCGTGTATGCTACTGAGTTCGAGAACGTGGCCTTCAACCTCCGCGACGGCGAAATCTCCGACGTGGTGGAAACACAATTCGGTTTCCACATCATCCAACTCATCGAACGCAAAGGAGAGACCATCAACTGCCGCCATATCCTGCTCACCGCCAAAGTTCCAGTAGAGGCCTTGGAGAGAGCCCAAAACGAACTCGACTCAGTGGCCCAACTCATCCGCAACGGCGACATGACATTCGAGGAAGCCTGCAAGAAATTCAGCGACGATGACTCAAAAAGCAACGGAGGCTACATCACCAATGCAGGCACAGGCGGCAACTGGCTCAGCATGCAAGACCTGAAAGAACTAGAACCCAACTATCCTGAGTACAAGAACCTCGCCTTCGTCATCAGCCGCCTCGAAGTGGGCGAACTGAGCGACCCGATTCCGATGACCACCAACGAAAACACCGACGCCTTCCGCCTCGTCATGGTGAAACGCAAGACCGAGACCCATCAAGCCAACCTCAAGGATGATTACAACCTCATCCAAAACTGGGCGATGGGCCAAAAACGCCAAGAAGCCATCGGTAAATGGGTGAAAGACAAGGCCGCCAAAGCCTATATCCGCTTGGATGAAACCTACAAGAACAACGATTTTTATTACGATTGGAACTTTCAATGACAAACTACGCTTCTGATGTCGACGGTGCCAAGGCATTGGTCGAGAAATATGAGACCCTCCGCAAGGAAATCGGGAAAGTCATCGTCGGACAACACGACATCATACACGACACCATCCTATCCATCTTCTGCCAAGGCCATGTGCTGCTCGTAGGTGTGCCTGGCTTGGCCAAGACGCTGTTGGTCAACACCATCGGCAAGGCCTTGGGCTTGAGCTTCAGCCGTATCCAGTTCACCCCCGACCTGATGCCCTCCGATATCGTGGGCACCGAGATCCTAGATGAATCGCGGCAGTTCAAGTTCATCAAAGGTCCCGTCTTCGCCAATATCGTCTTGGCCGACGAGATCAACCGCACGCCGCCCAAGACACAGGCCGCACTTCTGGAAGCCATGCAGGAGAAATGCATCACTGTGTCGGGCAAGACCTACAAGCTGCAGGAGCCTTTCTTTGTGTTGGCTACGCAGAACCCCATCGAGCAAGAAGGCACCTACCCCCTGCCCGAGGCCCAGCTGGACCGATTCATGTTTAACCTCATGCTCGACTATCCCTCATACGAGGAGGAAATCGACATCGTGAAGAGCACCACCATAGGCAACGTGACCGAAGTGAATGCCGTGCTGTCGCCCGAAGAAATCTTGTATTTCCAGCAACTGGTGCGCCGCGTGCCTGTGCCCGACAATGTCTACGAATATGCAGTGAACCTGGTCGCCAAGACCCGCCCCCACACGGAAAAAGCCCACGAATGGGCCAACCGTTACCTCAGTTGGGGCGCTGGTCCGCGTGCCTCGCAATACCTCATCATCGGTGCCAAAGCCAATGCCCTGCTGACCGGCAAGTATTCGCCCGACATCGAAGATGTGCAGCGTGTGGCCATCCCGATTCTGCGCCATCGCATCATCCGCAACTACACGGCCGAGGCTGAAGGCGTTTCCATCGAACAGATCATTGATACGTTGAAATAATCGTAAAAACAGGTCCCTGAGCCTGTCGAAGGACCGTTCGTTCTGGTAACGGCCCTTCGACGAGCTCAGGGACCTTGGTTTTCTTGGTTTTTATTCTCCCCCAATAAATTTGAAATTCCAGTGGCGCATGGCCACAAGGTCAGGCACAGTCTCGCCTGCCAGCCTCACCCTGCGGCTCATCGTCATTCGCGACGAGAACACGCCATAGCCGCCGTCGATGAGCGAAAACTCGTTGTCGCCCTGCGAGAAACCGTTTTCGGTATTGTTGTTGTAGACGTATTGGCGCAGGTTCTCGCCCCCTGCCACGATAGTGACTTCGGCGGGATAGTCACCGATAAAGCGCTGCACATCAAGCAAAGTGGTATCGTCACCCACGAATTTTCTCAAAGTAGCATAAAAGTCCTCAGGGCGATACGGGAACACATAGGCATCTCCATCCATGTGCAAGGCGAAGTAGTCATCGGTGAAGGTGCCCACCTCCCACGACATGGTGCGAGGCACCGAGTCGCCGTCGGGTTCTCTTTGTTCCAAGAAGGTGAAAGAGAATGTGACCTGATAGAATGCGCCATTGACGGCAGGACGATACAGAAAATGGCGCGGCACAGCACCGATGTACTCCTTGGAGAAATTGAGGGCCAAACTCTGCACCTCGAATCTGTCGTTGCCCACGAGGTCGGCTTTGGTGGACAGGACCCTATCGGGGAGAACGACCTTGAGGCAATAACTGTAATGGTCTTTATTGGTATTGACGCCCAATGACTCGGCGGTATAATACAATTTCTGACTAGGTGCATAGAACGTTCCAGTTTGCTTGTCGTGGATAGTAATGGTGTCGAGCACGATTTCACGGATGCTGTCATCGTTGCAGTACTCCACGAGGCGGACATCGAGTTTGCCGGGGTAGTAACTCGAGTCGGGGTTCTGCGCCACCTGATAGGCATCGCCTTGAACATAAAACACCCGTGTGATCTTGATAAAATTGGTGTCGGCATTGGCATCGAGGAGACCATAAACGATAGGTACCTGTTTATAATCGGCATAAAGGTCGATGTCAGTGGAACAGGCAAAAAACAAGGCCATGAAAGGCATGCAAAGGATAAGGTATAGTCTTTTCATAGTACAATTAAACAATAAATATGCTGCAATAATACAACATTTTTCCGTTTAAAGCAATGAAATTCTATTTTTTTATTCTTCGTCCACCAAAAACACCGCAACCTGACGTATGCCGCTGGCGCCGATGACCAAAGTCTGCTCGATGTCGGTGCTGCGGCTCGGTCCCGTGATGATGGTCAATTGGGAGGGCTTGTTTTTGGCATATTTGCGCTTCACCGTCTGGAAAGCCGTGCGCATACCTGGGACTATCTGATCCGTGGTGGCATACACTAGCAAGAGGTCAGGCAAGGCGTAGGCTTCGCGGGTACACGTCAAAGCATCGGAAAGGACGATGCTGCCCGTCTGCGCCACCAGACACTCACAACCCGTCAGGCTGACAAGCTTTTGCTTGGGTTCACGCTCTTTGCTTTCCGTGAACGGGATGCCATATTTGCCCAGCATTTGCTTCATCTTGGGACTAGTGCACCACAGTGGTTCCCATCCGTTTTCGGGAGCCAACTGCCTAATGCACTCGGCAAACTCGGCCTCACTCTCCAGATAGATGAAGATGCCGCCGTGGTCCTTGAAGTTCTGCACGAAGGTGATGGCTGTGCCGTCTTCCTCCTTGATGGGCACCCAGGTCTCAGTGCGCTGGTCGATGTCCTTAAACAAGGCCTCCTGCCGCTCGATGAGGGCGTTACGCACCTTGGCGAGCATCTGCTCTTTGAAGGTGGCGTCTTTGTTTTCTCCTTTATTGTCCCAAGCCATGGCAGTTATGCGTTTTCAGTCTTGTTTTCTGTTGCTTCGGCAGTCTCGTTATCAGCGGCTTTCTGGGCAGCATTCTTCAGTTTCTCGTCCTCCGAGTTGCCCCACGGACGCTTGCCGAAGATATGCTCCAAGTCCTCGCCAAAGATGACCTCTTCTTCGATAAGTTTATTGGCCAGTTGCGACAAACCTTCGCGATGCTCCGTCAAGATGGCGATGGCCTCCTGATAGGCCTTCTCGATGAGTTTGCTCACTTGCTGGTCGATGGTCTCGGCCGTCTTCTCGCTGTAGGGCTTCGTCAGACTGTAGTCTTGTTGGCCCGTCGAGTCATAATAGCTCCTGTTGCCGATTTCGTCGTCCAAGCCGTAGTAGGTCACCATGGCGAAAGCCTGCTTGGTCACCTTCTCCAGGTCAGACAAGGCACCTGTTGAGATTTGGCCGAAGACGACCTGCTCGGCGGCACGTCCACCGAGGGTGGCGATCATCTCGTGGTACATCTGCTCCTTAGTGGTGATTTGGCGTTCCTCGGGCAGATACCATGCTGCACCGAGCGAATTGCCACGCGGCACGATGGTCACCTTGACCAAGGGGTGGGCATATTGCAACAACCAACTCGTGGTAGCGTGTCCCGCCTCGTGGAAGGCGATGACCTTCTTCTCTTCGGGCGTGATGATCTTGTTCTTCTTCTCCAAACCGCCAATGATGCGGTCGACGGCATCGAGGAAGTCCTGCTTGTCAATCTCGTCCTTGCCCTTGCGTGCGGCCATCAGAGCGGCTTCGTTGCACACATTGGCGATATCGGCGCCCGAGAAACCCGGGGTCTGCTTGGCAAGGAAGTCCTTGTCGACATCATTGCCAAGTTTCAAGCCACGCATGTGCACTTCAAAGATTTCCCTACGACCGACGATGTCGGGCAGTTCCACATAGATTTGGCGGTCGAAACGTCCTGCACGGAGCAAGGCCTTGTCAAGGATGTCGGCACGGTTGGTGGCGGCTAACACGATAACGCCAGAGTTGGTGCCGAAACCGTCCATCTCGGTGAGCAGTTGGTTGAGCGTGCTCTCTCGCTCGTCGTTGCCACCCGTGATGGCGCTCTTGCCACGGGCACGGCCGATGGCATCGATCTCGTCGATGAAGATGATGCACGGAGCCTTCTGTTTGGCGTTGTTGAACAGGTCGCGGACGCGCGAGGCGCCCACACCGACAAACATCTCCACGAAGTCGGAGCCCGACAGGCTGAAGAAAGGCACATTGGCCTCGCCTGCCACACTCTTGGCCAGCAAGGTCTTACCCGTTCCGGGAGGGCCTACCAGCAACACGCCTTTCGGGATCTTACCGCCCAATTTGGTATATTTCTCCGGGTTCTTCAGGAAGTCAACGACCTCCATAATCTCCACCTTGGCTTCCTCCAGGCCAGCCACATCCTTAAATGTGACATTAACGCTGCTGCTGTTCTTGTCGTAGAGTTGTGCGCGCGACTTGCCGATATTGAAAATCGAGCCAGCACCGCCGCCGCCACCCATACCACGACCCATGACGCGCATGATGACAATCCAAAAAACGACCAAAAGCAAGAGCGGTACTATCCATCCCAAGATGTCGGTCAGCCAACTCCTGCGGGTAATGATTTTGATTGGCACGCCTTCATATTCTTCTTGCTGCACTTCTTCTACTACGACAGTTTCCCCGGTCTCTGCATCAATCGTCTCGTTTTTGACGACCTTCTTATGGGTATTGTCTTGGATTTCCTTGACCATGGCATAAAAAATGTCGACATTGGGAATCGTATAGACATAACTGGGTGTCGAAGTCGTCCCTTCCGCATCTGTCTTCGCGCTTGGGAAATAATTCGCTAATCCCTTTGCGTTCAGATAAATCTCAGCATCCTCCCTATTGATCAAGTCAATCCTTTGGATTTCCTCGTTACGCAACAGTTCTTTCAACTTGTTCTCGTCAATCTCACTCTTGGTGACAGAAGAATCCCTTCCCCAAAACTGAGCGGCAATCAACCCCACTGCCAAAATGCCATAAATCCAATACAAAATTCTGCCACGACTTCTTCCATTCGGGTTACGGTTAGGTTGATTCGGCTGGTTGGGTTGGCCACCACCGTTGGTCTCCTTGTTTTCCATTTGCAAAATAATGATTATAAAACGATTAGTCTTCGTTCGCCTTTACGATTCTCTCTGCATCGGCCCAAAGCTCCTCAAGTTTGTAGTAGCCTCTTGCCGACTCTAAGAACACATGGACGACGACATCCACGAAGTCAATCAAAATCCATTCCGTATTGTCGCGGCCCTCCACATGGTAGGGTTTGCTGTGCGTCTTCTCAAAGACCAATTCCTCCACCTTGTCAGCAATGGCATCGACTTGTGTTTTAGAAGGAGCATGGCAAATAACGAAATAGTCTGTCACTGCGGTGGTGATTTCCCTCAGGTCGAGGGTGACGATGTTCTTGCCTTTCACGGCCTCCATAGCTTCAATGGTGGCGGCCACAATCTCTTCAACGTTATCTGTTTGGTGTCTTACTCTCATATTCTTTTGTTTGATGTGGGGCTACGAGACATCTGGGGTGCCCTCATTCAGCCTTATTGCGTCATAGCGGAGGAACATCCGCCATCTCCTGAACAAAAAAGGAACACTTTTGCTTCAGGGGATCGCGATGACGACAAAAGGCTTGGCTAGATAGGTGTTGGCAAAGAGCTTCACCGCCTTGATATCTCGCGCCTGGTTTAAGGATGCAAAATTAAGCATTTTTACGTTATCAAACGGCATTTGCCAAAAAATCCCTATTTTTGAGCCTCAAAACGTGCATCCATGAACGAAATCGACTTCTCCCCTATCACCACCTTCATCTTTGACTTCGATGGCGTGATGACCGACGGAACAGTTTTCTGCGACTACGAAGGGCATCCCCTTCGTGCCACCAACGTGAAAGACGGCTACGCCTTGCAACTGGCCATGAAACTGGGCTATAACGTAGCCCTCATCTCAGGGGCAGTCTGTCCCTCGACCATCGTGCGCATGAACAGCCTCGGGGTGACCGACGTGTTCACGGGCATCCCCGACAAGGTGTTGAAACTCAAGGAATATATGAAGGAAAAGGGATTGAAACCCGAAGAAATCGTTTTCATGGGCGACGATATTCCCGACCTGCGCGTGATGCAGTGCGTAGGCCTGCCCGCCTGCCCCGCCGACGCCGTACCCGAGGTGAAGACCATCAGCAAGTTCGTCAGCGAACTGCCGGGGGGCAAAGGTGCCGTACGCGACCTTATCGAGCGCGTCCTCAAAGTGCAGGGCAAATGGATGACTGCTGAGGCTTACGCATGGTGAAAGAATCCCTTAATCTCAACCTCGGAACCTGAATGACACATAGTAGTCGCCCCCAGCATCATACGGTGCTGGGGGCGGCAAGTCTTTTCATATTTCTATTAGATTATTCTTCTGGAGGACAAAACGTCGTAACGATGGTTTGCCACATCTCGGGCAACTCTTTAACCTCGTCGGTGGAATAGAGCACTTTGTCGTTGTCGTCCTTCAAGGTGTAGCGGTGCTCAACGCCAAGTTCGCCGTACTGTTCGGGATCCAAAATGATGGCAAGATTTTCATGCGCCATAATCATGCTTTTTTTCCACTTGTTAAGGGTGATGTCAGTTTCGCAATACGAGCTGCTGCCGCCATCGATGAAGCTCTTCGTAGCGGGATGAAGCATGGGGTTTTGGAGCGATGAACCGTCGACGACTTGGAACTGCTGCTCAAAATCGTCCCATACGAACAAAGCGTTTAGCGTACGCGACAAACCAACGCCAAGATAGATGTCGGTTTGACCGTCGAAGTTAGCATCAAGGAAGCGCACCGTGGCTTCGTCGGAAACCAAGTCCGTCTCGTCTTCGATGGTTTGGATTTCCTTGCCATCGTAGAAGATGGTGGCGGTGGTGAAGTCATCGGAGACCTTCACGGTAAGATGAGGGTCAGTCTTCAAGAACTGGTCCAAGTAAATGAATCCTGACGCATCAGGCTTCACTGGAGTTGCAGTCATGTCTAGTTTGTCAGGGGTTTTAGGAGTTTCCGGTTTGTTGTTGCCGCTGTTGCCACAGGCTGTGAAGAGGCCCAAGGTGAAGCACAGGGCAAATGCACCGAGTAACAAAGATTTCGTTTTCATTGTCTTTTGATATAAGTTGTTTGTTGATTTGTAGGATTCTCTTTCTATTCCGTTTATCTCATCCATCCCTCAACGCGATAGGTCTTCTCCATCAGTTTGGTCGCCACGCCGGTTTTGGCATCCTTGTGCCAAACCTCAATGCGGGCGGCGTAGTAGTCGTCCCAATCGCCTTCGTAGATGCTGAACTGTTGTCCTTCGACTATAGGCCCGAAGCCTGTGTGGTTTTTCACTTCCGCTGTCGAAGCTTCTTTGAGTCGTGAGGCTGAGAGTTCGATACCCTCAGTGACCTCATAGCAGCGCAGATACACCTCGCCGTCAGGCAAAGCGGGATAGGAGAAGCTATACAGGTAGACACCGCCCTGTACGCCATTGCGGAGCTGTAGATAACTGTTGGCATTCAAGCTGTCGATGCTGGGAGCCGGAGCGTCTTCCTGCAAAGGTATTTCGAAAGCCAATCCTTCGGGTATGGGATGATCCTTGCCGAACGAGTCTGACGACGGTCCGCATGAGGCGAAGAACCCAGCAACAGCCAGACAAACGGCAAAGCCGAAGGCGGAAAGCCTTCGGCTAGATGTTGCAAAGATGTTGTCTTTCATTGCCAATTGTTTACTTAGTCAGGATAGTTTCCAAAGTAGGTCTCAATTTGCTCTCTTAAGTCTTCAGAAGCTCTTACAGCATCTTCTTTGTTATAACCCCTCTCCTCAAGTTCGTGAATCAATTCCAGCCAGTCGATGGATTTGTAGTATTTGCGGCTTTCCTTAATCTTATCCCTCATATACTTTTGGGAACAGTTTCCGACATCGTCAATCAACCATTCGCCATTAACAAACGAGAGAGAGAGATCATCTTCGCCATAATACTCACTATCCCAAATGACCTGGGCTTTGTTGCCATTCAATTTCACATCAATAATGGCCTGCATAGAGCAGAGTTCTCCAGCAAACTCGATCCATTGCCAAGCGCTTGGTCCGTCTCCATCAATACCTTCAGGAAGTGCCAATGACTCTTTAAGCAGATTCCCATATTCATTGGTGAATGAATTATTAAAGGTGTAGACATTGTAGGGGTCACTTTCACATAGTTTTTCAGCCAGATTCAAGGCACGAGTGCCAATGTAGTCCTCAGTGAATTTCTCAGGATACTTGCTACGATCCGAGTTTTCATTCGACTGGTTTTGTTGACCTGTTTGGTTGTTGCATTGGCACATCACAAAGGCCAATAGTAGTAAAGTTAATACCTTTTTCATAGTTTATAGATTTAGTGATTAGTAATTCAAATATTTGATTAAAAAACCGATAACAGTTATTTTTTATCTTTCAGCGTGAAACCTTTGCCATTCCAGGACAGCGTTTTCTGGGTACCGTCGCCGAAAAACACTTTGATGTCTTTGCCTTGGCGGGGCAGACTGAAGGAAATCTCGCCGTGCAACTCTTCAGTAATCCCCAGCAAGTCTTGATCGACGAAATAGAGCGTCTGGGTGGCGTTATCGTAGACATAGATGTAAAGGCCGCTGAATTCGGTGTAGATGGGTTTGCCGTTTTGGGTGGCGATAACGTTTTCAGCGAAGAGCTTGTGGAGGCCATCGGCGCAGTTCCAGTAACACATCTCCGTAACGGATTTGTAACCTTCCTTGTCGGGTCCCGATTCAAAGCTGACGTAGCCGTTCTTGCTGTCGACAGTCACCTTCTCGTCTTTCTCTAGGGCTTGGTTTTTGAGGTGTTTTTTCCACACCCCGCTCAGATAGCCAGCATGCTCATCCTGTGGGTCGGAGAGATAACCAGTGACGAAACCTGAAATGTCGGGGACTTTGTAGGAGACCACCGAAGGATTCTCCGTCAGGTTCTTGAAAGGGTCTTGTGCATTTGCGCCGAGGCCGCAGAACAGCACCATTGCGCAAATGAGAATAATACCTTTTTTCATAATAATTGAAGTTTAAATTGTTGATATTGAAGCTTAATAATTGGCAATAAATGAAATAACTATTATCAATGTTCGATAGCGTTTTGGCCCACTATCACCGCTAGTCCTGACCTGTTCCTTTTCTCTTCCATTGAATTTCATGGCATTTTACGTATAGACTCACGTTGCAAAAATATAAAAATTTCAAATTAACAACATATATTCCCAAAAAAATGCATGTCGGCAAGTGGCCGTAAAAAGGGTTACCGCCGAGACTTTCATTGCACCACCACCCTTCTATTCAGTTCCACTCCGTCTTCGTCGACGCAACGAAGGCGGTAGGTGCCTTTCTCCACATCGATGGGCATCTGGTGGTTGAGGCGGGTTTGACCCAAGAATATGTCATTGAGTGTCCAATAGATGGTCTTCTGCGGGTTGCGGTGGGCAATCTCGAAGATGACCTGCTGGCGGTCGCCACGGATGCCAATGGGGATGGTCACCTTGGCGTCGCCCTTGGGATAGACGAAGGCCATCACATCATCGGGATGCGCCGTGCCACAACCAGGGTAAAAAGCCGGCAGCGGACGGAACATGGGCGAGTGTCTCTTGTAGAACCACTCCATCACAGGCGGCAAGACGTAATACACCTCGTAGCATTTCTGGTCGACAGGGTAACAGTCAGGGCGCACCTGAAACTGCCGCGTCTCGTCCAAAAACAACTTCTTATGATAAGGGCAGACACCCGTCTGGTTCTCCACGTTGGGCACACGGATCTTCTTGGTATGCGGGCAATATTCCGACTTGGGGTAGCCCGAGTCGGCGCAGACTTCAATCTCGATGCTCTCTGCAGTGTTGGCAGGATAGTGGTAACCGTCGTTGAGCTTGCCAATGACATCAAAAAGTATAGGGGCCGCCACACCCACTCCCGTCAGTCCAGGACGGCCTTCACCATCAGAATTGCCCGCCCAAACGCCCACCACATAACGGTCGGTGAGACCCACCGCCCAAGCGTCCTTGAAACCGAAACTGGTACCCGTCTTCCAGGCCACCTGTGCCGAAGAGGAGAAACTCCCCCACCCTATCTGGCTCGTGGGACGCGTCAGGCCCTGCATCACATGGAAAGTCTCTGCAATGGCTTCGGCAGAGAACGGCGACTCCTTCTCGTCGACTTTCTCATTATAATTCTCATTCACATGCACGGCCAACTTCCGTCCCATCTTGGCGTATGCATTGGCGATGTCGAACAGCGAGGCCTCGCCACCGCCCACGATAAGCGAGAGGCCATAATGCTCGGCATCGAAAACGATGCCCTTCAGCGGCAGTTGCTTTAACAGACCATGAAAGCGCTGCTGGCCATATTCGCGCAACAGGTGGACGAAAGGCGCATTCAGCGAGTTCTGCAAGGCCTTGTCAGCAGGCACGGCACCCCAATACTCGCCGCTGTAGTTCTTCGGCGTGAAGCCCGAAAGACTCATCGGAATGTCGGGCAATACCATCTCGGGCAGCAAGGTGCCTTCGTCAAGCATGGCGGCAAAGAGGAATGGCTTCAAAATGCTGCCCGTCGAGCGTTGCGCCTTCACCATGTCGACCATGGCAGCATCGGAGGCATCACTGTTGTTGCCCACATAGACCACAATCTCATCATTCAGATAGTCCACCACATACACGGCAGCATTATCAATATTATTCATCACGTTGGATTGATGGTGGCGGTGCATCACCTCCATCACTGAGCGTTGCAAGTTGTAGTCGATGGTCGAAGCGATATGCTCGCCGTGATGTTGTTTGTCCTGGTCGCAAAGGTAGTGATAGGCGAGCATAGGCATGTCGAAGGGTTTGTCGGGGATGTCTTCCATCATGGCCAGTTCAGCATCTTCCTCCGTAAGAACGGGGACATGGAAACGTCTAGGGATGTAACTCTTGGCGTCGGGCATGCGTAGTAGCAACTCATCGCGCTTTTGCTCCAAGCGGTCGCGTGAGCGTCCCGGGTGAATCAACGAGGGCGAATTGGGCAGCACGGCAAGGGTGGCCGCCTCGCCCCACGAGAGATTGTCGGGCGTAGTGTGGAAATATCGCCATGCTGCTGCGTCGATGCCCACCACGTTACCACCAAAAGGTGCGTTGGCAGCATATAGGTCAAGGATAGACTTCTTGGAATAATGCAACTCCAGCCGCATGGCAAGCACCACCTCCCAAAGTTTCTCGGCATAAGTGCGCGGAGGATTGTCACGTGACATACGGACCACCTGCATAGAGAGGGTGCTGCCGCCACGCACCACCTCGCCCGCTTTCATGTTGTCGATGAACGACTTGACGAACGACACGGGGTTAAAACCTGGATGGAAGAAGAACCATCGGTCTTCGTACTCCAAGAGGCAGGCAACGTATTTCGGCGAATAGTTGTTGGTGGCAGGGAAACGCCATTGCCCGTCGTCAGCGATTTTCGCGCCGAGCAACTCGCCGTTTTTCGCCGTCAGCACAGTGGAATACGGTTTGTCGAAGCGCGGCACGGGAATGCACAAAAAGGCAATGAAAAGGCCCGCAAGGACCAGAAGAATCATCTTTAGTGTCTTATGTCTTACGGGCGTTTTCATCAATCCGGTTTTCTCTCCGACCCTCTCTCCAGTGTCATTGCGGGCTTGACCCGCCATCTCCTGAATAATGTTCTTGCCTGTTTTCAGGAGATGGCGGATGTTCCTCCGCCATGACGCCTAAAGAGAGGGTCTGACGGCATAATTACTTCACCACACACCCACGGGCGGGAATCTGGTAGAAGATATCGGCATTGTACATGTCCTCACAACGCACGGCGGGAATCATGTAGTTGCCTTCGTAGGTGGCGTTGGCCTTCAAGGTGAAGGTCTTCTTCTCTCTCGGCATCAAGTCGAAGTAGAAGTAGGCGCGGTCGTCACGCAAGTCAATGTGCTTGGCACCTTCGTTGCCAGTCATGTCGCCCGTCAGGCGGTCGTTGACCAACTCCCAACCCGAAGGCAGGTAGTATGACAAGGCCAATTCGGTGACTTGCCATTCGCTCGGATTCTGCACCGTCATCTTCACCACGAGGTCGGTACCGGCCGGCAGGGCCGACAAGTTGACAGGAGCGCCATTCTTGTCATAATAGTTCACCGTCATCTTGATGGAGTTGCCGTCCTCATTCATGTCGTACTCAGCCACCGAAGTCTTGGTGAAGATGTTGGCCACCAATTTCCCTTCCGTGTTGTTCTTGATCTCAACGGTGTTGTTACCCAACTTCGGAGTGATGCTATAGCCCACAGAAGCCATGTTGGTGTTCAGCGTGCGTTCCTCGCCATTCACCTTAACGGTGGCGGAGACGCCAAGGTTGGAAGCGGCATTCATCTTCTCGGCATACTTGCCTAGGACGAAGAGTGCAAAGGACGTGGATTGGGTATCCATCCAGGGATGGGTGTTCAACATACGACACACTTCGTTGACGTTTTGCTGCACCAAAGCCTGATCCACATCGCAAAGCATCTGGGTGTAGGTGTAGAAAGCGAGGTCACGGGTAGTAGATCCGAAGGAGGTGTAGTAGTCTGACAATGGCTTGTCTGCCACATATTCGGGCAGCAACCCTTGCGCAATGGTAGTTTTACCCGTAAGGGCAAAGGTGGCAGCGGTCAAGGACTTGGAGAGGTTGTATTGCAAACCGAGTTCCTTGAAACGGTTCATGGCACCCATTTCGGCCTTGCCAGCGAGAGCAAGCACAAAGAGACGATAGGCTTGGATGGTTTCGCCTCCCTTGAAATCAGGATGCTGCCTCCACTGCTTGGCGAGACCGCTTTGGTAGTTCAGCAGGCCGTCGAGGAAATACTGCGGCACGTTATAGCCTTGCTTGCTGGCCTCCACCAAGAAATGCAAGGCATAGATCTCGGTCCAAGAGTTGACGTAGGTGCCACCAGGCCAGTTGGTCATCGAGTTGTCGGACTTCTGGTACGCCTTCAGGTTGGTGATGGCCGCCTCGATATTGTTCTTCATTGTTTCCTTGTCCTTATCATCGAGCTGGATGAAATAGTTCAGGTAGAGTTGCGGGAACGCCTTCGAGGTGGTCTGCTCAAGGCAACCGTGCGGGTATAGCATAAGATAGTCAATGCGACTGAAGAGGTCGACCGGCAGCAATGTCGACACGGTGACATTGCCTTGCTGCGTGCCATCCATGCCTTCGAGAGCGAATGGCACACTCACCGTCTGACCCGCTGCAATCTCCTTGGTGATGGTATTGCGACGCTCAGCAAACGGCATGCGGATAGGCATCTCCGTCTCCGACTCGGCGGTATAGCCTTCGCCGGTCACCTTCACGTTGAACACGGCGTTGCCCAAAGTCTTCGGAATGGTCGTCCTGACCGCAACTATGCCTTCGCCGTTGCCATCAATCTTTACCGTCGTCGGCAAAGCGTCAACAGGATTGAGGTTCTTGTTGTCAAACTTCACCGTCAAGGTCTTGTTCTTCATCGTGGGGGCCTGCACCTGCACTTTCAGGTTCAGTTCATCGCCAGGCGCCACCACACGCGGTGCCGAAGCGTACAGGTTGATCGGGTCGACCACGGTCATGCGTTTCTCCGATGAACCAAAGGCTTTGCCTTTGCCCTTGGCCACCACCATAAAGCGCAAGGCGCCAGAGCATTGCGGAACTTCGAAACTATGGGTGTTGGTCTCACCTGCCTTCAACTCGAAAGGCCCTAAAGTGACCGCGTATGCCTTGAAGCGCTTGTCGAGGGTGATGTCTTGGTTGAGAATGCCGTCACCACCGATGGCGTAGATGGAACCCAACTCGCCGCTGAATGCATCGACGATATTGGCGTAGTTGTCCCAAGTGCGAACACTCAACGCCTGTTTGCTGTTGAAGTAACCATAAGGATTCGGCGTCTTGAAGTTGGTCAGGCCGAGGATGCCCTCGTCGACCACAGCCAAGGTATAGGTCATGGCTTGCTTGTTGGTCTCGCTCACCTTCACCTCGAGGGTCTTCTTCGTATTGGCGGTCTCAGGCACCCCGATGTTGGGCTGCAGTTGCAGTTGCTTGTTCTCGACCTTCACGGGGATAACGCCATAAAGGCGGATAGGCAGGTCGTTGTCGGCATCGTGCGGTTGGATAAGGGCCACATAGACGTAGACATTGGGGATCATCTCCTCAGTAGCGGTGATTTCCACCTTGCCTTCCTCACCGAGGTTCTCCACCAGTTGGGTTTGCAGCACATGGTCGTTGGCTTCCACTGTGACGAGGGCCTTGGCCTTATCGTTGGCAGGGAAAGTGACGACGATCTTCTCGCCCATCTGGTAACTGTCGGCAGTGGCTTTCAAAGCCAACTGGGCAGGAGCGCCCGAAGCACTTGAAGAGTGGCCATAGCCCCAGTCGAAATTGATGACCTTGGCAAAGGTGTGTCCGCCCTGCTCGTCTTTGATGACAAGCAAATAGCTGCCCCAATTGTTGTCAGTAATGTTAAAGGTAACCGAAGTCGTGCCGTTGCAAGTCAAGTTGCCGTTCTGCACGGGGGCTTTGTAGGAACCAGAAGCATAGTTCTGCAAGCTATAGTCGTCTTCACTTGACCACCACCAATAGTAATCCAATTTGTACAGGGAATAATTCAATGCAACCGTTGACTTGCAGGCAGTGCCATTCTCGTTGACCACGGCAATGTTGAACTTCCAGTCCTTGCCTGTGTCATAGTAACTGCCGTATTTTGAGGTAGTCTCAGGCAGGTCGACACCCACATAACGACTATAGGGCGAGAGTTTTGAAGTAAACGAGGCAATGCTGAAGTCGCCACCTTGTTCGAAGACCTTCACCGTGAAGATGCCGTTCATCATCCGCGAGGTATAAAGGCCATCCAATGGGTCAAAACCCACACTGGCCACGCCTTCGGAGTTAAGTTGACCGCTATAAAGAGCATATTCCGACTCCTCAAAGCTTTGTATCTGGTTTTCAAAGCTATAGTTGGCGAAGTTCTTGAAAGTGGTTTCGCCACCACGCACCTTGACATCCACTTCTGTTTTCAGACCATTGGCTTTCATACCGTTAAGCCATTTAGACGTAAGGGTAGCGCGCTCTTTGCGCGTCAGACTGACCACCTCGGGAAGGTCGAAGTTGATTTCCAAACGGTTGGGTTTCACCGTCTCCACCCTGAGGTCTTTGGTGATGGTCTTGGTGCCCACCTTGAAGCGGGCAGACCAAAGACCTGTCTCGTCGGCCACGTTGGTCGGCACGGTGAAGCAATAGATGTCGTTAACAGGTTTAGTGTTTACTTGCTTGGTATAGAGACGTCCCGTCGCATCGATGACTTCGAGGACCACGGGGTAATTGTCAGGCAGGTTCGACTCCATGTCGTTAAGCATAAGATTGAGTTGCAGTTCATCACCCGGGCGCCACACACCACGGTTGGAGTAGACCAAAGCAGAGACACCCTTTTCGATGGATTCGCCAGCGATGTCGAAACGGCTGTACGACAGTGCGTTGCCATCGTTTAGTTTGATGACCGACTTGCTGCCTTTCTTATCGGAGGCCACCACAAAGGCGGGACGATTGGCGCAATTCAGTTGCACGTGACCCTTGCTGTCGACGCTACCTTTGGCCATTTCCTGCTTCTGGAAGTTGTAGGCTGTCACCGTGGCACCCGAAGCGGGTTTAGCATCGGAGATCTGATAGACATAGACGTCCACCATATCGTTGCGACCCATCTTGGCGGTCACGGCAAGGTCGCTGACGACGATGTTTTTCTTCACTTCCACATTGTTATAATAGTAGAAGCCGTTGGGATCGCCCCACTCGCCGTCGTAGTTGTATTCCTTGTAGTCCCATTCTTCGCCGTCCCAAAAGTCAGCCTCAAGTTGCGGATTGTCTTTGACGGCCATTTTCATCTCGTCGGAGGCAAAGGTGTAGTCGGCAGGACCGAAGTCAAGGCTCAACTGATACATGGCACCGGGTTCAACCTTGATGTAATCGGAGAGCACGATGGGGAATGTCTTCCATTGGTTGGGATACGGGTTGTCGACGGCCAAACGCACTTTCTTCTCCAATCGGCCAGCCTTGCGCACGCCGTAGGTCTCGCCCAACTCGTTGTCCTGCAGGAACGACAGGATATTGTCGTCGAAGATACGCACCACCCTCAGTGTCACTGCATTAAGGCAGATGGCATCGAAGTAGATGGTGGTCTCGTTGACGTTGGGGATGATGACACCTTCGTCGGTCCACCGTACCCTAGGTTGAACCACTGTGAGGTCCAAATCGTAGGTGTAGTCCCCTTGCAGCACCATGCCGTTGTCGGATCGGATGCCACTGCCCACGCCCATGGTCAGTTCGTCAAGTTGATAACTGTACACGTTGCTCTTGTCGAAGTAGAAGTCGATCTTATTGCCCTTGATGTCAGCCTTGTAACCCAAGTTGCTAGGCGTGGTGATGAAACCCATCAGGTTTTGGCTCTCCTTCAGCGGTTGGCTGAAGAACAAGGTGGCATGGTCGCTGCTGCGGTCAACATCGAAGTTCAGCGGGATGAAACTGTCCTTGGCATAGATGGTCAAGTCACGTTCCATCTTGGTTTTGGATTCAATGGCCTTGCCATCGAGAACGACAGGCACGTTATAGTCCTGACTCTTACGCTCAAAGTTCTGGATTTCGAAGTCATAGACGCCATTGCCAACAAAAGTGACCTGCACGGGATGACTCTTGCGGAAGGATTCATCAAACATGTTGATGACTTCTTCTTGGTCGACGGGCACGGCGAAAGCGACACGAAGGTTATAGTTCATCGATTCGTTTGACAAGCAGATGGGCTGCTGTGCCACGAGACTGAAGTTCTGGCGACGCACACCAAAGCCGAACTCAAGAGTCTGGTCGGAACCGCAGTCAACGAAGTCGGAGATTCTGAACTTGCACACATAGTTCTTCTCCTTGTCGATATTGTCATACTGGAAACCGACGGTACTCTCGTCGATCCATACGGCCTTGCCCTTCAGGGCAGGTGTGAATTCGAAGGCCTTGGCGGGGAGGGTCTCGCCATACTTCACCTTCATCGTTTCGGGATTCTTGAAGCGCACCACGACGGGTTCGCCGGCGGCGACCACGCCCGAGGTGTAGCTGTCCAGCAAAGGCAGCAAGGCTTCATTGATGGGTTGGATGCGTTCAATGAAGGACACATTCGTGTTTCCTCCAGTTCCCTTCTCGCCGCACGAGGGCAAGAAGGCAAGCAGCAACGCGCCAACGATGAGGCCGATGCCGCTGATTTTTTTCACAAATTGTTTTGTACTCATATTGATAAGGTTTAAGATGAATTTCAAGACTACAAAAATAGAAAACATCTTGAAATAAAAAAAGCCATTTCCCTAAGAAAATGGCCTTTTTGTTGAAATTTGCGTAATTTTACGGATAGGCAATTCAATACTTTGCCTTCAGCGTCAAGCCGAGATAATATCTATCCACCGGTTCGGTCACCCACAGGTCGTTGTCCATGCGCGCAAAGGCAGAGAGGTAATAGCGTCTTGAAAGGCGATAATCCACCGAGAGCACCGTGCGCAAGTTGTCCAGGCCGCCTTTCTTGGGATCGTTGGTGAGCCAGAACAACTCAGTGGAGAAGGCGTATTTCCAACGGCTGTTCATCGGCTGGTAAGTCACCTTGAAGCGGTTGCGCCAATACAGCCGCGGATTGACGCGATGCTCGCCCGTGCGCTCGTCGAAGAAGGTTCCTATGGCCTTGCTGCGCACCTGAAACTTGAATCGACGCCACTCCTCGGCGTAGGTCACCTGCACGCCCAAACGGCCACGGTTCTCGTAATAGCCCCGGTCGTTATGGCGCCGAATGTAATCGACCGTGAGCCCGATGTTCATGCGGTTGTGCAGGCAACTGTAGTCCACTCCCACCGAATTGAGCCACCGGTCGAACTGCGAGAAGTTATGGTCGAAACGGAACTCCTCCTCTGCTGACATGCCCCAAGGTCCACCCAGACCTGCCTCAGCTTCTGCCGAAACGATGCCGCCGAAGTCGGTCGTACGTTCACTCTGCGCGTAGGTGCCAACCGTTAGGAACAGCAATACTGCTATGGTTATTGTTTTCTTCATACAGCCTTTTACTATGGCCTCTGGCTATAGGCCATCTGCCATGAGCATAGTCTATACATCAAAATCCTTCAGTTTGGTAACCGTGTCAATCGTATTCACCTCGCCGTCGATAGGCTTGTAGTACACCTTGACGAAAGCCACGTCGCGCAGGTAGTCGATATGCCCCACCTCCACTTTCGAGATGTCGAGGCCCGTGCGCTCGATGAGGTCGGCCTTCAGGTCTTCCTCTTTGCCGTGTTTGGTGTTCTCGATGCGGTCGTAGAGGATGATCTTCGTGGCCGTATGTCTCAATATCTTCGTGCCATCCAAGAGCCATATCACCAACACCGTCAGCAGGTTGACCATAACCAGTTCAGCATAGCTCGTCGAGAGCGCCATGCCGTTGACGATGCTCAAGCCCATCACCACGAAGAGGTAGGTCATCTCACGGATCTTGATGGTCTCCGTTCGGTAACGGATCATGCCGAAGATGGCGAAGAGACCCAAGGCGTAGGCGATGTTCATCTTCATGTTCTCCATCAGTGAGATGATGAGGAAGATGACCACCGCGAACATGATGAAGGTGAAGTAGTAGTCCTTGCGGTTGGCTTTCTTATAATAGAAGCAATGAATGATGACCCAGCACACGATGAGGTTGAAAACGAAGCGGAGGAGCATCGTCCACAGGCTTTGAGCGTCAAAAAGCGGCACACCTAGGAAGTCCATGCTCGAGGCATCGCCACCAAACTCGCGCGCAATGTCAGGATCGAAGTCCTGCATGTTGATTTGTAGTAGGCTCATATTTGTTGTCTTTTGGGCTCCTGACCCTTGGTTGCCCCCTGTCTAAAGGAGATTGCGGATCCAGTCCGCAATGACGCCAGGGGAGAACTGCCAGAGACCAAATGCCAGAAGCAATTATTTATTTGTCTTTAACTTTTCTATTCTACGTAACTTCTTCTTAAATCGGTTCTGCTTCACCTCGGGTCGGGTCATGCAGGTGCCGATGCAATATTTGCTGACCTTGAAGGGTCGGATTCTCAATTCAAATAGCACATCTTTCAGCAGCGAGTGGGCGCGACCGTCTTGCTTCAGTTCCATCACGGCGAGAGGCGCCATCGAGGCAGTGTTGCCATTGCGCAGGTTCTCGAAACGCAAGTTGCAGTCTATGGTGAGACGCTCGGTCTTGTCATAATTCACGAAAGTGAAACGGTCGAAAATCGTCACTAGATGAGGACTTAGCATATCGATTGGATAAGGTTGCTTTTCAGCCAAGAATGACGCTGCTTCGGGATTGTCGAGAATATTGGGAATGGGTTCCACCTCGATGCGTTTCTTCTTCGTCCGTCCCTTGTTGTTCTTGTGTTTCACCTCACAGAAGGTCAAGTGGGAGTCGACATAGGTACGCACCCGGACCTTGTCGCGCACCAGATGGCGGTCATGGTGGATGAGATACATGGTCAGTTCCGGGGTGTCGTAATACACCGTGCTATAGGGCGAAAGGCGGTGGCCTTCCACCTCCTGGGCATAGTAACTCTCGCGAATTCCCAACAAAATGGCACGAAGCTGTTCTTCCGTCACCACATATTTCGTGTCAATGCGGTTCATCAGCTTCACAGCGCTCATCTCATCAAGGGTAATGGCCTTCATGCCTTGCACTATGTCGAGAATCTCCTCCACAACCTTTATTTTGGCACGTATTCAAAAGTCTTCACCGACTCCAACTTGCCATTGGGATAATAGTTCTTCTGGCATTTCTTGGAACCGTCATCGTTGTATTCGTATTTCCTAATCCTAACCACCCTGTCGCGGTCGTTGTACTCAATCTCGCGCGTCACCTTGGCGGTAATGTCGCTGTTTTCAGGATATTCAAACACGATGCGCCATTTTTGTCCATAGCTAGCGTATTCTATTTCCTCAATCTTGCGGCCCATTTCGTCATAGGTCGTCACACGGTCGAGGAAGGCTCGTTTGTCGCCCGCCGCCGTGTTCCATTCCTTCAGCACCATACCCTTTCGGTTCTCACGCTTTTGGATGGTACTCTCCGAGACCGACTGGGCGAAGCAACCGGCACTGAGGGCCACGAAAACCAAAATAACCAATAACTTCTTCATATTCATTTTCTATATTTAAAAATCATCATTCTGCATTATACATTAATAATCACTTCAAATTGTTCTGAAAGTTCATAGACCTGTCCCGCCTCTTCCACCAAGATGGTCTGGAACACGAAATCAGGCACCTCGTTAAAGTCTTGGGTCACCGTATAGATTTCGTATTCGCCAGGTTGCAACTTCTGGAAAGCAAAATAGCCGTCTGGACCCACGCGGGTGTCGTCGAAGGGAATGTCGTCGCCTACACGACGGATGTAGACACGATGTTCGCAAGCCCAACCCTCTCCGCGGTAGCTTCCATTGTGATAGTAGGCGGCATAAACGCGACCTTTCACTATAGAAGTGCCATAAGCCTTACCATCGTGAATGTAAAGCGTAGGCACATTTGCAATGGCGCCACGCTGAAGTTCCACGACCTCACTCACTGCCACCTTTTCGCCTGAGGGCAAAGTGGAATAGGCAAATACGGTGTAATCGCCAGGTCGCAGATACTCAAACCGATACATGCCATTGGCATTGGTCTCGGCATCATCGCCAAAATAGGCCTCATCACCGTAAACGATGAAGACATCTGCCTTGGCGGCAACCATCGTATCAGGAGTCAACGTATAGTCATCGTCAGGATGGTGAACGAGTTTGACAAAACCTTGCACCGTACCCGTCCCTCCCTCTCCGGGGCCTTTGTTACACGACGGCATCATCAAGGCAAATGCAGACAACGCCATAAGAAAAACTAGAATTCTATTCATTTGATAGTTGATTTTTCGGGTCACAAAAATAGGAAAAAACAATTTTTGACATGCTTATTCTCATCCAATTATCATACCAATTGCCATAAAAACAATGAAAACCGTCAAATATTAGCGCAGATTTTCTTCAACACATCCACAAAGGTCAGCACGTCCTGTTCAGGAATGCCTTTCAAGGCTTGCTCCATGGTTTCGATGGCCAATTGCTTGGTGGAGTCCTTCAAGGCCATGCCTTCCTCGGTGACCACAATCTTGTTCACACGCCGGTCTTCCTTGGCTACCGAGCGAGTCACAAGACCTTTTTTCTCCAAGTTGTCGATAAACTGCGTCACCGAGTTCTTGTCCTTCTGGATGATGAAGGCGATGGCTTGCTGGGTAAGCGTGCCTTCGTTCCACAAAGTGTCCATGACGAGGTATTGTTCCGCTGTCAGATTAACGCCATTCTTCTTGAACACCTCAGCGAGATGTTTCTTGAGCCTGCAATTCAGGATGTTGACATAAACGCCTGCTTGTTTTACGAGTATCATATTATCATATTTTTATGATTATATTCTTTTACGGAAATGCAAATATAGGGATAATACTTGAATTGAGAAAGAAAAAACACAATACATACAAAATGTCATTGCGGGCTTGACCCGCAATCTCCTAGTCGAAAAGGAATCGTCTCCGTACGCAGGGGATTGCGGATCCTTGTCCGCAATGACGTTAAAAGAGTCAGAATAGTCCTTCGTTGTGAAAGATTGCTATTCAATCCTCATGTTCGGGACCTCAGTGCCATCGTAGTAACCCTTGTCGAGTTTCTGGCGCACTTCGGCGAAAGCGTTCAATGTGTAGTTGACATCGTCCATGGTATGGGCCGCCGTCGGGATGATACGGAAGATAATCATGCCCTTGGGGATGACGGGATAGGTGATGACCGAGCAGAAGATACGGTAGTTCTCGCGCAGATCCATGGCGATGTTGGTGGCTTGCACCACGTCGCCTTGTACATGCACTGGCGTTACGCATGCCTCAGCAGGACCGATGTCGAAACCCAAGTCGCGGAACCCCTTTTGCAAGGCTCGAGTCACCTTCCAAAGTTGGGCACGAAGGGCATCGCCCTCAGCGCTGCGAATGATCTCCAATCGTTTCTCGCAACCTTCTACTATGGCGAGCGGCAGGCTCTTGGCATACATTTGCGAACGCATATTATAGCGCAAATACTCAATCACATACTTGGGACCGGCCACGAAACCGCCGATGATGGCCATGGCCTTGGCGTAAGCACCGATATAAATGTCGATGTCGTCCATCACGCCGAAATGCTCGGAGGTGCCACGACCGCTAGGGCCCATCACGCCGAAACCGTGGGCATCATCGATGAGGATGCGGAAACTGTACTTCTTCTTCAGGGCTACGATGCCAGCGAGGTCACCCAAAGCGCCTGTCATGCCATACACGCCCTCGGTGATGACGAGAATGCCGCCGCCCGTTTTGGCCACCACCTCTGTGGCAACCTTCAGTTTCTTCTCGAGGTCTTCCATATTGTTGTGGCGATACTTGTACTTGTTGCCAATGTGCAAGCGTATGCCATCAAGCAAACAGGCGTGGGCCTCGTTGTCGTAGACGATGACATCATGGGGACTGGTCAGCGTGTCGATGGTCGAAACGATGCCTTGATAACCGAAGTTGAACAGGTAAGCGGCTTCCTTTTTCTCGAAGTCTGCCAGTTCATGCTCAAAATGCTCGTGCATGCGGGTGTGACCCGTCATCATACGGGCACCCATAGGAGCAGCAAGACCGTATTTGGCAGCGGCTTCTGCATCCACACGACGAATCTCCGGGTGGTTGGCCAATCCCAAATAGTTGTTCAAGCTCCAGCAGAGCACTTCCCTGCCATTGAAGGTCATGCGCGGTCCCAACTCGCCTTCCAAACGCGGAAAAGCAAAATACCCGTCAGCGCGTTCACGGTATTGCCCAATCGGGCCACCGGAGTCCTTTGATATTCTTTCAAATATGTCCATTGAGATATGTTTAATTGTTGATTGTTTAATTGTTGAAAAGATGTAGAGACGCAAGCATTGAGTCTCACGCATCAAGCCACAAAATTAGTAAATATATTGATTATCCCAACATGAAGGATTTATTTTTAATTTTGCAGCGTAGAAAGGCATCATTGTTATGTTAAACCTCAAAGACAAGACCGCTCTCGTCACAGGCGGCGGCACAGGCATTGGGCAGAGCATCGCCCTGCATCTGGCCCAGGAAGGTTGCCATCTCGTGCTGACCGGCTTGGGACTCGACGACCTCAACAAGACCAAGGAACTATGCGAACAATATGGCGTGCGCGCCTATGCGACGGAGACCCAACTCGACGACTACAAATCCATCGACCGACTCTATGACTACGTGATGGAGCAAGGCCTTAGCATCGACCTCTTCGTGCTTAACGCGGGCATCTCACAACGCGAAAAGGCTTTGGACACCGACATCAGCGTAGACGAGAAAATCTTGAAAATCGACTTCCTCAGCGGTATCTACTTGGTGAAAAAGTTCAAGGAGATGATTCAATCTAAGGATCACGTGCAGTTCAGCGTGACCACTTCCCTATCTGGACTATTCGGTTTCCCGCTGCGCTCTGCCTATTGCGCCGCCAAACACGCCTTGTTCGGCTTCTACGAATCGCTCGAACTGGAATACGACAACATCAACGTCACTTTCCTCATCCCTGGACGCATCAATACCCAAATCAGCAAAAGCGCCCTTCATGGCGACGGCACGGCCCATGCCAAGATGGATGCCGGACAAGCCAACGGCTTGAGTGTTGAGAAATGCGGAAAAATTGCCGTTCGCGCCATCAAACGGCAAAAACACCGCAAACTCATCGGGCGGAAGGAACTGTTGATGGCATATATCCATAAGTATTGCTTACCTCTTTATTATAGACTATCGAAAAGAATATCAGCTACATAACAGAGATTCCCTAACGGGAATGGAGTAAGGTACGTTTTTTCTTGCGGCGGCAGAAAGAGTCATAGAACAGTAAAAGCCCACAAACCGCCGCGGTTTACAACAACGAGAGATTCTCCATTCCCGAAGGGAATCTCCCTTCAAAAACAAACAACCATGAAAGAGAAAATCATCTGTGGCATACAGCAAGTGGGCATCGGAGTCAACGACTTCGTGGAAGCCTGGAAATGGTATTACGACAACTTCGGTTTCGAAATCAAGATTGTAGATGACGAAGGTGTGGCAGAACGCATGCTCCCTTATACGGGCGGCAAGCCACAACCCCGTCGTTCGGGCATCGCCGTCAACATCCGAGGAGGAGGAGGTTTCGAGATCTGGCAACCCAAAGGACGCGAACTCAACTATCTAAGAGAGCCTGTAAGGCTAGGCGACATGGGCATACTCATCGCCAAAGTCAAGACCCCTGACATCGAAACTGCCTACAACACCTTCATTAATAAAGGTCTCGATGTCATCAGTCCCATCATGACCTCCCCCGCTGGACAGAAAGAGTTCTTCATGAAAGACCCCTACGGCAACCTCTTCCAACTGGAACAAGACGACTATGTCTTCATCGACGAAAAGAAGGTAACAGGCGGCGCCAACGGCGCCATCATAGGGGTGAGCGACATTGACCGTTCCCTACCCTTCTACACGCAATTGCTGGAATACGACAAGGTTGTCTTTGACCAAACGGGCCTTTTCTGCGACCTCGAAGCCATCGAAGGAGGAAGGGGCATGCTGCGTCGCGTCATTTTGGAGCGCTCCAAACCCATTGAAGGACCGCTTAGCCGCATCATGGGCACTTCACATTTGGAGTTGATTCAAAGCGTTGAAACCCCGGGCAAGAAACTTTATGAGAATAGGTTTTGGGGCGACCCCGGCTATATCCACCTCTGCTTTGATGTACGCCACATGGACGCCGTCAAAGAGCAGGCCGAAGCCATGGGACATCCCTTTGTATGCGACAGCGGTGCTGACTTCGGCATGGGCGATGCCAATGGCCATTTCACCTACGTGGAAGACCCCGATGGCACCCTCATCGAGTTCGTTGAGACCTACAAGATTCCCATTGCGAAGAAGTTTGGACTCTACCTCAACCTTGCCAACAAGGACGACAGAAAACCTTTGGGCATCCTCAAACTGCTACGGTTTGCAAAGGTTAAGCGCGAAAGCATCAAATGACGCAAAGGTCCGTCCTGCAAAAACAATATAAAAAGCAGCCAACTCGATGAGCTGGCTGCTTTGCTTATTCGATTTATTACAATTCTTATTTGGTGATGCCCAGTTTGGCCTTCACATCCTTGGTGCAGTCAACGGCGTTGTCGCCAACAAAGACGGCAGCACCAGTGGCAAGGTCGAGGACATAGGTATAACCCTTCTCCTTACCCACCGCATTGATGGCATTCTGAATCTTGTCGAGAATAGGCTTCAACAACTCGGCGCGCTTGTTCTCAAACTCACCTTCAGCGTTGATTTGGAACTGCTGGATACGAGTCTGCAAGTCAACAATCTCCTTCTCCTTCGACTGCTTCACCAAGTTCGACATGGTGGCTTGGTTGGCCTCATAGTCCTGCATCTTGGTTTGATACTCCTTAGCCATAGTCTCCAACTGGCTCTGCAACTCTCCATAATACTTCTCCAGGCTCTTCTCTGCCTTTGCCTTGTCAGGCATGGCGTCGAGAATCTCAGCCGTATTGACATGTGCAATCTTCACTTGGGCTTGGGCCATACCACTCATCACAAAGAGGGCGATACCCAGAAACAATACTTTGAATAACTTGTTCATTTTATTGATTTTTAACGATTTAACTCTAATTGTCTATTGCATTTGAGTTGCAAAGATACGAATTATTTGCTTTCCCCGTCTCCTCAAGCATTATTTCTTGGTAGACTTAGATCCGCCCTTGATGGTGCCGCTACCACTACCCGAGGTGCCAGTGCCAGTTCCAGTGCCAGCACTCGTCCTGCGACGGTCTTCACGACGCACAGTCTGCATGACATTGCCGAGTTGGTCGAGCACATCGTCGCTGACGTCATTCTTGTCGGAAGCATAAAGAACAGAGGTTCCAGAGGCCAAGTCAAGGATAAAGGCATACCCTTTGGTCTGGGCGAGATCCTTCATCGCGGTATAGACCTTTTCTTGGATAGGTTGAATGAGTTCAGTACGTTTCTGGTAGAGCTGGCCTTCGGCGCCGAAGTATTGCATCTGCAAATTCTTGGCTTCTTGTTCCTTGTCAACGATGGCTTGCTCACGGGCACGCTTCTGGTCTTCAGAGAGGAGCAGCATGTCGGTCTGGTACTTGCTGTACATCTCCGACACCTTGTCGTAAACAGCCTTCACTTCCTTTTGCCATTTCTCCGACATGGCATTCAGTTCGGCTTGTGCATCGCCGTATTCCGGAATGTTCTCCATGATATATTCCGAGTCGACATAAACGATTTTCTGTCCACCGCCAAGTTGCGCATTGGCAGTCATGATACCGCCACAAACCAAGGCGGCGGTCAAGATCAAAGTTTTTAATGCATTCATTGTGTTATGGTATTTCTATTTGTTTTCTTGTTTATATTATCAATAATCGTTCCATTTTTTTTGACTCGGGACTGGAAGACACGAGACGCGAGAAGCATTTTTCAATCTAAATTCAGCATTAACTTCGTTGTATCTGCGATTTCATCATTCATCATTCCACATTCATCATTAATCAATAGATCCTCCGATAGAGAAGTGGAACTGACTATGATTGTCGCCAGTAGTGCCGTAGACATCGTCAAAGCCATAGCCCCAGTCAAGACCGAGCAGACCGAACATAGGCAAAAAGATACGCACACCCACACCCGCCGAACGTTTCACGTCAAAGGGGTTGAAGTCCTTGAAACCGAGCCAGCAATTACCCGCTTCGAGGAAAGTCAGGGCGTAAATGGTAGCCTGTGGATTCAGCGAGAGTGGATAACGCAATTCCAAAGTATATTTCGTAACCATGTCGCCACCTCGGTTGGCATCATTATAAGCGCCTGGCGTCAAGGAGTTGTTGGCATAGCCACGCATGCCGACCAACTCACGACTGTCGACAGAATAGGTGGCCAAACCATCACCACCCAGGAAGAACCTGTGGAACGGCGTGGGACCAATCTGCTTGTTATAGTGACCCAAATAACCGAAACGCACACGGGTCATCATGACCAACTTGTCATACAGTTCTGTATACCATGACGCCTTGAAGGTCCAGCGGTGCATCTCAATCCACTTGTACTTCTCATTCTCCGAGAGGTTAGTGTAGTTCTTGTCCGAAAACAGCGAGTAGGGCGGCGTGATCTCAAGACTCAACTGGAATTCGGAACCATTACGCGGATAGATGGGTTGGCTCACCGAGTTACGCGACAATACAAAATTGTAACTAATCAAATTGAACTTGCCATTGCCGTCACCGACATTCAGATAGCCCGACTGGTAGTTGTTCAGGCTATAGCGCTTGAAGTTGAGGCCTTGATACACGGAGAAATAGTCGTCAGGCCAGGTCAAACGGCGACCCAAACCCACGGTGCCTCCCGTCATGTTGAACCAACCATAGTCTGCCGCTGTTTTTTCCCCGTATTTGGAATAGAACGACTGGTAGATAGAGAAGGTGAACGCGTTGGGCTTCTTTCCTCCTAGCCAAGGTTCGGTGAACGACAGGCCATAATAGAGGTAATAGCGCCCCAAGGTGCTCACATTAAGCGATAGTTTCTGGCCATCGCCCATCGGCAAAGGTCGCCATGCCTTTTTGTTGAAGATGTTGCGCATCGAGAAGTTGGAGAACTGCAGACCTGCTTCCAGCATCAAGTAACCGGCGGCAAAACCTGCCGAGAAACGGATCTGGTCGGCAGCGGCTTCCTCAACGCTATAGCCGATATCCACAGTGTTGTCCTCCATATTGGGCTGCACATCGGGAGGAGCGATCTCTTGGTTGAAGAACCCCAATGTAGCCAATTCACGGATGGAGCGCACCACGTCGCTGCGGCTGTAGAGTTGGCCAGGGCGGGTGTAGAGCTCGCGCAGCACCACGTGGTCGTATGTCTTCGTGTTGCCAGCAAGAGTCACATTGCCGATACGGGCTTGCTTGCCTTCTGTGAGACGTATTTCAAGGTCGATGGAATCGTTCTCCACCGCCACTTCCACTGGGTCGACACGGAAGAACAGATAACCATCGTCCATATAAAGCGAACTGATGTCGAGGTTGGTCTCGCTATAGTTCAGGTTTTTGTCGAGCAACTCCTTATTATATACATCACCCGGCTGCACACCAAGGATAGAATTGAGGGTCTCGTCGCTGTATTTCGTGTTACCCGTCCAAGTGATGTTGCGGTAGTGGTATTTGTTGCCTTCGTCGATGACGATATCTATGCCCATGTTCTTGTCGTCAATCATATAAACCGAGTCGCTGACAATGCGAGCATCGCGATAGCCTTTGGAGTTGTACTTTTCGACGATGAGTTTCTTGTCGGCTTCGAAATTGCTTTCAAGGAAGCGCGACGACTTGAAGATGCGGGGACGATAGTTGTCGTAGAAATACTCCTCCACTCCGTTGATAGCCCTCAGGGGATGCAGGGTGAACACGTCGGCAATGGTATTTACCACTAAAGGACCGAGCGGGGTGAGCGGATCGAAATGGCCACGCTGCTTGGTCTCTTTCATGGCAGAGAGGATCTGCCCTTCTGTAAGGTTGTCGTTGCCCATCACGTTGATTTTCCCAATCTTCACCTTGCTGCCCTTGTCGATGTTAATGACCATGTTGATGTAGTTCTCGCGGACAGTATCGGCCTCTTGTTGGATGTCGATATCAACATTGCGATAGCCCTTCTCGTAATAGAAGTTCTCTATGATGCGGGTTGTCTTAGTCAGCAGATGGTCAGTGGCGATGTCGCCGCGCGACAGGTTGATCTTGTTGCGGATGTCGTCGGCCTCGCTTTTCTTAATGCCTTTGAACGAGAATTTCGACACGCGCGGCCGTTCTTTGATGACGATTTGGAGAAACACCTTGCCTCCCACAATATCGGTGGCGTTGATGGAAACATCTTCAAACAGGCCTTGCTCCCAAATCTTGCGGATGCCGTTCGATATTTCATCGCCAGGGATGGAGATGGTCTCGCCCACCCTCAGACCTGCAACCATGCTCAGCATGGAGGCGTCGACATATTTGGCGCCCTCGACGACGATGCCGCCAATCTCATATTTCTGCGGATGCGCATAGTCGATTTCTGAGAGGTCGTCGCCGATTTGGATTTGGGCAAAGACGCTGTTCCCGAAACTCAGAAAAACGAGCAACAGCATTATGGGTAAATATCTCAATCGCATAGTATTCTTTTCGTCATTTGTTGGTTACTTGTTCGCTCGTCTTCCCGAAACGACGCTCACGGTGTTGGTAGTTAAGGATGGCCTCATAAAGGTCTGCCTTACGGAAGTCAGGCCAGTATTTAGGGGTAAAGTAGAGCTCGGAATAGGCCAGTTGCCACAGCAAGAAATTGCTGATGCGTTCCTCGCCGCTGGTGCGGATGAGCAACTCCGGGTCGGGCATGCCTGCCGTGGAGAGGTATGACGATATCCGTTGGTCATCGACATCCTCTGGCTGTAACTTGCCCGACTTAACGTCCTCAGCCATTCGGCGCGAGGCTTGGGTAAGGTCCCAACGTCCCGAATAGCTTAATGCCAATGTAAGCGTCATACGGGTGTTGTTGCTCGTGTCGTCAATGGCCTGCATGAGTTGTTCATAGTTGGCTTTGGGCAGACTCTTCAAGTCTCCAATAGCGTTCAACTTGATGCTGTTCTTGTTCATCGTGACCACCTCTTTCGTGATGGTGGTGGCCAACAATGACATCAAGCCGCTGACTTCAGCCAAGGGACGGTTCCAATTCTCGGTTGAGAAAGCATAGAGCGTCAGGTATTTCACCCCAATTTCGGCTGATGCCTCGCTCACCTCGCGCACCGACTGGATGGCACTCTGATGGCCAAAAAGACGTTGCTTACCACGTTCCTTGGCCCAGCGCCCATTGCCGTCCATAATGATGGCGATGTGCTGTGGCAATCGCTCACGGTCGATTTGTTGCATCAATTGGTCTTTCAGTTCCATGGTCAGAATTTGCTAAGGTTACAGCCTCTGCCATCAGGCAGGTTGAATTTCCATGTCAACGACACCCTCGCCATGCCAAACCAATCGTTGAAGGACGCGTTGCCGCGCTGTTGGCCAGGCAGGTAATTGCCAGTGGGGTCGGTCAAATCATATTCATTCCCTTCATCATCTGTGTACCAAGCATGTTCCTCAGGATAAACCTTGGCCACATCGTCAAGGTAATCGGTGAAGGTCTTCTGCATGCGCCATTCCACCGTGGCGGCCATGTGGCGCGACAAGGCAAACTTCACGCCAAAACCGAAGGGAATCGACACACCGACGGGACTGGTCTTGCCAAACATTTTATTGTACCACTTGGCCTCGGGGTCTTCGGGACCCTCAGTCGCATGGTCGCTCAAGTCGACCAGTTCATCACCCACATTGGCGTATGCCGTATATTGAAACACCGAGATGCCGCCGAAGATATAGGGCGAGACATTCCTTTTCGGGTTGCCGGTATAGTATTCTATAAAGTTGAACTCCGCCACAAGGCTGAAGTCGTTGATTGTTGAGGTGAAGTTCAATCCACGCTCAGGACGCCAGTTGAGTTTGGTGTCGTCAGCTTTCACCGTGGCACGACTGTAGTCAAAACGGAAAGTCCAGCGGTTGTTGTAATTATACCTCACGAGACCTCCAAATTGCAGGTCCGCCATGGCAAATGGAATGGTCGGGTTGAGGTCACCCATATAGTAACTCGCGCCCACATGAGGACCGATTTCCAGCGTTTTGGGGTCGTCAAATTGCGCATTGGCTTGGACAAATAATGCCAAGCAACTCATTATCAATAAAATACGAATCTTTCTATACATAATTCAAGCGTGCAAAATTAGGAATTTTTCCAATGAAAACGAAATTAATCAGTTTCTATTGTCTTTTCCCCACATCAATTTGTTGCGAATGGTGCCGAAAAAGTCCTCGCCGCGCATCCTGGCCAAGTTGAGGCAGAAACCCGCCTTGCGCACTTCCAACTGAACCGATGTGTCTAAGGTACAGTTTCTTGAGTCCATGCTGAAGACGAATTTCTTCTCACGACCTTCCACTTGGATGCGGATGGTGCTGTCGTCAGGGATGACCACAGGGCGCACCGTGAGATTATGCGTGGCGATGGGCGTGATGACGAAGTTCTTCGCATTAGGCGCGATGATAGGTCCTCCGGCACTCAACGAATAGGCCGTGGAACCCGTCGGTGTGGCCAACAAAATGCCGTCCCCCCAATAGGTGTTAAGATAGACATCATCGACAAACACTTTGATGGCCAAAAGACTGTGTTCTGGATTACGTATGACGTTCAACTCGTTAAGGGCATATTTCACGTCATCGAAGACTTTCTCGGGCGAGACCAACTCAAGGAGCGTGCGCTGCTCCACGGTGTAATCGCCAGTGAGCACGCTGTTGACCGCCCTGTCAATCTCGCTTTTGGAAATGCTGGAGAGAAAACCCAAACGTCCCATATTGATGCCTACCACGGGAATGCCTGAATCAAGAACAAAAGGCACCGTGTCAAGGATGGTGCCGTCGCCGCCGATGGAAAACAACAGGTCGGCCTTCAGGTCTATATGCGAATGGAAGGTTGTGTATTGCACACCTTCGGGGACATAGGCAGCAATAATGTCAGCAAACGACTGGTACACAACAATTTCAGTTGGACTATCAGCCAATTTCTTGAACAGTTGCCGCATATAATCCCCGTTCTCGGGGGCGATGTTCTTTCCAAATAAGGCGATCTTCATGATTATTTCTTTTGAAGAGACTCAATTAACGCGTCTCAATTGTTTTTTCATTTATTCGAGAGGCAAGCGCCTCTGCATTTGGGCGTAATCCACGCCGTTTTTTGCGGACGCATGCGATGCGTCATTATCATCGGACGCATGCGATGCGTCCCTACAAGCCTTCGTCTTTAACGGATTCATGGCTTTCGTCGGTCATCATGCGGATGTAATTCACATAACGCCAATCGGCAATGTCGCCGTTTTCGACGGCTGCTTTCACCGCGCAGCCTGGTTCATGGGTATGGGTACAATTGGCAAAACGGCATTCGCTCATCAGCTCGCGCATCTCAGGGAAACGCTGTGCCAACGTCTCTTTCTCAAGGTCGTACAGCACAAACTCCTTGATACCAGGCGTGTCGACAATCCACGCGCCGAAATCGAGATGATGCATCTCTGCGAAGGTGGTGGTGTGCTTGCCTTTCTCATGATAGTCGGAGATAGCGCCGATACGCACGTTTAACGAGGAATCGAGGGCGTTCACCAAGGCCGACTTGCCCACGCCAGAATGGCCCGAGAAGAGGCATATCTTGTCTTGCATCAAGGCTTTCAGTTGGCCGATTTGAAAACCCGTCTTGGCCGACACGCCAAAAGAGGTGTAACCAAGACTTTGGTAGTATTCCATCAACACGCACATCTCCCCTATCTGCTCATCGGTGTAGAGGTCGCACTTGTTGAAAACCAAGGCGGCGGGAATATGGTAGGCTTCAGCGGTGACCAAGAAACGGTCGATGAAACCCGTGGAAGTGCGCGGTTGGGAGATGGTGGCCACCACGATGGCCAGGTCAACATTAGCGGCGATGATATGGGAGGCCTTGCTCAGATTGACCGACTGGCGGACAATCACGTTGTCGCGGGGCTCGATCTTCTTGATGACGCCCGTATCCTTACCAGACTCCTGCTCAAACTCTACGTTGTCGCCCACAGCCACGGGATTGGTGGAGCGGATGCCATCCAAGCGAATCTTGCCGCGCAGGCGACACTCCCACTGCCGTCCCTGTTCGTCGAGGACGATGTACCAACTGCCTGTCGATTTGATGACCTTCCCTAACATTTTTGATATCTTTTGCCTGGCAGTGCCATCAACACACCATCGAATTCCAATGCCAATAGGATGGCGGCTATCTTTGTGGTCGGCAGTTCAGTCTTCACGATGATGTCGTCCAAATTGATGACGGCATTCGCGCCAAAGCAATCCATGATGAGTTTTTCCTCGTCAGTGAACTCGCGGAACAAGGCTGTTTGTTTCTCAACCTTTGTCTCCGAGTCCCAGCGCATGATATAACGCAGATTGAGCACACTCTCCATAAGATGTGCGCGGTTGGTGCGGATGAGGTAGTTGCAGCCTTGGCTGTAGATGTCCATCACGCGACCGGGATAGGCAAACACATCGCGACTATACGAGTTGGCCAAATCAGCTGTGATCAGAGAACCGCCTTTCATCGCCGACTCGACGACGATAACGGCATCCGCCATGCCCGCGATGATTCGGTTGCGACGCGGAAAATTCTCTCGATCAGGTAAGGTGCCGCTCATGCACTCCGTCAAGATGCCACCGCCTTGTTCCACCATATCGGCAGCCAGTTTCTTGTTCGGTGCAGGATAAATCTGCTGCATGCCACTGCCCATCACGCCTACCGTCGGGATGCCGTTCTTTACTGAGGCCTTGTGGGCGCAGGTGTCAACACCGTATGCCAAACCGCTTACAACCAAGACATTGTCATCTTTTAAGTTCTCAACCAGCTGGTTACAATTCTCCTTGCCGTATTCTGTGATGTTGCGCGTGCCGACGATGGCCACCACTCGATTGGCGTTGAGGTTGGCCTTGCCTTTGTAATACAACATCATCGGGGCATCATCGCATTGTGACAGTCGCCGCGGATAGTCAGAATCCAAGAAAAACAAAGGCTGAATGCCATTCTTCTCGACGAATTCAATCTCCTCCTCTGCCCTTTTCAGGTATTCTTTGGGTTTGCAAATAGCGTCGATGGAGGCCTCGCGCATACCCGTGATCTTCTCCAGCGACTTGCGCGTCTCTTTGAAGATAGACTCCGCGCTGCCGCAATACTGCACGAATTTCTTTCCGCTGATATCACCGATACCAGGGAGTAACGTCAATGCTATTTGATATTGGAGGTCGGTCATCTAGTTGTCAGTTGTTCAGTTATTCAGTTGTTCAGTTGGGGCAGGTTGCTGAGCCCGTCGAAGCACCGTTAAATAAGGCGGCCCTTCGACAGGCTCAGGGACCACTAATCCAGTTTCAACACAGCAAGGAACGCTGACTGCGGCACCTCGACATTGCCGATTTGACGCATGCGTTTCTTACCTGCCTTTTGTTTCTCCAGCAGCTTGCGCTTACGAGAGACGTCGCCGCCATAGCACTTTGCCGTCACATCCTTGCGCACCTGGCGCACCGTCTCGCGGGCGATGATCTTCGCGCCGATGGCCGCTTGGATGGCAATGTCGAACTGATGTCTTGGTATCAATTCCTTCAGTTTCTCGCACATACGACGACCGAAATCGTAGGCATGGCCACGGTGAATCAAGGTCGACAAGGCATCGACGGACTCACCATTGAGCATGATGTCAAGTTTCACCAAGTCGGCATCTTGATAGCCAGCGATATGATAGTCGAAGGAGGCATAGCCCTTCGAGATGGATTTCAGTTTGTCATAGAAGTCGAAGACGATTTCACTCAAAGGCATCTGGAAGGTCAATTCCACGCGGTCGGTGGAGAGGTAGACCTGATTCTTCAGCACGCCACGACGATCGATGCAGAGCGTCATGATAGGTCCAGTGAACTCGTTCTTCGAGATGATCTGCGCAATGATATAGGGTTCCTCGATGTGGTCGATCTTCGTTACCTCGGGCAAGCCACTAGGGTTATGCACCTCGATCATCTCGCCATCGGTCTTGAAGCACTTGAACGAGACGTTGGGCACCGTGGTGATGACATCCATGTCAAACTCGCGATCGAGGCGTTCCTGCACAATCTCCATGTGCAACAAGCCCAAAAAGCCGCAGCGGAAGCCGAAGCCCAATGCGGCTGACGACTCAGGCTCCCAAACCAAGGAAGCATCGTTGAGTTGCAGTTTCTCCAACGAAGCGCGCAACTCCTCGTAGTCGTCCGCATCGACGGGATAGATACCCGCAAACAGCATAGGTTTCACGTTCTCGAAACCTGCCACTGGCTCGGCACAAGGCCTTTCGACATGCGTGATGGTGTCGCCCACCTTGACTTCCTTGGAGGTCTTGATGCCCGAGATGATGTAACCCACGTCACCCGCAGAGAGCTCCTTTTTAGGCACTTGCTTCAGTTGCAGCACACCAATTTCGTCAGCGTTGTATTCCTTGCCCGTAGCGAAGAACTTCACCAAATCGTTGGTATGCATAGTGCCGTTCATGATACGAAAATAGGCGATGATGCCGCGGAACGAATTGAACACCGAGTCGAAGATGAGGGCTTGCAAAGGTGCTTCAGGGTCACCTTTCGGGCAGGGGATGCGTTCCACGATAGTATCGAGCACGGCAGGCACGCCTTCGCCTGTTCGAGCACTCACTTTCAGGATTTCTGAGGGGTCGCAACCCAAGAGGTCCACCATCTGGTCCTCCACGATGTCGACCATGGCGCTGTCCATGTCGATCTTGTTCATCACAGGGATGATTTCGAGGTCATGCTCAAGGGCAGAATAAAGATTGGCAATCGTCTGTGCCTGAATGCCTTGCGTAGCATCTACCACCAGCAAGGCGCCTTCGCAGGCTGCGATGCTGCGCGATACCTCGTAAGAGAAGTCGACGTGGCCAGGAGTATCGATAAGGTTAAGGGTGTATTCCTCTCCCTTGTAGTTGTATTTCATTTGGATGGCGTGGCTCTTGATTGTAATGCCGCGCTCGCGCTCAAGGTCCATGTCGTCTAACACCTGGTCGACGAGTTCTTTGTCATTGAGCGTATGAGTCAGTTCCAAAAGCCTATCGGCCAAGGTGGACTTACCATGGTCGATATGGGCTATGATGCAAAAATTTCGGATGTTTTTCATTGAATAAGGTTGAATCTTCAGACAAGGCACGGCCTTATCTTCGATTTGGGCGCAAAAATAGGAAAAAAATCGTTTGCGACCTCAAAAACCGACGAATGCGTTGGCAATCTTAGTAAGCGGACAACTCCTCGAGCCAATCTGACCCATAAAACGCTTCCCCGACTCCTCCCAAAATCAGACTGATGACCACCAGGATTAATACGCTGACTATAGAGATCACCAAACCAGCGATGGCTTTCCCCCTAGGCCGTTTGAAGACGCCGATAAACGAGAACAAGAAACCGAGGAACCACAAGATCACGTTCACAACAGGCACCCAAAACAGTGCCATGCCGATAATCGACAGCACGAGGCCTGCTGTGCCGATGCCGTTTCTTCTTCTCACAGGCTGAGGTTGAGGTTGCACCGGTTGAGGTTCAGGTTGAGGTTGAACAAGCGGTTGGGCTGGCACATCTTGAGGCTGATCAGGGGAGCGCCGATCGTTCAACCAAGCCGTGCAATACATACATTTAGCAGCGTTCTCGGGGATTTGTTCGCCGCAATAAGGGCATTTTTTGTATCCTTCCATGTTTTTTTATGATTGATTTTGATGCAAAGATACATTTTTTTCCAAAAAAACCATCTCAACCCGCAAAAAAAACCGCCAAAAAAGCCAACGATACAAAGGATTATCCCTAATTTTGCGGTCTGAAAAAGACGATTGCCTATGACACCCATTTTACCCGACACCTATTCCAAAGAAGAGAAAGAAGAAATAGAGCGACGACACCAACGCCTCATCGACGCTTGGCAGACACGCAAGGAAGCCGCCGACCTGGAGATGGTCGACAAGGCGTTCTATTTCGCCTGCGAGGCGCACAAGGACCAGCGCCGCCGCTCGGGCGAACCTTACATCTACCATCCCATCGAGGTGGCCACCATCGCTGCCCACGACATCGGACTGGGACGCACCTCCATCATCTGCGCCCTGCTGCACGATGTGGTGGAAGACACAAAATACACCCTCGACGACATCCGCGAGATGTTTGGCGAGAAGGTGTCGCGCGTAGTGGATGGACTCACTAAATTTGACAACCTAGATGGTGCCGAGAGCATGCAGGCCGAGAACTTCAAGAAGGTCATCTCTTCGCTGTCGTACGACATCCGTGTGGTGCTCATCAAACTCTCCGACCGCCTCCACAACATGCGCACCTTGGACTCGATGCCCAAGCACAAGCAGCTGAAAATCGCTTCGGAGACCACCTATATCTATGCGCCCCTTGCCTACCGACTCGGCCTTCACGCCATACAAATCGAATTGGAAGACCTGGCCTTCAAATACACCAACCCCACCATCTACAACAACATTCGCAAGCGCATGGACGATGTGCGCGGCAAACGCATGGGCGAATTGCGCGACTTCATTGCTCCCATCGAGGCCGAACTGGAGAAAAACGGCATCAAAGCTAGGGCAGAGATTAAGGAACGCTCCATCAACTCCGTCTGGAAACGCATGATGGACAAGGAATTGGCATTCGAAGACCTCTACGGCTCATTCATCGTCCGGCTCATCACCGACTGCCCGAAAGAACAGGAACGCATGGAGTGCTGGAAAATCTATGCCGTACTCACCAACTGCTACCGTCCCTACACCAAGAAACTGAAGGACTGGATCTCGTTCCCAAAAGCCAACGGCTATGAATCGTTGCACGCTGTGGTGATGGGTCAAAAAGGCAACTGGGTAGAGGTGCAGATCCGAAGCCAACGCATGGAGGAAATTGCAGAGAAGGGCTTTGGCGCCTATTGGAAATACAAGACCGACGACGACAAGACCGAGAGCGGCTTCGACGAATGGCTGAAGAAGGCCCAAGACCTCATCAGCAACGAATCGGAGAACGCCATCGAGTTCGTCGACAACTTCAAGTTAGACCTCTTTTCCGACGAAATCTATGTCTTTACCCCTCAGGGCAAGATGATTACGCTGCCCAAAGGTTCCACCGTGCTGGACTTCGCCTATAATATCCACAGCAAAATCGGCGACCACAGCATCGCGGCCAATGTCAACAACCAACTGGCCCAGCTCGACCGCAAACTCTATAAAGGCGACCAAGTGGAGATCATCACCTCTGAATCGCAACACCCGCAGGAGAGATGGTTTGAGTTTCTTGCCACCGCTACGGCCAAATCAAGACTCAGGAGCGGCATCAAGGAATACCGCCGCGGTTTCCGGGAAGAAGGCGAGCAAAAATTCGAGACCATCATGAAGAAACTCGGCATGGAACCCTCTAAAGCCAACCGAAATGCGGTGATGAGTGCCGAAAACCTCACCAGTTCCATCGACTTCTACTATAATGTGGCCACTGGAAAAATCGACGAACGTCTCATCCGAAGCGTACTCAAACCGCAATCCAACGGCAGTTTCGTGCGTTTCCTCTCCTTTGGACTTTTGGGCAACAGCAGCAAGGAAAAAGACGAGACGCCTTCCATCACCACATCGGGCGAGTTCGACTTCAACGTGTCGACCTGCTGCAATCCCATTCCCGGCGATGACGTCATTGCCTTCAGTTTCCCCGGCGAACCGCTGCAAATCCACAGGAGCAACTGCCCCAAGGCCATACAACTCTCTTCGCGCTTCGGCAACAACATCGTGAAAGCCAAGTGGCAACCCAAGAGCGAAATTGCATTCCTCGCCGAGTTGAAAATCACTGCTTTAGACACCAAAGGACTGCTCAACCGCATGACCAACTTGCTCTCCAACGAAATGCAACTCAACCTGCATCTGCTGCACATGGAGGCCAAGCAGGACGTAGTGGAATCCACCATCTCCATTTATGTGCACAACACAAAAGAACTGGACGACCTAATTGCCAAGCTTAGCCAATTGAAAGAGGTCCAAAAAGTAGTGAGGAAAAACTCGTAGGAAAAGAATCTCCAGTTTGCCAGGCTGTCATACCGACCGAGGAACAATTGCCTATGTGGTTGTCGGCATGTCATACCGACCGAGGAACGAGGGAGTGTATCTATGCAGACTAACTCACAGTACACTTTAGGTCACGACACATCTTCAAAATAATTCATGCTATTTAGAATTGGTCTGAAAAAAAGCATTATCTTTGCGCCAACATCACGAGCAGAAAATGAAAGACTCATTCGACAACACCTATCTGGCAGTCAAGAAGTTATTCATCGACTACCTGCAGAGGAGGAAGTTGCGCAAGACACCAGAGCGATTCGCCATCCTCAAGGAGATTTACTCAACCAACAGGCACTTCGACATCGACTCACTGTACAACCAGATGAAAGACAACAAGTACCGCGTCAGCAGGGCAACCTTGTACAACACTATTGACCTGCTTTTGGACTGCGGTCTGGTCATCAAGCACCAATTCGGCCACAACTGCGCACAATATGAACGTTCCTACAAGTTCCGCCAGCACGACCATTTTATCGATTTGGAGACGGAAACCGTCATGGAGTTCTGCGACCCGCGTTTGCTGGAGATCCAAAGATCGATTGAGGAACAGTTGGGTGTTGAGATTACGCATCATTCTTTGATATTTTACGGACATAAGAAAAGTTGAGAGTTGAGAGTTTAGTGTTTAGAGTCAGTGGTTAGATGAGAGTTAGGAGACGCTTTGCGTCATCGCGAGGAACGAAACAATCTAGTATTTTGAATCTTGAAATTTGAAATCTTGAAATCCAGAAATATGAACAAAATAGACATACTTTTAGGCTTACAATGGGGCGATGAAGGCAAAGGCAAGGTGGTCGATGCCCTCACCCCGAATTATGACATCGTTTGCCGCTTCCAAGGCGGTCCCAATGCTGGTCACACCATCGAGTTCGAAGGAAAGAAATTCGTGCTGCACAACATTCCTTCAGGCGTGCTGACACCTGGTTGCGTCAACCTCATCGGCAATGGCGTCATCATCGAACCGCATATATTAAAAGGTGAGATCGAAGGCCTGCGTGAAGCCGGCTTCGACCTGCGTAATACTTTGATGATTGCCAACCGCGCCCATCTCATCCTGCCCACGCATCGCGCCATGGACGCCGCCAACGAGAAGGCTTTGGGCAAGATGAAAGTCGGCACCACGCTGAAAGGCATCGGCCCGACCTATACCGACAAGACTGCCCGCAGAGGCCTCCGCATCGGCGACATCAACTCCGCCGACTTCCGCGAAAAATACGAAAACCTGAAAAAGGCCCACTTGCAGCAAATCGCCGGCCTTGGCTTCGAGATGCAGGGGTTCCAACTCGACGGCCTCGACTTCGCCGAGTACGAAAAGCTGTGGTTCGAAGGCATTGAATACCTGAAGCAATACCAGTTCGTCGATGGAGAGTATTTCATCAATGAGGCACTTGACAACGGCAAGAAAGTGCTGGCCGAAGGTGCCCAAGGTTCCATGCTCGACGTCGACTTCGGCAGCTATCCTTTTGTGACCTCCTCGAATGTCATCGCGGCGGGTGTCTGCTCCGGTTTAGGCGTCGCCCCAAGTCGTGTGGGCAAGGTGTATGGCATCTTTAAGGCCTACTGCACCCGCGTGGGTACAGGTCCCTTCCCCACCGAGTTGTTTGACGAGACGGGCGAAATGCTCCGCCAAAACGGTCACGAGTTTGGTGCCACCACAGGCCGTCCACGCCGTTGCGGCTGGCTTGACCTGCCTGCGCTGAAATATGCCGTCATGCTCAGCGGCGTCACCGACCTCATGATGATGAAATCCGATGTGATGGACGACTTCGCCACCTTGAAAGTTGCCACGGCATACCGCTACAACGGACAAGAGACCAAGCACCTGCCTTTTGCCGCCTGCACTGAGACGATGGAACCCGTCTACACCGAAATCCCCGGCTGGCAACAGAAGATAGAAGGCAAGATTCCGCAAAAACTGGAAGATTACATCAAATTCATTGAGGATTATGTCGGCGTGCCGATCAAATTCGTTTCGTACGGACCGGATAGGACACAGAATATTATTAGATAGAACCATCCCTGTAGAGACGTGGCGCGCCGCGTCTCTACAAACCGCACAATAACAATTAAACAATGATTATTTTAGAAAAACCATACGTTTCTGCCCCGTTGGTGGCGTATTTGGAAGAGAAACAAATTCCCGTTTTACACAACGACATGGCCGAGGTGCTGAAAAGCCGAGGTCACAACCTTAACCTTTTGGACGACAAGACTTTCGTTGAGAGATACGAGCAAAACCATCAGTTGTATGCCGTCTCGGAGAACGCTTTAGTATGGCTCTATGCCCAACTGCCCGAATCGGAACTGGTAAAAAAGGTCAAGATCCTGAAGGACAAGGCCGCTTTCCGTCGCATCTGCCAGCAGATTTATCCCGACTTCTATTACAAAGAGGTGGAGATGAAAGCCTTGCGCAGCCTCAACCCTGACGAGTTGCCGTTGCCCTTGGTGCTGAAACCCGCTGTTGGTTTCCTCAGCGTGGGCGTGTATATCGTCCGCAACAAGGCCGAATGGCAGGCCGCTTTGGATGACATCGACCACAACTTTGCCAAGCAGTGCGCCGTCTTCCCCGAGACCGTGGTGCGTAGCGAGATGTTTGTGCTCGAGCAGTTCATCGAAGGTGAGGAATATGCCGTGGACGCCTATTTTGATGCCGAGGGCAAGCCCAACATCATCAACATCTTCCACCACATCTTCAAGAACGAGACCGACGTCAGCGACCGCCTCTACTGCATGAGCAAGCAGATCTTCGAGGCCAACTATCCGGCTTTCAACCAGTTCTGCATCGACCTGAACGAAGTGCTCGGACTGAAGAACTTCCCGATGCACGTGGAGTTCCGCGTCGACAAAAACACGGGTCGCGCCATCCCCATTGAGGTCAACCCGCTGCGTTTCGCTGGTATGTGCCTCAACGACCTGACGCGTCACACCTGCCATCTGCTGCCTGTACAGTGCTATTTCGAGGGCATTCGTCCCGACTATGCCACCATGTGGAACGGCATCGAGAACGATGTGTTCAGCTTCATCGTCTTAGACAAGCCTTACGACACCAACCGCGCCTTGGACTTCGAGCGCATCAAGCGACACTTCCACGGCGTGCTGGAGACCCGCGACATCATGAACCCCGCCATGAGCATCTGGGGCTTCCTGTTCACGCAGACCACGCCCGAGCACAAAGAGGAACTGCATGAGATTCTGTTCTCCTCTTTGGAAGAGTTTATGGTTTAGAGGGGATGAGCTTGTCGTCGCTTCGCGTCATCGCGAGGAACGAAGCGATCCAGAAATAATGTTGAAAAACCGTGGTAAGCTTACCACCATTTTTCAACATTTTTACATTGACGGAGTGATGAACACGCGCCAGCCACCCTCATCATCACGTTCGATATATCCCTTTTCAATCATGGTTTGAATCATTTTCTGAAGAGCCGATCGGTTCACTCCTGTCGCTTCCTGCAAAGATGCGTATGTAGGATGACTATCGGTAAGCAATTCGTTTAGGATTTTTCCGTAGGTAGGCGTGCGAAACATGATTCTTTGTCCGTCATACCACCACAAATCCTCCGATTTCTCCGTCACAAAAAGCGTATCCATTTCTATCTCATGCGCCATGAGGTCTGTCATGTGCTTTTGGAAAGGCTTGATTTGCTTAATAGAGGCTTTGGCGCCTACCGATGGCTCACTTCCCACCTTCAAATCAGAGCGATGCAAGGCTTCAAGATATTGCTGTTCTTGCCGACTTCGCACCACAATCATCGGATAACCATGCCTTGAAAGGATGAAATTCATCAGAAGTCGGGCTATGCGTCCGTTGCCATCTTCAAACGGGTGAATACGTATGTAGCGGTAGTGAAATAAAATGGCCAAATCTGCAGGCGACAAAGTACCGCTTTGTTCCGTTTGATTATACCAATCAACTAAGTCGGTCATCAAAGCGGGTGTCTCCTCAGGAGAAGCATAGTCGAAACGGTCACCATAGCGAGTAATTACACTGTTAGGACGGGTTTTGTACTGCCCCGCATGAATGACATAACTGGTCTGCACGCCCCCAGGGAGCGTTCCATATACAGTGTAATCCTCACGTAGCAACGTACGATGCAGAGTCCGAATAAAGTTTTGAGTGAGTGGCTTGTCTTGGTCGACAGCCTCAACGGTCATCATTTTCAGTCCCACATTGCTTGCTTTCATCTCCTCATATTCCCGAAAATCAGCCTCACCGATGACCTTCCCGAACAGCAAAAGCAATTCGGTTTGACCGTATGTCAGAGTATTGCCCTCAATATGGTTGCTGTTGTAATTGAAATCAACTGAGAACTTTAGACTCAACCTTTCTCGGTCTTTCTCCGACAAGGGTTGAATGGCGTTCCATTTCTCCAATGCTGCTTGCAGTTTTTTTGCTTCCATCAGTACAAAGATTTACATTTACCACCAAATTGGTGGTAACATTACCACCAATTCGCCGACAAAAATACAAATTTTTGCTGAATTGCATGGGATTAGCACATTATTTTTCTAAAAAAGGTGGTAAGCTTACCACTATTTTTGGTGGTAAACCAACTTTTGGCAGTTTATTTCCCACTCTTTCTGCGGTTGCACTCCTTGCAAAGCATCTGACAATTCTCCGCGATGGTACGGCCGCCATCGCACCACGGCGTGATGTGGTCGGCTTCCATTTGAGAAAGTTCAAAGTGTTGACCGCAGTCGGCACAAAAACCCATCTGCCTTTCGTAGGCCGACAGTTTCTGCGCATCGGTGAAGGCTCTAATCGACAAGTATTTCTCTTTGCGTGTGAGGATATAAGGATAGATGCCCGTCTTTTTGGTCACATCGTCGTCGAGGATGAGGCGTTTCACCTCTTCGTCAATGGCCTTGTAGTCAAACACCTGGTCCTTGTATAGTTTGTAGAGCATCCCCCACTCCACGCCTTTCATGATTTTCTTGCGTTCCTTGGTCGGGCGGAACGAGGTCTCAATCCAGGTGATGACCGACTGGAAGAACTGCCACAACGGTGCAGCACTGGCATCGTGCTGGTGGTTAGACATGTAGACTTCGATGTTGCCGTCCGAAATCCAGTCGATGGCGGTTTCAAGGTAGTCCTGACGTATGGCAGAGCCGTTGAGGTAGTCGCTGCCGATTCTTGCGGCAGGTGCGCCGTTCTTGCTGAAATAGCGTTTGGCGTCGCTCACCCAACTGCCTGCATACACCGCGTTGCGCAGCTCCTGCTCGGTGAGTGCCTCTCCCGCGATGTTGATGGTGCGGAACCACTTCAGCTTCTCGCTGTCGGTGCCACTGCAGATGTAGATTTGCAGTTCGTAGTTGAGGATTTGCTCTTGCTCATCGGGCTGAAGGTTGTGGAAATAGCGGAAGTTGAAGGCGAAGTCGCCGTTGACGTACTGGCAGATGCTGATGGTGCGCTGTTGGCCGTCGATGATTTCGAAAGTGTCATCGTCGCGCACAGCCCAATACATCACATTGAGCGGAAAACCTTGGGTGAGCGTGTCGATGACGGCATCGCGCTGTTTCTCCTTGTAGACGAACTCACGCTGGTAGGGCGGGCGCACGTCGAGGCGGCCGCCGTAGGCACGCACGCCGTTTTCGTTGTTGTCCACGTAGCCTTTGGTCAGCTCGCGGACGGTGATTTTGTGTAGTTCTATGTTCATATTGTATTGTTGTTTTGTTATCCTACCGGGGTGCTGCCGTAGGTCGCGACCTACGGTTACTCGCGTATCGTCCCTCCGGGACGGACCTACTACTGCTATTCAGTTCCTTCTGCCGCCATCGAGACCGTCGGTTCTATCGAAACGTAGTCTTTTGGCTTTTGCTTGCGACGGATGAGGATACGAGCATATGTTTCTTTCCCATTTATCGTAAATCTATGCCCATATTTCGGATTATCTTCAACATATCTATCCAACCCAACAATCTCGAATTGTTCAGGATTGTATTTGTCCAAAAACGTAATCGGCACACCCATCACGCCATCATAATCCATTGGAATTTCAGCAGTTTTATCCACATTTATGGCATCATAATTATCGTATTTTGGATATTCCTCAGGGGTGTATCTCTTGAAAAGAATCAAATCCTCATGACGTTCTTTATAATCCAAATTCGTGAACCATCTTACACCTTTCACTCGAATGAACTTGTTGCCTTTTTCATCTTCCCGACAGCCCGCTGCATTCAATGGATAGTCTTTGGGTACACCAAACTCCCTATCGCCACTATGAATACTTGCTCCCAACCATAATTTGTTGGCCTTTATCAGTTGAAATGTCTCCTTATACGATGCTGCGTTTACATTCCCAATAATCAAAAACCGTTTTTCATATTTCATCAACACATCCAAGAATTCCCGAAACAATGAAAAAGGCGGATTGGTCACCACAATATCGGCTTCTTTCAGCAATTCAATGCATTCTGAAGAGCGAAAATCTCCATCCCCTTTGAAATAATGAATACCGATTTCTTCGGGGTCGGGCACGCGATTACCGTTACGGTCGCCGAAATATTCCAACCAAATGGCTTGTTCGGCATCGTTTTGACTGAACAAGTCGCGATTTTGGTTTTTGTAACAAGTGGTAATCAACTTTTTCAGCCCAAGTTGTCCAAAGTTGTAGCTGAAATAATGGAAAAAGTTGCTCACACGCGGGTCGTCACAGTTGCAAAGTACGGTTTTGCCTTTGAAATGCTCCTTGTAATGTCTCAACTCATTCTCAATATCAACAAGTTGGGTATAAAACTCGTCTTTTTTGGCATTCTTTGCCTGATTCAGATTCTTGTTGGCCATCGTGATTGACAGTTTTTGCATGGCTATCAATCACTTTTCGGACAAAAGAAAGGTGCAGGCCTTTCTATCGCGTTCACGGGGAGCGTCGGTTGAACCCCATTCCATCTTTAGTCAAGCCCACACCTAATTGGTGCGAGCATCAACTTTATAAGATGGAAACAGGAAACTATCGCTTCCGTGAACTTGCTTTTATCCGATGGTTTCAAACCAAGAGTTTCCGACGCTTTTGTTTTGAACGCGAATAATAGCTAATGCTGTGGTTTATAATATGTTATCTATTCTCTATTCTTATCTCTACGATACGTTTGGTTTTTATTTGGCGCAAAGATAGCGTATTTTCCTGATAATTGCACTACAAATTCAGAAAACCAATCTCTCCATCAATACAATTTCTTCTATAAAAGAAGAATTTCAAGCTTTTCAAGGAAATTTCTTCTATAAAGGAAATATTTCCTGTTTTTGTAGAAAATTTCTTCCATAAAAGAAATATCCAAGGCATCACCCACCTACATTTGAGGAAGTTCCTGATGGAAGGATTGAAATAAACACTATCTTTGCAGCAAATAATCCATCTATGAAAAACATCATCCTCACCTTTGCCATCCTTTCAGCAGCGTTCTTCTCGGCCTGCTCGTCGGAAAAGGAAACGACCTTCAACGAAAAACAAGCCTTACAGTTCCTCTACCAATACATGCCGCTCGGCGACAGCGTGGACTACACTGAAGACTATTACCGCGAGTGCATCCACTATGCCTTCCTGGCCAAAGAAGAGATGCCATGGGGCAACAACGTCCCCGAACGCGAGTTCAAGCATTTCGTTGTGCCTGTGCGCGTCAACAACGAGAACCTCGACCGCTTCCGCGCCACCTATTACGAGGAGCTGAAAGCGCGTGTGAAAGACCTTTCTTTATATGACGCCGTCCTCGAAGTGAACCACTGGTGCCACGAGCACGTCAACTACAAAGGCAGCGACAGCCGCACCAGCGCCCCAATGGCCACCATCAAGACCTCGTGGGGTCGCTGCGGCGAAGAGTCGACACTGTTAGTGACCGCCTTGCGTACCGTGGGCATCCCGGCCCGACAGGTCTATACCCCGCGTTGGGCCCACTGCGACGACAACCACGCCTGGGTGGAGGCCTGGGTGGATGGGAATTGGCATTTCCTCGGCGCCTGCGAGCCCGAGCCTGTGCTCGACTTGGGCTGGTTCAATGAGCCCGCCTCGCGCACCTTATTATTACACACGCGCGTGTTTGGCGACTACGACGGCCCCGAAGAGGTCATCAGCCGTAGTGCCAACTACACGGAAATCAACGTGGTGGACAACTACGGAAAGACTGTCAAGACTACCTTCACTGTCGTGGACATGGACGGCAAGCCACAGGCCAACCTGCCCGTGGAGTTCAAGATCTACAACTACGCCGAGTTCTGCACCGTCGTCACGAAGACCACCGACGAGAACGGTCAGACCTGGCTCACCGCCGGTTTGGGCTGCATGATGGCCTACGCCTCAAAGGACGGCAAGTTCGGCTTCCAAGTGTTCAAGTCAGGCGAAAAAAAGAATGTCACTATAACCCTCAACCATGAGGAAGGCACCGAAGAAGTCTTCGAATTCGACATGGTGCCACCCGCTCCGACCAGTGTCTTGCCTGAAGTGACGGCTGAGATGCGTGCCGAGAACGACCGTCGCATTGCCTATGAAGATTCATTGCGGAATGCCTATATCGCCAACTGCAAGAAAGCCCAGCAAGAACTGATCCTGAACACGGGCAACAAAACCCTGTGCCGCATTTATGAAAAGACTTGGGGTAACTACCAAACTATCGCCGATTTCGTGAACTATGCCCAAAGCAAAAACCAAGAAATCAAAGCCGTGGAGTTGCTCAGAAACATCTCCGACAAAGATTTACGCGACGTCAGCCTCGAAGTTTTGAAAGACCATCTCGACAACACGCCTGGTCTCGAACAATCCATCATCTCCATGCCGCCCGAGCTCTATGCACAATACATCCTCAGCCCACACGTGAGCAACGAAATGATTGTGCCTTATCGCAAAACCCTCACCGAGTTCTTCCCCGAAGCGGAGAGACAGCAATACCATGACAATCCCGCCCTGTTGGTCGATTGGGTGAAAAACAACATCAAAACCGACGACAACTTGGCTTTACAACGTATTCCGATTTCGCCTTTGGGCGTGCTGAAGGCACGCAAGGCCGACCGCCATTCCCGCGACATCCTCTTCGTCAGCATGGCAAGGAGTTTGGGCATCGCCGCACAAATCAACCCGGTGAACGGCAATGTGCAATATTTTGGCAAGGATTGGACCAATGTAGACTTCGAAGCCGCCGAGCCTGCCAACACGGCTATCGGGTATTTAGATATCCACTACTACCCCACCGCTTCAGTCGCCGACCCGAAATACTACACCCACTTCAGCATCAAGAAGTTCGATGGCAACAGCTTCCGCCTCTTGGCCTACGACGCCAAAGACCCTGGCATCGACGATGGCATGATGCTTTCCTCTTTCGACCATCCCACGCCCTTGGACGAAGGCTATTACATCCTCACGGCAGGCACCCGCTTGGAGGACGGTACCGCCCTGACCCACAGCGAGTTCTTTACCATCAAGGCGGACGAGACCACCCATGTGAACCTTACTCTTCGTCAGCCCGATGACGAGCTTCATGTTGTCGGCAGTTTTTATGCCGACAGCAAATTCACCGACCCTGAGACGGGCGAAGTGGGCAACGCCAAACAGCTCATCCAAGACGAATATTTCATCCTTGGCCTCTTAGACCAAGGCAGCGAGCCGACGACACATGCCATGCAGGACATCGCCGCCTTCCGCAAAGACTTTGAGAATAGCAGCCTACCGATGATTTTCGTCTTTAGCAGCAAAGAGGATTACGACAAGTTCAAGCTGAAGAACTTCAACGAATTGCCCGAAGGCATCGTCTACGGCCTCGATGAAGGCAATATCCGCGATGAAATCGTTGACGGTCTGCACCTCAACACCGACAGTCGCCCCATTTTCATCATCGCCAACGCCAACAGCGAGGTGGTGTTTGTGAAACAGGGCTACACGATTGGCTTGGGCGAACAAATGCTCAAGGTGATTGCGAAACTATAAGGTTAAGCTTCCTGCAAGTCGTTGATTTGCTTGTTGATGGATTTCAGTTCTTCGGCGTCGGTAAAGGGATTCTGACTATAGAAAATACGCCAAATAAGCAGGCAGATACTTCACTGCTCCCTCATGGGCATAATCTTTCGCATAAATCAGGTAACGTTCATTGGTAATGCGCGACGAGAACTTCTTGCAAAAGGTGTCTAATGATGCATGCGTCTTGTAGGCAGATGATTTCACCTCAATCGGCAGAATCTTGGTTCCTCGAGATAAAAGGAAGTCGACCTCATAGTTGTGTTTGCCGCTTTCGGTAGGCCAAGAATGATAGAAAAGTTTGTTGCCTGAAGCCGTGAGCATCTGGGCAACGATGTTCTCATATAAATACCCAAGGTTAGTTGCCAATTTGTCGCTAAGGAGACGCTCATAGATGACATTTTCCGTAAACGCCTTGTCGCGAAACGCAAGCGTGACAAAGAGACCCGTGTCGCCGACAAACATTTTGTACTGTTCCAAATCCTCTGTGCTTCCAAGGCCGACATTCGGATCGTCGCAGTGGTGGGAGATATTCACCGTTTTTGACTTCTCCATTTCAGAAATCAACTCTATATAGTCTTCATTTCTTGCCTTTGGAATTACACTGGAAATCTGATAGCGAGAAGCATTGCTGTTGAGTTGTGCCGGAATGGCGGCGAAAATCCGTGCAGCTTTTCCCGATGGGTCGATTTTCCCAAAATCCTCATCATACAAATCAAGTATGAGTCTTTTGGCGCGGTCGACCACCTCGAAGTTGTTGGATTCCAAATAGGCATCCACGGCCTGGGGCATGCCCCCGACAAGCATATAAAGACGGAAGTCGCGCATGAGTTTGCGATGGACTTCGTTCAGTGGCTGAGGATGTTCCCAAACTCCACGGAGCAATGGAATAGTTGCCGTGTCGCCCATGGCCCAGCGAAACTCTTCGTAATCCATCGGATACATGCTGACACGTTCCTCTTCACTGGGAATGAGTATGTTCTCTGTGTTCTTGCGGATGGAAATCAGGGAACCTGTTTCAATGTAATCGTAACGATGGTCTTCCACGAACGACTTTATCGCTTGACGGGCAAGGGGCTGAAACTGAACCTCGTCAAAAACGATGAGCGACTTACGTTCAACCAATTGCACATCGTATGCCAATTGAAGCCTCAAAAATATGTAATTGAGGTCGGAAACATCGTTGAAGAGGTTCTTGACTTCTTGCGAACATGTGGTGAAATCAATGAGAATGAACGATTTATATTCATTTCGCGCGAAGGTTTTTACAATGGTTGACTTGCCTATACGACGGGCACCTTCTATGAGGAGAGCACTTTTCCCGTTACTTTCTTGCTTCCATTTGAGCAGGCGGTCATATATTTTTCGCTTAAAGAGTCTCTTCGGTTCCATAACTTGCTGATTTGACACTGCAAAAATAGCGTTTTATTTCTTTCCTCAAAATTTATTCCGCCGAAAAACGCAAAATTCTCAAAATTTATTATGCGCAAATCCGCAAAATTCTCAAAATTTCGGCTTTTCACTCCATATCCCCAAGAGCCATCTCATGATAATCGCGGATGGAGTCCCTGTTTAGGCTTGCATAAAGACGGATATCGCTTTTCAACCTCCCGATTTCTTCCTGCAAGGCGTTGATTTGCTTGTTGATGGTTTTCAGGTCGGCGGCATCGGTAATGGTTGCCTTCTTTTCAAGCACATGCAATCAATAAACTTTTCACCATAAAAATAGGGTATTTTAGAAAAACATATTATTTTTGCAGTCCGAAAGTGTTTATCATGATTTACATATTATAAAAAGAAATGTTTATTATGATTATCACTTTTGCAAAAAGAATATTCACTTGCGTAAACAAACGCATTTAAAAACAAAATGATATGGAAAGTCTGTTTAAGCGCCATGATGCCTATCTTTCAACAGTTCCGATGGAATACATCCGCGACTATATGCAACGGGTGAATTGGAGCTCACGTCTGATTGTCATCAGAGGTCCCAAGGGCGTGGGCAAATCGACATTGATGCAACAATACATCAAGCAGAATTTCGCCGCTGGCGACCGGCATGTGCTCTATTGTTCGGCCGATACGAACTATTTTGCCGCGCACTCTTTACTTGACTTGGCTGATAACTTCGTAAAGTTGGGAGGAAAATGGCTTTTCATTGACGAGGTACACAAGTATCCGGGATGGAGTCGGGAAATCAAGGAAATCTACGACCTATACCGCGAGCTGAATATCGTGCTGAGCGGCTCGTCGCTTATCCAAATCAATGACGGGCAAGCAGATCTGTCACGACGCCTGATGCCGTATGACATGCCAGGACTGTCGCTGCGCGAGTTCCTGCATCTTGACATAGGGCTTGACATCAAGCCCATATCATTGGAGCAATTGTTGGAAAAGCCAACGGAGTTTTGCATGCAAGTGATCTCGAAATGCCATCCTTTAGAGCACTTCGGGCGTTATCTGCAATTCGGCTACTACCCTTTCTATTTTGAACAAAAGCAAGAGTATTACGACAAGTTGGAAAACACGATTAACTATATCATTGACGTCGAACTGACAAAATACCGCAGTTTAGACGTGGGTTACACCCGTCAGGTTAAGGCCTTGTTGCATGTGATTTCCCAAATGGTACCTTACGAGGTGGATATTGCAAAACTGTCGAAGGCCTCGGGAATTAGTCGGCTATCCACGTTGAAATACCTTACCCATTTAGATGAGGCTCGCTTGATTCGTCGTTTGTTCACAGACCTGAAAAGCGTTACGGATTTGCAAAAGCCCGACAAGATGTATCTCGACAACACCAACCTGCTTTATACGCTCAGTCAAGAAAACCCAGAAATAGGGACGGCACGTGAGACATTCTTTGCCAACCAATTGGCTTCGGCGGGCCATGTGGTGGAATATGCCGGATTCAAGAAAGGTGACTTCCGAATTGATGGCGACATCGTTGTAGAAGTGGGCGGCCAGGACAAAGGTTTCAGCCAACTGGTCGGACAAGAAAACGCATACGTTGCCGCTGATGGCATTGAGTCAGCTTATATGCGAAAGATACCCCTTTGGGCTTTTGGATTTCTCTATTGAAACCTCAATCTAGATCTCCATGAACCATCTCATGATAATCGCGGATGGAATCCCTATTCATCACAACATATCAACAATCGTAATGATTCCAGTGACGCCAAAAGGTATCAAGAAAAACTGGAGAGCGTAACTGAACGCATTCCAGGCCCGATTGTCAAACAATTCGAGTTTCGACTTCACCCAAAACCAGCGCGGCGGCACTTCCTGACCCCATGCTGACCAGCCGACAATGAAGCCAATCACCGCCAAAATCGCTCCGACAATAAATTCATATCCTTCAAAGCCATCGCCGAAAAGCACCAATGCTCCAAGGATGGTGAGTATTGGCGAAATCTTTTGAAAAAGCCATAATAAGGCGGTTACTAACATTTATCTCTCGTTTTTTATTATTCACAATAATCAGAATACCCCATTCCTTTCTTTTTCAACTCATCTGAGTATGGATTGATCCCACCTAACAGATATGTTGCAAAGGTATCGGAAAGGATTTTTGCTATTTGTATTCTTCGCATATCCCAACAAGTTGCTTTCCATGCTATGCGCAACATCAATGCGTTTATCTTTTCGGTATGCTCAAGATGACGGACAAACAATTTGAGATTTGAAGTGTCGTGATATCGCTGGCAATCAGAAACATATTCAAATTCTCTCTCTAACCGATTTGACAAATCCTTATATAAGGAATCAAAGGTATTAAAATCATGAATGGTCAGGTTTTCGCCATTATAAGTTTCATCTCCTTTTTTCCCTCCATAGGTAAAATGGAATTGCGTCGGATACTCTGGCTCATTTGCACCACTTGCTGCCAACAAGGTGATAATCCAACTGCCGTCAACAGCTGCAAAGCGATTCAAATCTTCCATATATTCCTTTAAAAACGGAGGTTCGTTTGCCTTATCTATTAAATAAAATGATTTATACGGTCTTGTTTCACCTATCTCCCTGCTGACATAGTTAAAGCCTCCAATCTTAGCGAGATAATAAGAAAAATATCCCATAATGGGATCCACCAGAGAAGAAGGAGAGACTATAGTGACCGCTGAACCTCTGTCAATGCAAACACCATAGGGGCGGTTGAGCTGATAGTGTTCGATTACGAGTCTGTCTTCTGGATGCTGGTTGACCGGTTGTGTGGTAGCCAAATTCACAAGCCGGAAATCTTCCGCATTGGCCAATGCATCGAATATGTCATTTTCACTCATTTTCAATCGAGACTGCACATCGGCAATAGAAACAAACGCTGGCACGATTTGAAATCCAGTAGGTCTGTCAAGCTTACGCTCAAATGCCAAATGCATTTTTTCCACATTCTTTTTGGTTTCCTCTGTTTTTCTTCTTTCATCCATCACTTCGATGAAACCAGAACTGATCAAACCAGCAGGTACAGCGAATATGGCAATGCCAAGCACTCCCACGATTATTGCGATTAAGTTTCCCCAAAATGTGACCATCGGGAAATCTGCAATCTTTCCCGGGTCGCCGAGGTATTTGGCGAATGCCCAGACCATGGTTTTCCAACCATTTTCGCACAATTCCGGTTGTGCAGCATGTTCGGCAAAATACAACAAGAATGACAAGATAACCGTCAAGATAGACAAGAAAGCCAAGCTAACCGTTAGTTCCTGCTTTTTTGACGAAATCGCATCGCCCAAAATGCGGAACGACTTCATATAGCGAAAAATGCGCAATAAGCGGAAAACCCTCAAGATCTTCAGCGCGGCATACGGCATTGGCATGAAGAAGTGTAAATAAAAAGAATATGTTGATAGTATATCTATTAACCCGTAAAACGTGAAGCAATAACGCAACCTCCCTTTAAATCCTTTGAATCTTGCATCTTGAAGGTCGGCAGTCCAGATTCTTAAAGTGACTTCTATGGTAAAGAAAATGGTGGTAAACCAATCGATAAATTTCAAGATATGTCCATATTTCTCAACGATATTTTCATAGGTAGACAGAAACACCTCTATGGTGCTGATAACAATCAACCCAATGATTATATAATCAACCACGTTTTGCCACTGCCTGGTGCGGAGATTGTCGTCAAACACCCGTGCGAGTTCTTTTTTTATACGCTGAAAACCCATAGCGAAAAATTGATTACTTATTTTTTAGCCTCTGTTATAAGGATTATTCTTGATGACAAGGATTAAACCATTTGATTACAAGCCATCAACGCTTGTATTACAGCTATTAAAGCCAGTACTGTTGTTTCGGTAGACATAGATGGCTGCTTGTTTTTGCCCACGACCTGGCAAGGCAGATAAGGGACATGGATGAATCCTGCTTGCATGTTTGGATATTTGCTATATACCAAATGCATGGCAGTATAAAAAACGCTATTGCACACGTAAAGTCCAGCACTATTGGAGATGGCCGCAAGGATACCTTCATCTTGAATAGCTTCCACCAGCCGTTTCAGCGGCAAGTTGCTGAAGTAAGCATTCGGGGCATCTGCTCGCAATTGACACTCCTGAGGCTGATAGCCATCATTATCGGGCTTTTTACTGTCAACCATGTTGATGGCAACACGCTCCACTTCGATTGCACAGCGTCCTCCAGCTTGCCCGATGCTCAGCAGCACATCGGGACGATAATCGTCAACGGCCTGCTCCAGCATCGTCACTGCTTTTTGAAACGAGACAGGCAGACATATTTTCAAGACCTCAACATCTTCCCTGAGTTCAGGAAACGCTTTCACTGTTTCCCATGAAGGATTCACTTTTTCTTGACCAAAAGGCTCAAAACCGGTAAGTAATACTTTCATCATCACTTTTTTGTATTCTTACTTGCAAGAATTCCGACATGTTTGTTGTGTATAAACAGCTTGTTTACAAAAGAGGGCAGGCGTTACGCCCACCCTCCTCACAGAAAAAAATGGGTTATTTTCCCGCAGCGCTCAAGGTAATGCTATTGTCGGCCAGGGCTGAGTCGTCCTTCGTGGCGACCTGCACCTTAATGCCGAACACTTCCTTGATTTTGTCCTCGAAGTTGCCGACCTTCATGTTGCCGACCACTTTCACCTCGCCGCCTTTGGCGCCTTCGGCACGGATGGATGCCAAAGTAGCGTTGTCGTCAGCAAAGCCTGGACCTTTGTAAACTCTCAATGTTGCACCGAAAGCCTCCTTGAACTGGGCTTTCAACGTCTTGACCTTCATGCGGCCATCAATATTGAAATCTGCCATAATAAAAATAAGTTGTTTAATGTTTGCCTACTCTTTATAGGATTTTCGGCGATGCTCCTATTTCTATTTTAATTACTTTTCTGGCTCAACATAGACTGGAGTTATGTTAATTTTCCGTCTATTGTTACTTTTCGTTAAGAAAGTCGATAAGTTTCGCTCCGAATTGACGGGTATTCCAATTAGGATCGTATTCAAAACCTTCTTTCTCCGCTATTTCGCGTAATGCGCCTTTTACATTGTCATAAACACGGTAAACTTCGATTGAACCGCTTTCAAGAACACCCAACATGTATTCTCCGCTAATTGCTGATTTTTTGTAAGCCATATTTTTAATTTTTAAAAAGTTAATAACAAAGTTAGTTTATTCGAAATGGGTTATTTTCCCGCAGCGCTCAAGGTAATGCTATTGTCGGCCAGGGCTGAGTCGTCCTTAGTGGCAACCTGCACCTTAATGCCAAACACCTCCTTGATCTTGTCCTCGAAGTTGCCGACCTTCATGTTGCCGACCACTTTCACCTCGCCGCCTTTGGCGCCTTCGGCACGGATGGATGCCAAAGTGGCGTTGTCGTCAGCGAAGCCGGGACCTTTGTAAACTCTCAACGTTGCACCGAAAGCCTCCTTGAACTGGGCTTTCAACGTCTTGACCTTCATGCGGCCATCAATATTGAAATCTGCCATAATAAATAAGTTGTTTAATGTTTGCCTACTCTTTACAGGATTTTCGGCGATGCTCCTATTTTATTGTTCTATTTCTTCAACGGTATATCCCAAGGCTTTCACTTGCTCCATAAAGGGTTTGAAGTATTGCTCTGGCCAGTATTTCCAGACCACCACCTTACAATTTTTCAAGCAAATCACATCCTCTTCTTTCATGTAGAAGTCGCCTCCTGGGATTTTGTCACTATTGACGATAGTCTTTGCCATTTCAGGAGTGGCCACAATCATATTTGTGGCTGTATTGAATGCTCTTTGCAGAGTTACCAAGGCAGCGTTGGGGTTTTGCTCTGCATAGTATTTCACTATTGCATGGCACAAACGGCCTTTTGTTTTGTAAGTTTGTCCGTTGAAGACAAATGCCTTCTTTACTTTCTTCTCGGTATTGGGATTAGGCGATGCATTTCTCACCTCACAGAGTTTCAAATCATTATCGACAAGGAAACTATTGTCGGGCGAAGCCACTTGAACCTCGATGCCATACAAGGCCATCATGAACTCTTCGAAATCGCCAACAATGTCGTTGTCGCCACAGTCCAGTTCGCCGCCTATGGCGCCCCCGCCACGGATAGCAGCCAACGTGGCATTGTCGTCTGCAAAATGGTGGTGATAATACACCCTAAGCACTGAACCGAAGTTGTTCATAAACTGTTCCTTCAGCGTTTTGATCTTCATTTGGCCTGTAATCTTAAATGATGCCATAATTATTTCTTTTTTAGTTGCCTACTCTTTACAGGATTTTCGGCATTACTCCTATTTCTATTTTAATTGCTTTTCCAATTCAGAAATCTTTGATTTCAACTCTTTATCTCCAAACATTTTCAATTTCCTTTTCACATCAGCGATAATATGTTGAAGTTTGGTTTCCCAAGCGCAAGCCAATTCGTAATCGTCAGATGTAATTGCCTTTTTAGTAATACTCTCAACTTGATTCATAGATTTACTCAAAGCTCCTAAAGTCGCTATTTTACCAACTGCTGACACGGTTTTTATTGTTCCAAATCCAATACTTGTCAATGCCTGAGTCACCTCTGAACCGATAGTTTTTTTTGCATACGGCATAGCTCGTATTACAAATGTCAATGATTGCTCAACATCCTGCGGAGTTGTTATTTCAGCCACAAAAGTCATTTTGGCATTATGAACCTTTTCCTTTTGGCGTTTATCAAGTTTCATCACCGACAAATCGCAAAGTGTTTCATACTTCTCGAACAAAATATCCAAGGAGTCATCTTTATCGTATCTGCCTTCCTTCAATATTTTGTCAAATGTCTCACAGTCAACAAAAACATCAGGTGACAAAGTACTAGAATCCTTATGGAATATTTTTTCTTTTATTTTCATTGATTCTTTGTTTTCTAATTTTTATTGTACCCAAACGCCCTTGTACAAAGTTTCAACTTATAAAGATTCTCCCTATGGATGGCGTAATCATCAGTCACGTCCAATGGGAAGGTTTCGAGGATGAACCATTGGAAATGGTCCCAAGCATAGTCTTTATTCTTGCTTAGCAACTCAACCAGCATATCGTTGTTGCCATGGCCGTTGGTTTCGACATACACTTTCCAGCGGCCCCAGATGCCTTCGTCGCCGTAGGCCGATCCGACATAAAGTTTGCCGTTGCTTTGGTCGGCAATGCCATAAATACCATTCACCGCCTTCAGTTTGTCGCGCCATTCCACATTGTCGGTCTCGATGAGGTTCTTCAACTCCTTGAAAGAAAGCAGCACGTCATTATAGGAGGTGAAAGGAATCATCATGCGAATGATGCCTTCGTCAATGCGAAGCACTTTCTTGTCGCTCCTGAACCATTGCAACCACCGCTGAGCGGCCAGTCCTCCCCAATCGACGAGGACACGGCCACCCAAGGGTTCAAAAGCTTTCAGGCGCTCCACTTTAACAAAAACCGTATCGCCTTTTTTGCCATCCGATTGCACTTTGGCAGACTTGTCTTCTCCAAAAACCTGATACACACCCGCAAAACGGGAAAACTTGCCATCGGCCACAAAGACAATGACATAATCCGCCTGCATAAGCAAGTTAGCATTGACAGGGGTATGCTCACGCACATAATCCTCAAACAGTCCGTCGTTCTGATGGTCAAGGAAAAGGTCAAAGAGATTCTTGTCCTTGTGCGTCTGACCATCAATGGTGATAGCTATGTTTTTCAGACGCATCAGTTGCACCTTGCCAGCGGACAAGGACTGGTCAAAGCGAGGTTCTTTGCTGTTTAAGAGTTCTCGCAGAGATGTCGTGTTTCCCATTTCTATTCTACATCAGCGAATGTTGCTTTGCCCTATTTCGATTAAACCCAAGCACCTTTCTTGAAACCTGAATCTTCACATAGTTTATTAAAAGCAGCAAGAGTCATCTCATCTTGTGTTCCACTAGTATAGTGGCGTTGCCCTTCTTTGACAGCGAAGCATACTTGAGTGTAGAGGCCAAAGACAGTATCAAACTCCTTCTCCAATGTTTTAATCTTCTTGTTCCCAGAAATCGAAATATCCCCTCCTGAATCAGCACGACGCACAGACGCAAGGGTTTTGTTGTATTCAATAGGAGTAATGTTTTCACCTTTTGCCACTTGTTGGCGAGCATAACTATAAAAAATACAGAGATTAAGATATGGAAACTGTTTGTTGAATTCTTTCATAAGCGTGCTTATCTTCTTGTTTCCGGTCACTGAAATTTCGTTGCTTTTGGTTGTAGTCGTTGCCTTTGCTGTTGTAGTCTTCTTTGTAGAGGTCTTTGTTGTTGCCGTCTTTTTTACAACAGGTTTTGCTGTTGCGGTCTTTTTAGCAGCGGTTTTTGTCGTCGTGGTCTTTTTAGCAGCTGGTTTTGCCGTTGTTGTCTTTTTGGTTGTTGTTGCCATAACTTTATTGTTTAAATTACCGTTCATACTCTCCTCTTGCGGCTTGTCCAATGGTTATCTCATTCGGAACGCATATCTTTCCTGCCTTGTCCTTGATTTGCACCTTTACACCAAAGTTAGTGTCGAACATCTTCTCGGCATCGCCAACTTTTGTGCTACCTTTGATTTTGATGCCGTCTGCTTTAGCGTTGACATCTTTGGTGGTTTTCTTGTTCAAGGCAGCCAAGGTCAAGTCACCTTCGGCAATGATGTTGCCTTTGTAGAACACCAATTGCAGGTCAAACGCATCCAAAAACTCCTTGGAGAGAGTCTTAAGTTTCTTCTGCGGAGCCACGGTGAATTCCGCCTTGTTGAATTTGTCTTTCAGATTGTTAATCAGTCCCATAATATTAAGTATTTAAGTGATACAATTATTTTACTTCCTTTTCGCCCGTTCCCTTTCGCGAGCCAAAGTATCTTTGCAACGCTCTATCTCCCGTTTCAGACTTTCAATCTTGCGGTCATGAGCAGCGGCATGGTCTATTTTGCTCTTTCTGTAAGAAGCCTTGCTCGAAGGTGACGAGGCACTTTTGATTAATCCAGCATACCTCTCGTTGTCTCTTTTCTTGGCTTCTTTCTCTTTGACCACGTCGGCTCTCAAATCCACCAATTTCTTTTTGTAGTATTCGACACTCATATTCGTATAGTTTTAGTTGTTCTTCTTTCTTTTCCCACCTGCAAAGAAACGCACTTCCTCAGAAACTTTTCAGGTTCATTTTGGTTCATTTTAGGTCGTTTCTTGCCAGCACAAAAAAAGCGTGATACTTTTGCATCCGCTTATCGAGGTGTTTGGCATACCTAAAGAAACCGAATGTTGAAAAGCACACGCTACGCGTGCAACTTTCAGCATCATTCTGGTTTCTTTATCTCAAATCGCCAAACTTTCGATAAGACAGAATATTGCTAATCGTCTGATTATATGAACTATATTGCTTCTAATTGCGCCTTACGGCGGGTTATTCCATAGGCTTTTCTTTTATTTTACGCCCCAAAATTAGGGAATTTTTGGAGAAATACAAAATAAAAACGAGGATTTTGCGGCAAAAGCGGAATCCTTTTGGTTCATGTTGGTTCATGTTTTCCGTTTCTACTTTCTAAAGATGGTGATGCAGGATAAAAAATCTCAAAAAAGTGTATATTTGCAGCATCAAAAATCTCAAAAAGGTGTTTTATAATGATGAAACGCAAGATATATCAACAACTTATTGAATGGAAAGAACAACAACAAGGAGAAGTGGCGAGCATTTAACCACTCCTACCGTCATCCACACCTCAGACCTAAAAATCGAAGGCAACATCACCTACATGCCTATCTACATGACACCTTTATTATAGGCTTAGTTGACTCCATTTGTGTTTATTCCTCAAGTCTATTCTGTTTGGTTCACTCGATCGAACATCATAAAGGCAATCTCGTTATACTTGTCGTTGTGCATCTTCTCCCAAGCGCTTCTGAACTCGTCGCTGGTCTTGCGGTCGTCAAGCAACGGCGATTGGATGTTTTGCAACAACGAACGACAAACCTTCAACCTGTTAGTGAAATCATCATAGACACCGACAACATCAGCCTCATATTTTCCATTGTTTATGTCGTCGATGACAGGCTGATACATACTGTCAATGATAAACTCAGCCCTGTCGAGCAGCGCCATGAACTCGTCGGAATAACCGTTGGGATTACGCTCCACGATGATGGTGTCAATCACATGCTGTACCTCGGTCCTAACGATTTCTTTGGGCCGCAACAACAACGGGATAATCGCCAACACCACCCCTATCAAAATCGGAAGCATCCAAAGCCAACGCGTATGCCGCTCAAAGGCTTTCTTCAAGGCTTCGGCGTTGGCATAGCGGCACTCGCGGTCGACACGCGAGCACTTGGCTGCAATGTGCCTGTAGCGGTGCGGGAAAATCTCCTTCAACAGCAAACCGAAGGCATAGAGGTCAGCTCGACCGTCAATCTTCACAGCAGGTTCCTTTTGCTCGGGCGCCATGTATTTCAAGGTGCCGGCAGGCTGCTTCAACACGGCGTAGTCATCGGCATCGGAAAGGCCGAAGTCGATGATTTTCACGTTATTGCTGTTTCTGGTCACCAAAATGTTGCTCGGCTTCAAGTCGCGGTGGATGATTTGCTTGCCGTGGATGTAAACGAGGGCGTCCACCAGCTGCTCCACCACTTTTTTACGAACATTCGCCGAGGGCTTTGAAGCGAGAAACGCATCCAGAGGCACGCCATCCACATACTCCATCACGATGCATGGCCCCACCTCGGGGTTCATCTCCTTGGCGAGTATCTTCACGATGTTGGGATGGTCGAGTTGGGTGCCCAAGTCAAACTCCTTCTTCAGCAACTCGATATAGGCCTGTTGGTCGCGATATTCGGGTTTCAAGCCTTTCAGGATGAACCATTTGCCTTGTCTCTGCACCTTCACCACCTGGTTGAAACCACGTGACGATGAGGACTCGTACACCGTCATAGCATCCGTCTCGGTGATGAAACTGCCATTGATGATTCCCGAAGTGCTATTGTCGTCCATGGCCTATATTTTTCGGCAAAAGTACGAAAACTATTATAAACCGTTTGGGCTTTTCTATAAACTTCATGGGCTCATTAAAGTTATAGATTCCCAAGGGAATGGAGATATCTGGTACTAATTAGAACTGCGGCGACAGGTGGAGTTTACATAGCAAATGAACTACTTGTCGCCGCATTATACTCAAATGCCCACTCCATTCCCCTGGGGAATCTCACATTTTACAAAATGAACCAAAAAGAAACGCACGCAATACGAAAAAAGTTTGTTACTTTGCCGTTGAAAAGTCGCGAGACAGTCTCGTGTCCCGCGTCAAAAAGTCTCGCGTCAAAAAAGACACCATGCAGAAAACCAGTCCAGAAATCTCCGAACTCAAGCAGCAAATCGAGGAAAGCGTCGGGCGCAAGATGAAGACGTCCAACGACTTCACCTTCCTCAGTGGCGCCATCTGGGAGCGCACCCACGAGAACATCAGCACTTCCACGCTGAAACGGCTTTGGGGCTATGTCGACGGTCCCGACACCACACGCAACAGCACGCTTGAAATCTTGTCGAAATTCTTGGGTTTCAAGGATTGGGACGGTTTTTTGGAGTATATCGGCCAAGACAACGGCTCCGACCGTGTGACCAAACAACACATCAAGACGGATGACCTGAAGGTCGGCGACCTTGTCTCGGTTTCATGGAAACCCAACCGCCGATGCACGTTCCGCTATCTTGGCGACTACCGTTTCGTTGTGGAGCAAGCCGAAAACTCCAAGCTGAAGGTGGGTAACACTTTCCGCTGCGCACTCTTCATCCTCGGCGAGCCGCTCTACCTGAACGACCTTGTGCAGGGCGACAATCCGCCCGTGGCATTTGTGGTGGGCAACAAGGACGGGCTTTGCGAATTGACCTTGCAATAAAAACAGTAGAGACGCGATAAATCGCGTCTCTACAATGTTTTCGGAAATGAATCCATTTACAACTTCCTTGCGACTTCCTTCTCAGTATAACCTTCGATGATGTCGCCGACTTTGATGTCGTTGAAGTTCTCGATGTTCAGACCGCAGTCCATACCAGCACTGACTTCCTTCACATCGTCCTTGTAACGCTTCAAGGAGCCGAGCACGCCCGTATAGATGACGATACCGTCGCGGATGACACGGATCTTGGTGTTGCGGGTGATCTTGCCGTCCAAGACCATGCAACCGGCGATGGTGCCGACCTTGCTGATCTTGAAGGTCTCGCGGATTTCGAGGTTGCAGGTGACCACCTCCTCGATGTCGGGAGCCAACATACCTTCGATAGCAGCCTTGATTTCCTCGATGGCGGTGTAGATGATGGAGTACAGACGGATGTCAATCTTCTCATTCTCAGCCATCTTACGCGCTTGCGCGGTAGGACGCACATTGAAGCCCACGATGACGGCGTTGGATGCCGAAGCCAGCATGACGTCTGACTCGCTGATGGCACCCACCGACTTGTGGATGACATTGACCTGCACCTGCTCGGTAGAAAGCTTCAACAAGCTGTCGGCCAAAGCCTCCACGGAGCCGTCCACGTCGGCCTTGACGATGATGTTCAATTCCTTGAAATCACCGATGGCGATACGACGACCGATTTCATCCAAGGTGATGTGCGGGCTGGTGCGGCGCGTCTGCTCGCGTTGCAGCTGCTCACGACGGTTGGCGATGGCTTTCACCTCACGCTCGTCGGTCATCACGTTGAAGGCATCGCCCGGCATGGGAGCGCCATTCAAGCCCAACAACAGCACTGGCGTGGATGGGCCAGCCTCCTTGACAGGACGGTTGTGGTCGTCGAACATGGCCTTCACCTTACCGTAGGTGGTGCCGGCCAGCACCATGTCACCAATCTTCAAGGTGCCGTTTTGCACCAAGATCTTGGCCACATAGCCACGGCCTTTGTCCAAGGCGGACTCGATGACCGTACCCTTGGCGAGACGGTTCGGGTTAGCCTTTAAGTCGAGGAGCTCGGCTTCGAGCAACACCTTTTCAAGCAGTGCGTCGACGTTCAAACCGATCTTAGCAGCGATTTCCTGGTCTTGGTACTTACCGCCCCAGCTCTCGACGAGGATATTCATGTTGGCGAGTTGCTCACGAATCTTGTCGGGATTGGCAGTGGGCTTATCGATCTTATTCAATGCGAAGACGATAGGCACGCCAGCAGCCTGCGCGTGGTTGATGGCCTCAACGGTTTGGGGCATCACGCTGTCATCAGTAGCGATGACGATGATGGCCACGTCCGTAATCTTGGCACCACGGGCACGCATAGCCGTGAAGGCTTCGTGACCAGGGGTATCCAAGAAGGTAATCTTCTTGCCGCTCTCGGTAGTCACCTCGTAGGCACCGATATGCTGGGTGATACCACCAGCCTCACCAGCCACCACGTTGGTATTACGGATGTAGTCCAAGAGCTTGGTCTTACCATGGTCGACGTGACCCATGACGGTGACGACGGGAGCACGAGGCACGAGATCCTCTTCCTTATCGACTTCTTCGGTCTCTGCGATGGCTTCCTGCACATCGGCACTGACGAAGTCGACTTGGAAACCGAACTCCTCGGCCACCACGGTAAGGGCTTCTGCGTCAAGACGTTGGTTGATGGAGACAGGCATACCGAGGCTCATGCAGGTGCCGATGACCTTCACCACAGGCACGTTCATCATGGTTGCCAACTCGTTGGCGGTGACAAATTCCGTCACTTTCAGGACTTTCTTGTCCTCTTCCTGACGCATCATCTCCTCCATTATCGAGCCAGCCACTGCCTGACGTTTCTCACGGCGGTGCTTGGAGGTCTTCGACTTGCCCATAGGAGCGAGGCGCGCCAAAGTGTCCTTAATCTGCTTCGAGATTTCCTCTTCGCTCAGTTCGGGTTTCTCTTCGCGTTTGCCTTTCTTGTCCTTCTTGCTCAGCTTCGGGTTGTCTTTCTGGCCTTTCTTTCCGCCTTGGTCGGCAGGTTTCTGGCCTTTACCCTGCTTGCCGCCATCCTGTTTCTTGCCGCCCGCATTCACATTCGGTCCAGTAGGATTCTCCGACGAGCCTTCGGGCTTGCCGCCCATGATGCGCTTGCGTTTCTTTTTCTTCGAATCCTCAGGCTTGCCGCCTTTCTTCTCGACAGGCAGTTCCAAGGTGCCTAAAACAGTGGGACCCGTCAGTTTGGGAGCCTCCAACTTGATGACTCTGGGCTCTGCAGGCTTTTCTTCCTCCTTGGCAGGGGCTTCATGCTTCTTCTCCACAGGTTTCTGCTGCTGTGGTTGCTGAGGCTGTTGAGGCTTCTGCTGTTTCTTCTCAGGCTGGCCATGTTGTTTTTCAGGCTGTTTTTCAGGTTGCTTTTCGGGCTTCTTTTCCTGTTTCTTCTCCTGACGAGGTTTAGGCTCAAGGTCGATTTTCCCGAGGATATTCAGCGAAATGCCTGATGAAGGTTCTTCCTTCTTTTCGGGTTCCACTTTTTCAGGAGCTGGCTTTTCAGGCTCAGGCTCTGGCTTCGGAGTCTCTTCCTTCACAACCTCTTTTTCAGGCTCTGCAGCAGGCTTGGCTACCTTTTTCGTTGGCGACGATATTGTGGTTGAACGAATAATGACCTCATCGTGGTCCTCTTCGTCCACAGTCTTAGGCGATTGCAATGCCGAATCAACGGAAACACTACCACCCTTGAAAGAGAGGTTACCCAATTTCATGGCCTCGTTCTTCACTTCCTTCTCGCCCTGATATTCCTTCACGAGCAGCGCATACATGTCTGCCGTGAGCTTCGTGTTGGGAGAGGGATCCACCTGAAATCCCTTTTTGGCGAGGAATTCCACAATGGTGTCCTTTCCCACATTGAATTCTTTTACCGCTTTGGATAATCGAATCGTAAAATTAGTTTCTTCGGACATAGTTTCTTTCTCTTTGTTTCTCGTTTGGTGATTATTGCAATGCTTTATTCGGCATCTTGTTCAAATTCGGCCTTCAGAATGCGGAACACATCCTTGACGGTCTCAATTTCGAGGTCGGCACGGTTGGCCACCTCTTCAGGCGTGTACGACAAGACGGCCTTGGCCGTATCGCAACCCATGTGGATGAGGGAGTCGATGACCCACTGGTCGATTTCGTCGGAGAATTCTTGCAGGTCGACATCCTCTTCAGCGTTGTTGGCTTCGCTGTTGCGGTAGACGTCGATTTCATAGCCCGTCAGCTTGCCGGCAAGTTTGATGTTATAACCACCCTTACCGATGGCGAGGCTGATTTGGTCGTTCTCCATGTAGACATTGGCCATGGTATTGTCGCTGCTGATGACGATGTTCGTAATCTTGGCCGGGCTAAGGGCACGGGTGATGAGCAGCACCGGATTGGTGGTCCAGTTGATGACATCGATGTTCTCGTTGCGCAGCTCGCGGACGATGCCGTGGATACGCGTACCCTTCATACCGACGCAGGCACCGACGGGGTCAATGCGGTCGTCATAGGATTCCACTGCAATCTTGGCACGCTGGCCAGGTTCACGGACAATCTTCTTGATGGTGATGAGGCCGTCGTAGATTTCAGGCACTTCGGCTTCGAGCAGACGCTGCAAGAAAACCTCAGAAGTACGCGAAAGCGTGACCACGGGCGAGCCGTTGACGCTCTCAACGCTCTTCACGATGGCGCGAAGGGTGTCACCTTTCTTATATATGTCGCTCGGAATCTGTTCCGCCTTGGGCAGAATCAATTCAATGTTCTCGTCGTCCTGCACAACGATTTCGCGTTTCCACACGTGCATCACCTCGGCAGTGATGATTTCGCCGACCTTCTCTTTGTACTTTTGGAAGATGTTTTCCTTCTCATATTCAGAGACTTTGGTCTGGAGGTTCTGGCGCAGCGCAAGAATATCGCGGCGACCGAAGCTCTCGATACGGAGTTCTTCGTTCACTTCCTCACCCACTTCGAAGTCAGGCTCGATCTTGATGGCATCCGACAACTTAATCTGACGCAGCGGGTCGGTCAGTTCGTCGTCTTCAACGACCGTGCGGTTGTGGTAGATTTCGAAGTCGCCCTTGTCAACGTTCACGATGATGTCGATGAAGTCGTTGGTGTCGGTTTCAAACTTCTTGTTCAACATGCCTCTGAACACATCCTCGATGATGCGCATCATGGCTTCGCGGTCGATGTTCTTGAATTCCTTGAATTCCGAGAAAGTTTCTACTAATTTGTAGTTGTCCATTTTATGTTGTTGATTGTTGATTGTTTAATCGTTGATTGTTGGTTCGGGGCCTTCGACAGGCTCAGGCACCCTTGTCTTTTGTGAGAGTTAAGGTCCCTGAGCCTGTCGAAGGGCCGTTCTAAAAGATTATTGCGGGTTTGACTTCCACTTTATTGCGTTCAAAGAACAGGTTTACAGGCTCTTCAGCAGGTTTCTTCTTCGAGGACTTCTTCGGTGCAGGGGCAAATTCAACCTTTTCGGCATCGAAACTCACCAACTTACCTTGCATCTTGCCCGTCTCTTTCGTCTTCACTTCCACGTCCTTGCCCACATATTTCTGCAACTGGCGGTCCATCTTCAAGGCACCCGAAAGGCCCCACGACAACACGCTCAGCTCATAGTCTTCTACATCGCGGTCGAGTTTCTCGTTGATGTAACGGCTCAACTCGGCGCAATGGTCTATGTTGACGGCAGTGTCAGAGTCGACGTAGACCTCGATCACGTTGTTGGGCTTCACCTTCACTTCCACGAGGAAGCGGTCGCTGTTGGCGAGGGCTTCTTCGCAGAGGGTTGATACTTGTTCTTTGTTAATCATTTAAAATTCAAAGATTTAAGATTCAAAATATAAAATTCCAACTTCAAATAAAAAAACCTGTTACTCAAAGTAGCAGGTCTTTTCTTCCACCTTAAGTTGTCGAGCAAGGATTCGAACCTTGACAGGCAGAACCAAAATCTGCAGTGCTGCCATTACACCACTCGACATCATTCGTTCCCGAATGCGGCTGCAAAAGTACAACTAATTTTGTTACGCGCAAGCATTTTTTTCATTTTTTTGAAAAAAGTTATTTTTTCCCTCATTCTTTGACGACTTTGTGCACCTCAACATGGCCTTCTCCATCCATGATTCTCACAACATATACACCAGCACTGAGTCCAAACAAGTCAATGGCAGAGCTTTCTTGACACTGCACCATTTGCCCATAAAGATTCAACACTTCCACCTTTTGCAGGTTTTCGGCATCAACATACACCATTCCATGGGTCGGGTTGGGATACAGGCTAATGTTTTCGGAAAGGTTTTCTTCGGTATCGTCCCAACATTCGCCATCGGTCCAATTAAGGTTGCCCTCTTCGAAATAACACTGCAAATGAGAAAAGTAACTACCGACTAAATTAGGATCATATCGATGAGTTACGCCTGCCAGACTGCCAACGCCCTCAATCCAAGTTTCCTTTTCGTCCCCCCAGCCTTCATTGAACACAATGGCATTGCGCACCGAGCCGTCACCCATGGTCACTTCATCAATGGATTCCACCATAATATACCAAGGTTCGTCTTCATCACCTACCGAAAACCAATCACCGACTTGCAATCCAAAATCGTAATAGAGTACTTCTTCCCTGTAATATTGGAGTCCAGAGCTCCACCATCTGGCATACACTTTTTTGTTCTCCTCTCGGAGCGCTCCAACCAAACCCGAATGGTATGGGTTATCAAGTATTCCCATTAGGGTTCTGTACATCACGCCGTCCAGTTCAATGTTATCGCCAAACCAACATATATAATAGTCTGACTCCCCCCAAATGAAATCACGCCTTGTATCCCATTGCTTTTCTCCCGTTTCAGGAATCAAAGGATAGTAGTCTTTTTGTTCAGTTTGTGCAAAAATACCGTCAATCACGCAAAAGGACAAAGCCAATAATAATAAATAGGTCTTTTTCATCGTTTCAGAGATTAAAAATCATGGCAAATAAACGAAAAAAAATGAAATTCAAGGCCAAATCACGAAAAAAGGCGGAAGTGTAAACCAAAAAGCCGTATTTTTGCCATTTGGCAAAAGCCAAATTGAAGCGAAAATTCAACAAATAGTTCTTATATCATTATGACATTCAAAAGGTTAAACAACATTACAGGATGGTTGGCAGGCATCATCGCCACCATCGTGTATTTCCTCACGCTTGAACCTACCGTGAGCTGGTGGGACTGCGGCGAGTACATTTCAACGGCTTACAAACTGCAAGTGGGTCACCCCCCTGGGGCACCGCTGTTCCAGATGATTGGACGTTTCTTCACGCTCTTTGCAGGCGGCGACGTTACCAAGGTGGCCATGATGGTCAACGTGATGTCGGCCATCTGTAGCGGCCTCACCATCGTCTTCCTTTTCTGGACCATCACCCTGATGGCCCGCAAAGTGTGGATGAAGGAAGGCGAAGATGCCCCTTGGGTAAATAAAATAGGTGTGCTGCTGGCTGGCTTTGTCGGCGCAGTGGCCTACACCTTCACCGAATCGTTCTGGTTCAACGCCGTGGAAGGCGAAGTGTACGCCATGTCGTCACTTTTCACTGCCATAACTTTCTGGGCCATCCTGAAATGGGAGCAAGTGGCCGACGACCCGAAGAGCTTCCGATGGTTTATCTTCATCGCTTTCCTCATCGGTCTGTCCATCGGTGTCCACCTGCTCAACCTGTTGTGTGTGCCTGCCATCGTGTATGTGGTCTATTTCAAGAAATGGAAAAAGACCTCGGTGGGAGGCTTCGTGCTGGCTGGCGTGGTTTCGTTAGTGCTGCTGTGGTTCCTCAACATGTTCCTCGTGCCGCAAATCATCAACTTGGCCGGCAAGACGGAGCTGTTCTTCGTGAACACCCTCGGCGCACCGTTCAACCTCGGCTCCATCGTGTATTTCGCCATCATCATCGGCCTCATCATCTGGGGACTTTGGTATACGGCCAAACGCGGCAAGGTGATTTGGAACACCGCCATCCTCGCCTTCATGTTCATCTTGATTGGCTATTCCTCGTTCTTCATGCTGATTATCCGCGCCAACACCAACCCGCCCATCAACGAGAACGAACCCAAGGAAGCCCTTTCGATGCTTTCTTATATCAACCGCGACCAATATGGTAGCTGGCCCTTGCTTTACGGACCTTACTACAACGCGCCCCTCTCCGACTTCAAGGACGGCTCGCCCATCTACGTGAAAGACAAGGAAAAAGGCCGTTATGTCATCACCGACGACAACAAGCGCAGCCTGCCTGAATATCCCGACGAGATGAAGACCATCTTCCCTCGTATGTGGAGCACACAAAGAGGCGTTCACACCGATGCCTACGACAACTACCGCAAAAACGAGAAAGGCGTCGTCACTGGCACGCAGGTACGCGTCAAGAACTACCGTGGCGAAATGGTCAACGTCAACAAGCCCACCTTCGCGCAAAACCTGAAGTTCTTCATCAGCTACCAATGCAATTGGATGTATTGGCGCTATTTCATGTGGAACTTCGTGGGCCGTCAAAATGACATCGAGAGCCAAGGCGAGCTCAACCACGGCAACTGGCTCAGCGGCATCAGCTTCATCGACAATGCCCGCCTCGGCGACCAGGACAACATCCCGGCCTGTTTGCAGAATCCAGGCAGAACGACCTATTATTTCCTGCCCCTCATCCTCGGCTTGATTGGCTTGTTCTGGCTGCTCAAGAACGACCTGAAGCAAAGCTGGATCATCTTCCTGCTCTTCTTCCTGACGGGTTTGGCCATCATCATCTACCTGAACCAAACGCCCAACCAGCCTCGTGAGCGTGACTACAGCTACGCCGGCTCGTTCTACGCCTTTGCCATCTGGATTGGCTTCGGCGTCATCGCCATCATCGACTGGATCAACAAGCTGACCAAGAAACAAAGTGTGATTACCACCGTGGCCGTCGGACTGCTGTGCTTCATCGCCGTACCTTGCGTTTTGGCCTCCAACGGATGGCAAGAACACAACCGTTCGGGCAAGACCTCGGCTCGCGACTGGGCGCGAAACTACCTCGCGCAGCTGCCGCCCAACTCGGTCATCTTCACCCGTGGCGACAACGACACCTTCCCCTTGTGGTATGTGCAAGAGGTGGAAGGCTTCCGCACCGACGTGCGCGTGTGCAACTACATGCTGTCGAGCGGCTACTGGTATGTTCACCAGATGGGCCGCAAGGTGTATGAATCCGAGAAGCTTCCGCTCACGCTGACCCCGAAGGAATACGACAACGGCATCAACGAGCAGGTACCTGTGGAAGAAGAAGACTACTTCAAGGGCAAAACCGTGGAGCTGAAGCAGGTCATCGACTTCCTCCACAACCCGAAAGCGGTGAAACGCTATTCAGGTGGTTCCTACAACTACATCCCCTGCCGCAAAGTGAAGCTCACCGTCGACAAAGAAGCCTGCATCCGCAACGGTATCGTGCCCGAAAGCATGCAAGACCGCATCGTTGACGAAATCAGCTGGGAAATCCAAGACACCTACCTCTACAAGAGCGGCATCATGCTGTTGGACTTTATGGCCACCAACAACTGGGAGCGTCCCGTGTACTTCACCTCGTTCAGCGACATGGCGAAGGTGTTGGGCATCTCCAAGTATTTACACATGGAAGGCCTTGCCTACCGCTTCATCCCCGTCGAGGCCGAAGATTATTTGAAAGGCTACGGCGGCGTTTATCGCGATGGCGCCTACGAGCTGTTGGTCAACAAAGCCAACGAGGGCATCGTCAACTGGGGCAGCTTGAACCAGGAAGGCGTGGTGCCCGACCGCGAGAGTATGCGTGAGATCCAATATGCCCAGATGTCTTATTCTCGCTTGGCGCAGGCCTTTGTCAACCATGGACAGTTCGACTCTGCCGTCATCGTCATGGACAAGTTCCAGGAGTTCTTCCCCAATGAGAAGTTCCCCGCCGAAATCCGCACCTACCAGTTCCCCGAGATGTACTACGTCTGCGGCGACACCGTGAAAGGCGACGACTACATGATGAAGTTGGTCAACAACTATTCTGACAAGGTGCAGTATTACGGCAACATGAAACCGAGATTCCGTGAGTATTACAACGAGGACCTCGAGGAAGGCATGAGCTTGCTCCACCATTTCGAAAGGGTGGCCAGCAAGTACGAACGCACCGAGATGAAGAACTTGATTACCGGCAAGTTAGACAGTTTCCTCAGCAGCTATTATATGGAATGATGCAGCTGCACTAAACGAAAATCAGCGTTCGGAATTTTCCGGACGCTGATTTTTTTTGCAAACAGTTAGAGCCTTATTCCTTCACCACCTTCCTCACGCATTTCCGTCCCTCGCCATCGGTGATGTTGACGAAATAGACGCCCGCAGGCAGGTTGCTAATGTCCAACGTTAGCTGCTCGCCTTCGCCCTTGACCGTGGCAACACATTGGCCGAGGGCGTTGATGATTTGGGCGGCTTTCAAGTCTTGGCCAGTGATAGTAACTTGGCCTGTGGTGGGGTTGGGGTGAAGGGTAGTGAATATAGTTTCCTCGCTTTCTCCCACCCCCCAATCCAAGCTAGTTTGTCCCCAATGCAATGGATAGTTTGGGATGGTGCAAAATACCATTTCATGTAGCGCAATATAAATCTTATTAAAAGGCATACCTGGATTAGGTTCGCTGAAGGCATCTGTGTAAGCCCATCCATAATAGTAGTCGTTTCCACGCTTTAATCTTACGCCCCATTCATATTCATCACTATCACTAATATATCCATTTTCGTGTAGCCATAGTGAGTTGGAAGAGGAAAGAGGACTGGATTCGCCTACTCTATGAATTGTCCAATCCCAATTAGGATTAAGAGATATAAAGTCCGCATTCCAAGGCCAGCCTGACCAAGAAATCCCCAAGTCAGCCACCCCATCTCGGTTAAAGTCCATTTTCAATGTGTCCAAGACGGGTAAATTGTTTGGTCTCAATAAAGTTAAAGGAGGATCAAAATGCGTGTGTAGAAAAACAACTTGAGCCTTCACATTATTGAAGATAAACGTCAATGCAAATGTTAAGATGATAAGAATTCTATTTTTCATGACAATGATTTTTTAATTAATTTACCGTTGGTTTTTTTATTCCAAGCAATCTAGAACAATTACGCTGAAATCCTATGCGCCACACCCTTCCCATAGCTTTACTGTCCTTCTACTTTCCTTCGCTGCATGAAGCTCCAAACAATCATCCCAATACCGATGAGCACAAAAGGAATGCTAAGCCACTGCCCCATGTCGAAGGTCATGTTGCGCTCGAAGTCGACCTGCACGTTCTTCAGGAACTCGATACAAATGCGTGAGCCAAAGATGATGACGAGGAAGGTGCCGAACATGAGGCCGGGCTGCTTGTGGCCGAGGTCGCGCTTGTAGTACATCCACAAGAGGATGCCCATGGCCACGAGGCAGAAGAAAGCTTCGTAAAGACCCGTCGGATGGCAGGGCAGCCACTCACTCGGCGGGCAGGGCGCATCCCATGAGTTGCAGGCGGTGTAGTTGTCGAAGGTGCCACAAAACTGCTCCGCACCGCGCAGAAACACGAAACCCCAAGGCAAGGAAGTAGGCGTGCCGTAAATCTCATGGTTCATCACATTGCCGATGCGAATCAAGGACCCGACGAGGCACACTGCAACGACGATGCGGTCGAGAATCCAGATGTAGTTAATCCGCTGAAGGTCAGTTTTCTGTTTCTTCGTCGACTTATTATAACTGCGCGCATAAAGCCAAAGACCAATCAAAATGCCGATGGCGCCGCCGTGGCTGGCGAGACCGCCTTCCCACACCGCCAACATCTTCAACGGGTTGGAAAGGTAATACTCCGGCTCATAAAACAAGCAATGGCCGAGACGGGCTCCCACTATTGTCGACACTAACATATAAATCAGTAACTTATCCAAAGAATCTTCCGCCATCTTCTCGCGCTGATAGATGCGTTTCATGATGAAATAACCGATGAGAAAACCCACTGCCCACAGCAGGCCGTACCAACGGACAGAGAGATTCCCGATGGAAAACAGCACAGGGTCGACGTTCCAAGTGATGTAGTTTAATAACATGATATAGTCTTTTTTGAAAATCAGATGATTAAATTGATAAACGAGTCATTTGTCCTGAAATTGTTTCCATTTCTCAGGAATATGAAGATCAAAATTTGCCAATTCCAAATGAACAACATCAGGGAAAAGACACTGCTTAAACCGATTCTCATATCGGTTCAGAAAAACGGTACTATTACAAATAGAATTCAAATCCGTAGAATAATGGTTGGGCGGAAAATACACAAAAACTCGTTGTTTCGCTTCCAACGCCAATTCAACAGCTGGAATCATATCACTATCGGCAGAAACAATAATCGCCACATCACATTTCTTCTTATAGGCATCCGCGACGACTTGGGTGGCAATACGGACATCAGATTCCTTTTCCTCGTATGTGCGAATCTTATATCCACAATTCCTACACGTCATCTCCTTTCTCAAGTATTTCCCTAAAACTAATTGAAATCGAGGATTTTCCTTGTTTGCTTGAAAAAAAGCATTCTGATTCCTCTTCTTCTCTAAATCATAAGGACGTGCAGAAAAATACTTTACTGCGACTAATTCTTGATTGTCTTTCATAAACAAATCAAAGAACTTTACTATATCTAACCAATAATACTTCTTCCACCTTGCTTCTGAGCGCAAGCCATAGTAGAAGTTAAACCCGTCAATATAGACAATTACTCGTTGCTTTTCCATACCAATAAAAAATAAGCCACCTTTGTTGGAGGTGGCGGGCCGTAGTATTTTCCACCTACGGGGGATAAATGTGCTGCAAATATACAACTTTTTCCAAAGTCACAAGTGGTTTCGGGAAAAAAACTCGAAAGATGTAACTTTTTCCGCAATTCTCCGTATTACTTATAGATTTAAAGAGAAAAACTTCCTTCCGTGAACACGGAACAATACAACCAGTGCGTGGAGCAATATGCCGACAGGCTTTTCCGCTTCGCGTTTTCGAGCCTCCGCAACCGCGAGCAGGCCGAGGACGTGGTGCAGGAAAGCTTTGCCCGCGTTTGGGAGAAGCGCAAGACCGTGGACTTCGCCAAGGCGAAATCCTACCTCTTCACCACCGCCCACCACGCCATGGTTGACGAAGTCAGGCAACGGATGCAGACGAGCGACCTCAATGATATTGCGACCCTCACCGACCCCAAAGGCATCCCCTACCCTGATGTCAACGACATACTGCACAAGACCTTGGCCACCTTGCCAGAGGCACAACGCCACGCCTTGCTCTTGCGCGACTACGAGGGCTACAGCTACCAGGAAATCGGCGACATCACGGGGATGAGCGAGGCCCAGGTGAAAGTCAACATCTTTCGCGCCCGCACCGCACTGAAAAACAAACTGAAAAGCATCGACAACCTAATCGACATAGAGCCATGAACATCACTACCGACAACTACGAAGCCTACCTCATTGATTACTTAGACGGCAACCTCAACACCGACGAAACGGAGCAGCTGAAGCAATTCGTCGCTGCCCAAGGCTTGGACTGGGCCGAACTCACCGAAGGACTGCCACATCTGGAGGCCCCTCAAATCGTCTACGAAAGCAAAAACAACCTATGTCGGCGTTTCGACAGGCTCAACGACCTTAGATCCCTGAGCCCATCAACATCAAGGTCCCTGAACTTGCGGTCCCTGAGGCCTCTCGAAGGGTCGAAGGGCCGACATAAGATTGCCATTATTCCCCTCTATGTCAAAATCGCCTCGGCTGCCGCCGCCGCGGGGCTGCTGCTCACCATTAGTTTGTGGCCAGAGAAGTCGTTGCCCAAAGTGGATCCCATTGCTGAGCTGAAGCCTATCCACTCCTGCCTAACCCTCACGGAAGACCCGCTCCGCATTGTGCCGAAAAGGGCCATCCCGTTCACTGAAAGGCAAAACACTAAAAAAGAAACCCAAAGCGCGCCGACAAGAATGGAGATAGAAGCCATTGCGGCATTGCCGCCCATGAAAGCGCAAGAAATTGTGGCCTTTAAAGATGCTGGTTTTGCCCTTGCGTCCGACATCGAGTTGCTACGCTACCAATTGGAAACCGAACAAGCCCTTGCCCGACTTTCCCTTGAACCGACTATTGAAGAAGAAATGCCCACTTCGTTCATCGGGAAAGGCATTTATCGGATGACCGAGGGCCGACATGCCAGCATTGGCGACCTCATCAACGCGGGGCTTCGCATCGCCAAGAAGAAAGTCGTGAAAGCTTCCACCGATGCAGCCTTGGCCACCTATTACCGCGCCGAGGAACACCTCGAAGAAGCCAAGGAACAATGGCAGGAGAAACGAGAGGAATAATTGGGGCACGCGGAAAGAATTAGGCACGCAGAAATCGCAGAATAGTATGAAATAAGTAGCTGAGCAGAATTAGTTTACATAAAGGCAGGAGAATTTGGCCGTCAGCAGTCAGCCATCAGCAGTCAGCCATGGTGCCACCAAGCTGATAGCTGACGGCTGATTGCAGACAGCTATGAAGCTTATAATAATGCAGTTTAATTTTGAACAGTTACTTAGCAATCGCTTCACGTCACTGCGAAGAATGAAGCAGTCCAGACCAATAATTCAACTTTTGGCCTGGATTGCTTCGTCGTTCCTCCTCGCAATGACGCAAAGCGACACAAAAAGCGTCCGATAGGTTCTGCGATTTCAGCGGATTCTGCGTGAAAGATAATCTCAGCGTGAGGAAATCAGAAATTGATACTAAATCCAAAAGTAAATGGATGGACCTTTGAGTTGGGGAAGTCAAAGATGGGCAGCAAGGAATAGTTGGCGAAAAAGCCCAACATGTCATAGCCAATGCGGAACGAGGCATCCAGCTTGAACTGGTTGATACGGGCCGCGGAATAGCGCTTGATTTGTGAGCCGTCGGCGAGTTTCACCCTGTTCCATTGTGCAAAACGAAGACCACCAGTCACACCTGCATCGATAAACAAGCTACGCGTACGGATTTCCACCATCAGCGGCACTTGCAAAAACAAGGCACCGTATTTGCTGGTTTTCACAATCTTATCCGTATCAATAGGCACAAGCGTGTACACCACATTGTCAGGGTCGAATTCGATGGTGACATCGTTATTCCAGCTGAAGTTGTTCCAACCGATACCAACACCCGTAAACAAGCCCGCCGTGTGTTTTCTGTTGAAAGCGACACCCACATCAGCGATATTGAAACCGAAATACCAGCTACGCAACGGCTTGATTTCCATGCCTTGTGCACCATTATTCATGTTCGTGACATCTGCCGGCGTGTTGAACAGCATATTCAAACCTGCCTCGAAGCCGTTCCAATTGGCATCGAAAAGGAGACTCCTTTTCTGTGTATTCTTCTCCCGATAGCTTTTTTGGTGAATGACGCCATTTGACTTGTTAGCCCAAACTTCGCCAGAACCCGTCGCATTGAGGTCGGACTCGGCATAACGCAGTTGGGGAATATGCAAGTCGCCCGAACCCGTGATTTTACCATAGATTACCTTGCATTGCCCTGCAAGCGTGACATCACCAGAGCCTAACATTTCGACGCGGATGGTGTCATAATCCACATTCAGCGAAAGGTCGCCAGAGCCCAGCACAAATATCTTAAGATTACGACCTTTGAGAGTATTTTTCCCCTTCCCATCGCCCGACGAGCGCAAGATGACCTCGTCGAGTTCCTGAATGGCAACATCATAATCACTTGAACCTGAAAGAATCAGCGTGCCATTAGTCACATAATGATGGGAAGTCTCTTTGTTGCCGCGACGCAGCGAAAAGCCGTCTTGCACTTGTTCGATGCGCACGTCGCCCGAGCCTTCAACCTGGATGGCATGAACTTGGGAATCATCTTTCTTCGAAGGCTGATTGTTGTACGGTTTCTCAAACTGTTTCTCGAACTGTTTCTCAAACTCTGCACCCCACTGCTCCATTTTGCGGCCCCATTCTTCCATTTCCTTGCCCCATTGCTCCATGTCACGTTCAAAATTCTTCCAGTCCACGGAATCAGGGAGGCGTTGAAGGTTAGTGCCCAACTCGCGCATGATCTCATTAAATTGGGACATATCGGGCGTAACGACTTGGATGGTGGTGTCAACCTTTACTGGAACCGTAATCGTGTCTTGTGCCTTCACGCTTCCGAAAGCCAGCAGCAACAAGGCTGCAAAAAATAATCTTGTTTTCATTTTTATTGAGGTTTAAGTTGTTAATCGTGTTACAAGTTATTGACGGAGGACGCAGGACGTGGGACTTAGGACGTGGGACTTAGGACTTAAGACTTAAGACTTAGGACTTAAGACTTGGGACTTTGTCCTCTGTCTTCTGTCTTCCGTCATCCGTCCTCCGTCCTCTGTCTTCCGTCAACACCCGTAATACGGAGAAACCACAAAAAAGTTACAGGCTTCACTCAAAAAAAGCGGAAAAATAGCATTTACGCTCGGCGGTGAGGGTGTCGCCTTCGGTCAGTTCAAGCTTTACGTAAACCTTCTGCAAGTCCATTTTAGACAGACATTCGCTTAGGCCTTCCACGACAAATTTCCTATTCTCGTTGGCCTCCAACTCAACTTTCATTTCTTGTTCAAACAGCGGGCTGTCTTCAAGGTTGCACACCGTGACGGACAATGTTCCGTCGATGTTGCGCAGCAGGTCGGAAGTGACGAAAACCCCATAGTCTTTCTTGTCGAGCGAGAGCAAAACCGGCGCATAAAGCGTCTTCAGCCGCTCTTGCAGCACCTTGGGATGGCCATAATAGTCGATGGACGACCACGAAGTCACAGGCCAGGCATCGTTGAGTTGCCAATAAAGCGTGCCCATATTGTAAGGCTTCGCCGTGCGGTGCGCTTCAATGGCGATTTCCATGCCGTAGGCTTGCGAGAGTTGGCTCAGATGTACATATTCCTCAAAATCCTTGGGTTGCACATCGGGGTAATACCGTTGGATGAAGTCATCGATTTGTCGTGTGCCACGGGCATGTTTTTGGTGCGCGGCAATCACTTCGGCATCCTTGCTCAACTCCTCGCCTTCTGCTATTTTCAGCAAAGTCGAATAATCGGGATAGCTTTGGTAGCCGTATTCGCTGTTGAAGCGACCCACCTTCTCACGATAGACCTCGTATGGCTGCTCGCCCCACCAAACACCCCAATAATGCACATCGCCTTCCGTCAGGCTTTCGGGACGGCCCCAACCTTTCGAGGGCGAACTAGGCCAATAGGGTCGTGTGCCGTCGAATTGCGCAACGGCTTGAGGCAGAATGTTTTCAAACAATTTGTCATAGCCTGCTTTGATGGCTTTGTCGTCTTCCTCGCTCCAGCCTAAAGACTGCTGCCAGCCCCAGTTGTAGTAGCCCTCCGAAATCTCGTTGCCGCCACACCACAAGGCCAACGACGGATGCGAAGCCAAGCGTTTCACCTGCTCCTCCGCCTCAATTCTTGCGTTTTCGAGGAAAGCCTCATCGTAGGGATACATCGTGCCGGCATACATGAAGTCCTCCCAAACCAAAATGCCATATTTGTCGCAAAGCGTGAAAAAGTCGTCGGAAGGATAGATGCCGCCGCCCCACACGCGCAACATATTGAAATGAGCGTCTTTGACTTGCTCCAAGAGTTGAATCGTATAGTCAACATCATTCCAGGTCTCAATCATCTCCTCGGGAATGTAGTTGGCGCCTTTGGCATAGAATGGCACGCCGTTCACCTTAAAATAGAACGCCCGCCCGATGCTGTCAGGCTCATCCACCATCTCGAAGGTTTTAATACCAGACCTTATTTTCTTGAAATCCAAAATCTTATCCCCGTCTTTTAGGAGAACATCAATGACATAAAGCGGTTGTTCGCCCATCTCGTTGGGCCACCACAATTCTGGATTTACTATTTCAAAGTTCAGGTTTTCATTTAGGCTACCGCCTTTAAAGTGTATGGTTTTCTGACTGTTTTTCTCACCATTGACATAGATTTCCGCCACATAATTTCCTTCAGCCTTACTTTCCACATCAAGGTACAAACGCATCGTAGCCTTCTCGTTATCAATGTTTTCCGTGACAATATATGCGTTTCGTAATTTCGCATCCGACCAACCGATCAATTCCACCCGTTTCCAAATGCCCACGTTCTTGTACTTCGGTGCCCAGTCCCAGCCATGCTGGTAAGGTGCTTTGCGCGAGACGGCATATTTCTCGGGCAATCGAGGCTGATGTTGCTCATACAAAGCCAGTTGTGTGCTGTCATAACGAAGGAAATGCACTTCCAAAAGGTTGTCTTTCTTTTTCAGCAAGTCTTTCACCTCGTGTTTCCAAACGCGGAATTGGTTGTCAGCAAAGAAGAGTTTTTCGCCGTTCAATTTCACTTCGGCGTATGTATCAATGCCTTCAAATTTCAATTCAACATTCTCTTTTCCAAGCAAATCCCTATCCGCATCGAAACGCAAGGTGTAGTCCCAAGGATGGTCGGAGATCCAAAGCAATTGGTTTTCCACCGTGCCGAGATAGGGATGAGGTATCACGCCGTTGTCATAGAGGCTCTGCTGCACCACCGAGGGCACATCGACCTGCATATTAATATCTAAGGTATCGCCCGTGAGCGTCCAGCCTTGGTTGAGGAGTTGCGCAACGACGTTGGGCTTTTCGACTTGTTGACACGCTGTAAAAGCGATTATCAGGAGAATAAAAGGAAGTAGTTTTTTCATTTTGAGTTTTTTTTGGCACGCAGAATGCGCAGAATTTTATGAACCTACCGGACGCCTATTATTCGTCGCTTCGCGCTTCTGCGTATTCTGCGTATTCTGCGTGAGATAAATAATCCTGCGTGAGACAATCAGAACGGGTTCAGCATTTTTTCCATTTCATAAATCAAGTCCTTGTTCGACTCCGTCCAGACCATCGTCGCGCCGGTCGCGTCTTTTTGGTTAGGATAGAGTTTCTCATTGAAGCGTGGCACCCAATGGCCTAACGAGGCGTGACAATGCACCGCGCCCGTCATGTCGAGGATCTCCTTCACGTTGCCGAGGTTGATGCCGCCACCAGGCATGATGCCGATTTTATCGCCATAGCGCAACTGCATCTCGGCAATCATCGGGACGCCTTCCAAGGCTGTGGGCTTGCCGCCCGAAGTCAGGATTTTGTCGAAGCCGAGTTCTATCAGTTGTTCAACCGCCTCGAAAGGCTTCACACAGGCATCGATGGCGCGGTGGAAGGTGAATTTCAGTCCCTCGCCTGCTCCCATCAAGGCCTTAAGGGTTTCAACGTCAAGTTCTCCCTTGTCGTTCAAGGCCCCGATAACAACACCCTCGAAGCTAAGTTTTTTGCAGAGCATGATGTCGGTTTTCATCATCTCAACTTCTTCATCATCGTAGATGTAGTTGCCCGGTCGCGGACGGATGAGCACACGCATCGGGATAAATGAAATGTCGATGGCTTTGGCCAAAGTGCCGAATGAAGGCGTCACGCCGCCCACTTCGAGGCATTCACACAACTCCACGCACTGGGCGCAGCCGTCCATCGCGTTCTGCAACGACTTGATGCCGTTGGCACAGATTTCCAATCTTATCATAGTTGTCAAATTTTGGGGCAAAGATATTGATTTTGTTGAAGTGTTGATTGTTTAATTGTTTAATTGTTGGCGGAAAAGGTCTCAATTTATGAAAAAACACTATTTTTGCGGAGTAAAAAGACAAAAAACCATGTCAGAGAAAGAAATCAACGCCTATCGCTTGACTTCGTTGGAAGAGCCAACGGACGAGATGTTAGCGTATATCATGCGGGAAGTGGCGGAGGAAGCAAAACAAAGCAACGAAGAGGCCTTGGAAAAGTTTTTCGATGAAATCAGCCTGATGTATCAACAACAATACGGCAACAACTAATGCGCACGGAGGGCAGAAAACCGGTTTTAATTGTAATTGCTGGTCCCAACGGAAGTGGAAAAACTTCAGTAACCAGCAAAATCCTTCAACATGAATGGATGGAAGATTCGGTATACATTAATCCCGACATTGTTGCTCAAGAAAAATTCGGCGATTGGAACTCGATGGATGCCATTAAAAAAGCAGTGGTCTATTGCGAAGAATGGCGAGAAAAGTGCTTGACTGAACGGAAGAGCCTAATTTTTGAAACGGTTTTATCTGCCAAAGACAAAATCGATTACATTGAAAGGGCAAAAAAGATAGGTTTCTTCGTCAGGTTGTTTTTCGTCTGCACAAAATCACCTGCCATCAACGCCTCACGCATTGCCCAACGGGTGATGAAAGGTGGACACGATGTTCCGATTACAAAGGTTATCTCGCGTTATCAAAAGTCCATCCTCAACTGCAAGTACATTGCAACCAAGGTTGACCGTACCTATTTATATGACAACTCTGTTGATGATGCCGAGCAGCAATTGCTCATTAGACTCTCTGACGGCATCATTGTGAAAAGATATGTGGAGCAACTGCCCGAATGGGCGAGACAGATAATTGAATAACATTATTATAACAAACTATAAACCAATAAAATAAAAATAATAAAGTATACATCCTAACATAACCCCTGAGCTTTACGCTCTTGTTCTCTGTCTGTAAAATCTGGTAAATTTAGCAACGGGAATAAGTAGCGGAAAGTTTGCGTTTGGCGCAAACTTTTTCGTGCTTATTAGTTGCAACGGTTTACCAGAGCCTTCAGACATAATAAGCAAACAAACGAAAGGTGAGCGCCTTTCTTCATGGCTTGCTGGCAAGAGCGGAAATCCTCCCCCAAATCGCCAACTACCATGAAAATGAAAACGACACCATCCCCAACCGATTTCCATTTAGGCCTGCTTCTCAAAGCCGAACTTGCCCGACAAGGCCGCACTGCCACCTGGCTGGCCAAGCAAGTACACTGTACTCCCGAAAACATCTACAAAACCTACCGCCAACAATGGATTCCCATGCCTTTGCTCTTCGAGATTTGCAAGGCTTTGGATTATGATTTCTTCAAGGAGTGTTCTGCATATTTGGAAGCGGAAAAAACGAAATAAAAATTGTGTTTTTCCGATAGTATTTTTCAGTTTTTATGATAAAATAAGTTAGCATATAAACGCTAACAACAAGGGGATAATTCCTAAATTTGCTTTTGATTATTTTTAACCAAAACCGAAGTGCCGAATGGGATATAACACGGCCTAAATAATATGAAGAAAAACAACAAATCGTATGCAGCACCAAAGACTGAGATAATTGAAATCCAACCGGTTTCCATCTTGATGAGTTCCGGTGGTGGCGGAGGACCAGTCTCCTCGGGTGGGGGCACATGGCGTGGTGGAGCTGTGCAATATGAAACCACCTGGTGGAATGTAGGCTAATCTGCAATCTAATCTAATCTAATCAAATCAAATTCAAATATTAATAATTTAAATAAAAAAGAACAAACAATGAAAAAAGTTATCAGATGCCTTTGCATGATAGCATTGGTGGCCTTGACTATCACCTCATGCAAGAAAAATGAGACAAAAACCACTTTCACAGCTAGAACCCAAAAGCTGGTATATGAAGGAGAAACAAATAGGGCATTTATCGGCGACGACGAATATGTGCATTTTGAAACCGGCGATGTTTGCATGGTTTACAATATAAACAATACAAACCCCTCGCGAAGCCATTGCGCCACCTATGAGGCTCTTGAAACCGGCAGTGTCGTGACATTCCAAAACTGTGGTTTGGGAGAAATTGCTGGCGAAAAGATGGATGCTTTCTTTGCCTACTACCCTGGCGGTTATGGTAAAATGTGGACCGAACTCGGCCAAGGTGAAAACAAGACCAAATTCACTATTGATCCTGAGCAGGATTATCGCTTGGATGCGACTTCCGGACAACTCTTAACTCCTCTACACGACTTCCCCATGTTTGCTAAAGTGGATAATGTCGCGCAGCTGGGTGATGCCGATTTCGACTTTATGAATATCTTTGGAGTTTTACAATTACAGTTGTTTGATCCAAACGGGCCCACAGTAGTAAAAAAGATTGAAATTACCGACAACACTTTTGCCCTTACCGGCCAGGTGGAAGTGAACATCCCTGCTTTTGGCAACAACTATGATGAATTTATCTCAGCCGTCGACAACTACAATAGTAATCCCAACCAATGGAATGCGTGGAAAAACAGCGTAGGTCTGAACATGACTAACCAAGGTAACACAATCACCTTGAACCTGCCTGAAGAAGGTGTGCAGATTGGTACAACTCAAGCCACTTCCACTTCTTTCGAAATCGTGTTGCGTCCTCTGGCTTTAAGCCAAGGTTGCAGCATCAAATTGTCTTTTGCTGACGGATCTTCTAAAACTATTGATTTAGTTTATAACTATATGATAAAACCCAATTTCGTCAGGCCCCTCGGTTTCAATCTTGCCAATTTTTAATACTTGTTATTACGAGGGATTTATTTTACAAGATTACAAATTATTCCAAAACGAGGGCAGCATTATACAATGCCCTCGTTTTTGTTTTTTAAAACGGAACAAATCATCGCGCACATTGAGGGAGGAACGATTGAAAAAGGGATAGCTTTCAATAATAAGAAGTCTAAATACTAACTGATAATTATCGTACTTTTACAACATATTAAGGATAGAAGCCTTATTGAGTAAGTAGATGAGCAGAATTAGTTTACCTATAGGGACGATGACTTGTGACTATGACAATGACCACCTCAACCAAGAACTGAAATTTCAGCATTTCTGTGAAAGCGGTCATAGTCATTGTCAATGGTCATAGTCAATAAGTCCAGCGTCAAAAAAGTGTAGTTTAATTTTGAACAGTTACTAACCGAAAAACATTGCATTTTTGCAGTAACTTTCGAACAATAGACTGCCATAACCAAAATTTGTTGTAATTTTACAATAAATATCGCGTAGAATTGTTTTAGAACTATGAAGACCAGGCTCCTTATCATTATCCTTTATCTTTTTACTCTGGGCGCCTTTGCGCAAAACACCCATATCCTTCCTATCCCTCAGCAAGTCAAAACCCAAGAGGGCCATTTTGTTTGGGATGAGAATGTCGTCCTTACCTACGATGCCACCGATACCGAAATCAGCCAAATCGTCGCGATGTGGCGCAGCGACTTGGACCAAATCACTGGCAAGATGGTGCTATTCTCACGTGGTGCTATCAAAGGCAAGCATTACATTGAACTCGTCAAGACCGACCATCTCGGCGTGAGCGAAAACGAAGACCAAGCCTACAAACTGACCATCCGCAAAAACAACATCCGTTTGGAAGCCACTTCCGCCACGGGACTTTTCTATGGCGCGCAAAGCCTGAAACAGCTTTACCGTTATTCCTTTTTGCAAAACAAAGGCGAAATTATCATCCCTTGCATGACCATCACCGACTGGCCCAACTTCAAGATTCGCGCCTGGCAGGACGACATCAGCCGCGGTCCCATTGTCAGCATGGATTATCTGAAACGCCTCATCCCTCAGATGGCCGAGTGCAAGCTCAATGCGTTCTCGCTCTATACCGAGCACACCTTCAAGACCAAATGTCACCCCGACATTGCCCCCACCGATGCCTTCACTGCCGAGGAAATCAAGGAGTTGGAGGACTTTTGCAGGCCGTTTCACATCCAAATCATCGGCAACCAGCAATGTTTCGGGCATTTCGAGGAAATTTTGTGCAATCCGTTCTACAGCCATTTGGCCGACACAAAATGGAACCTCAACCCTGCCAAGGAAGAGACCTACCAATTCCTCGAAGACCATCTCCGCGAGGTGGCAAGAGCCTATAAATCACCCTATTTCAACATCAACTGCGACGAAACCGAGAGCCTTGGCCAAGGCTATGCCAAAGCATACGTCGATTCCATTGGAGCGGAAAAGGTTTATTACCAGCACATTAATCGCGTCAATCGGATGTTGCGCCCCTACCGTAAGCGCGTGATGATGTGGGGCGACATTGCCGACCAGCATCCCGAAATCCTTGACAATCTGGACGATGACCTTTTCCTCATCGCGTGGAGTTATGTGGGTATCGACAGCTTCGACGAATTCTTGGAACCATACGTCAAATCGGGACGCAATTTCTTTGTCGCGCCAGGTGTCAGTCTCTCCGAAAGGGTTTGGCCCAAACATTATGAGTTTAAGGCTAACATCACTAATTTGTGTCGCGACGGCTACAAAAACGGCGCCCTCGGTGTCATCAACACCTGCTGGGACGACTTCGGCGAGTCGCTGACCAACTGCGCGTTATATGGCTTGGCCTTAGGTGCCGAAACAAGTTGGAATCCTACTACAACGCAAGAGCGCAACACCGAAGCCAATTTCACGCTTCATTTCTTAGGCAGCCTTTCCGACGAAATCTGCCAACATCTTGACGAACTCTCGGAATGGACGAAAATCGACGGCATCGGCAAGTTCACCGCCATGACCGAAACCATGGTTCCCTTCTACCCTGCCCTCGTCAGCGACTCCATCAAGGCCTTGAACCAAAGGGCTTTTGTAGCCTTGTCCGCATTGGAAAAGACCTTAGCCAATGACAAAAAACAGGTGAAGCGAAACACCGAATTGCTTGACAACGCCCTTTATGCCGTACATCGCATGATATGGTGTGCCAAGCGCAACATGACCCGTTGCCAGCTTTACCGCACTTACAACAGTCCAAGCGAAACAAACATAGCCGAAAGCAGACGAATGATTGACGAGCTGATTCCTACGCTTCATGACCTGAAAAACGAGTACGTCAAAGTGTGGAATTATGAATGCCGTCCATATTGGTTGGATGTCAATATGAAGAAATATGACGACATCGCCATTGAATTGCAACGACTTGAATATCTTCCCTTTATTGAGCCTACTATCAATGAAAATGGCGATGCAGCCGTTGTGCTAAAAACCATTTTCAGCAACAAGGAAATATACTATACACTTGATGGAAAAGAAGTTACGACAAACGATTCCGTCTATCAAAGCCCCATTGTTTTGGAGCGACCTTGTCTTGTGAAAGCGGCTTGTTTCAATGCTTTGGGTGAACCTGTTTGCGCTGAGCGTTATTTTAGCTACCACAAAGGTATGGGCAAACTGAAGCAACTCAACAGTCCCGCTGGCAATTATCGCCCCGAATATTCCGGCGGCGGCGACAACGCCCTTCTTGATGGCACCCTTGGCAGCGACGACTACAAGGACGGCCATTGGCAAGGTTTCTACGGCATCGATGCCGACATTGAAATCGACTTGGGCACTTGGACAAAGGTCAACGCGCTGAATATCGGTTTTTTGGTTAACGCCCACGACTGGATTTTGCGGCCCAACGAGGTTGAAATTTACACCTCCAGCGACGGCAGGAACTACAAGCCTTTTAAAACTTTCTCCCTTACTACCGAGATACCGCTGACGGGCAACCACACCTTCCGCGAGCGTTTTGAAACGCCCAATCTTTCAACACGTTACCTTCGTATTGTTGTGAAAAATCCAGGGATATTACCTGAAGGTTTGCCAGGCAGCGGTTACGATTCTTGGATTTTCATGGATGAGATAATGGTGGAATGATTAATCCCCCACTTTGCTGTAGTTGATTCCCACCGAATACGGCTGTCTTTCCGTTTCTGCACTCATCAGCTCCACTTCCAACTCACTTCTTTCCTTGATCAGACTCTTTAGTGAAAGCTTTTCTGTACGGGCCTCACCTTCAGCCAAATCAGCAAGAGAATACCATTGCTCAGCAAGCAATATGTTAGGCACACCTTTCACCACGACCCGAATATGCGCCATGACTTCGGTCACCTTACCGGGGCCTAAGTTATGCAAGTCAAGTTCCAAATCACAATCTGCCTCTTTATAAAAAGCCGTCGGTTGTGACTCGAACCTCACCCCTTTCAACAGTAGGCTCGGAGTGGTATCAATTGGAACTGCTTTCACCTTAGGGTAATGAAAGTCTTTCGGAATCTCGCCTATCTGCCAATTAGGCATGGTCGTCTCCAAATAGTAGTACTTTTTCCCTCTGAAAAGCATACCGCGACTTGCATCGACCCCATCACAACACACGCCGACAGCCATGTGATTAGGCATGACCAACAGGATAAAATCACTATTCATTTCGTAGAGCAATGCGGCCAGCAATGCCACCTTATCCTCACAATCCCCACATCCATCCACCAGAGTTTCAATGGGATAGCGCAGATATTCATCCACTCCCTTCGAAGCGGAATCGTAAACATAAGGCAAAGATTGCACGAAGGACAGAGCCAACTCTATTTGTTCCTTTTCCGTTTCCACATTGCCAGTGAATTCGTCAGCCAAAGCCTGTATGATAGGACGGTCGTGTTCCGACAACACGAAACCGAAATAATTCGGCTGCCTCTCACCCTCATTGAACTGATAAATGTAGGCCAAATGCTCTCTTTCGTAGCAGTAATAATCATACAAATCCGTGCTAATGTTTAAGGCAACGGAACACTGCCTCCCATTGCATATCCAAGAATGTTCCACTTCATAAAAACCATCTTGTTCCACAACGGAATGAGCCGAGGCGAAAAGGCTAATAAAGGTCCATATTATTATAAGGTGCAAACGGGTTCGCATGAAATCGAGGTTTTCTATTGGAACGCAAAAACCGTGCTAATTATTGCCTATGGCTAATAGCCTATGACCCATGGCTGCCCGAGGTAAGGGCAATCCATGGGCCATAAGCCATAGGCTATAGTTACTTACCCCAATAATGGAAATCCTTCAGTTCTTTAAGCAGTTCACCGACTGCGGCTTCGAGCTGTTCATCAACGCCTTCGGCCATCTTCTCGGGCGTATTGCGCACCTTGAAATCAGGTTCCAACTGCGTATTTTCCAGCCAGTTGCCTTGCTCGGTGCGATAGCCCACAACGGGCAAGCCGAAGTACATCGATGGGTCTTGCAGGGTCTCCCAAGTCACGCTCGACATGGTTCCAGGCACAGGCATTCCAACGAGGCTACCCATGTTTTTGTGCTTATAAACCCACGGAGTGCCATGGGCATTGCTGTAGTTGGCCTCACCGATAATCATGATGGATGGCTTATTGTAACGCCGCGAAGGCATCACACAGGCCACGCTGTCGTGGATGACTTGTTCCAAATATTTCTCACCGCTAAACAGGATTTCGATGTCCTCATGCAGACGACCACCGCCGTTGAAGCGCGTGTCGATGACAATGCCGTCGCAGAGGTTGTACTTGCCGAGAATCTGGGAATACACGTCACGATAGCTGGCGTCGCCCATGCTCTTGATATGGACATAGCCCAAGCGGCCATTCGACAACCGCTTCACAGTCTCTTCGTTGTGTTTCACCCAACGATTGTAAAGCAACTCATTCATCGCGCCATGGCTGATGGGTTTCACGGTTTCTTCCCAAGTCTTACCACCATCTTTGAGGGTTACCAAGACCGTCTTTCCGCGCTTGTTGTTAAGCAAAGGATAATAGTCCATGCCTTTGGTAATTTCCACGCCGTCAATCTTTTCGATAATGCAACCCGCCTTCACTTTCGACTTACCTTTATCGAACGGACCGCCTTCCACTACCTCGGCAATCTTCAAGCCATCACCTTTGTAGTCGAGGTCCAAAAGCACGCCAAACTCAGCTGTGGCATCACCGTCGCGACCTGAGGGACGATAGCCTGAACCCGTGTGCGACACATTCAGTTCACCCAAAATCTCGCTCAGCATCTCGGTGAAATCATAGTTGTTGTTGATATGCGCCAAGAAAGGCTGATAGGCGTTCTTCATCAACTCGAGATCGACGCCATGATGGTCTTTCATGAAGAAACGTTTCTCGATTTGCAGGAAAACATGGTTGAACATGTATTCGCGCTCCTCGGCGAGGTTGAGTTGCATGGTGGCATCATATTTAATCGATGTCGACTTGCCACCTTTGTCAAGTTTCTGCAAGTTATTGCCTGAAAGCACAAAAAGGTTGTCGCCCTTCATCCTCAGCTGGGCACCGCCTTGTCCCAACTTCTTCGTAATCTTCATCGACTTTTCGCGCACATCCATCTCCCAAAGGTCGTAACCCTTTTCAAACGAGGTCATAAAATAAAGTTTCTCGCCGTCGTTAGTGAGGGCCATTCCGCTCAAGTTCGACGACATTGGCGTCAGACGGATGATGCGGTCCTGCAAATGTTCCAGATCCACCTCTATCTTTTTGGTCTCCTTATCTTTTGAGGTCCCTGAGCCTGTCGAAGGATCGTCCTTTTTTTCATCCTTCTTGCCCTTTTTCTTATCCTTGCCTTCATCCTTAGGCTCCTCTTTCGGCTTATCCTTTCCACCTTTTTCAGTCTCCTTCAGCAAAGCGTATTCCTCTTTGTTAAGGCGGAACTTATCATAAGCATCTTGGTTTAGGAATGCAATGAAAGCATCGTTTTGGCTACCCCAGGAGGCGTGCGAACGCATACCATAACGATTTGAACGATAGATAATTGCATTACCATCTAACACCCATTGCGGACTGCCGTCGATATAAGCGCTCTCAGTGATGTTGTATATCGTTTTCGAGCCGTCAGCTTTCACGATGCCAATGTCGGAATAAGGGTCGCGCATGTTGGTTATGAGGGTCAGGGCGAACCATTGTCCGTCGGGGGACCATTCGTATGAGAAGCCATAGTCGTCGGTTTCATAATGTTGTCGGCCATCAGTAATCTGTCGCACTTCCTTTGATGCCACGTTATAGACTTTCAGCACGCTACGGTTTTCGATGAAAGCGATTTCCTTACCGTCGGGCGAATAAGACGGGGCAATACGTTCAATACCATCGTTGTCAAATAAGGGTTTTTCTTCCACCAAAGTGGCGTAGGCAAAGTTGTAGTCTTCCTTGCGCTCAATGGTGGCTTGATAGAGGTTCCAGTAGCCATCGCGTTCCGAGGCATAAACAATAGTGCGTCCATCTTTCGAGAACGATGGATTACGCTCGGCTTGGGCGGTGTGCGTGATTTGCTTGGTGGTGGCATATTCGTCCACACCCGTCACAAAGAGCTCGCCGCGCGAAATGAAGGCAATCAACTTGCCATCATCGCTCAGCGCAAAGTCGCCGATGCCTCTGAAATCCTCTTTCACCTTTTGGTCGGTTGCCTGGTCGTTGACGATTTCAACATTTACCTTTTGCGGTTCACTACCAATGCGTTGCGTATAGATTTCGCCCATGTAGCCGTAGCACAACAAGCCGTCGTTGGCCACACTCAGGAAACGTACAGGATGGGTAGTGAAATGCGTCACTGCCTCCACTTGCTCCATGTTCTTTGCAGGAGCCTTATAGACGTTGAAGCTGCCGTTGTTGCGCTCGCTCAAGAACACGACATCCTGATAGCCAGGCAAATATCTTGGGTCACGGTCCTCGCCGACATTGGAGGTCAGCATGGTGTGAGTTTTTTTCTTGGCATTGTAATACACCACATCGCGGGCCACGGACGAGGTGTGGTGCTTGCGCCATTTGTCCTCACTGCCTTTGCGGTCGTAGTAGAGGAACGACTTGCCATCCTTGTCGAACGACATGCTACACACGGGCACAGCCACCACCTGCTCGGGGCGACCGCCTTCGGTGCTCACCTTATATAATTCGGTAATCCAACCCGAGGCAAACTGCACGTTCTCAGCCGATTTCTGAATTTGGGCAGTGAAGTAAATCTCCTTTCCGTCGGGTGAAAAGGCCAAAGGAATTTCCGTGGCTGAATTGGTCGTAACACGTTGGGCCACACCGCCTTCTGCTGCAACGATATAGACATCGAAATTGCCGTTGCGGTCGGTGCTAAAGGCGATTTGTTTGCCGTCGGGCGACCATACCGGGTCGCCGTCGTATGCAGCGTTCGTGGTGATTTGCAAGGCTTTACCGCCTTTGGAGTCGACCACGTACACGTCGCCTTTATAACAAAAGGCAATCTTATCGCCTCGGGGCGAAATCACATTGTGGCGCAGCCACAGCGGTTGGGCCGAGAGATTCAAGCCTGCCGCCAATAGGATAAAAAGAAATAGGTTTTTCATAGTAATTATCATTTAATTTATTGATTATTATTTATTTCACTCTAAACCCAAACACCGATTCGCCTTCCAAAAAAAGCTCCAACCTATCCCCGACATGCACCTCTCCCACGCCTTGCGGCGTGCCAGTAAAGACAATGTCGCCCTCGTTCAAAGTAACAAACTGCGAGACATGGGAAATGATTCTGTCAAAGCTGAAAATCATGTCACGGCTATGGCCTTGCTGCACCCATTCACCATTGAGTTTCACGCCAAAGGCGATGTCATCAGCACATTTCAATTCGCTGATTTTCTTGAATTTTCCAATCGGAGCCGAATAATCGAACGCCTTGGCGATTTCCCAGGGATGGCCTTTGGCCTTGCATCGGCTTTGAAGGTCACGGGCGGTGAAGTCAATGCCCACGGTGATGGCATCGTAATACTCTGAGGCCTTTTCCTCGTCAATCGCTTTCGCCGTCTTGCAGATGTGCAACACCAATTCCGTCTCGTAATGCACTTCTTTGCTGAAGTCGGGATAAGGGAAAGGTTCGCCTTCAGGAAGCAATGCCGTCTCGGGCTTCATGAAAAACATGGGCTCAGTGGGCAAAGCATTGTCCAACTCCTTGACATGCGCTAAATAATTACGTCCTATACAGATGATTTTCATCGTTTTACATTTTTTCCACCCATGCGCAACTTAATAGCCGTCACCACCTTTTTAGTATAGCGCGGGAAGTCGTTTTTCATAATCCAGTCGTAATATGGCGGTTCGATGCGGAACACATCCTCCACACGCTTGCCCTTGTGCTTGCCGAACATGAAAACCTCCTTGCCTTCATCATCAAAGATAATTTGCCCCGAGAGGTCGGCATTCTTGTGATGCGCCGAAAACTCGGAGAGTTGCTTCATGTCATTGATTGGGCCCTGCGATTTATTTCCTTTACCATCCTCGTAATCAACACCTTGATACTTATCGAGCATGGCACGGAGCACATCGTAGGTGGCTTTGGTGTCAGCCATGGCGCCATGAGCGCCTTCCAACTCGGCGTGGCAGAAGTAGCGATAGGCGCTCTTCAAGTTACGCGGTTCCATCTTCATATAGATATTCATCACATCGATGAAGTCGCGGTCTTTGAGGTCAAAATCATAGTCCACACGAAGGAACTCCTCCACCAACATCGGAAGGTCAAACTTCAAAATATTGTAGCCCGCCAAGTCGGCATTGCCGATAAATAAGGCGATTTCCTTGGCTTTTTCGCGGAAGGTAGGTTTGTCGGCCACCATTTCGTCGGTATATCCATGCACCGAAATGGACTCAGCGGAGATGGGCATCTCTGGATTGAGTAGCCAAACACGTTGTTCTTCTTCACCGTTCACATTGATTTTCAACACGCTCATCTCAACGATGCGGTCGTGTGAGGGATTCAAGCCCGTCGTTTCCAAATCGAAAAAAGCGATGGGGCGTTTCAGATTCAGTTCCATTGGATTCGTGATTTTGAGTGCAAAAATAATACATAAAAAGCACCACTATCCAATTTTTTCCTATTTTTGCCACACTTTTCAAACACAAAAGAACTATTAGAAAGTATCAAATTATTGAAAGACATGATGGAAGAAAACGAAATGAAAGAAAAAGAAGAGTTGTTCTCGAAGGCGGTGAAAGCAGGAAAGAGAACCTATTTCTTTGATGTGAAATCCACGAAAAACGACGAAAAGTACATTACCATAACCGAAAGCAAGCGCCGTTTTGACGAAGGTCTGCAACGCTTCTTCTACGAGAAGCACAAGATTTTCCTCTACAAGGAAGACTTCGAAAAGGTTTCCAAAGGCCTCAACGATGCCATCAATTACATTGAGACCGGCGAGTATCCTGCCGACTATTACGACCAGCCCGAGCCGCGCCGCTACGAACATGAGGAAGGCGAGCGTCACACCGAGATTGACAACGCCATCGACAAGTGGTTCGACAGCTTGGACAAATAATCATTCAAAGAACGACAAAGACAGAGGCCGCAACGACTTGCGGCCTTTTTTGTTGCCATTTACAAGCAAGACAAAAACTTATCAACAAATCAGCCCTGTGTTGATAACTTTCGAGTTTGGGCGGCAATAATTCATGCCAAAACTCGTAATTTTGTAGCGTAAATTTTTGACTGAAATGGGTAAGACAATAGCGATTGCAAATCAGAAAGGTGGCGTGGGCAAAACCACTTCCGCCATCAACCTCGCGGCAAGTTTGGCCGTTCTCGAATACAAGACCCTCCTCATCGATGCCGACCCTCAAGCCAATGCGACTTCGGGCGTGGGCATCGACCCAAGGACAGTGGAGACAAGCATATATGAATGTATCATCGACCAGGTGGATCCGAAGACTGTCATCACAGAGACGGAGACCCCCAACCTCTTCGTGCTTCCCGCCCATATCGACCTTGTGGGTGCCGAAATCGAGATGATCAACCTGCCCGAGCGTGAGCTGATGATGAAGAGGCTCCTCGCCCCCGTCAAGGACGACTACGATTTCATCATCATCGACTGCTCACCGTCGTTGGGTCTAGTCACGGTCAACTCGCTCACTGCCGCCGATTCAGTCATCATCCCCGTGCAATGCGAATACTTCGCCCTCGAAGGTCTCGGCAAGTTATTGAACACCATCAAGATAGTGCAAACCCGCCTCAACCCCGACCTCGACATCGAAGGCATCCTGCTCACCATGTTCGACACGCGCCTGCGCCTATCGAAGCAAGTGGTGGAAGAAGTGAAGATGCACTTCCAGGACATGGTGTTCAACACCATCATCAACCGCAACACACGCCTGAGCGAGGCTCCAAGTTTCGGCAAGACCATCGTCATGTACGACGCCAACAGCACAGGAGCCATCAACTACCTCAACCTCGCTCGTGAAATCCTCCAAAAAAACAACCTAATCACAGAATAACACGCCATGCCTGACAAAAACAGAAAATCTTTGGGCCGCGGCCTTGACAGTATACTCCAAAGTCCCGAAACCGACATCACCAGCCGTGACATCAGCGGTGATTTCGTGGCTGGAGCCATTGCAGAAATCGACATCAACCAAATCGAAACCAATCCTTTCCAACCCCGCACCGAATTTGACGAGACCGCTTTGCGCGAACTGGCCCAGTCCATCAAGGAACAAGGTGTGATTCAGCCCGTTACCGTCAGAAAACTTGGCTACAACAAATATCAACTCATCTCGGGCGAACGCCGTTTGCGCGCCTCCAAGATGGCTGGACTCACCAAGATTCCCGCCTTTATCCGCGTAGCCAACGACGAGCAGATGCTTGAGCTCGCCCTCATCGAAAACATCCACCGCGAAAACCTTAACGCCATCGAAGTGGCCATTTCCTACCAACGCCTCATCGACGAATGCAACCTCACGCAAGAGGAAGTGAGCGAGAAGGTGGGAAAGAGCCGTAGCGCAGTAGCCAACTTCTTGAGGCTGCTGAAGTTGCCACCCGAGATACAACTCGCCATCCGCGACGGACACATCAGCATGGGACACGCCCGCGCCCTCATCAATATCAACAGCAAAGAGGACCAGTTGAAGCTGCTCCAACAAATCATCACGGAGGAGATGACCGTGCGCCAGACCGAGGAATTGGCCGACAAAGCCAAAAACCCGGAAGCCAAGGAAAGAAAACAGACCAATTTCATTCCCGAGCACTTCAAGAGCAAAATCAAGACCCTGTCGCAGACGCTTAACACCAAGGTGAAGGTGAAGCGCAACCTCAGCGGTCAGGGCAGCGTGGTCATCGACTTCAAGGACGAAGCCGAATTTGACCGCATCATGGAACTGTTTAACCACAAATAAACGCCATGCCGCGCCGCTTTCTGTTGCTTTTGGGCTTCATCGCCATCCTTGCCTTTCAGAAAACGGAAGCGCAAAATGTTGTGTTTGACACTGTTGGCAATGCCATTATCAGTGCCGACACCATAGTCAAGGAAGAGAAAGCTGCAAAAGTCAAAAAGGCCAAAAAGCCCCATAGTCCAACGAAAGCCACCATCATGTCGGCGTGCCTTCCTGGATTGGGACAAATCTACAACGGCAAATGGTGGAAAGTGCCCATCGTTTATGCCGGATTGGGCGGATTGGGGTATTTTGTTTACAACAACTTTTCCGAATACCGTTCCTACCTGCACGCCTACGAATACAAGACTGGCGACCTGCCCGACGACGTGACACTCAGCCAATATGAAACCGAATTGGCCAACCATTATTCTGGCAGCCAACTTCAGACTTACAAGGAGACCTATCGCCGGAATTTCGAGTTATTTACCATCCTCACTGTGGCTTGGTACGGCTTGAACATCGTGGATGCTTGCGTTGACGGTCACCTTTACACCTACGACATCAGCGACAACCTCAGCCTCAGCGTCGACCCGTATTTACGGCAACAAACGGAGTCGCCAATAAAGATACCGCAATATGCCCAGGTGGGGCTTTCTTTTCAATTGAACTTTTAAATCACAAAACCCACAAAACATGCAAAACATCAAAAGGATAAGTCGGGGCGGCACCCAACCGGGTTGCCGCCGGAAAGCGGGCCAGTTGGCCGCTTTCCATACCAGAAAAGCAGTTTTGAGGGTTTTGTAAGTTTTGTGACCAATACAGCATTATGAAAATCGCTATTATAGGATACGGAAAGATGGGCCACGAGGTGGAAAAAGCCGCCCTCGCCCGCCAACATACTATCGTCGTCACCATCGACAATCCCCAAGAATGGGAAGAACGCCTTGAAAAGCTGAAGCAGGCCGATGTCGCCATCGACTTCAGCCAACCCGACCAGGTAGTGGGCAACATCAGCCGCTGTTTTGATTTGCATTTGCCCGTCGTGGTGGGAACCACGGCATGGCAAGAGCATTTCGAGGAGATCAAAAAACGTTGTTTGGAAGAAAAGCAAAGCCTCTTCACCGCGCCCAACTTCAGCATCGGAATGAACATCATGTTCATGCTCAACAAACAGTTGGCGAAGTTTGCAGAGAAATATGGCTACCAACTTTCGATGGCTGAAACACACCACATCCACAAGTTAGACAAACCCAGCGGCACCGCCGTGAAATTAGCCAACGACATCCTCTCCGTCAACCATGACTATGACCATTGGAGCATCGACAATCCCACCGACCACACATTATATATTAAGGTAACGCGCGAAGGTGAGGTGAACGGTATCCACAGCGTGATGGCCGAGTCGCCCGCCGACAAAATCACGCTCACCCATGAGGCCTTTAACCGACAAGGCTTTGCCTTAGGTGCTATTGCTGCGGCAGAGTTCCTCATTGGGAAGACGGGAGTGTTTGGGATGGAGGATTTGTTATAAAACCTTCCAAAAAGTGCAGTTTAGAGTATAGAAAACTTTCCAAAAAGTGCAATTTAGAACACTAAAAACCTTCCAAAAAGTGCAGTTTATGGTATAGAAAACTTTCCAAAAAGTGCAGTTTGATGTTTGTAATTAAAAGATTATTACTATTTTTGCATCAAATTTAATTTTAGGATGGATATAAAGGATTTTGAAGTCATACTGCGCGACCAAATGAACGAGCTTCGGGAAACGGATTTTTCCCAGTTTGTCACACGCAAAGAAGAAAAAGCACTCGATTTGGACAGCAATCTTGTCCAAGTTGTCATCGGGGTGAGACGTTGCGGAAAATCAACTTTGTGTCAAAAAGTGCTGATGGAAAGCAAACGCAATTTCGCTTATGTCAACTTCGACGACGAAAATCTCGCCAACCTAAACGCCGAACATTTAAACGACATTCTAAAAGCCTTGTACAACCTATACGGTAATTTTGATTGTCTATTTATGGACGAAATACAAAACGCTCCGAAATGGCATTTGTTTGTCAACCGTTTACTACGACAAAAACTACATTTGGTCATCACAGGGAGCAATGCCAACCTATTGAGCAGCGACTTGGCGACCCATCTCACCGGAAGATACAACCAAATCGAGTTGTTTCCTTTTTCGTTCCAGGAATATTGCACCGCAAAAGGTATCGACACTACAAGCCTTACCACAAAGGCATCTGGATTGAGGCTTCATGCTTTGGAACAATACATGAAACAAGGAGGTTTCCCAGAAACGCTGAACATGAAAAACCAACGTCGTTACATCATGTCGTTGCTTGAAGCCATTCTGACAAAGGATATCTGCAAACGCTACAAAATCCGATACAAAACCACTCTGCGACAAATAGCCAATGCCACACTCGACAAGTTTTGCCAAGAGCTTTCGTTTGCCTCGTTGAAAAAAGACTACCAAATCAAATCAATCCACACGGTAAAAAACTACGTTTCATACCTTGAAGAAGCCTATCTGCTACGCATTTTACCACGGTTCTCATACAAAAGCATCGACCGGCAGACCAGTCGGAAATGCTACGCCATCGACACGGCTTTTGTGGACGACCACGAAGATGCCCTGCTAACAGAGAACCTTGGCTGGCGCTTGGAGAACATCGTTGCTATCGAACTGATGCGCAGAATGCAGTATGAATCGGAACAGTTATACTACATCAAGCAACCAAAGTCCTTCGAAGTTGACTTTGCCCTCACCGACCGCAACCGCGTCACCGAACTCGTACAAGTGACCTACGATTTCCGCAATCCCAGCAAACGGCTGTATAACCGCGAGATAGGAGGATTGCTGAAAGGTGCCGCACTAACCAAATGTAACAATCTGACCTTGGTAATGATGTACGGCGAAACAAAAGATATTGTGACAGAAGAAAAAACCGTACACTGCATAGAAGCCTGCGATTGGCTGCTACAGAAATAATTCCTACTTTTGCAGCCGAAAATACTATTTCATTTATTCATTCGTTAATTAAGAAATCACAAATAAACATGTCATTATTATTGTTCATTCTTATCGTCCCGGCCCTCTTCACCATCCCGATTGCGTTCTGCTGGAAGCAATTTGAGGCCGCTGGACAAAAAGGCTGGTACAGCCTCATCCCCTATTACAACATCTTTGTCATGCTGAAAATCATCGGCAAACACAAGAAGTTCTGGTGGTGGTTCTTCATCGTCTTCCCCTACATCAACGTCTTTATGCTGCTTCTCATGCTCGTCGAGTTGGGCAAGTGCTTCGGAAGATTCAAGATTTGGGAGGAAGGTATGGCGGCCATTTTGCCCTTCATTTTCTTCCCAGTCATCGCCAAGAACGACAAATATCAAGACCCTGCCACGACCACAAGACCCAAGAAATCGACCGCACGCGAGTGGTTCGATGCCATCATCTTTGCCGTGGTCGCCGCCTTGATTATCAGGACTTACGTCTTCGAGGCTTTCACCATCCCCACATCAAGTATGGAGAAATCGCTTTGCGTTGGCGATTATTTGATTGTCAGCAAGATACACTACGGCCCCAAGCGCCCCAACACGCCTCTATCGTTCCCGTTCGTACACAACACCTTGCCTGGCAGCAAGACGAAGAAATCGTATGTGGAATGGATCAAGCTACCGTACCACCGCTATCCTGGCGTGTCGACGATGAAGCGCTACGACCCCATCGTGTTCAACTATCCCGCTGGCGACACGGTCTGCGACATCTTCCAAAGCAGCATCAGCTATTATGACCTTGTGCGCGAATATGGTCGTCAAACCGTCTGGAACGACCACCAAAACTTCGGCAATGTCATCGCACACCCTGTCGACAAACGCGAAAACTACGTGAAGCGCCTCATCGGTATGCCTGGCGACAGCTTGAAAATCGTAAACGGCGTGGTGTATATCAACAACGAGAAAGCCTTTGAGCCCGAGAATATGCAGCACAACTACACGGTGGTGACCACCAACGGCGGCATCAACAAACAGACCTTGGACAAGTACAACATCACCGAGGGCTATCGCACCGCTGACCCCAACACCTTCATTCTCAACATCAGCGCAAAGGTGGCCGACGAGTTGATTAAGCTGCCTTACATCACCTCGGTGATGCGCAACATACAAGCTCCAGGCGAAGGCACCAGCACCAGCCTCTTCCCCAACCGTCCCGACCTCTATCCTTGGAATGTCGACAACTTCGGACCAATCTACATCCCCAAGAAAGGCGTAACAGTGAAGTTAGACGTCAAAACCTTACCGCTTTATGAGCGCGTCATCCACGCCTACGAGTTGCACGACATCAAGGTGATAGGAGACAAAATCTTCATCGACGAGCAAATGGCCGACAGCTACACCTTCGAGATGGACTACTACTGGATGATGGGCGACAACCGCCACAACTCCGCCGACTCACGCTACTGGGGCTTCGTGCCTGAAAATCACATCGTTGGCAAGCCCGTACTCGTTTGGCTCTCATTGGACAAGGAAAACGGCGGCATCAGGTGGAAGCGGATGTTTAGGATTCCGAAATAAATCTTGGTTTCCATCATATTTAATACTTAGACAAAACAATCTTACAAATTTCGTAAGATTGTTTTGCTATTTGTAAGATTATTATTATTTTTGCAGCGATAATCGAAAGTGTCCTTATATGAGAATCATTGCAAAGAGTACTTTGGTTGCCTATTACACAAAGAACCCGCAGTCGAAGTCCGCATTAGAAGACTGGTTCGAAAAGACGAAAGAAGCGGAATGGAAGAACTTTTCAGACATCAAAAAGACTTTCAACACGGTTTCAAGCGTAGGTAATAACCGATATGTGTTCAACATCAAAGGAAACGACTATCGACTGGTCGTCCTAATAAAATTCACGGTGAGCCACGTCCTCATCAGATTTGTCGGCACACACGCCGAATACGACAGAATCAAAAACATTGAAAAATTATAAAACATGGCACAAATTAAAACAGAAGAAGCTTACAGAGCTGCACTTAAAAGGGTGGAATACCTTGAAGATTTGGTAACCGACGATACACCTGTCAACAACCAATATGCATTGGAGTTAGATATGCTTATCGATTTAATTGAAGAATACGAAGATATCCATTATCCTATTGGTAAGCCCTCGCTCATCGACATTATCAAACTTCGTATGTACGAGATGGGTCTTTCACAAAAGGCTATTGCCAACATGCTCGGCATTAGCGAACCTAGGATGAGCGAAATCATGCACGGCAAGACAGAACCTTCCCTTTCGCTTGCACGAAGCATCAGCCAAAAACTGAATATTGACGCCAACATTGTTTTGGGTGTATAGACATCGTTTTTCTCGAAAAGTCAGCACTAAAAACCAACAATTTTGCGTATTTTTGTACCCCATTAACGAAGACAGAAAATGAGCGCAGGAAACAACCGTAAAGAAAACACTTTCAGGACAAAAGCATTGCCCGAAGCTGAGCAGCTGGAGGAGCAACTTTTAATAGAAGAGAAGAAAAAAGAGGAAAAACCTAAAAAGGATACTACCAAAAAGGGTGACAAATCCACGAAAAGCAAAGAGCCTCAGAAAGCCAAAGAGAAAAAAGAGAATGATGGTCGCATCCGTAAGATTATCGGCATCCTATTTATCTGTTTGGCCGTTTTCTTGGGCATTGCCTTGATTTCCTATTTAATCAGTTTCTTCAGCCATCACCATCAGGAATTGGGCTACCAAATCTTCAGCCAAAAGGCCAATGTCGACAATCCAACGGGACGCGCCGGCTTCTTCTTGGCACAAACATTCATCAAAGAATCGTTTGGCGTCGGTGCCTTCTTCTTTGTTTACCTGCTGACCCTCATCGGTTTGCGTCTCACTGATGTGGCCAAAATCAAGATGTGGAGCGTATGGAAATGGGCTCTTCTTTGTTTGGTATGGCTACCGCTGTTTTTCGCTTTCATTGCCACCGCAGCCCCAAAATGTGCCATCTTCGGCGGCGCTGTGGGTCTATGGCTCAACACAATATTGGCAAATTATGTCGGCAACACCGGTATTATCATCATACTCGCTTTCCTGTTCTTGGTCTTTGCGGTTTATCAATTCAACCTTACCCTCAACTATTTCAAGGAATTGCGAGAAAAACGTGAAGACGAACGTCGTCATCAGGCGGCCCGTCTTGCCGAACAACAAATCAAAGAACAATATGGAGTAGAAGACGAAAACATCACGGACAATGTCGATGATATTGTCCCCAGTTTCATCAACAATGACGAAGACGACAAATCAAATCTTCCTCCCACGACCTCTTATACTAAAGCCCCGACGTTTGAAATCGTTAACCCTGACGACAATCTTGGTCAACAAGAGCAAAAAGAGCAAAAGGAAAATGTCTTTAAGCCTGCCGACAAACAAGAAGATTCAGAAATCACCTTAGCTCCTACCGTCACTCCCATCAACGACACCAAGCCACAAGAAGCCGTTCCACAAAAGACCGACGACGAGAAAGGGAACGTGGAATTGGTCATCGAAGAAACACCTAAGGAAGAGACTGTGGAAAAGCCTAAAAACATGGAGCACCACACCATCGACACGCCTTTTGACCCACGGTATGAGCTACGCGACTACAAGTTCCCGACCCTCGACATGCTCAACGACTACGGTGGGCAGAAATCGGAAATCGATGAAGAGGAACTGAACGCCAATAAGAACAAGATTGTGGAGACTTTGGGCAACTACGGCATCTCCATCGACAAGATTAAGGCGACCATTGGTCCAACGGTCACACTATACGAAATCGTCCCCGCCGCGGGAATCCGTATCTCGAAAATCAAGAACTTGGAAGACGACATCGCCTTGAGTTTGGCTGCTTTGGGCATCCGTATCATCGCCCCCATTCCAGGCAAGGGCACCATCGGTATCGAAGTGCCTAACAGCAAGCCCGAAACCGTTTCCATGCGCAGCGTGCTGGCCTCAGAGAAGTTCCAGAAATCGAAATACGCCCTGCCTTGTGCCATCGGCAAAACCATCTCCAACGAGACTTACGTCTTCGACCTCGCCAAGATGCCACACATTTTGATGGCTGGTGCTACAGGTCAAGGTAAGTCAGTGGGACTGAACGCGATAGTGGCTTCGTTGCTTTACAGCAAGCACCCTTCGGAACTGAAGTTCGTCATGGTCGACCCGAAAAAGGTGGAACTGACGCTTTACAACCGCATCGAACGCCACTACTTAGCCAAACTCCCTGATTCTGAGGATGCCATCATCACCGATGTGAGGAAAGTGGTGCGCACGCTCAACTCCCTGTGTATCGAGATGGACCAGCGCTACGACCTCCTCAAGGCAGCCGAATGTCGCAACATCATTGAATACAACGAAAAATTCAAGGCGCGCAAATTGTTGCCCACCGAAGGTCACCGTTATTTGCCTTACATTGTGTTGGTCGTCGACGAGTTTGCCGACCTCATCATGACCGCAGGACGCGAAGTGGAAGCCCCCATCGCCCGTATCGCCCAATTGGCGCGCGCCGTTGGCATCCACTTGATTATTGCTACACAAAGGCCTTCCGTCAACATCATCACGGGTTCCATCAAGGCCAACTTCCCGGCTCGTATCGCCTTCCGCGTCATCTCGCAAGTCGACTCAAAGACCATCCTCGACCAAAGCGGTGCCAACCAGCTCATCGGTCGCGGCGACATGCTGCTTTCCACGGGCAACGACCTCGTGCGTTTGCAATGTGCTTTCATCGACACCCCGGAAGTGGAGCGAGTTACCGACTTCATTGGCAGCCAACGTGGTTATGCGGAACCCTTCCTGCTGCCCGAAGTGCCTGAAGAAGAGGGCGAAGGCGCCGACATCGAAGACGACGGTGAGCGCGACAGCCTCTTTGAGGAAGCCGCCCGCATCGTGGTGCAAACCCAACAAGGCTCCACTTCGATGATCCAACGCAAACTGAAACTTGGATACAACCGCGCAGGTCGTATCATCGACCAGTTGGAGGCCGCCGGCATCGTCGGGCCATTCTCGGGCAGCAAGTCGCGCGAGGTGAAAGTGGGCTCCGAGGCTGCTTTGGAACAGATTTTGCAGGATCTCTACAACAAAGATAACGGAATTTGAAAATGAAAACGAAAAACATCATTGCCTGCTTGTTCCTTTTGTTTGCGACACAAGCAGTTAGCGCACAAAACAATGCCGAAACCCTCATTCGCGTTTTGATTGGTCAACTCAAGAGCCATAAAAACATTGAAATGACCTTCAACTACCAAATCAGCCCCGACGGCAAGAACCTTGGCGACAGCCAACAAGGTCATTCCTGGCTGCAAGGCGAAGCCTACAAAGTCGAAATGGCGGAGCAACAGACCATCTCCGACGGCAAGACCATCTGGTCGTATCTTGTTGATGAAAAGGAAGTCATGGTAAGCAACGCCAATGAAGGCACCGACAACACACCCTTGAAGATCCTCACTTCGTTGGATGAGAGTTATGTGGCCACCTTGACCAACATTGATTCCCAAGGCAACGCCACCATCGAGTTGGCTAATCCCAAAGGGCAATACAAGCGCGTGACCCTGAAAATCAACGCACTGAAAAGCGAATTAAAGAGTGCAGACATCTACATGGAAGACGGGAGCAAGGTCATCGTCAACGTGGAAGAGATGAAATACGACCAAGAATTGGACGATAAATTCTTCACCTTCGACACGAAAAAGCACCCCAAAGTGGATGTGATCGATATGCGATAATGCAATAAAACACAACGATTATTGTTATTATGTAGAGACGCGGCGCGCCACGTTTCTACAGACAAAAACCGACAAACAACAATTCAACGATTCAACAATTCAACATCAATATGAATCTCCTTCAAATCCAACAGGCTGCCAATGATTTAGGAGCAGCCGCCATTCCAGCAGAAACCGTAACACAACCCACTGAATTCAAGCTTTCCATCCTCGAACTTGCCACCAAAGGCGGATGGATCATGATTTTATTGGCCGTTTTGTCCATCATTGCGGTTTACATTTTCATCGAGCGTTACATCGCCGTGTCGCGTGCCACGAAATACGACAACAGTTTCATGGACCGCATCCGTGAATACATGAAAGACGGTAAGCTCGACTCGGCCAAGGCCCTGTGCCGGGGCAACTCCACCCCTATCTCCCGCATGATTGAAAAAGGTCTCTCCCGCATCGGACGACCTTTGGGCGACATCAACTCGGCCATCGAAAATGTGGGCAACCTTGAAGTGGCACAATTGGAGCGCGGCGTCAGTATCCTCGCCATGATTGCCAGTGCCGCCCCTATGATTGGTTTCTTGGGCACTGTGACCGGTATGATTCGTGCCTTCTACAACATGTCGATGGCAGGCAACAACATTGACATCGAGCTGCTTTCTTCGGGTATCTACGAGGCCATGGTAACCACCGTCGGCGGTCTGATTGTCGGCATCATCGCCTACTTCTTCCACGCCATCCTCTCGACCAAAATCCAAAAGGTCGTCAACCTGCTTGAAGCCAAGGCTACCGAGTTTATGGATGTTTTGAACGAACCCGCATAAAATCAGCGTATTATGGCCATCAAATCGAGAAATAAGGTCGAACCTACGTTCAACTCCTCGTCCATGTCGGACTTGGTGTTTCTGCTGCTGGTTTTCTTCATGCTGACTTCGACCTTAGTTGCACCCAACGCCATCAAGCTCATGCTGCCATCGAGCAACAGCAAGACCATGGCCAAACAGACCGTCACGGTTTACATCAACGAGCAATACCAGTATTTCGTTGACGAAACCCCCGCTGACGAGACCCAACTCACCGACCTCATCAACACAAACATCGGCAACGACACACAGGCCACTGTGGTGCTGCGTTCCGACAAGACCGTACCCGTGCAATATGTCGTGAATGTGATTGATGCGGTCAACGAAATCAACAACGCCACCAACAACAACCACAAAGTCATTTTAGCCACATCGCCAAAGAAATAGGAGGTGATATGAACAATAACGAAAAGAAAGACAAGAGCATAGCTGCCGTGGGGACTATCATCGTCCACGCGCTGATTGTGCTCGTCTTGTTTTTGATGGCCTTCAGGACGCCGCTCCCGCTGCCAGGTGAGGAAGGCGTAGAGGTCGACTTAGGCATGATGGACCAAGGCATGGGCAACATACAGCCTGAGAAACCTGCCGTCCCCATGGCTGCACAACCCGAGCAACAGACCAGCCAAAGCAAGGAAGAAATCGCCACCCAAAACGACGAAGAAGCTCCTGCCTTGGAAAAACCGAAAAACAACAAGCCGAAACAGGAAAAACCTGCCGAGCAACCTAAACCGACCGTCAACCAAAGGGCTTTGTTCAAAGGGAACAACAACCCACAAGCAGGTGGTTCAGAAGGCATAACAGGACAGCCTGGCGACCAAGGCAGCCCCAACGGATTGGCGGGTGTCAGACAATACGAGGGCAATGGCGGGCGTGGCAATGGCACAGGATATGACCTTGGCGGACGTGGAGCAAAAAGCCTGCATCGCCCCAATGACGACTTCAGCGAGGAAGGCATCATCGTGGTCGACATTTGGGTCAACCGACAAGGAAAAGTGACGCGTGCCGAAGTCGCCACCAAAGGCACCACATTGATCAACAGCGATATGCGCAGCAAAGCCAAACAAGCCGCCCTACGCTCCACCTTCGCCGCCGACCCCGATGCACCCGAAGAACAACACGGCACCATCACTTATACTTTTGTAATCAACCAATAAAAGAAATGCAAAAATACGAATGAGGAATGCGGAATGAAGTTCAGTGTTGCTTTACATTCCGCATTCATCATTCCTCATTCAGAATAAAATACCGCCTATGAATTACTCTGAAACTCTTGATTGGATGTTCAACAAACTCCCGATGTATCAACGCATCGGGGCCGCAGCTTACAAGGCTGACCTGAACAACACCATCCAACTCCTCAACCTTTTAGACAACCCTCAAAACAACTTCAAGTCGGTGCATGTGGCCGGCACCAACGGCAAAGGCTCCACATCACACATGTTGGCTTCTGTGTTTCAGGAAGCAGGCTATAAAACAGGACTCTACACCTCGCCCCACCTGCGCGACTTCCGTGAACGCATCCGCATCAACGGGGAGATGATCCCAGAAGAGAACGTGGTGCATTTCATTGATAATTACAAGGAAAAGTTTGAGGCCATGGAACTCTCTTTCTTTGAGATGACCGTGGGCATGGCGTTCGATTACTTCTCAAAGGAAAAAATAGACATTGCCATCGTTGAGGTGGGCATGGGCGGACGGCTTGACTCCACCAACCTCATCAAGCCTGAGTTGAGCATCATCACCAACATCGACTTCGACCACATGAAGTTTTTGGGTGACACGAGAGCAAAAATCGCTTACGAAAAAGCGGGCATCATCAAGCCAAACATTCCGGTGGTCATTGGCGAAACCCATCCAGAGACGCAGCAAGTCTTCATCGACAAGGCCAAAGAGTGCAACAGTCCCATCTACTTTGCTGACCAGATTTTCGACTGCGACAAAATCCACATTGAATCCGACATTGAACAAAAGTTTGACGTTTGGAAAAACAGCGAACTCTACATGGAAGCCCTTGAACTTCCGCTGATGGGCAACTACCAACAAAAAAACCTCACCACCGTAATGTGTGCCCTCGACCTCTTACGTGAAAAATTCGACCTTTCGGAAGATGACATTCGTGACGGCATCGCCAAGGTGGTTCGCAACACCCACTTGATGGGGCGTTGGCAAATCCTCTGCAAGGACCCGCTCACCATTGCCGACACGGGACACAACGTGGCTGGCATTAAGGAAGTGGTGATGCAATTGGCCGAAATGAACTATGACAAGCTCCATTTCGTCCTCGGCATGGTCAACGACAAAGACATCGAGAGCGTTTTGCAACTTCTGCCCCGTGGAGCAGAGTATTATTTCTGCAAAGCCGACATTCCAAGAGGTTTGGATTCCAATATCTTAGCCCAAAAGGCCTTTGACATGGGCTTGCGCGGAAAGGTGTTCGAATCAGTCAATCATGCCTACCGTTCCGCCGTCAACAATGCCCATTTCGGAGATGTGGTCTTCATCGGCGGCAGCAATTTCACGGTGGCAGAAGTAGTGTAAAGAAATAATCCTTACCTTTGCCGAAAATCCATGCCAAGTGAAAGGCAAAAGGCTCCATATCATTCTTGTCCTGCTTGCGGCGGTACTATTGTCGTCGTGTTCCATACGCCGTTTTGTCCCAGAGGGGAAATATCTGGTACGAAGCAATAAGGTCGTCATCGAAAAAAAAGGCACAGAAATCAGCAAGTCGGGTATATCGAAATACATCTCCCTGAAGCCCTACAGGACCACCTTCCAAACCAACATTCCCACATGGATTTACTATAAATGGGAACGCAGACCCAAAAGCGTGTTTTGGAAATGGATGAACAAAAACTTCGGAAGACAGCCCATCTATTACGATGTGGCGGAGGCCAACAATTCGATGACACAGATGATGCGTTACCTTGACAACGTGGGCTATTTCAATTCACAGGTGACCCATGAGGTGCAAAAGAGAAGGAGAAGAAAAAACGTCAAAATCATCTATCACGTCTTCCCTACCCAACCTTATCGCGTCAAAGACATCAATTATGTCATCGAAGACAGTTTGGTGCGTTCCTACATCATGCGCGACAGCACGGAGTTTCCGGTCAAGGAGGGAGACATCTACAACGCCTTCTCGCTTGACAATCAACGTGAGATGATCACCGAAAGGATGAAAAACTCGGGGTACTATTATTTCAACCGCGACCATGTCTACTATGAGGTTGACAGCAACTTTATGAGCCATGAGATGGACATCACCATGCGGCTGAAAAAGAGTGATTTGGCATACAAGAAATATCGTATTCGCGACATCAAAATCTATCCTGACTTTTCCGTTTTCCACATCAACGACAAGCCCATTGATTCCGCAAAACTCATTACAGAATTTGGCCGTAGGAGAAAGTTCACCAACGAGTTGGATTTCTATTACTTCGAGAAACCCAAGATCAAGCCTAAGACTTTCTCGCGCGCCATTAACATCATTGAGGGTTTCCCATATAGCCAAAGGGGCGTCACAAGCACCTACAAATCACTCAGCAACTACAGGCTTTTCAGCAATGTGAGCATCCAATTCGACAGCGTGCCCAAAGATACTCTCAACGAATTGGATTGCCGCATCACGATGCAGCAAAACGAAATCCATTCATTTACTATCCAGTCTGAAGGCACCTATTCCGACGGAGATGTGGGCATCAAAGGCAGTCTCGCCTATACCAACAAGAACATTTTCCACGGAGCCGAGACCTTCCAACTCAGTCTCAGGGGCGGATTGGAGGCCCAAAGACTGATTGGTGAAGAAGTGACTGAAAGCGGGAAGCAGATATTCAACACACGAGAATTTGGCATCACAGCCAGCCTTCTTTTCCCGAAATTCCTAAGTCCCTTCGCGTTCTCTAATTTCGCCCGCGACTATATGCCAACGACATCGGTATCGCTGGGTTTCAACGCTCAAATCAGGTACTACTATTCGCGTTACACGATGATGGCTTCCTACAGTTACGACTGGAAAGGCAGCAACCGTATCGGACACACCCTCACGCCCATCTATCTCAACAGCGTGAAGATAGCCGATATCAACCCCGTTTTCCAAGCCTATCTTGATGAAGAAACGAGTCAACGAAAAAAGGACCAATACACCAGTCACTTGCTTTTGGGCCTACGCTATTCCTTCATCCTCACCAACCAAAGCCTCAACCAGGAAGGCAGTTTCCTCTACTTGCGTGCCGACTTCGAATCGAGCGGCAACCTGCTGTCGCTTTTCAACAAGACTAAAATCATCACCGAAAACAACGGACACCATTACTTTTTAGGCATCCCTTATGCCCAATATGTGAGAGGCAGCTTCGACTTCCGTCAGCACATCGATATAGGTAACGATTCATGGCTCGTGTTCCGTCAGTTCGTCGGCTTAGGTTTTCCTTACGGCAACTCCAAAGACCTGCCTTTTGAGCGCAGTTTCTATGGCGGAGGCTCCAACGGCTTGCGTGGTTGGATATATCGCACGGTCGGTCCTGGAGGCTATGTCCCCAGCGGTGATTACTTTGAAAGCACGGGCGATATTCAATTGGAGGTCAACGCCGAATACCGTTTCCCCATCTACGACATGTTCAACGGCGCAGTCTTCTTTGACGCGGGCAACGTGTGGGCTTATTATCCCAACGAATCCATGCCGGATGCCGAGTTCAGGTTCAACAAATTCTACAAGCAATTAGCCCTCGATGCAGGCCTCGGCGTCAGGATGGACCTTTCGTTCTTGATTATTCGTCTCGATTTCGCCTACGCCATGCGCAATCCCTACCCTGACGAAGACGGCAACTATTGGCGTTTCGGCAAAGGCAATAACATTAGAATGCAAATGGGCATCGGTTACCCCTTCTGACCCTATAAGGCAATGCAAAGACTTGACTTATTCGGACAACTCACCCAGTCTTTCGGCTTCGAACCCACAGAAGGCCAGTCAATAGTGTTATACCATTTGTCAGCCTTCCTGCTTTCGCAAAAAGAGAATCCCACCTATATTCTGAGAGGCTATGCAGGAACGGGAAAGACCACTTTAGTCAAGGCCTTGGTGAAAACCTTGCCAATGATCGGCATGAAATATGTGCTGATGGCTCCCACGGGACGCGCTGCCAAGGTGCTCAGTAGCTACACAGGACAAAACGCCTCAACCATTCACCGGAGAATCTATCAAGCCAAAGCCTTCCCCGATGGCAGCATCCGCATAACGCGAGCGGAAAACAAGTCGAAAAACGCGCTTTTCATCGTCGACGAGGCATCGATGATTGGGGAACAAAGGGAATTTGGTGGTAGCAGCCTGCTTGACGACCTGTTGAGTTATGTCTTCAGTGGGGAAAGCTGCCGTCTGCTACTCATTGGTGACACGGCACAGCTGCCTCCAGTAGAGAGTTCGGAAAGCCCTGCCCTTAACTGTGATTATCTGAAATCGGAATTTCCTGTCACTGCCGCTACTTACGAACTGACTGAGGTCAAGCGACAGGCTTTGGAATCGGGGATTTTGTATAATGCCACGGATATCAGGCAATTGCTCAGCCAAAAGCTATATGAATATCACCTACCCATCTTCCATTTGCAAGGTTTCGACGACATCCAAAAGATTGAACCAGAAGCTTTTGAGGAGATGCTACACAATGCTTTTGCCAACACTTCCGACAATGAGGCCGTCATCGTTTGTAAGTCGAACAAACGCGCCAACATGTTCAACCATGCCATTCGCGGACGTATCCTCAACATCGAGGGCGAGATTGCCACGGGCGACAAGTTGATGGTGGTGAAGAACAACTATTTCTGGGCTAACGGAAACGACGTCATCAGTTTCATCGCCAACGGCGACATGGCTGAGCTAAGGAAAATCAAACATTTTGAAGATATGTATGGGTTCCGTTTTGCCGATGTGGAGCTCAGTTTCACCGACTATCCCGACGCACCCAACATAGAGGCAAAAATCCTTTTGGACACCTTGAACAGCAACAGTCCCTCGCTGACGGAAGAAGAAAACAAACGGCTATTCAGTGCCATCGAAGAGGACTACATGGACATCCCGAATCGAAGAGACCGTTATAAAGAGATGAAAAAAAACCCATGGTTCAATGCTTTACAGGTGAAATTCGCCTACGCCCTCACCTGCCACAAGACCCAAGGCGGGCAATGGAACACGGTTTTCATCGATTCCTCATTAAACTTAAAGGAAACACTTGAAGTAGAGGATTTAAGATGGCTCTACACCGCATTGACACGTGCACAGGAGAAAGTGTATTTCGTGAATTTCAAGGAAGAGTTTTTTGGATAATGTTTGTAGAGACGCGATTTATCACGTCTCGCATTATCGCATTGCATTATCTCTTCGCCTCATCGCCCAATGCCAAAAACAATATACGCAAATTACCATTATTGCCACACAAATTTGCCATTAATACTGCAACAGCCGCAATTGCCCGTTTTCGCATTGCAAATGTTCATATTCACCTCTTTGCATTGCAAATGTGGAAAAACGGCTTTTTTATGTTTGCGGAAAAGTTAGCGAACGAGGGCTTCTGTTCACATCACGCTGCCGCCCAATAACTTTTTGCCCCTTGCCCGTCTCGCCTGTAACGGAACAAACAAAAGCTATTTCTGCCCAGAAGTACGCACCGCCCGGACAGAATAACCATTGTAGCGGCGGAAGTCGTGCACCTCGGTGTAGCTATCACTGAAATAGAAGAACCACGCGTTATCCGGGTAGCCCGAGGTTTCGAGCGAACTCGACCAATATTCGCCGAGGTAGTTGTTTTTTTTTCTGAAAGGCAGGAAGAGCGTGTTGCCGTTTGGCCCAATGAAAAGCCTCCCTTTCACGCCATTCACCGTCGTATACATGCTGGAGCAGTGGTTGCGGAGTTCTTGCCATTCCCCCAAAGTGGGCGTGCGCCCGCCGTAGTTGGCAGTGGCCGCGTCGTCTTCAGGTTGCAGGATAGTCAGGTTATCGGTAAAGCCGTTGTAGCCGAAACGGGAGCTGTTGCAGTATTTAGTCAGCGTTCTGTCGCTTCCGTTGCAGTACTGGTAGGTACTCCAGTCGTAGGTGCTCTTGGGCTGGGTTTCTCCCCAAGCGAATTTGTCGCCGTAGTCCTCGGGACTGCTGGCACCCACGTTGCGGGTGGCCCACAGCAGGCCGCTGGGCAAGCCGAGGTCAACCCAGTCGCTGTCAGTGGGTTCTGAAGGCTCAAAATATGCTGTATAGGTAGCATCTCCTTCAAGAGTGATAATTCTTGGATTTGACTCACTCCCATCCTCCCAATGTGCAAACTCATAGCCACTATTTGCAGTGGCTGTTATCACTATAGTTGTATCTATAGGATATCTTCCACTTCCACCAACAGTTCCGCCTTCAGGTGGACTGGCTAATATGACAATATCAAAATATTCTTCAAAAGAGCAATCACTAGGAGCACACATGATGCGGACAGTCGTCGCATGGTTCACCTTTACGAAAAAGCCCTCCAATGGTGCAATAGGGCCGCAATTGCAAGTTACCAACTCTCCCTGCTTGTTATACACCATGAAATCCATCGGGTTGTTTTCATCGTCGTAAAGGTAGGCATCGCAAGTGAAGGGATTGCCCAAGAGTGCCCAACCGTTGGATGGTTTACGTGAACCTTGGGTATAGGAAATAGTCACGTCCTTTTCATCAATGTATGACGAATCGGAATGGGAAGTAGCGACCACACCGGTCAGTGAAAGTTCCATATCTTCGGGAATGGCATACAGGTACCCAGTGGTGCCGCCACCTCCTACGGTGGTGATGGCTTGTTGCCTATTGTTGCGCCATTCGGCATTCAGATAATTTGGGTCGAAGCCGTAAAAGTCGTAGCCTTCTACAGCCGTCATAGCATCAGGAACGGCAACGGGTGTTTCAAAGGGGAAACTAATCAAATAGTAGTTGTCCTCGCAGTTCATCCCTGTGTAGGCTTCAATGTTCTTCTTCATCGTCACCACAAGGCCGTTGGTGTTGTGTTTCAGTTGTCCGCCGTCGGCAATAGTGAGGGAACCGCCATCGGCAATGATCACTTGGTTGGCTATGACAGTATAGTCTGCGGGAATGATGGCGTTGGCCTCAATCCTCACATTGCTGCCAGGCGCTGGCAATTCGCCCGTGCTCCACTTGCTGGCGTCATTCCAGTTGCCATCGGTGAGGAAGACGATGGCTGAGGGATAATCGGTGTTTTGAATTTCTGTGAGGTTCAATTCCACGCCGTCATCGGCATATTGTCTATAAGGTGTTTGTGCCCATTGTTTCAATGGTGTAACAATCAACGCTAAAACGACCAACAGGAGTTTTGCAATTCTGTGCATAATATCAAATTGTTTTAGTTACAATAATGATAATCTTGTTCTTGGAAAATAAACCTTTATTTCAAAACGCGAAATGGTTGTAATGATGAAGCAAAAATAAAAAAATTAAATTGAATAATGGAGAACATTGGATGTTTTTTAGGAGGAAAGGTGAAAAGAATAGGGAAGTGCCTAAAAACAGAAAACCCCTCACCGTGATTGGTGAAGGGTCTCCGTTGTGGGTGGGCGGCGAACTACTTTCCCACGGTCTCCCGCAGTATCATCGTCGCGGCGGGGCTTAACTTCTCTGTTCGGAATGGGAAGAGGTGCGCCCCCGCGCAATGGCCGCCACTTGTCTTTCTCCCGGCCTTGCCGGATGGGGAAAGCCGACACCAGCGTGGACAATCGAGGCACCCCGCGTTGTAGGGTGCAGAGCGGAAGCCTTCGGGCAATTAGTGCCGCTCGGCTCAACGTGTCGCCACGCTCACACCTGCGGCCTATCGACGTGGTCGTCTACCACGGCCCTCTAAGGAGGCCTCATCTCGGGGCCGGCTTCGCGCTTAGATGCATTCAGCGCTTATCCGATCCGGACGCGGCTACCCGGCCGTGCGCCTGGCGGCGCAACCGGCTCACCGTTGGTCCGTCCGACCCGGTCCTCTCGTACTAAGGTCAGGGCCCCTCAAGCCTCCAACGCCCGCAACAGATAGAGACCGAACTGTCTCGCGACGTTCTGAACCCAGCTCGCGTGCCACTTTAATCGGCGAACAGCCGAACCCTTGGGACCTTCTCCAGCCCCAGGACGTGACGGGCCGACATC